>Ga0209500_10000035_pt1 | contig 126494 bp, 55 predicted proteins | sample S_140212_EF_Meta_FD_187323 | JGI IMG/M metagenome (GOLD analysis project Ga0209500, IMG submission 187323) | Freshwater microbial communities from Lake Simoncouche, Canada to study carbon cycling - S_140212_EF_MetaG (SPAdes) (version 2) | ecosystem: Environmental > Aquatic > Freshwater > Lake ...
TCGGCTTCGATCCGACCGTGACCGCGGGTGTCACGGGCTTCCTGACTTTCTACGCGATCTTCCTGCATGCCGACGTCGATTGGGATTTCGGTCCGCTGCGTTCCGTCATCGCCACTCCGGTCTTCCATCGCTGGCACCACTCGAAGGACCCTGCGGCCATCGACAAGAACTTCGCCGGCCTCCTGCCAATCTGGGACATCCTCTTCGGCACCTACTACATGCCGAAGGATCGACTCCCGCAGAACTTCGGCGCGACCGAGCCGGTGCCGACAGGTTATTTCGGCCAGCTCTGGCACCCCTTCGCCGGTTGGTTCAAGCGTAAGGGCCCGCCGCCGCTGCCGTAAGGCGGGTTTGCTTCCCCGTTTGCATTAAGCGTCCCGGTCGTTAGGGTGATGGGCTTAGCCGATGTATCCACAGGACCTCCGCGAAAACTGGCATTCTGGCCAAGGCCGATGGAAGGACGTGCCCGCCGCGGAGTGGAACGACTGGCATTGGCAACTGCGCAATCGCATCACGACGCTCGCCCAGCTCGAGGAGATGCTCGAACTGACTAAGGAGGAGCGGGAAGGGTGCCTCTTTGCTCCGCATAAGCTCTCGCTCTCGATCACGCCGCACTTCTTCAACCTGATCGACCCGAAGGACCCGAACTGTCCGGTGCGTCGACAGGTCATCCCGCGCATCGAGGAGTCCTACGTCGCGCCAGGCGAATCCGAGGACCCCGTCGGCGAAGAAGGCACCATGCCCGTCCCCGGCATCGTCCATCGCTATCCGGATCGCGTGCTCTTCCTGGTCACGGACCGCTGCGCCTCTTATTGCCGCTATTGCACGCGCAGCCGCCTCGTCTCCAACGCCCAGGCCTATGATTTCCATCCCGAGCTCGAGGCCGGTCTGAAGTATATCGAAGAGCATACCGAGATCCGCGACGTACTCCTCTCTGGTGGGGATCCGCTACTGCTCTCCGACGCCAAGCTCGATGCGCTGCTCGGACGCCTGCGCGCAATCAAGCATGTCGAATTTATCCGCATCGGTTCACGTATTCCGGTCTTCCTGCCGCAGCGCATCACGCCGGAGCTCGCCGAGGTCTTCCGCAAGCACGGTCCAATCTGGCTAAGTATTCACACCAACCATCCGAAGGAGATCACCCGTGAGCTCGCCGCGGCCTGCGAGCGCCTGTCTTTTGCCGGCGTGCCGCTCGGTAATCAGTCCGTGCTCCTCGCCGGCGTCAATGACGACGTCGAGGTCATGAAGTCGCTCGTGCATCGGTTACTGATGATGCGGGTGCGCCCGTATTACCTCTACGCCTGCGATCTGATTGAAGGCTCGACCCATTTCCGTGCGCCCATCCAGAAGGGCATAGAAATCATCCGCGCGCTCCGCGGTCACACGACCGGTTACGCCGTCCCTCAGCTGATCATCGACACCCCTGGTGGCGGCGGGAAGGTTCCGATCAACCCGGAATACGTCCAAGCCATCCACGATGGGATCGTCGAACTGCGCAATTTCGAGGACCGGGCCTATGTTTACCCGTCGGGCAACCAGATGCCGGACACGTATAACGTTTAAGCGGTTGGCGGTAAGCGGTTAGCGGTTGGGAGCACAAGCCACTCAAAGGGAGACCGGATGATTGGCTGGGGCCGCCGCAGGGCGGCCGAGGGTAGGGGCACGATTCATCGTGCACTCCTCAACGGAGGGCGCGGCGTAGCCACGCCCCTACCTCTGGCCACCATGCGGCGGCCAGGTAGGGCTGACCGCCTCGGTCAGCCGCGGTTGAGCGAGGGCGCTCAACCCTACCTTTAAATAGGTCCGCAGCATCTTTTCCGGTTTCCGGTCTCCCTTTGGGTCGGGTCTTTACTGTCCGCCCGCGGACGCCACGCAGTGGCGCCCCTACCTTTTACCGCCCAATACAACTAACCGGGGTTTTAGTCCGGTTAGCGCTCAAAGTGGTGGGCTCGTAGGGATTCGAACCCCAAACGTCTGATCCGTAGTCAGAAATGATATCCATTTCACCACGAGCCCGTAGTGAGGGGTTTGAGCAAACGACCCCCGGCCCCTAAGGCAAGGAATTTTTCAGGCCTGCGCCTGATGGAGGGCCACGGTGCCGAAAAGCATCCTTTTATGGCTCACCTTGGCGAATCCGGCGGACTTGAGCTCCGCGTCGAGGCCTGCGGCGTCCGGGAAGCCCGCGATGCTGGTGCCGAGATATTTATAAGCGCCGAAGTCTCCGGTGAGGATTCCCGCCAGCACCGGGAGTACGCAACGGACGTGGACAAAATGGAACGGGATGAACCAGGCGCTCGGTTGGGAAAACTCGAGGATCAGCAACGTACCGTCGGGCCGGAGGATGCGGCGCAGTTCGCCGAGGCCCTTGGCGCGGTCTTCGAAGTTGCGCACGCCGTAGGCGACCGTGACTACGTCCTGCGAAGCGTCGACGATGGGGAGCTTCATGCAGTCGCCGGCCTTGAATTCCAAGGCCACGTTCTCCTTCCGAGCGCGGATGCGGCCGATCTCGAGCATCGGCTCGCAGAAGTCGTAGCCGACGACGTTGCAATCGACGGGTAGGTCGCCGCGTAGGGCGAAGGCGACGTCGCCGCTGCCGGTGGCGAGGTCGGCCACGGTCTTGGGCTGGGCGGCCTTGGCGGCGGCCACAAGCTGTTCGCGCCATCCAACGCACAGGCCGAGGCTCAGCACGCGGTTCGCGAAGTCGTAACGGGAAGCGATCCCAGAGAACATGCGTTGGACGGCGGAACCTTCGGGCATGGGGTCAAGGTCTGGACAAACCGGATAAGGTCAAGGTTGCGAGGTAATGGGGCGGGGAGGTAGGGGCGCGACTGCGTCGCGTCCGTTGGCGGACGAACGTTGAACGGTCAACCAATCCTGCCCGTCTCGATGAGGGCTAATCTGCGAACGGACGCGACGCAGTCGCGCCCCTACCCCTTAAACAAAAACTCCTCCGCCCATGAGAACGCGGTCGTGGTATACGGCAAGGACTTGGCCGGGGGCGAGGCCGCGCTGGGTCTCGGCGAAGCGAAGGCGGACGGTGCCATCGGGCTGTGGAATGAAGCGGGCCGAGGTGGCCTTATCGCGATATCGCACGCGTGCGAGGATGTCCTGTTCGCCGACGAGAGGCTGATTAATCCAAGTGAAGTCGCGGGCGATGGCATCGCTGGTGTAGAGCCAGGGTGCGTCCGGCTTGTCGAAGGCGACGTGTAAGGTGTTGGTCGCAAAATCTTTCTTCACGACGACGAAGTATTCGTGGTCCGTGTTGGAGGGTAGGCCGATGCCCTTGCGCTGGCCGATCGTGTAGCGGTGCAGGCCGCGGTGCTTGCCGATCTCCTTGCCCGTGGCATTGACGATCGGGCCAGGAGAATCGGGAATATGCCGCTCGAGGAAATCCTGCACGGGGATTTGGCCGAGGAAGCAGATGCCTTGGCTATCTTTGCGTTCGGCGTTCGGCATCCGGGCGTCAGCGGCGAGCTTGCGTACTTCCGGCTTCAGCAGTTCGCCGATCGGGAAGATCGCCTTAGCGAGTTGTTCCTGACGGAGGAGCGCGAGGAAGTAGGACTGGTCCTTGTTGGGGTCGAGACCTTCGAGCAGGTCGAACGTGCCGTCGACATTCTCGCGTCGTCGGGCATAGTGGCCCGTCGCGATGACGTCGAAGCCGTCCTTGAGCGCTTTGCGCAGGAAGACACCGAACTTCATCTCGCGGTTGCAGATGATATCGGGGTTCGGGGTCAGGCCGTTGCGGTAGCCATCGACAAGGTATTGGACGACCGTTTCACGATAGTCCTGGACGAGGTCGATGATTCGGAAGGGTAGCCCGAGATGCTCGGCCACGGCCTGGGCGTTGCGGACATCGTCCTCCCAAGGGCACTCGCCGGGGAAGGGCAGGCCTTCCTCGTTCATCCAGGTCCGGAAGTAGGCGGCATGCACCTCATGCCCTTGCTGCTTGAGCAGAAGGGCCGCCACGGCGCTATCAACGCCGCCGGAGAGGGCTACCAGGACCTTGGACATCGGAGGGCAAGGTAGGGCGGGGAAGGGCAGGGATACAGATTAATTGAAGGGGTAGGGGTAGGGGCGGGGGTGGCTGGTAGGGCTGACCACCTTGGTCAGCCGCGGCTGGGCGAGGGCGCCCAGCCCTACCTTGCTTGCTCTCCCGCCTTGGGGGTGTTTTCCTTGGTCCATGCGTCTCGGCATCCTTTTTCTTTTGCTCGGTCTTCTTCCCCTCTCGGCGCAGAACGCGCAGCTCGCCGGCATGCAGCAGGACCTGGCGGAACTTCGCAATGAGGTCGAGAAGCTCAAGCTCGAGAACGCCGACCTGCGCGCCGCGCTCAACCATCAGAAGGCCGGCCAGTCCCAGTCGGCTTCGCAGGCCGATGTTTTGGCTAAGGCACGTGCCGAGACGATGAACGAAGTGGACCGTCGCCTCAAGCAGCAGACGACCGAAGTGAACGCGGCCCTCGCCGAGCTCACGCGTCAGGTAAACGCCGCCCTCGGCAAGACCAGCGCCGCGCCGACGGCGAAGTCCGGTAAGTCCGCTGCGCAGACCGAAGCCCTGTCCGCCGAAGAGGGCGCCCCTTCCGGCATTCCCCAGACTGGCATCAAATATCGCGTCAAATCCGGCGACACGGTCACCAAGATCGCCCTCCGTAATGGCTCCAAGGTCGAGTGGATTCTAAAAGCGAATAACCTTTCCTCGCCTGCTGGCCTGAAAGCGGATGTCGATATCTTCGTCCCGCAGCCCGAAACGGCTGCACGCTAATCTCTTTCAAGCAAGCCCCATGGCCACTCCTCCTAAGAAATCCCTCGGTCGCGGTCTCGGTTCCCTCATCGGTGGTGGCGTGACCAAGCCCGCCCAAGCCCCCGCCCAAGCGTCAACGCCGGTCGCTACGTCCGCTCCCGTCGCCCCGGGTCTCTTGCTGCAGGAACTGCCGCTGACTTCGATTGTCCCGAATCCCCGCCAGCCGCGCCGCGACTTCGACGACGCGCAGGTGAAGGAACTCGCCGACTCCATCCGCTCCGAAGGCCTCATGCAGCCCATCGTGGTCCGTAAGGTGAAGGACGGCTTCGAGCTCATCGCCGGCGAACGTCGTTTCCGCGCTTTCAAGCTAATCGGCCAGAAGACCATCACCGCCCGCATCCTTGAGGCCAGCGACGCCTCCAGCGCCGTGCTCGCGCTGATTGAGAACCTTCAGCGCGCCGACCTCAATCCGATCGACGAAGCCCTGGGCTTCGCCTCGCTCATGCGCGATTTCAATCTCACGCAGGAAGCCGTCGCCGAACGTCTCGGCAAGCCGCGCACGAGCATCGCGAACAGCGTCCGTCTCCTCGCACTCGACAACGAGCTTCAAGGCTACGTGCGTAAGGGCCAGCTTTCCGCCGGCCACGCCAAGGCCTTGCTCGGCATCGAGAATGTCGCCCATCGCGTCCAGGTCGCCCGTCTCGTGATCGAGAAGGGTCTCTCCGTCCGCGCCACCGAAGCCGAGGTCAAGAAGCTCGTTTCGACCAAGAAGACCGATCGTAAACAGGCAGCCCAGACCGTCGTCGCCGACGTCCAGAAGCGCCTCGCTTCCCATTTTTCTGCGCCTGTCTCGGTCGTCCGCAAGGGCACCAAGGGCAGTATCTCGATTCCTTTCAGCAGCGACGATGAACTCGCCCGCCTGCTCGAGAAGATTGGGATTAAGCTCTAGGGGGCAAGTGGGCAAGTTGACACGTGGTCAAGGGGCTTCGTGTCCCCTTGTCACCGTGCCAGCGTGTCCCCTGCACTTTAAGCACTAAGTTCCGCTGCGCGGAACTTAGTGCTTAAAGTGCCGCATCCCGGTGAAGACCATCGCCATGCCGCGCGCGTCAGCGGCGGCGATGACGTCAGCGTCCTTCACGGAGCCTCCCGGCTGGATGGCGCAGGTCGCACCCGCATCGGCCGCTGCGAGGAGGCCGTCGGGGAAGGGGAAGAAGGCGTCGGATGCGATGGCTGAGCCGGTCAGCGAGAGCTTGGCTTCGCCAGCCTTCCAGACCGCGATACGGGACGAGTCGATACGCGACATCTGGCCGGCGCCCACGCTGAGCGTGCGTTCCTTGCCGGCGTAGACGATGGCGTTGGATTTCACGTGGCGGACGACGCGCCAGCCGAAGAGCAGGGCGGTCATCTCGTCGGCCGTCGGGGCGCGCTTGGTGACGATCTTGAAGTCGCGCGGGTTGGCGGGCTTCTGGTCGCGATCCTGGACGAGCACGCCGCCGATGACGGCGCGGACTTCGCGGAGGGTGTCGGCGCGGAGACCGACCTTGGCGCGCATGAGGCGGAGGTTCTTCTTCTTGCCGAAGATCGCGAGGGCGTCGGCGTCAAACTCCGGCGCAATGATGACTTCAGAGAAGATTTCGGCGATGGCCTCGGCGAGGCCCTTGTCGACGGTGCGGTTGGCGACGATGATACCGCCGAACGGGGCCTGCTTATCGGTCTCGAAGGCCTTGTGCCAGGCTTCGAGAAGGGTGTCAGCCGAAGCCACGCCGCAGGGGTTGGTGTGCTTCAGGATGCAAATCGTCGGGCGCTCGAACTCGCCGATGAGGTAGGTCGCGGCGGTGATATCGAGGATGTTGTTATAGCTGAGCTCCTTGCCCTGCAGTTGCTCGAAGGCTTCGTGGAACGAACCGTAGAGAGCGGCCTGCTGGTGCGGGTTTTCGCCGTAGCGGAGGCGCTGGGCGATCGGCAGGGTCGAGGTGAAGCGTGAAGGCAAGCCGAGGACGTTGCCGGCGCCGGGCTGGGCCTGAGACTCGAGGTAGTTGGCGATCGCGGCGTCGTAGGCCGAGGTGCGCTGGAAGACCTTGAGCGCGAGTTCGCGGCGGAGTTCGCCGAGGGTCTCCGGGGCTTTCATTGCGGCGAGCACGCGCTCGTAGTCGCTGGGGTCGGTGACGACGGAGACGGAGGCGTGGTTCTTGGCCGCGCTACGGAGCATGGACGGGCCGCCAATGTCGATATTCTCGATGGCATCCTCGAACGAGCAGTTGGGCTTCGCGACGGTGGCTTCGAACGGATAGAGGTTCACGACGACGAGGTCGATGAGGTCGATGCCGTGCTTCTTGGCTTCGTCGAGGTGCTCCTGCGAATCGCGTCGGCAGAGGAGGCCGCCGTGGACTTTCGGATGCAGGGTCTTCACGCGACCTTCCATGATTTCAGGGAAGCCCGTGTGCTCGCTGACGTCGGTCACCGGCAGGCCGGCATCACGCAGCATCTTCGAGGTGCCACCCGTGGAGAGGAGCTTGTAGCCGTGTTCTTTGACGAGGGCCTGGGCGAAGGGCAGGAGGCCGGTCTTGTCGCTGACGGAGAGAAGGGCGAGTGGCATGGTGAAAGAAAGGGCTAGGGGTAGGGGGAGGGGGTGGGGTGGTCAAGGAAGGAGGGGTGAATCAGGGGGCACGTGGGCACGGTGACACGTGGGCACGGCCGTTATGCCTCATCCCTTCCTTATCATTCTTTTGGCATCTCCCCATGTCCCCGTGTCCCCTTGCCAGCATGTCCCCTTGCCTTTCTCTCCATCATTGACCCTTCCGCCCTTTTTCCCTCCCTCCTACCAATGTCCACTGCTCTCCTGTTCTCCGGTCAAGGCGCCCAAGTCGTCGGCATGGGTAAGTCCCTGTACGAAGGTTCGGCCTCTGCGAAGGATCTCTATGATCGTGCCGCCAGGGTGCTGCCGTTCGACCTCCGTCAGGCCTGCTTCGAAGGCCCGGCCGAACTCTTGACCGAGACCCGTGTCTGCCAGCCGGCCCTTTACGTCCAAGGCTACGCCATTGCCCAGATTCTCAAGGAACGCGGTAAGCTCAACGACCTCAAGGCCTGCCTGGGTCTCTCCCTCGGTGAGCTCACGGCCTACGCCTTCGCTGGCGTCTGGGATTTCGAAACCGGCCTCAAGGTCGTCGCCGAACGTGGCCGACTGATGCAGCTCGCCTGCGACCAGACCAAGGGCGGCATGGCCGCGGTCATCGGCGGTACCCGCGAGGATATCTTCAAGCTCTGCGCCGCGTTCGACATCGACGCCGCGAACTTCAACTGCCCCGGCCAGGTCGTCATCTCCGGCGACGCCGAGAAGGTCGCCCAAGCCGTCGCTCGTGCCAAGGAGTTCGGGGCCTTCAAACTTGTGAAGCCCCTCGTCGTCGCCGGTGCCTACCACAGCCGCCTGATGGAGCCCGCCCGCCAGGCTTTCGAAGCCTTCCTGCAGGGTGTCGAGTTCAAGCGCCCCCAAGTCACGGTCTATTCGAACACCACCGGCGGCACCCTCGCCGAGCCGGCCGATCTCCGTGCCGCGCTGGTTAAGCAGGTCGTCTCTTCGGTCCTCTGGGAAGATGACTGCAAGGCTGCGGCGGCCACCGGCATCGCCCAGTTCTATGAATGCGGACCCGGTGGCGTCCTGGCTGGCATGATGAAGCGCTCCGCACCCGTGGCCCCGGTGGCCTCCCTTCACGAGTTCGCTGATATTCCTGGCTAATCCCTTTCCGACGGGGCTAACGCTGGACAAGCGCCCCGTCCGCAGTCCTATTAAGCCCTTTCCCCTTTACCGTGTCCTTAGACCACATCCGCAACTTCTGCATCATCGCGCACGTCGACCACGGCAAGACGACCCTTTCCGACCGCCTACTCGAGCACACGAAGACGATCGAGAAGCGCCAGATGAAGGAGCAGCTCCTCGACGCGATGGACCTCGAGCGCGAGAAGGGTATCACGATCAAGTGCCACCCGGTGACGATGAACTTCACCGCCCCGGACGGTAAGCAGTACATCCTCAATCTCATCGATACCCCAGGGCACGTCGACTTTGCCTACGAAGTCTCGCGCTCTCTCGCGGCCTGCGAAGGTGCGGTGCTCCTGATCGACGCGTCCCAGGGCGTGGAAGCCCAGACGGTCGCCAATGCCACCCTCGCGATGAATCAGGGTCTCGAGATCGTCCCGGTCATCAACAAGGTCGACCTCCCGAGCGCCCGCCCTGAAGAAGCCCGCCGCCAGGTCGAAGATATCCTAACGATCCCCGCGCAGGACGCCGTCCTTGCCTCGGGCAAGTCCGGTATCGGTATCGACGAAATCTTCGCCGCGATCATCAAGCGCGTCCCGCCGCCCCGCTGGTCCGACTATCCTCAACACCGCGCGTTGGTCTTCGACTCCCTCTTCGACTCCTACAAGGGGGTCATCAGCTACGTCCGCGTCTTCTCGGGTACCTTCAAGGCCGGCCAGACCATTGAGCTGATGTACAACGGCGTTCGCTCCGTCATTAAGGAAGTCGGTATCTTCGCCCCGAAGATGAAGCCGCAGGACGAACTCGGTCCCGGCTGCGTCGGTTACATCGTTATCAATATCCGCGAAGTGGCCGACGTGAAGGTTGGCGACACCATCACGCTCGCCAACGACCCCGCCAAGGAGCCCGTCCCGGGCTTCAAGGAAGTGCGTCCGATGGTCTTCAGCGGTATCTACCCGCTCGACACGGCGGATTACGAAAAGCTCAAGACTTCGCTGGCCAAGCTCGCGATCAACGACTCCTCGCTGACCTACACGGCTGAGAGCTCGACCGCACTGGGCTTCGGTTTCCGCTGCGGCTTCCTCGGCCTGCTGCACATGGAAATCGTCCAGGAACGCCTCCGCCGCGAGTACGATCTCGACATCCTTTCGACCTACCCGTCGGTCGTCTACAAGGTCTATACCACCGACGGCGTGGAGCACATTCTCGACAATCCCGTGGCCATGCCGGACCCGTCCGCCATCGAGCACATCGAGGAGCCGACGATCCGTGCGCATATCCATATCCCGGGTACCTCAATCGGCGACATGCTCACGCTCGTCCAAGAGAAGCGCGGCATCTGCGAACGCACCGAGACCATCGACGGCGACCGCGTTGTCCTGGTCTGCCTCCTGCCGCTCAACGAGATTCTGGTCGATTTCAACGATCGCATGAAGTCCATCACCCGCGGCTACGGCTCGATGGACTACGAGCTCGGCGAGTACGTCACCTCGGACCTCGTGAAGATGGACATCCGTGTCAACGAAGAGCCCGTCGACGCGTTCTCCTCGATCGTGCACGCCTCCAAGGCCGAAGGCCGCGGCCGTAATCTCTGCGAGCGGCTCAAGGAACTCCTTCCGCGCCAGCTCTTCAAAATCGCCATCCAGGCGGCCGTCGGCTCCAAGGTCATCGCCCGTGAGACCATCGGTTCGGTGGGCAAGGACGTGACCGCAAAGTGTTACGGCGGCGACATTTCCCGTAAGCGTAAGCTCCTCGACAAGCAGAAGGAGGGCAAGAAGCGCATGAAGCAGATCGGTAAGGTCGACATCCCGCAGGAAGCCTTCATCAAGATCCTCAAGAACGAGGGCTAAGCCCCAGTTCGGGCTTTCCCTCGGGTGGGAGGGCGTTAGTTTGACCGGGTCTTTCCCATGTCGTTCTACTACCGTCGCAAGCTCCGCAAGATCGGCAAGGCCTTGCTCGAGGCTTCGGAGAAGATCGAACTCTACCGTGGCGACGTCCTGACCAAGGCCGCGCTCAATGAGCAGCTTGAATTGGTCGAGCAAGTCCGGGCTGCCTCTAAGGATCGGACAACGGAGATCACTCAGGTCGAAACCCTCCTTAATCGCTTGCACGAGGTTCTGGTCCGCAACGGCGGGAAAATCTATCCGGTGTCCACTGGTACCGACTATACGGAGATGGTGGTCATGGCCGCCATCGTGGCTGGATCGATTCGCAGCTTCTTCCTGCAGCCGTTCAAGATTCCGACGAACTCCATGTGGCCGACGTATAACGGCATGACCGCCGAGGTGCGGGCTGCGGATGAGCCGGCTCCGGGCCTGCCGATGCGTTTGCTCGAGAAAGTTCAGTGGACCTGGACCTACGTCATTCCGGCTGAAGCGACGGGTGAGATTGGTATTCCGATTGTTGAGCAACGCTACGGCGACAACCAAGTCGAGTACAGCCTGCCTGCCCGCGAGCGCACCATCGATGACGGCATTTTTGGTACGGGCATCTGGAAGGGCCCGGCGGACAAGTATGCCATCCAGGTCGGCTCGACCACGCAGTCCGTGACGATGCCGGCGGATTTCGGCTTCGAGACGGTCCTGCTACGCACGTTTTTCCCCGAAGAGGCCAAACTGAAACTGCCCCGGCAGGATCAAGATCGCTGGCGCGTAGTCTTTGCCAAGGCCGCACGCGAGGGCCGCATCAAGAATGGACCTTCGGGCTCGGTACTGATGACCGGTAAGCAGGCGACGGCTGGCCAGACGATGCTCAACTTCGATATCCTCACGGGCGACATGCTCTTCGTGGATCGCATGTCCTATCACTTCGTTGATCCGTCACGTGGCGATACCTTCGTCTTCCGTACGAACCATATTCCTGGCTTGAACGACCAGTATAACCAGCCGTCGGAGAGTTATTACGTCAAGCGCCTTGCCGGCGTTCCGGGTCAGAAGCTGCGCGTAGGCGCCCAGGGCGAGCTTTTCGTCGACGGTAAGGTCGTGACTTCGCCGGAGCCGATGGTGCTCAATAGCCGCCGGGCGATGGACAAAGGTTACTACGGTTATCTTCCTGAAGCGGGCGGTAATCGCTACGCGGTCCCGCTGCAGCAGGAGTATACAGTGACGCCGGGACATTACTTTGCGATGGGAGATAACTCGGCCAACAGCTACGACTCGCGCGGCTGGGGCGAGGTGCCCGCCCAGGATGTCGTCGGCAAGCCGCTGTTCATCTTGCATCCCTTCACGTCCCACTGGGGGCCGGCGAAGTAGGATAGGGGTAGGGGCAGGGGTTGGGGTAGGGGTAGGGACGTGATTGCCATCACGTCCGTGGGCGGACTGATATCATACAGTCGGTGACTTTGCCCGGCTCATCGCACGTCGCTCTGCGAACGGCGGCCATGGCAATGGCCGCCCTACCCAAGCCCGTTGCCTTGCCTAGCCCCGCCCCCGCCCCTATCCCTACCCCTACCCCTGAGCTGCGTCGCACCCGCCATGTCCTGGACCCTCTACCGCCACTACAAAGGCAACCATTACCTCCGGCTAGGGGTGGCCGCGCATTCCGAGGATCTTTCGCCGCAGGTGGTCTATCGCTGCCTGTATGATAATCCTGCGGCACGCACGTGGGTCCGCCCGCAACCGATGTTCGAAGGCGTGATCGAAGACGGACGTCAGCGTTTCACGCCCGTGGCTCGGCTGCGTCTCGTGCAGCCTGAAGACCTGCGGACCGTCCTGGCGTTCGGCTACGATGCGTGGAAGCACGATAAGACCTTTGATCAATACTGTGCCGATAAGGATCAGGATCCGAATCACCTGCGGGGCACGCGGTATTTGCTTGAGGACACTTCCGGCCAGCCGGTGTCCGCCCTGAACGTCCTGCGCTTCCGCGAAAACCTCATCGGCCTCGCCTCCGTCGCGACTTCGCCGGAGCAGCGTGGTAAAGGCTACGCCTCGCTGTTACTGCGCACCGTCATGGAACTCCATCGCTTCGCCCAGCTCGATGCGCGCTTCCTACTATTCTCCGAGGTCAAGCCGACCATCTACGAACGCCATGGCTTCCGTGTTCTACCCTCAGAGCACCAGCGTTTCCCGAATTCGCAGGCGATGGCCACCGGCGAGACGCCACTGTCCGTGGCTGAAGCCGAATTTCTGAAGGCTTATTTCTAGGCCAGCGACTTACTTCTTCGCCGGCGAAGCCAAGGCGACTTTCGCGAGCCATTCCGCGACCTTGGGGTGTTCGGTTTCGGCGAAAGCGTGGCCGACGCCGGCCATCTCGCTACCGACGACCGTCGCGCCCTTGGCCTTGAGGGCCTTGGGGAGCTGGCTGGTGGCGGGCTTATTCGAACCTTTTTCGGAGCCCCAGCAGGCATAGGCGAACTTACCCTTGAGGCTGGGAAGGTTGCCCTTGGAGGAATAGTCGGTGCCGCCGCCGTCAGCGAAGACGAAGACGCCAAAGGTGTCGGTAAGCTTTGGGCCGCTGCTGAGGCGCAGCATCCCATCGATGGCGTGACCGCCGTTGCTAAAGCCAGCGATGATCGAGTGTGACTTGTCGATGTTGGGGATGACGTTCGCGATTTCATCCAGCATGAAGCGCTGATACGTCCAGATTTTGGCGTAGTCGCCGACCATGTTCGCCTGGGCGGGGTTATTTGCGCCTTTGGGGTAGGGGAGCCCGACGAGGATGAAGTCGCCTTCGGGCAGGAACGAGCCGCTCGGGTTATTGCCGCCTTCTCCTCCGCCGAGCCAAGCCACCAGCGGATATTTCTTTCCAGCCTCGTAGCCCGCAGGAAGCTTCACGTTGCAGGCCGCCATCGCGCCGTGACGATCCACGGTCAGCTCAGGAAAATCGAACTTCAGCGAGGCACCTGGCGCGACCAGCGCTTTGAGTTCCGTGCGTGGGACGGCTTTTTCAGCTAGCGCCAAGGCCTTCTCATCGCCCTTGGCCGCCGCTTTCTTCGCGGCAGGCTTATCGGCCGCAATGAGTGCGCCGCTGATAAGGAGCAGTAGGAAAAGGCGGGCGAGGGTCATCGAAGTTTCAGCGGAAGGACTTCTGGCGCCAGGCGGCGTCGGATTCGCGGTCGGTCCGGAATTCGATGACGCGCACGCCCTTGCCGCGGACTTCGAGGAGTCGGCGCAGGCCGTTCCAGTCGTCGGCGAGGTCATGGCGTACCTTGTGCGCGGCGCAGAGCTTGCCGAGGTCGGTGGACTGCGGTGTGCCCCAGAGCTGTTCGAAGTGAGCACTCTTCGCCACGGCGAGGTGGTTGAAGATACCGCCGCCTTGGTTATTGATCACGAGGACTGTGAGGTCGCCACGGTGACCGTAGGCGGAGAGCAGTGCGTTGCTGTCGTGCAGGAAGGTCAGGTCGCCGCAGAGGAGCACGGTGCGCTTGCCGTCGAGCGACGCGCCGAGCGCAGTCGAGACGGTGCCGTCGATACCATTGGCGCCACGGTTGGTGAGGATCTCAGGGCCCGGGCCGGGAGGGTGGTAGAACCACTCCACGTCGCGGATCGGCATACTACTGCCGACGAATAGGCGGTCATCCGGGCCGAGGGCTTCATCGAGCAGTGAGACCACGCGACCTTCGAACGGCCAATCGACGTCCACGATACGCGTGAGTTTCTTGGCGGCGGCTTTCTGGGCCGTCTGCCAGGTCTTGCCGTAAGCGGAGACCTTCGCCGATACCTTATCGCCCGAGGGCACGAGCTGACCGTCCAGGCGGCTCCAGCGAGAATGGGTGGGGTCGGTATTCTCGCCGGCACGTCCGAGCTGGATTGCGGTAATGTCGCCTTCCTTCAGCCAGGCGCGTAGGACCTTACTGGTCGGGAGCGGGCCGACGAAGACCGCGGCCTGCGGGCGTAGTGCGCGGGCCGACTTGGCGTTGCGCAGGGTGAGGTCGTAGCCGGAGATCAGCGAAGCGTCGCCCGCGAGGTCGCCGCGGACCGTGCCAGCGCCATCGGCGAGGATTGGCCAGCCGGTCAGTTGGGAAAGTTCGCGGAGGGCCGCCGCGCTTTCGTTGCGGTCTTCGAAGGCGTGCGGGCCGACCACGATGACGCCGCGGTCCGTCTTCGGGAGCAGGCTGGCGACCGTGGAGGGCGTGAGGGTCGGGCGGACGATGCCGCAGGGCGGTACGGCTGTGAACGTCTCGAGATTAAGGCCTGCCGGCGCCTTGTAGCCCTTTTCCGCGTCGGAAGGGGCGAGAGGGTCGCGGAAGGGCAGATTGAGGTGTACCGGGCCAGCCAGCGGGCCTTGCGAGCGCTGCCACGCGTCGACGAGCAACTGACGCCAGTGGCGGAGCAGGGTGAGGTCGGCCGACGGCACCGCGGCTTCGGCAGACCAGACAGGATACGCGCCGTAGATTCCGTTCTGGGTGATCGTCTGCCCCGAGTGGCACTCGCGGAGTTCGGGCGGGCGATCGGCGGTCAGGACGAGGAGAGGTGTGGCTGCGAGGCGGGCCTCTACGATGGCGGGTAGGTAGTTGGCAGCCGCGGTGCCCGAGGTGCAAAGCAGTGCGGCGGGACGGCCGGTGGCCTTGGCGAGGCCGAGGGCGATGAAGCCAGCGGAACGTTCGTCGAGTGCGACCGTGACGTTCAAGCCGGCGGATTCGGCGAAAGCATGGGCCAGCGGCGTCGAGCGCGAACCAGGCGAGATTACCACGTGCGTGAGGCCGAGCCGGCGGAGGGTGCGCACGCCGACGTCAGCCCAGAGGGCATTCGTGTTTAGGTGCTTGGTCGCGCGAGCCATGGCATCAGGCAATCCGTCAAGGGTGGGGCTGTCCAGCGTGGGCTTGGTTTTGGGTTTAAGCCCGGCCGATTAGCCCTATTATTTCCAGACAAATGGAGGTCTTCCTGCATCTGTTGCCCCTCGTCGGGTCCTTCGTGTTCGCCGGCTTACTGCTCCACGCGATCTTCTGGGGTATGACGTTCACTGTCGACGAAGCGTATGTGCGCGTGCGCGTCTATGGTTGGACTGTGCGCAAGATAGCGCACACCGATGTCGAGTGGGCCGCCCAGGATTGGTGCTTCTGGAATGAGCATTACACCAATACCGTGAACCCCAAGAAGATGATTCTACTCCGTCGTCGCACCGGCCTGTTCAAGAATTTTCTCATCAGCCCGCCTTCGCCGCCGGAGTTCCTCAAGGAACTCGCGGCTAAGGGTGTGACGATCCGTTAAACCTTATGCGTCCACTCTTCGCTTTCTTCTGTTCCGCCGTCGCGCTGGTCGCCGCGGATCGGCCTGCTTTCTTCGCCATGGACACCGCGGCTCGTCTCGCTCCGATGGAGTGCGCACAGGTGCTGGCTGATCTGGGTTACGCGGGCTTGGGCGGTCGCCCGGCTTCGGCAAGCGCGCATGCAGCGGCATTGAAGGCCAAAGGCCTGGTCTTCTTCAACGGCTACCACGTCACGAACTTCGGCTATGGGCAGACAGAGCTACCGGCTGATCTCACCAAGGCCGTCGACGACCTTGCGGGTACCGGCAGTACGCTCTGGCTGGGTGTCAATCAGGTCGCTTATCCGGCTGGGGTGAAGGCTGGGCCTGAATACGGCGACACGATTGTCGTGCCGCAGCTCCGGCAGCTACTGGCCTATGCGAAGCCCAAGGGCGTGAAGGTCTCCCTTTATCCTCATACCGGCTTCTGGGCGGCGCAGTTCGAAGTCTGCCTCCGGGTCGCAAACAAGGTCGACGACCCCGCGCTTGGCGTGACGTTCAACCTTTGCCACTGGCTCAAGGTCGAAGGTTCGGAGCGCGACCCGTTGCTACTCATCAAGGAAGCCCTGCCACGCCTGAACTTCATCACGATCAACGGTGCCGACACCGGTGACACGCGGAAGCTCGGCTGGGATAAACTCATCCAGCCGCTCGGACGCGGGACTTATGACGTCGGTGCTTTCGTAGCGAAGACCCGCACCGCCGGTTATCGCGGCCCGTTCGGCTTCCAGGGCTTCGGCATCAAGATGGATACCAAGGAACTCCTGAAGGAGACGATGGAGGGTTGGCAGAAGATCGTTAGGTAGGGCGGCCATTGCCATGGCCGCCGTTCGTCGATGCATGTGCGATGCGCCGGGTAAGGTCACCGACCATATGACCTCCGTCCGCCCACGGACGTGATGGCAATCACGTCCCTACCCAAGGCATCGCAGCAGTTCACCATGCCAGCGGATCCCCAGGCGACCTTCAGGTCGCCCAATAAAAAACCCCGGTTGCCCGGGGTTTTGTTTGAGACGTGCAGCCAGGCTTACTTGTGGTCCTTGGCGTGCTCGGCGAGCGGGCTGTAGCCGAAGTCCTTCTTCAGGTCGCGCCAAGAGGCGTGGACGTGGTTGGCGCCGTTCTGGAAGTTGGCGAACTCGAGGAGGAAGGTCGGGCCCTGGATGCTATAGTAGTGGGCCTGGCCGGCTTCGGTGCCGCCGTTATAGCCGAAGAAGAGTTGGTCTTCCGGGGTCGCGGAGATGGCCGCCATTTCCTTAATCGCGAAGTCGGAGCGGGCGCGGCCGACGTATTCCTTGATGATCGTGCCGGCCAGTTTCTTCTGCTCGGCGGTGAGGGCGGAGAAGGCGACGCCCTTGTGCTTGATGATGCCATCGGCCTTCGGCTTGTTGCCGGTGATGACGTCCTGCGGGGTTTTGCCAGGGATGATGCCGTCCTTGCGCTGTTCCGCGGTGAGGGACTTGGCGAGTTCGCGACCGGCGGCGTCTTCTGCATCAAGGAGTTCGAAGCCAACGAGGCCGGGCATCGTGTCGCCGACGTGGGTGGTGTCGGACTTCACCTGGCCGGGATTCGTGCCGAGGAAGGAAGGCGTCGAGCTGACGAGCACGCCGTCGACGATGGTGAAGTTCTGCGAGCAGTGGTGGCCTTCCCAGCGGAAGCCCCAGGTGCCGTGCGCGTCCGGCTTACCGAAGATCGACACGAAGTAGTTCTCGGCGTCGCGCTTGTTGGCGCCTTTGCCTTCTTCGATGAGGAAGAGGAGGTATTCGAGGGCCATGACGGACTCGACCTTCATGTGGCCGCGCTGGCTGAGGGAGACGGAGAGGAGGGCCTGGGCGAAGTGGCGCTGGCCGGGATTCATTTCCTTGATCGGCAGGCCGAGGCGGACGGCCGGGACGAAGATCCAGTGCGTGCGTTCGGCGCCGTCGAATTCAAAGGTCGCCTTGGCGCGCTGGGCGTCATTGAGCGAGCCAAGGAAGGCATTGGCGGACTTAGCCATTTCTTCGCCGGCGGTGTGGCCGAAGGCGGCGGGGACGGCGGCGGCCAGAAGGCACAGCACGCTCAGGAGACGGGTGAGGGAACGCATGGGGGTGTCAGGTAAGGACAGGGGTGTAAGGGAAGGGTTCCCTGAGAGCCAGAAGGGAATGACGACGAAGTCGTCATTCCGTGCAAAAGTGCATCGGTGCAAAGGTGCAAAAGTGAGGGAATTTCCCCTTGGTGAGTGTCGGGTAATCCCACCTTTGCACTTTTGCACCGCGCGACGCGCGATTTGCACTTTTGCACGCGAAGCCCTCAGGCTTCGCATCAGGGCGCTCAGGCTCCTTCCGCCTCGCTCAGCTTATGCGAGGCCTGTTCCCAGGCGGCGGTGGCGGTCTGCAGGGCATTAATCGTATCTCGGAGGCGGGCGTTCAATTGCGGGAGATTGACGCCACCGGTGTATGTTGCCGGGTTGGCGAGTTCGGCGGTGATCTGCGCCTGCTTGGCTTCCAGTTCCGAGACCTGCTGTTCACACTTGGTGACATCAGCCTTCAGTTTGCGGATGTCGGAGGCCGACGGTTTCACGGGCCCCTTCGGCTTTTCGGCCTTTGGCGCTTCATCTTGTTTCGGCCGGGCATCGGTGAAGCCGGCGGTCAGCGCGGCGCGCTCGTTGCCGGACTTGGATTTCTCGAGGTAGTAGGCGTAGTCGCCGGCGTACTGGGTCAGTCGGCCGGAGTGCACGTGCAGGACGGTCTTGGCGATCTCGCGGATGAAGTGCACGTCGTGACTCACGAAGTAAAGCGTGCCTTCGTAAGTCTTTAGGGCGGCGATGAGCGCGTCGATCGACATGATGTCGAGGTGCGTCGTCGGTTCGTCCATGAGCAGGAAGTTCGGCGGATTGATCATCAGCTTCACCAGGGCGAGACGGGATTTCTCTCCGCCCGAAAGCACCGAGACGCGCTTGTTCACGTCGTCCTTACGGAAGAGGAACGTACCGAGCATGCCGCGAGCCTGCTGTTCAGTGAGGCCGTTCTCCGTGGTGCGGAGTTCCATCACGTTCTCAAGGACGGTTAGCTTCGGGTTGAGGTTGTCGACGCGGTTCTGGGCGAAGTAGCCCGTGATGACGTTGCCGCCTTCCTCGCGCACGCCGCCGTTGATCGGGATGACGCCGGCGAGGATCTTGAGGAGGGTCGATTTACCCGCGCCGTTGGGGCCGACGAGTACCGTGCGCTGACCGCGTTCACACTCGAAATTCAGGTCTTTATAGACGACGTGGTCGCCGTACGACTGCTGCACATGCTCGAGCTTCATGACCTTGAGGCCAGAGCGCGGGGGCTGCGGGAAACGGAACTGGATCTTCTTCAGGTCGTCCTCGGGCTCATCAATCGCGGCCTCTTCGAGGCGGGCAATCTGCTTCTCCTTGGACTTCGCACGGGAAGCCATCGAAGCCTTGGCACCGAAGCGGTCGACGAAGGTCTGCAGGTGGGCGATTTCGCGCTGCTGGTTCTTGAACATCGCCTGTTGGCGATCTTTACGGGCCACGCGTTCGAGAATGAAGTCATCGTAGTTACCAGAGTACTCGTGCAGACGCTGACCGCGCAGTTCGATGGTACCGGTGCAGAGTGCATTGAGGAAGGCACGGTCGTGCGAGATGACCACGAGACCACCCGGATAGCGCGTCAGGTAATCCTGGAACCAGAGCAGGGCTTCGAGGTCGAGGTGATTCGTTGGTTCGTCGAGCAGCAGGAGCGTCGGTTCGCTGACGAGTAGGCGGGCGAGGTGCGCGCGCATGACCCAGCCACCAGAAAAGGTCTTGGCGACCTTCTCGTGGTCGGTCTCGCGGAAGCCGAGGCCTGCGAGGATTTTCTTCGCGCGAGGCTCGAGCGTGTAGTCGATATCCCAGTCGTCGTCGTTTTCGGGCTCGAGCTTACCACCGCTCGTCGCGATCTGGAGAATCGTCTCGTCGCCGGCTGGAGCGCTTTCTTGAGGGAGGAAGCCGAAGTTCGCGCCGCGTTCCCATTCGATGAGGCCTTCATCCGGGTTGTCCTTGCCGAGGATGATGTTGAAAAGGGTCGATTTGCCCGCGCCGTTGGCGCCGACGAGCCCGAGGCGGTCCGTCCGGGCAATATTCAGCGAGACCTCCGCGAATAAGGTGCGGGGTCCGTAGGACTTGGAAATATTGGCAATCGTCAGCATCGAATGGGCGTTAAAGAGGCGGGAAGGCGGAAGGGCAAGAGAAAGGGCTGAAGGGAGGGCTAGGGTCAGGGCTAGGGCTGGGCTAGGCCGCCGCAGGGCGGCCGAGGGTAGGGGCGTGGCTTCGCCGCGCCCTCTGTATCGGAGTGCACGATAAATCGTGCCCCTACCTTGGTTCGCCCTACGGCGAACTACCCCTAGCCCTATCCCTACCCCTGTGGAGCTAAGGCGGGCTTCGTCCGCCTTAGCTCCACTTCAGCTTACTGCGCAGGACGTCGAAATGGGTGAGCGATTTCGGACGTAGGAGGGCGAGTTGGACCTTGGCGGTACGGACGCTGAGGGGGAGTCGGCTCTGGGCCTCGAGGGTCTCGCGGCCGTCGACCGAGAGGCCGAGCAGGGCGCTGTCTTCGCTGCGGATTTCGAGCTCAGTTTCGCCATCGAAGATCACCGAGCGGTTCGAGAGGGTGTGCGCACAGATGGGGGTCAGGACGAGCACCGAGGCTGCTGGGTCGACGAGCGGGCCGCCTGCAGCGAGGTTGTAGGCGGAGGTTCCGGTGGGAGAGGCGAGGATGAGGCCGTCGGCACGGTACTCGTTCACGCGGGCGCCATCAGCGAGCACGGCGAAACGGCCCATGCGGAAGACGTCGCGCGTCTTAATGACGAGGTCGTTCAGCGCCAGGGCGAAGCTGCCGTCGGCGAAGCGGATCTCGAGGAGCGCGCGTTTCTCGACGCGGAAGTCGCCGGAAAGAATGGATTGGAGCGAGGCGCCGACGTCTTCGCTCGGGTAGGCGGCGAGGAAGCCGAGCTTGCCGCGGTTGATGCCGAAGAGGGGCACGCCTTCGAGCGCAGCTACCTCGGCCACGCCAAGGAAGGTGCCGTCGCCACCGACCACGCCACACGCGTCGGCCCCCTTGAGGGTGGCTCGGCTGATCGGCCAGCCGTCCGCGACCGTGAGGGTCACGCCGGCTTTCTGGGTGGCGTCCTGGACCGCGCGCACAATGTCATCCACACCGGGCTTGGTGCGGTTGACGACGAGCGTAAGGCGGCGGATGGCCATGAATGACGACTAGGCGCCCTTCAGGGAAGGGCAAGGACAAGCCGGGGATGCCGGCGCCGAAAATCCTTATTTCGTGGCCTTTTCTTGGGTCAACGTGAGGAAAGCCATCCGAAAGGACATAGGTCGGATGGGGGATAGATGAGCGCTAACGAGGCTCGCCAGAGTGAAGCTAAGCTCGCTTCGCTGTCAGAGAAAGGGAAGTCGGCCTCATCGCCCGGTCTTCACGCCCTTTCAGCAGTTTATAGGGCACATCGAGCAACAACTTGATGAGAACAAGTATACCGGTGATGAGGGCAGGGCTGTGGACGACTTGCTCATCCATCTCCTTGGGGTCGAAGTCCTCGTCAACATATTGGAGGGTCGAGACGGGTGCGAGTTGGATCTTAAGCCAGCGACGGAAGGACCCGACCTTCCTCAGGGTGGGCAGGCTACCCATGAGGAGCGCGAGCTGGTCGCAGTAGGGAATCATCTCCACGGGGTGTATGGTCTCGGTATTGAGCTTGGGGAACATACGTAGCAATTTCGCCCGCCCTACTGCATGGATGGCGGCGAGATCTACTGGCCGTTGGAAGCGGCCAGCGAGGATGCCGGTGGCCAGCTTCGCCTGCATTTCGCTCATGGTCGGGATGTTACCGATAATCGGTCGCGCAAAGCCAACGAGGAACACGTCGTCGTGGCGCGCGTGGAGGCTGCCGAGGTGGAAATCGCTGATGAGAATTTCGCCGCCCGATAATTCGGATAGGCCGGAGCTAAAGCCGATCATCGGGCAAATGAGGTCAGGCGTCACTTCGAGCGTCGTCGTCTGGTCGAAGTCGTGGAAGCGTTGGTGGCTCTCGTCGCAAGGCGGACCGATGATCTCGATCCGACCCGCCGCGACATCATCGAGGAAGCCGTCGCTCTTGGTATGGAACACGTTGAAAAGCTCATCCTTGGCTCGGGCAGTGAGTTTGGCGTCCCAATGACTACGCTTAGCGAGAAAGGCGTCGTCGGGCGTGGGGCCTGTCGTGGGTGTCCCAAAGAATTTTTCAAATTTACGCTGATGCTGAATCCGGGCTTCGACGAATTTTTGGCCGAAGAAGTTCCGGAGGTCGGGGTGGATGGAGAGCAGCAGTCGGTTGCGCAGAAAGTCGGAGGGGACGCCGCGGATAGGGTGATAGCGCGGGCTGACGCGGATACCCGTCTTGAGCGAGAGAAGGACGCGGTTGCCGAGGTGCGGAGCGGCGAGTCGGTGGGCAAAGTCGGCTGCCGATTCACCCCCGCCGTAGACGACGACGGTCTTTTTCTCGGGCAAGGGACTAAAGGGCGTGAGATGGGGGATGCCGGTTTCGAGGGCTTTCACTTTATCGTGGAGGCCTGTGCAGATTACCAGCCGGTCGAAGACCTCCTCGCGCACGGCGCCGTCGTCAATCCATAGCCGCCAGCCCTGCGGGTCCTTCGCGATGCGCCGGATGGCAGTGTGGAGGCGGATGTGCGGGGCCAAGCGATGGGTTGCGACAAAGTCTAACAGGTAGCGACCAAACTCATCGTTGAGGAAAAAGTCGCCTTTGGCCTGACGTTGCGCGGGATCAGAACTCGAATCCCATTTTCGATGGCAGGCAAATTGCGTGGTGTACTTCGTCGAGGTCGAGACGAAGTTCGGATAGGGGTTGCCCCAGCGGCCCACCGTGGTGCCCCCTTTTTCAAAGCAGACGATCTCCCAGTCAGGAAGGCGTTCACGGGCCAGCTTCAAGGTCACCAAGCCGCTGCAGCCGGCCCCGATGATGGCGAGGCGCTTGGCCGTCATGGGTGAAGGACGGTGAGACTGACCAAGACGAAATTAAATTGGCCGGACTCCGGGATGAAGAGCATCACCTTGTCGCCGTGGGCCGGCGGGCGTTTGCGGGTGAACTCATCCAGCATAATGAAAATGCTGGCGGACCCTGCGTTGCCCGCGCTTTCCAGGTTTGTCCAGTGAGGCACGGTGGCGCCCCCCGACATTTCGTTCAAGACATCGAGCAAGTAGGCTTTGAAAAAGTACGAGGACAAGTGGGGCAGGACACACTGATATTCAGCCAGGGATTCGCCGTGACGGGCGAGCGCTCCGCGGACGAGCTGATCCACGCTGGGCTTCATGTGTTTGGCGAGGATGGCGACGTCTTGGCTGAGGAGTAGGCTCCGGCTTTCCAGGCTCATGCAAAGCGGGGTTTCATGCGCAAAAGAACGCGAGTAGGTCCAGTTCACGCGGTAGGAAATTCGATCGGCGGAGGGCTGGTTGCGGAGGATGACGGCACCCGCACCGTCAGAAAGCATCGATCGGAGGAAGACGGACATGAACCATTTCGAGGAGGTTTCGTGGTCTGGGAAGAGGGCCCTGTCGTCAGGAGGCTGGATGACCGATGATTTCAAAATATCCGAGGGTTGCTCGACACCGATGCAGAGCGCCTCTTGGTGGTCGCCCGAGGCGATGGCGCGATAGGCATTGACCAAGGCCTGGGCGGAGGAGGTGCAGATGCCAGAGTTCGAGTTAATCTCAACGGGACTGGCGACGATGCCGTGACGGGCGAGACGGGAGTGGAGGACACTGGAAAGTCCCGGTCCAATCATCGGGGTGTTGGTGGAGCCGGCCGAAAGGTAGGTGAAGGTGCCCGCCTTATTATCGAGGCAACGAGCCGCGGCGAGCGCCGCCATTTCATAGACGTCGTGGGTCGGATTCTGGGCGCGGTCGAGCGCGTAGTGGCGGGATTTAATCCCGTTCATGCGCAGGATTTTCCGTCGAACCATAGCTTCGCCATCGAGTTCGCCCATGAAGTCCGGGATGGCTTCGTTAGGGACGGCTTCGCCGGGAAGAAAAGACCCGGTGCCAGTGATATAGCAGTTCATGATGTCACCTTTTCGCTGGAAACGATGGGCGGCCGCTCGCGCAGGGTCTGGTAGGCGTATTCGTCGAAGGCGATATGGTTATGGAGATAGAGGCCTGGGCTGGAGAGGAAAACGCTGCTGCTGAAGTGCCCACGGTTGCTTTCGGCCTGAAGATAGAAATCGAGGTCGGTCAAGACCGCGCGGTCATGGGCATAGAGATGCTTCATCGCCCACAGGAGCACCGAGTCAGAGTCGAAGGAATTCAGCGCCTTTACGGTGGTCCGGAGATCGGCGAAGACCGTGATGACCATGACAATCAGGATGACCACATTGGTGACGCCAATCCACTGGAGAGAGTGTTGGCGGGTGGCCTCCATCGCGCCCTTGCCGAAAAGCATGTGGTCCTCAGGCAGGCGGTGGCGAATGCGGTCGAGGTTCGCGAGAAAGGCGTCCTTGTCGAAGCGATCAACCATTTCGTAGGAGAGCTCGTCGTGGCCGATGGTCAGATTATTCCGGACCATGTCGCTTAGGCTATCCATGTTGTAGTCGCCATCGATCCCATTGAATTTCCGCCGCTCGCCTTCGACGTGGGATTTCTCACCGAGTAAATGGCGGTAGAGCAGCGGCTCGATTTGCACGTGGCGGACCATCATTTCAACCGCATCCACGGTGGCGAAGTACTTCATCCCGAAGGCGAGTATGCCGTCGATGCACCGCGCCTCGAAGCCGTAGGGGCGACGGTGGAAAAGGAACTTAAGCGGGAACAGGACAGTCTTCAGGCAGAAATAGGATACCTGCAGGATCGGGCGCAGAAAAACGTAGTCCAACCGTTCCTTCTCCCTTTCAAGGGTCTGGTTGACGTAGTTGGTCAGGAATGGAAAAGCCTTCATCAGAGAGTCTGGCGCCTAGGTGAAACGAGCGTTAGGCGGCAGATGCTCATAAATAAACACTGGGCTCCATTCGAGGATGGGCAAGGACAAGCGGGCCTGCGTGCGCGGGGAGGCATTATTTCGTGGCCTTTTGAGGCGGGGGCGTGAGGAAAGCCATTCGGTAGGCGAGGCTGACCTCGAAGCGCTTGCCGCCGAGGGCGACGACGTCGACGGACTGGGCTAGGCTGGCGAGCTCCAGGGTCCACTGTCCTTCGGGCAGGTGCTTCTTGGCTTCTTCGAAATCGTTTTTGATCTGATCCAGCAGTTCGTTGCGGTAGTCCTGGGGGTTCGTCAGCACGTACTCGGGATTACCGACGGCCTGCTTCTCGTCGTCGTTCTTCGCTTTCACGAGGTCAGCCGATTTGCTGTGCAAGATTTCCAAGCCCTTGATTCCTTTGTCTGCTTCGGTGTGGAGTTCCCAGCGGGCGTTGGCGACATAGGTGACGTCGCCCTTGTCGGCGTCGTCGTCGCCGAAGAGCTTGCTGCCGCCGGTGGGACGCGAGACATAGGACTTGGCTTCGGCGCGGGCGAACTCTGCGGAGATCTCGCGGAGTTCCCAGCCTGGCTGATCCTTGAAACGTTTCTCGAGCTCCTTGCGAATCACGTCGACGCGTGCGTCAACCGCAGCGCGGTCCTTACCTTTGATTGAGATCGAGAGAGGAAGGGCGAGATGATCAGCGTCGACCTGCATGCGCACGTGGAGCTTGGACCCCGTTCCGTGGTTCTTGCCGACCCGCGGGGCGCCATCGCTCTGGGCGGAAGTCGTCAGCGGGGTAAGTGCGAGCAGGGCGAGGAAGGCGATGAGGCGCATGGGGAAGGGCGGGGATGTGATGAAGGATGGAGCAGGAAGGATGAATGATAAAGGACGGACAGACGGGGAGGTCATTGATAAAAATGATAGGGGTAACTGGTAGGGCGGCCATTGCCATGGCCGCAGTTCGCCTAGGGCAGCACGCGGTGCTGCCCCTACCTCGATTCATGCTGTGTCGTGACGCAGTCGCGCCCCTACCCAAGGCATTAGCTGACTTTCCGGTTTCCCTTTGCCTAACCGCTACCACCTGCCTCGGGTAGGGCGGCCATTGCCATGGCCGCCGTTCGCAGCGGCACATACCATGAGCCGGGCCGGATTGCCGAACTTTTGGTGTACGTCCGCCTACGGACGTGATGGCAATCACGTCCCTACCCGATGCAGGGTAAATGAAGAGGGCTGAATCGATTAACTCAATTCAGCCCTCGGTTCGGGATGTTTATATCTCTTACGCCACACTCCCCAGGGCCTCGGCGACCTTGGAGACGTCGGTGCCGCCGCCCATCGCAGCGTCGGGCTTGCCGCCACCCTTGCCGCCCAGCTTGCCGCAGGCGTCGGTGACGATCTTGCCAGCGGCCTTACCCGCCTTGACAGCGTCTGGACCGCAGTTGGCCACGAGGGAGACCTTATCGCCGAAGACGGCGGCGAGGACGACGACGGCGGCAGGACCGACCTTGCCGGCCACCTTGGCGCCGAGGTCGCGGAGATCGTTGGGCGTCTCGGCACTGACCTGGGCGATGACGTACTTCAGGCCCGCGCGGTCGCTGGCCTTGGCGGCCAGGGCGTCGGCGAGCTGCGAGGATTCCTTGTCGCGGTAAACCTTGAGCTTCTTCTCGAGCGCTGAGCTCTGCTCCATGATCTGCTCGAGGCGCTTGGCGAGGTCGGTGACCGGGGTGTTGGTTGAGGAGGCGAGTGCCTTCAGCAACTCGGCTTCGGACTTCGCGCGTTCGTAAGAGGCGAGGCCGGCGACGGCTTCGATGCGGCGGACACCCGCGGCGATGGCGTTTTCACCGACGATGCGGAAGAGCCCGATCTCGCCGGTGTGGCGGACGTGCGTACCCGCGCAGAGTTCCATCGACCAGCCGTTGAGCGAGGCGGCCTTGCCACCGACCTGCACGACGCGCACGGCGTCGCCGTACTTATCGCCGAAGAATTGCATGATGTCCGGGCGGCCTTTGACGGAGGCGTAGGCGACTTCGCTCCACGTCACGGCGTCGTTGGCGAGGATGCGCTCGTTGACGAGCTTCTCGATGTCGGCCAGCTGGCCCGGCGTGAGCGCCGCGCCGTTGAAGTCGAAGGTCAGCTTCGTCGGGTCGACCGCGGAGCCCTTCTGCGAGGCTTCCTTGGAGACGACCTCATGGAGCGCCCAGTGGAGGATGTGCGTGACCGTGTGGTGGCGCTGGATGGCGTCGCGGCGGGCTTGGTCGACGGCGATCTCAATCATCGCGCCGGTCTCCGGGGCGTCTTCGCCATCGAGGAAGTGGAGCCAGGTCTGGCCGGACTTCTGGGTGTCGGTGACGTGCCACTGGCGGCCGCCGAGGGTGATAATCGCGGCGTCACCGACCTGGCCGCCCATCTCGGCGTAGCAGGGGGACTTATCCAGGATGACGGCGGAGCGGTCCTTGATCTTGGCGATCTGGGCGACCTTAGCCTGCGTGGTGAGGGCGTCGTAGCCGACGAAAGTGGTCGGGTGGTCTGAACCGATGTCGGAGAGCGTGATGATTTCCTTTTTCTGCGCGGCGCGGGCGCGGTTACGCTGTTCTTCCATCAGCTTTTCGAAGCCGGCGCCGTCGACGGTCAGGCCGCGTTCGCGGGCCATGAGCTGCGTGAGATCGAGCGGGAAGCCCTGCTCGTCATAGAGACGGAAAGCGATGGCGCCCGAGATGGCGCCGCCGGCCTTGAGTTTGCTGGCTTCGTCTTCGAAGAGCGCGATGCCCTTATCGAGGGTGCGATTGAAAGACTCTTCTTCGATGCGGATCACGTCGGCTACGACGGCGCGGCGCGTGCGGATCTCGGGGAAGACGTCGCCCATCGTGTCGGCGAGCACGCCGACGAGCTGGTGGAAGAAGCCATTCTTCAGGCCGAGTGTGCGTCCGTAGCGGACGGCACGGCGCAGGATGCGGCGGAGGACGTAGTTACGGTCGGAATTACCCGGCTGGATGCCGTCGGCAATCGCGAAGGACAGCGTGCGGATGTGGTCGGCGATGACGCGGAAGGCTACGTCGTCCTTCTCCTGCTGCGTGTCGCCGATTGAGCCGGCGGCGGGCAGGGTGGAGCCGTATTTCTTGCCGGAGAGTTCCTCGAGGCGGCGGAAGAGCGGACTGAAGACGTCGCTCTCGTAGTTGGAGATCACGCCGGAGAAGTCCTTGAAGTTCTTCGTGCACTGCATGATGCCGGCGACGCGTTCGAAGCCCATGCCCGTATCGACGTGGCGGGCCGGGAGCGGGCTGAAGGTGCCGTCGGGGTTGGCGTTGAACTGGATGAAGACCAGGTTCCAGATCTCCATGCAGCGGGCGTCGCTGCCGTTGACGAGCGTGCCCTTTGTGTCGCCTTCCGGCGTGAGGTCGACGTGGAGTTCGGTGCAAGGACCGCAGGGTCCGGTCTCGCCCATCATCCAGAAATTATCCTTCTTATTCCCGTTCACGATGTGCACCTCGGGGTCGAGGCCGGCGGCGCGGAACTTCTCGGCCCAGACGTCCCAGGCTTCCTGGTCGAAATCGGACGGGTCGCCCTTGGACTTATCGGGCTTGTAGACAGTGGCGTAGAGGCGGTGCTTCGGGAACTTCCAGACCTCGGTGATGAGCTCCCAGGCGTAGTCGATGGCCTCGCGCTTGAAGTAGTCGCCGAAGGACCAGTTGCCCAGCATCTCGAAGAACGTGTGGTGGTAGGTATCCAGGCCGACGTCCTCGAGGTCGTTGTGCTTACCGCCGGCGCGGATGCACTTCTGGGTGTCGGCGGCGCGGCCGGGGGTGTACGGGCACTTCGTCTGGCCGAGGAAGATGGGGACGAACTGGTTCATCCCGGCGTTGGTGAAGAGCAGGTTGGGGGAGTCCGGCATCAGGCTCGACGACTGGACGATCGAGTGCTGCTTCGATTTGAAGAAATCGAGGAAGGATTGGCGGACTTGGGCGGAGGTCATGGGACGGTAAAGGGGACGAGGGAAGGGGTCTTTTTAAGCCCTTGTCGGGTCAAAAGGGAAGAACTAAGGCGACGCCTTAGTTCAGGGCCAGAGGCAGGGCTAGGGTTAGGGCTGCTTGCAGGCCATTAGTTAGGGGCGCGACTGCGTCGCGTCCGTTCGCAGAGGCGCATGCGTATCACCGGGCAGGTTCACCGACCATTCCGATGTCCGTCCGCCCACGGACGTGATGGCAATCACGTCCCTACCCAAGGCACGCTTCGGGTGGCTGGTGGCGGGACTCATCTATCCAGTCCTCCATGCAGTCCTCAACGCAGTCCTCAATTCAGTCCTCTGCCATCTGTCATCGACTCAGTCCTCCCCAGTCGCCCCGCGACCGCTCACTCTCCCGCGGCGATGAGCTCCGCGTGGAGTTGAAAGAGGGCGTGGGCGCTGTTGGCGTAGAAGAGGGAGAGGCGCTCGATGAGCTTGGTGTCATGCCAAGAGACCACGTTGGCCTTGAAGGTCAGGCGGGCTTCACCGAGGCCGTCGCGTCGGCGATGGGAGAGTTCCTGGGAGAAGTGTAGCGTCGAAGGGAGCTTCTTGGCGTATCGCTTCTGGTCCGAGAGGAAGGCTGCGATCGCGCCCAATTCGGACTGAGCGTCGAGCGTGAGCGTCACCGTCGCCTCGCCGGGGACATCCCCTTCGCGTGGCTGGTAGAAGAGGCGGACGACCGCGGTCGAGCCTTTCAGCGAGGCGCGGGCGTTGAAATCGTCCCGCGCGGTCAGGCGATAGGCCGGGTCATGCTTCTTGAGGTGGTCGGCGACAGCCTTCCAGAGGGCGGGTCTCATGCCCCTACTCTTGCTAATCTCGTGCCAGAGGCAAGCGGACCGCTCGTCATAGCCTGCCGAGTTATTGACAGGCACGAAAAAGGGCGTGCCGATTGGCACGCCCTTTGCGGTGAGGTCGCTTTGCGACTTACTTCTTGGCCGGGGTGCCGAGCGGGTGCTGTTTGAGCACTTCCTCGACAGTGTAAGGCGCGTTGTTCTTATCCTTAATCTCGGCGCGGACCTTCTTCACCTGGGCGGCCTTGACGGGCGGCAGGTTATTGCCGAAGGACTGGCGGACGTAGGTGAGCACAGCGGCGACTTCATCGTCGTTCATGAGCTGGCCGAGACCGGTCATCGCCGGCTGACCGGTGGCGATGTCGCCGTAGGTCTTACCGTCAATCGTCTGCGTACCGTAGAGGCCGTTGAGGACAATCTTGATGGAGCGGTCAGCGTCGCCTTCGAGCCAGCCGTTGGACGGGTAGCCCGGGGTGCGGCTGAGGGGAGGGTAAGCGCCGCGGACGGCCTTGCCGGGTTCCTTGGGCATCTCGGCGCCACGGCCATCGGCCTGGTGGCAGGTCACGCAATGGGCTTCGCGGAAGTAGACTTCCTTACCCTTGTCGTAGAGCTTCTTGTCGGCGGCGGAGAGCTTCTTGTCCGTCGGGCCGTAGGAGGCTTCCTTCGGGTCAGCGAAGTCCTTGAGGTTGAGCTTGTCCTTACCTTCAGGGAGGGAGGCGAGCTGCTTGACGGTCTCGCGCAGACAGTAGGCAATCGTCGGATCCTTCGCACCCTTGAGGGAGGCGGCGGCCGCGATGGCGCGTTCGGTGTCCTTGCCGTTGAAGAAGCTGAGGCCACGGACGCCTTCGAGCTGGACGCGGAGGTTAGCGTCCTTGACGGCGTTCTCCATGATCGCGAGCACGTCCGGGATACGGTCACGCTGGTAGATGGCGACGCGGACGGCCTGGGCGCGAGCGCGCGGCTCGGGGGACTTTAGCAACTGGCCGAGGAGCTCGAGGTTGACGGCGTCATGCCACTGGTGGACCCAGAGGGCTTCGAGTAGGTGGTGGGCGTCTTCGACCTTGTTCGCGTCGAACTGCTTGGCCCACTTCTGGGTGGCGGCGATGACCTTCGCGGAGTCGTGCTTATGCAGCTCGATCTTGGCACGCTGGCGGACGTTGTCTTCGTGCTCGGTGAGGAGCGCGAGGAGGTTCTCGACCGACTCGCCGTCGACCTTCTTCGGCGTGAGCAGCGGGCGGGAAGGGTAGGTGAGACGGTACAGGCGACCGTGCTGGTGGTCGCGGTTCGGATCGCGCAGGTGGTGCTGGAGGTGGCCGATGAGCATCTGGGACCAGTCCATTACGTAGAGCGAGCCATCGGGGGCGACGGCGACGCCGGAGGGGCGGAAGTTACCGGCCTTTTCCTTATCGGTCTCAATCAGGTTCGGCAGGATGGTCTCTCCCTTGAGGCTGGAACCGTCTTCGGTGAACTTCGCGCGGAAGATACCCTGAACGGTGATCACGTTCGTGTTAAGGAACACGCCTTGCCAGTCGTCGGGGAAGTGGCGGCTGCTGAGGATGGCGGTGCCAGGGCAGGGGCGTGACGGGCGCTTCCACATCTCGGCGTAGCGACCGTGGGAGCCGCTGTCGAGGTGGCCAGAGAAGCCCGGGCCGAAGTAGTTGGCGTTACCAGTGGCGTCGGTGATGATGTCGTTGCCCCAGTAATCGAAGACGCGGCCGTGCGGGTTGGCGAAGCCGTAGGGCACGTGGCGGTACAGCTTGCTGGTTTGGGGTTCGAAGCGGTAGATGGCGCCGTTGGTGTTGCGCAGCACGCCGTTGAAGGTCTCGACCTGGGTGCGGTGGAATACGCCGTCGGAGAGGTAGAGGGCGCCTCCTGGTTCATAGCAGATGGAGTTCGTCTCGTGGTGCGAGTCGGCGGCGTCCATGCCGGTGAGCAGGCGTTCCTTCCAGTCGGCCTTGCCGTCGCCGTCGGTGTCGCGGACGAACCAGATGTCAGGCGACTGAATCAGGATGACGCCATCCTTGTAGAACTGGAAGCCGGTCGGGCAGTTGAGGCCGTCGAGGAAGGTGGTCGACTTGAGGACCTTGCCGGTCTTCGGATCGAGGTCCAGGACGATGAGCTTGTCGAAGACCTTAGTCGTCGGGCTGGTCTCAGGGTAAGTCGGCCAGCAGGCGATCCAGAGGCGGCCCTTGGTGTCGAAGTTCATCTGCACCGGGTTGATCAGTTCAGGAATGGTGGTCTCGTCGGCCACGAACTCGACCTTCACGCCTTCGGGCGTGGTGAGGTGCTTGAGCTGTTCTTCGCCGCTGAGGTAAGGGACGGGCTGCTTACGGTTCGGCGGGACGGGAATCTCGGCCTTGAGATTGTCGTGCTTCACTTCGACCGGCTTGCCCTGGGCGGCGGCCCAGATGCCCTTATCGTGATTGGCGGTCTTGAGGTCGCGATTGGCGAGCTCAGCGCCGAGCACGGTCGCGTTGTCGATGCCCTCATACTTGATGCGCGAGCGCTGGCCGAAGATATTGAACTGGTCGACGGTGCGGTAGCGGTGGTGCCACTGGATGCTCTTCTCGTTGACCTGGGCGCGGACCTTCTCGTCCACCGTGCCAGCGGCCTTGCCGAAGACGGACTGGAACTGGACCGGGGCTAGGGCGGCGTCGCCCGCGACGTTAAGGTGAATGCCGTTGATGGTGAGCGGGGCCTGGGCGGCCGCAAAGACCTGCTGGGAGGAAGCGAAGAGGTCGACGAACTGGACGCCGTTGGCCTTGGCGACGTCGGCCATGGCACCGGTGTAGAGCGCGAGGTTCTTGTTGTTAGCGGCGGCGATCTTGGCGTCGAAGAAGACGGACTTCAGGTCTTCGTGTGCGATCGGAGAGAAGAGGACGATGCGGACCTTGCCCTTGCCGTAGTCGGCCGCGAGGGTCTTTTTGAGCCAGGTGTCGAGGTTGGTCTTAAAGGTAGCGAGACCAGCCTGGCCGGCGAACGATTCATTGAAGCCCCAATAGGCGAAGATCACGTTCGCGTGGAAGTGTGCGCCGGCATGGTAGGTCACCTCGGTCTTGCCGACCATGGTGGTCAGGGCGCCAGGCTTCATGTTGAGGAAGTAGTCGAGCTCGGCGACCTCGTCGGAGCGGTGCGGCTTCAGGCCGACTTCGTCGCCGGAGAAACCGAGGTTGCGGACCACGAGATTGTGTTCCGGGAAGGCCTGATGGATCAGGGCCTCAAAGTTGCCGTGGTGCTGCTGCCGGTCGGCGAGGCCGCTGCCGACGAAGGCAATGTTGTCACCCTTTTCGAGGGCGAGGGGTTGGGCCGAGACGGAGGCGACTCCGAGCAGGGCTAACAGGAGGGTGGACAGCTTGCGCATAGGTTTGTGGTTTTGGTAAAAAGGGGAAGGCCATGCGGGGAGGCATGGTCAAGACGGGGAGAGGAAAACCTGTCGCTCTTACAACAACCTGCCAAGGGGAATGTTCCTGACTGGGCCAGCAAATGAGTGCCAAAGTCACTCATTTGCAGGGCCAGAGGGGCAGGGGTAGGGGCAGGGATAGGGGTCGGGCTAAAAAGGGAGGACTGAGTTGATGACGGAGGACAGATGAAAGAGGGCCGAATTGATCACGGAGGACTGCATCGTGGCCTGCATGGAAAAGTTCCGCCACCCGCCACCTGAAATGTGCATCGGGTAGGGACGTGATTGCCATCACGTCCGTGGGCGAACGGAGGTTATAGGGTCGAGCAGTCTACCCGTTGATCCGCGCGTGCGGACTCGAACGGCGGCCATGGCAATGGCCGCCCTACCCAATACCATTGTGTTCTTACTTACTTCTTAATCGTGGCGCTGACCGACTTCGCGATGGCCTGGCCGAGGACGTTAAAGCCCTCGTCGGTGTAGAATTCGGAACCGATGCGCTTCCATTCTGGCGAAAGCGGACGCTGTAGTTTGGCGAGGGCGGGCCCGATGTCGGCATTGAGGTCGTCGACGGTGATGCCGTTTTCTTTCATGACCTTGAGGGCGATCTTGTTGTAGGGGTCGACTTGAGCTTCTTCGGGGGCAGTGGTCATGGTCGAGAAGATGAGCTTCGCGTGGGTCTTCTTGAGGAAGGCCACGCACGCCCTGACGCCCTTCTCGTATTCTTGTGGTTCGATATGCGGCTGCTGCTTCGGATTAACTTTATCTGGAAGGTCCATGATGTGCAGGCCGCAGGTGAAATGAATCACGTCGAACTTGCCGGAGCGAAACCACGCCTCATGTATAGGCCATTCGGTCTGGGTCTGGCGACCGGTGGTCATCGATACATGCACATTGGCCTTACCCGCCAGTTTCTGGCGAACGAGGTAGCTGGAGTCTATCGTGACGAAATCGCAGAGCAGCAGCACGCGCGGTAGGCCGGCGATGTCTTTGGCCGGTCCTCGATTCCAATCTTCTCCCTGGTCCCGGTCGAAATCTTGTGTCCCGGACTTGGGCGCGGCCGAAAGCGAAAGGCAAACCAAGGCCAATAACAGGGGGAACGACTTCATGGGGGTAAGCCTATATTGACGTCCAGTACAGGGGTAGCGACCCCCATCGTGGTGAGGTATCGCCTCCATGCAGGCATCGCTTCAAGGGCGCTTAAAGGCCTCTAACGCTCTTCGGGGTAGGGACGTGATTGCCATCACGTCCGTGGGCGGACGGAGGTTATCGGGTCGAGCAGGCTGCCCGGTGATCCGCGCGTGCGGGCTCGAACGGCGGCCATGGCAATGGCCGCCCTACCCGCAATAGGTGATAGCGGTTAGCGGTTGGCGGATAGAATAAGCCAAAAACGTAAACCGGAGACCGGATTGTTAGCTTGGGTCATAATGCCCGCAGCAAACATTCCGGTTTCCGGTCTCCCTCTGCTTGTTGGTGTGCCCAACCGCCAGCCGCTAACCGCCAACCGCTAACACCTTTCTCATTACTGCCCCAACGGCTTTGACAGATCGAACTCGGCCTTGGTGGTCCAGCGCTGCTTGTAGCCGGCGGGTGCTTCGACGCGGGTGCGGAAGATGACGGTGTTGTCGAGGTCGAGATCCTCGGACCAGATGAACTTGGCACCGGCAAAGCTTTCCCTGGCCTTGGTGAAGGACTCCTTGGGGTTCACGCGCTCCTCGGAGAATTCGGTCGCATGGCCCCACTTGCTGTCATCGAAGTCGACCGCGAACCAGTCGGCGGGTACGGGCGTGTGTTCGACCTTGGGATTCTTCGCGTCGCCGTTGAGCGGGCCTTTGAAGAAGTTCTTCGCCTTCCACTTCGCGTTGGTGACGGTGCCGTCGGAGAATTTCAGGATCAGGCCAGCGTCGCCGATGTGGTCGCCGTATTCCAGGCCGGTCTTGGGGTCGGCGTTGTCGCGACCCATGATGGCGATGGTCATCGGGTACTCTGGCAGGATGTCCACGGACACGACGTTGTGCGGCATGTAGTCGATGGGGTCGACGACGCGGAGCTTACCGTTGATGTAGAGGATGAACCAGTTGTCGGCGTAGACGTTGAGTTTGATGGTGTCGTCCATCGAGGGCTTCACCATGCCGGGCTTGTCGCCTTTCTTGCCTTTGCCTTTCTTGCCCTTGCCTTCGCCACCAGGGGGCGGGCCAGTCTCATTCGCCGCTTCACTGGTGACCTCGAGGTCCGACGGCACGATGGCGCCGCCATCGCCGGGCGGAGGGCGTTTACCTTTCTCGCCTTTACCTTTGCCCTTTTCGCCCCCCTTGCCTTTGCCGCCGCCCGGGCCGCGCTCATTCGGCGTATAGGTCTCGGTCTCCGTCGAGCCGTCGGCTTTCGAATAGATAAACGTCCAGGTCTTATCGTCGTTGAGGGTGTACTTCACGCTGAGGGCCTTGCCGTTAAGCGTGTAGTTGAGCGCGAACTTCCTGCCATCAGACGTGAAGTCCTTAATCAGCGCACCGCGGAGTGGGCTCTGGGAATAGGCCGAGCCTTCGCGGCGGACGTGGCTCGCCGAAGGCTGCGGGTCGACCTGTCCATCGACTTCGGTCACTTCCCCGTGGAAGCCGCCGTTGATGTACGGATACTTCTTCTGGGCGTGGTAATGGTAGCCGAGTGGCTTGGTCTCATGGCCGCCGAAGGCGTCGAGCTTGCCGACCACTGCGCCGTCCGGTTCGTTGTACCCGTAGATTGCGTAACCATCGAGGGCGACCGCGATCGGCTTGCCCTTGCCGAGCTCTTTCTCGAGGAAGACCGGGGCGTCATGGTAGTGGTAGTCGTCGGCTTTGCCGCAGTGTCCGCCCCAGTTGTCGAGTTCGCCGAAGGCCTTGGCGTCGTCGCCTCGGTTATTGAGCGCATTGAAGATGGGCACGCCGTTGGCGGCGAGCGCGATGGCGCCGCGCATAAAGTGCGTCTTGGCGGACATGGGCTCCTTGGCTGGCACGGGCTTGAGCGGGATGCGCCAGGCGGTAGCACCGACATAGGTCTGCGGGATCGGCACCTGCTGCTGCCAAGACTTGATGCCGGCCATCAGCGGGTGGTCGGGCAGCCCCTTGGCCTCGACATAGAGATACGAGTCATCCCAGCGGACGTTGACGTTCTTGGTGAACGTCTGGAACGACGCGGCGATCAGCGGCGCGCTGCCGGGGGCGGCGGCGAGGTAAGTGCTGCTCATCACGTATTTGACCGAAGCCTGAACAATCGCGGGCGCCACGGAAGGCGTGCGATACTGGTTGTCGACCGGCGGAATGTGCGCGTGCGCAGCGGCGGCGAAGCCGAGCAGGGCGATCAGGTGGACGGTAGGATGGAGTCGCATGGCTTTGGGTTAGGTGACTATGATAACCGAAGGCACCTTAAGGGCAGGTTAAGTGCCTGCTTGGGAAGCGAATCAGCCGCGGGCGACCAGGGCTTCCTCGATCCGTGCGAGGTCGTCCGGCTTGATGACGAATTTACCGCCCGAGACGGTTTCCTTGATCTGGCCGGGCTTGCGGGCTCCCACGATGGCGGCCGTCACGCGCGGTTGACGTAAGACCCAGGCGATGGCGAGTTCGGCGGAGTTGCGTCCGTAACGGTGGGCGATCTCGGCCAAGACCTTGGCGAGAGCGACGTTCTTCGAGAGAAGGGGTTCATTAAACTGCGGGTCCGCGCGGCGATGGTCATCGGCCGGGAGGGCGTCGGCCCATTCTTTCGTCACCTTGCCGCTGAGTAGGCCCTTCTGCATCGGGCTGTAGGAGACGATGCCGATGTCGTTCGCTTCGCAGTAGGGCAGGAGTGCCGCCTCGATGCTGCGGTTTAGCATGCTGTAAGGTGGCTGCAGGAAGGTGACGCGGTGGATGGGCTGGATGCGCTCGAGCTGGGCGACGCTGAAATTACTGACCCCTGCGAAGCGGACCTTGCCCTCCTTCACGAGCTCGGCGACGGCGGACCAGCCTTCTTCGATGTCCTCGTCCGGCTGCGGCCAGTGGATCTGGTACATGTCGATGACGTCGATCTGCAGGCGGCGGAGGCTATCCTCGCACTCCTGCTTCACGCTCGCTCGCTTGAGGCGCGGCACGATGGTGCCGTCGGCTTCCCAGCAGCGTTCGCACTTCGTCGAGATGATCGGCTTAGTTTTCATCTCCTTTAGCGCGCGCCCAACGACTTCTTCGGAACGGCCGAGGCCGTAGACCGCGGCGGTATCGATCCAGTTGATGCCGACAGCCATGGCCTCATGGATGGTGCGGATCGAAAGGGCGTCATCCTGCGGCCCCCAGCCAAACTTCCAGTCGCCGCCGCCGATGGCCCAAGTGCCCAAGCCAACGGGCGTCAGATGGAGCGGGGAATTGCCGAGCTTACGAGTCTTCATGGCGATGAGGGTATTCCGGCCAGAGAATGAGGGATGTCGAGACAGGGCTAAGATAAGGTCGAGGGCTGAATGGAGGGCTGAATGGACTGAGTGACGAGTTGATCAGTTGAACGGTTGGCCAGTTGGCCGGAAGGGAGAACTCGCTGGCCGGTTGACAAGTTGACCAGTGGGCAAGGAAGACAGAGGCCTAACTCAAGGGAAAACCGCCACCCGCCACCTAAGGCTATATCGGGTAGGGTCGGGACCGCGTCACGACATAGTTGTAGCTCTGGGCTGTTCTTAGTTCTTGGTCCGTCGTTTTTGGTTATTTCAGGCCGCCGCCTTGGGTAGGGCGGCCATTGCCATGGCCGCCGTTCGCCTCAAGAGCTGCGCACCTCGATCGAGAAGCTACGCCGGATTCGGTCAACGGCGGGCACGCAGAGCCCGCCCTACCCAAGACAATCAATACCCTCGTCCTAAGGTAGGGCGGCCATTGCCATGGCCGCCGTTCGCCGAGGCACGTTGGATTAACCGGGCAGACTTTCCGACCATTCAAACGTCCGTCCGCCCACGGACGTGATGGCAATCACGTCCCAACCCAAACAAAAAAGGGGCCTAGCGGCCCCTTTGATCGTTTGCGCGCTTTACGCGCTCACTGCACATCCTTCAGGAACTGCTGATACTGGGCTTCGGTCTGCTCCGCGGTGAGCTTGCCGGAGTGGATCAGGATGCGGAAACGGAAGGTCTCGGACTTACCGGCCTTGATGGTAAAGTTGAGCGCAGTCTTGGAGGGATTGCCCTTGGGGAAATCCTTGGCGCCGAAGGGATTGGCGGCGAAGAGGCCGTAGCCGCGGTTGTGCCAGTAGGTCGGGTAGGTGACGTTCTTCGGGTGGTCGAAGATGCCGATGCTGACATCCTCGCCCTTCACGTTGCCGGAGAGGGTCATCCACTTGGCGCGCGTGCTCCAGGAATCCTTCTCACCAACTTTCCCTTCGCTGCTCAGGTAGACGCCGTTGACGCCGGTATTGTCGAGCTTGGCGACGGCGGTGGGCTTGCCGGAGGCGTCGGTGAAGACTTCCTTCTTGGTGGAAGGCTCTTCGAGTGAGCGGGTCACGCGGATGGCGATGACGCCTTCCTTCGAGTCACGGAACACGGCGTCCTTGTCCTGGGCGGTGAGGGTGACAATACGGTCGATGATGCGCAGGTCCTTGGAAGCGCGGAAGACGAGCTGTTCGTCCTGCTGTAGGACCTTGGAGCCGTCGTTCATGATCCAATCGGAGGAGACTTCAAGCGTGGCCGAGCCGTTGCCGCTGTTGATTGACTTGATGCTCTTATGGCGGACGGCGCCGTAGGGCGTCTTGCTGTCGCGGGTAAAGCCTTCGGGCGGAGAGTTCCAGAAATCACAGCCGTTCACGTCGCCGTAGTTGAACCACGATGAGATGTGGTGCGGGTGGTCGGTGCGTTCGCCAGCGACCTTCTCCAGCGGGAAGCCGCGGGTGAAGATGTTACCCTGCGAGGTGCGGAGAGGGGAGAGCAGGGGCTTCTTCTGGTTGGACCAGTAGACGTAGGAGGTGAAGGGCTGGCCGTCGACGAGGACGTCGACCTGCTGCTTGTCCTTCTGTTCGACGAGCTTCACTTCTTCGGCGACGGCGGCTTGGCCGAACGCAGCGAGGAGGGCGAGGAGGGCGAGGGGGTGCTTCATGGGTATGAGTTAGGACATACCCCAGCCCCAAAGGTTGCCAATCTGAAAGGGGCCAACTTAACCAAGGAACGGCGTTTGCGTATCAGGATTTCGGCTTCCTTAAGTCCGTCTCCGCCCTAATCGTGTCGGCACCCCGCCATGCGATTCCTCGCGCTCTTCCTCGTTTCCGCCTGCCTCGCCGCCCCGGCCCTCCCGCCTGGTCCGGTCGAACGCGTCGCGCCTTCCTCTTATAAGACAGGCCAGACGGCGACCGAGGCGATGAAGACGATGTCCCTTCCCGCAGGCTTCCAGGTCTCGCTCGTCGCCGGCGAGCCGAAGGTGGTCCAGCCAATCGCGATGTGCTTTGATGAACGCGGCCGCCTCTGGGTCGTGGAAGGGTTGTCCTATCCGAAGAAGCGCCCGGACGGCACGGGTCCTGATCGCATCTTGATTTTGGAAGACGTGAAGAAGGACGGCTCCTACGCGAAAGTCACGGTTTTCAAGGAAGGACTCAATCTCGTCTCGGGCATCGAAGTCGGTCACGGCGGTGTCTGGGTCGGCGCGGCTCCGGAGTTCCTTTTCATTCCGAAGGACGCCAATGACAAGGCCGGCACCCCGGTGGTGCTGCTCGATGGCTGGGGCTTCCATGACACGCATGAGACGCTCAATAGCTTCGTCTGGGGGCCGGACGGCTGGCTCTACGGCAATCACGGCGTCTTCACCCACTCAGTCGTCGGCCGCCCCGGCACGCCCGAGGGAAAGCGCGTGAAGATCAACGCGGGCGTCTGGCGCTTCCATCCGACCCGTCACGTCTTCGAGGTTTTCGCCGAAGGCACGAGTAATCCATGGGGCCTCGACTACGATGCGCGCGGCGAGTTCTTTAACACGGCCTGCGTGATTCCGCACCTCTATCATATCCTGCCCGGCGCCCGCTATCAGCGTCAGGCCGGCCAGCATTTCAATCCGTTCACCTACGACGACATCAAGACGATCGCCGACCACGCCCACTACGCAGGCTCGCGCATCCACCAGCCGACGGTTTCGAAAATCCCCGAGAGCACCGACAGCGTCGGTGGCGGCCACGCCCACTCGGGGCTCGCCATTTACAATGGCGACAACTTCCCGGCCGGCTATCAGGGTATGCTCATCTTTGGTAATCTCCACGGGCATCGCCTCGTCTCCGATCAGGTCGTACCTGAGGGCAGCGGCTACGCCGGTCATCACGGTAATGATTTCCTGCGCAGCAACGACGCCCACTTCATCCCGGTATCCCAACGCGTGGGTCCAGACGGCGCGCTGTATGTCAGCGACTGGACGGACAAGCAGGTCTGCCATAACAACACCCAGGAGATCTGGGATCGCACCAACGGCCGTATCTACCGGGTCAGCTTCGGTAATCCGACCTCGCGTGCCCGCGACCTCGCCGCTTTGTCGGACCTCGAGCTAGTCGGCCTCGCGCTCGATGACGCCAACGAGTATTATGTCCGCCAGGCTCGCAAGGTGCTCGCCGAGCGCGGTCTTTCGGGTCGGACGATCGCCGCCGAAGCACGCGCCCAACTGCGCACTACGCTGTCCGCCGCCGGCCCCGCCGTCCGTCGCCTGCGCGCCCTCTGGGTACTGCAGTCCGCCAACCTTCTGGACGACGCCGTGCTAGCCGCCGTGCTGAACGACGCCGAGCCGGCGCTTCGTGCCTGGGCCGTGCGTCTGATCGCCCAACAGTGGACCGCCGGTGTGCCGGCCCTCGCCGCGCTGGCGCAGTCCGAGCCCTCCGCGCAGGTGCGCCGTGAACTTGCTTCGGCCTTGGGTTATCTGCCGTTAGCCCAGCGTGCCGCCATCGCCGAGCCGCTGCTCTCCCGTGCCGAAGATGCCCAAGATCATAATATTCCGCTGCTGCTCTGGTATGGCATCGAGCCGCTCGTCGGCGCAGACGCCTCCCGTGGCCTCGCGCTCGCCGCCCTCAGTCGCCATCCCCGGACGACCGACTTCATCTACCGTCGTCTCGCCAGCGACGCTGGCGCCCGCGCCCAGGTGCTGTCCCTTGCCGCGCGTGAGCCTGATGCCGGCCGCCGCGCCACGCTCGTCGGTCGCGTCGTCGAAGGTGTCCGTCAGGCGGGCTCGTTCTCCGCCCCTGAAGGCTGGGTCACGCTCGTCGCCAGCTTGCGCCAAGGCGCCTCGCCCGAACTGCTGGCCAATGTCAACGAACTCGACGCCCTCGCCGGCGACGAAGCCAGCCGCGCTTTCTATCGCGGTCATCTCGCCGACGAAAAGGCGCCGCTCCCGGCTCGCCAGCGTGCGCTGGCTGTGCTCGTCGCTGCGCGCGATCGCGCCGCCGCCCCAGTGATTCATAAGGTGTTCGCCGAGCAGACCCCGCCGTCCTTCCGCCGCGCGCTCATCCAGGCGCTTGCGACTGTCGGCGACGCCGCCTCGCCCGCCGTGCTGCTTGGGAGTCTGGCAACTTTCACTCCGGAACAGTCGGCCGATGCGGTCGCCGCCCTCGCGGGCAACGTCATCGGCGGCAAGGCGCTGCTCGCCGCCGTCGCCGCAGGCAAAGCCGATAAGGCCTTACTTTCGCCACTCGTCGTGCGCCAGTTGAAGTCACTCGGCGACAAGGAACTCGACGTCCAGCTCACCGCGGTGGTCGGCGTGGTTAATGTGACGAAGGCCGACTTCGCCAAGAACAAGGCGAAGTACGAGGCGATGCTCAAGCCCGAGGCCGTGCGCAAGGGTGACATCGCAGCCGGTCGCCAGCTTTTCACTTCGACCTGCGGCATCTGCCATACCTTCGGCTATATCGGCAATCAGGTCGGCCCCGGCCTCGCCGGCTCCAATATCGGCAAACTCGACTACTTCCTCGAGAACGTGCTCAACCCCAACGGCGTCATCGGCAAGGACTACCAGCTCAACGTCTTTAAGCTAAAGAGTGGCGCAACCATGAGTGGTATCGTCCAGTTCGAGGACGCGCAATCGTTCCGTCTTGTAATGCCTGGTGGCGCGAAGTTCACCGTCGCGAAGAGCGAGGTCGAGAAGCGCGAGGTCCTGGCGATATCCCTCATGCCTGAAGGCCTGCTCGACGCTCTCACGAAGGAGCAGGTGATCAATCTCGTGGCTTACCTGCAGTTCCCCGACGGCTTCCCCGCCGGCGCCCCCGGCGTCTGGCGTCTTGAGGGTGCCATTGAAGGCGAGAGCATGAAGGTCGTTGCTAAGACCGGCGGCCAGGCGCGCACCCAGTCGATGGGTAGTTTTAAGGCCAGCCGCTGGAGCGGCGATAACCACCTGTGGTGGACCGGCGGTAAGGTTGGCGATACGCTGACGCTTGCGCTGCCCGTTGCGGCCAAGGGCGTCTACGAGGTGAAGTTCGTCTGCACCAAGGCGCGCGACTATGGCGCCTTCGAAATCCGTCTCGACGGCAAGTTACTCGGCGCGGAAGGTTACGATTTCTACAACCCGGTTGAAGTGGTTACCACTGGCGAACTCAATGGCGGTCGCCATGAGCTCGATGTTGGTGAGCATCGCCTTGAAGTAAAGATCCTCGCCCCCAATCCCGCCGCCTCGCCAGGCAATATGTTTGGGTTGGATTATCTGAAGCTGGAGAAGAAGTAATGGTAGGGACGGATGCAGGACAGATGGCAGATGACAGATGGCAGATGACAGAGGGCTGAATCGATGACTGCGTTGAGGACAGAATGGAGGGCTGAATGGATGAGAAAGCGGAGACGCTTCAGGTGGCAGGTGGCGGCGTTACGCGATGCATCGGGTAGGGATGCGCTGACATCGCATCCGCCTGCATTGAGGTAGGGTAGGGTTGAGCGCCCTCGCTCAACCGTATGGCCGCCGTAGGGCGGCCGAGGGTAGGGGCGTGGCTTTGCCGCGCCCTCCGAAGGGGAGGGCACGATAAATCGTGCCCCTACCTTGGTTCGCCCTGCGGCGAACGGCCCTCCGCGCGCGTTAGCGCGCGGTCAGAATCCCGCGCCTTTGACCTTCGTCTTCACACGCAGGAGCCGATCCTTGGACGTGATGTAGAGGGTGTGGCCGTCATCACCCCAAGCGAGATTCGCCGTCGGCTGGCCGCAAAGGATGGAGCCGAGGTGCTTGCCTGAGGGCGTGACGATCAGGACGCCGCCCGGACCGGTGGTCCAGATGTTGCCTTGCGCGTCCAGCTTGAGGCCGTCGCAGGAACCGCCGCGGGTCTTACTCTTCAGGGGTGCCGCGAGGAAGACATCGCGGAGGCCAGAGCCATCGAGGTTGCATACGGAGACGCGGGGATTCTTGCCGTCCGAGATCGCGAGGTAGAGGGACTTCTGGTCGAGGCTGAGGGCGATGCCGTTGGGCCACTGCACTTCCTTGGTCACGAGGGAAACCTTGCCGTCGGTCGATAGTTTATAGACGCCATGGTAGGCGACCTCGGCCTTTTCGCCCTTAGGAATGCCGTAGGGTGGGTCGGTGAAGAAGACCGTTCCGTCATTGGTCACGCAAAGGTCATTGGGGCTATTGAAGCGGGCGCCGTCCTGATTCTTCGCCGCAAGAACCTGGAATTTGCCATCACCGCCTAGGCGGGCGACGCGACGGGTGCCGTGCTGGCAAAGCAGCATGTTGCCCTGGGGGTCGACGGAGAGTCCGTTCGAGCCCTGATTGGCGGAAGGAGTGTCGGTGCCGCTAGGCTGGAGGAAGACCGAAGCCATCGCGTCGCCTTCGATCCATTGGTAGGACACGTTGTTCGGCACGTCGGAGAAGACGATGCGGCCCTTGTACCAGACCGGACCTTCGGCCCAGCCATAGTTGCCGACGGAGATCGTCTCGATCTTGGCGCCGCTGTCTAGGAGCGCATCCAAGGCAGGGTCGAGCTTCTCGATGGATTGCTGGGGGCCTTCGGCAGCGAAGGCGGTGACGAGGGAGAGGAAGAAGGCGGGGAGGAGCTTCATGGGGAGATGGGTAGGGGGTGATTAGAAGGAGGCAAACTAAAGGGTGGGGCTGACCACCCTTGGTCAGCCGCGGTTAGCGGTTAGCGGTTGGTAATACCAGCGAGCATAGGGAGGCCGGATGATTGGCTGTTGTCTTGGGTAGGGAAGTGATTGCCATCACGTCCGTGGGCGGACGGGCGTTGGAATGCTCGGAAAGTCTGCCCGGCTCTTCACACATACCGCGGCGAATGGCGGCCATGGCAATGGCCGCCCTACCCAAGGCGGCGGCCTGAAATAACCAAAAACGACCGACCAAGAACTAAGAACAGCCCAGAGCTACAACTATGTCGTGACGCGGTCCCGACCCTAACCGATACAGCCCCAGGTGGACGGTGACGGGAAGTCACCCTCCGTCATCAGCCCTCCGTCCTCTGTCATCGACTCTGCCCTCCCTAGTCTTGCCCCCCGCCCCTAAACCCTCCTTCCTCATCCTCTGTGAAAGCCCTGCTCCTCACCGAATATAAGAAGATGTCCTATGTGGACGTGGCCGATCCGGTCTGCGGGCCCGAAGACGTCCTGATTCAGGTCCGCGCCTGCGGGATTTGCGGTTCCGACATCCACGGCTACGACGGCTCCACGGGCCGCCGTATCCCGCCTCTCGTCATGGGCCACGAAGCCGCGGGCGTTATTACGGGCGTTGGCGCCCAGGTGAAGGGCTTCGCCCCAGGCGACCGCGTGACCTTCGACTCTACGGTCTTCTGCGGTGAGTGCGTCCACTGTCACCGCGGTGACGTCAATCTCTGCGACAACCGCCAAGTCCTCGGCGTGTCCTGCGGCGACTTCCGCCGTCACGGTGCCTTCGCCGAATTCGTCACCGTCCCCGCCCGCATTCTCCATAAGCTTCCCGCCGAGCTCGGCTTCGCCGAAGCCGCGATGATCGAGGCCGTCTCCGTCGGCGTGCACGCCGTCCGCCTCACGCCCGTCGCCCCAGGCGACACCGCCATCGTCGTGGGCACCGGCATGATCGGTCTCCTGACGCTCCAGGCCGCTAAAATCGCCGGCTTCGCGCAGGTCATCGCCGTCGACACCGAGGACTCGCGCCTCGCCGTCGCCATGGAACTCGGCGCCACGCACAGCTTCAATCCCAAGACCGGCGGCGACCTCACGGAGTTCGTCAAGTCGCTCACCAAAGGGCAGGGCGCCGACGCCGCGTTCGAGTGCGTCGGCCTCAATGCCACCGTGCTCTCCGCCATCCACGCCGTACGCAAGGGCGGCACGGTCACGCTCGTCGGCAACCTCTCGCCGAAGACCGAGCTTCCGCTCCAAGTCGTCGTCACCCGTCAACTTCGTCTGCAGGGTTCCTGTGCTTCCGCCGGCGAGATTCCGCGCTGCATCGAACTGCTCGCTACCAAGCAGATCAAGGTCGACAAGATCATCTCCGCCGTCGCGCCGCTGGCGCAGGGTGCCGAGTGGTTCGCGAAGCTCTACGCCGGTGCCCCCGGCGTGATGAAGGTCATCCTTGCACCTCAGGTCTGACCCATAGAATCCATGGCTTTCTTCGATCTCACCGGTAAGGTCGCCTTCATCACCGGCACCAGCCGCGGCCTCGGCCAATACTTCGCCCGCGCCCTCGCGCAGGCTGGCGCGGACATCGCGATGTCCAGCCGCGACGCCGCCAAGCTCGCCCCGTTTCGCAAGGAGATCGAGGCCCTCGGGCGCCGCACCTGCGGCGTCGATCTCGACGTCCGCGACCACGCCAGCATCCAGGCCGCCGTCGCTTCGGTGGAGAAACAGATGGGTCGCATCGACATCCTGGTGAACAACGCCGGCTGTAACGCACGCAAGCCCGCCCTCGAAGTCACATGGGAAGATTGGAACATGGTCCTCGACACCAATCTCCGCGGCACGTTCTTCACGTCGCAGGCCGTCGCGCCCGGGATGATTTCCCGCGGCTACGGCCGCATCGTCAACATCGGCTCCGTTACCTGCGTTGCCGGTTACGCCGGTCTCGCGCCGTATGGCGCCAGCCGCGGGGGCGTGAAGCAGCTCACCATGAGCCTTGCTGACGATTGGGGTCGCCATGGCGTCACCGTCAACTGTCTCGCTCCGGGTTGGTTTAAGACCGCCCAGAACGCTGTGCTCTATGAGAACCGCGAATGGGTCGACTACCTCTGCGACCGCATTCCGCTCAAGCGCCCCGGCGCGCCCGACGACCTCGCCGGCCCGGTAGTCTTCTTGTCTTCCGAAGAGAGCCGCTACGTGACCGGTCAGACCTTGTTGGTTGACGGCGGCATCAGCACGGGTGCTACTCGTGCCACGGTCGCCCCGCCGAAACCCTGATCTCCTCGCGCCATGCTTTACGCCCTGCTCGCCATCGCCGTCCTGGTCCTGTTGGTGACCTGGCTGAAGCTTAATCCATTCATCGCCCTGCTGATCAGCTCGCTGTCGCTCGGCGCGATGGTCGTGGCGACTGGCGGTACGCTCACGATGGCGGAGGTCCTGAAGGCCTTCCAGACGGGCTTTGGAAACACTTTGGCCGGTACCGGCGCGATCATCGTCCTCGGGGTCGTGTTCGGAAAACTGCTCGCTGAATCGGGCGGGGCAGGGGTCCTCGCGAAGCAGTTCATCCAGACGCTCGGGCCGGATCGCATCGGTCTCTGCATCATCCTGCTCGCATTGTGCGTGGGCATGACGACCTGGTTCGCCGTCGGCTTGCTGCTCATCCTGCCGATCGTCATCACCCTCGCGAAGGAAACGGGTCAGCCGTTCCTCCGTCTCGTTCTTCCGTTGCTGTCTTTCCTTTCCGTGATGCACGGGCTCATGCCGCCGCATCCTGGTCCCGTCATTGCGATCGAGGCCCTGCATGCGGACATGGGCAAGGTCATCCTTTGGGCGCTCGTGCTGGGCATTCCCGTCGCCGCGATCGCTGGTCCGTTCTTCGCCAAGCTCGCCGTCAAACGGGTCGATGTCGCCACGCCGGAGTTCACGCCGTCGGTATCGGCTGGGCAGAAGTTGCCGACCTTTGGCCTGACGATCTTCACCGTATTGCTACCAGTGATGTTGCTGCTCGCAGGTACGTTAGTGGAGCTCCTGCACGCCAAGGACACGCTCTGGGGCAAGGTCGGTCTCTTCGTCGGTAACCCCGTGATCGCCCTGCTTTTATCGGTGCTTTTCGCGATGTGGGCCTTCGGTAAGCGCTGCGGACGTTCCGTTGGCGAGCTCTTGAAATTCTCCGAACAGAGCGTCTCCGGCATCGGCATGACGCTCATCCTCGTCGGTGCTGGCGGCGGCTTCGCCCTCGTCATGCGCACGGCCGGAGTGGATAAGCAACTCGCTGAATTGGCGGCGTCCGCGGGGCTGCCTTTGTTGGTCTACGGTTGGCTCGTCTCGGCGTTCATTCGCGTCGCCACTGGCTCCGCGACCGTCGCCATCACGGTCGCCTCGGGTTTCATCGCGCCCGTCCTGGCGGCTCATCCGGGCACGAGTCCCGAGCTCATGGTGATCTCGATCGGCTGCGGCTCTCTCTTCCTTTCGCACCTCAACGATAGCGGTTTCTGGATGGTGAAGGAGTGCCTCGGACTTACCGTCGGCCAGACCCTGCGCACGTGGACGATCACCGAGACTCTCATCGGCATTTCCGGCCTCGGGATGGCGTTGCTCGCGGAGCAGCTGTTGAAGTTTATTGGGTAGGGGTAGGGGTAGGAGATGGCAGATGGCAGATGACGGATGACGGATGATGGAGGGCTGAATAGAGGGCTGAATGGAAAAATCCCGCCACCGGCCACCTGGGGCTGCCACCCGCCAACCAAAACATCTCTCCGGTCTCCGAATGTGTGCTGATGTTCCCAACCGCTAACCGCCAACCGCTGACACCCATTATGGGTAGGGCGGCCATTGCTATGGCCGCCGTTCGCCGCAAGAGCTGCGCACCTCGATCGAGAGGCTACGCCGGATTCGGTCAACGGCGGGCACGCAGAGCCCGCCCTACCCAAGACATCAACCAATCATCCGGTTTCCGAATGTGCGCGAAGGCCAGTTTTGTCAAAAATTTGTCAAAATCTGGTGAAATCCTATCCCCGTCACATAAACCTCAATTAATGACTAAATACAATCATATATTTTAATTTAATGACCATTTCATTCGTTTGCAGGTCGGCTGACAAAACTCGCCCCGAGATCAAAGCCGACCGCCAATAGACGGCGTTACCGGCCGTCTTTCCCTCCGAATGCGGTTGGCAAAAGAGGCTAAATGCATAAATTAAATCGTACCCCCTTCTCTGGTCTTGGCGAATTTCGTCAGGCCCCCCTTTTACCCATACTTTTCATGGTTCCCCCGAAGTTCGTTTCCCCCCTCCGTTGCGCCACGCTGATGGCTGCCGCGTTGATGATCGCCGGCCCTACGCCTCAGGCCCAAGCCGCGAATTATTTCTGGGATACCAATGCCGCTACGACGGGCCTCGGCGGTGCCGGGACTTGGGATACGACGGGTGCCCCCAATTGGTTCAACGCCGGCGTCGCCACGACGGCGAGCGGCACTGGTACCACGACGAACTACACTTTCACCAGCGCAGATAAGGCTTATTTCGCTGGCACCAGTGGGGCGGTGACGCTCGCGACGAGTGCGACTTTGGGCGGAATGGTTTTCCGGAACGCCGCCTTCACGATCAACTCCGCCTCGGCCCAATCGCTCACGCTGGGTTCCTCCGGTATCGCCTTGGACTTGTCCGCCGGCCTCACGACGCTCGGATCGAACGTCGGCTTGGTGCTCGGCGCCAATCAGGCGTGGACCAACGGGTCGCCCGCGGCGCTGGTCGTCAACGGCGTCATTTCCGGCTCGGGCAGTCTGTCACTCGATGGCGGCACCGGCGGCATCCAGCTGCTCAATGGGGCCAGTACTTTCACAGGCTCGCTGACTTGGTCGACCGGCATCTTGCAGGTCACGAAGCTAGCCAATGGCGGCGTCGCGAGCACGATTGGCGCCGCGGCGAACAATGCGTCCAATCTGAATCTGGCTGTCAGTACGACTTTCAAGTGGGTGGGCGATGGCGTTATCAGCACGAATGATTCGACGGATCGACTGTTCACCCTAGGCGCTCTGGCGGGTGCGGCCGGCGGGTTGACGTTCGACGCTTCGCCGACGGTTGATTCCACCAAGGCACTCCGCTTCACGAACACCGGCACGCTCGGCGTGCCCGGCGGCGTCGACACCTACGTGCGCACGCTGACCTTCACCGGTACGGGAGGCACCGTTGCTAATCCGAATCTCTTTGCGCCCATCATCCCGGACAACGGCGACACGATTAACCTCACCAGTAACACGGGCCTCGTCAAGGACGGCCCTGGCGTCTGGAAGTTTACTGGAATCAATTCGTTCGCGGGTCCGGTGCAGATTCTCAACGGCACGCTGATCGTCACGAACGTCCAAGACGGCCTTTTTGCGAGCGGTCTCGGCGCTTCGGACGCCGGCAATGGCGGCAACAACCTGCTCCTCGGCGGTGCGGCGACCGCGGGCACGCTGCGCTTCGAAGGTTCGGGCGGCATCGACAATCGTACCAATCGTCTTTTCAAGATCAACGCGGGCGGCGCGACGATCGACGCTTCCGGGGCCGCGGGCACGCCGCTGATTTTTAAGGCCTTCGCCTCCCTCTCCCTCGGCGGGACGACAGCCCGTACGCTGACGCTGACCGGGACCAATACCGACGGTAACTATCTCGCTCAGGTCATCCCTGACTACAGCCTCGCGGCACCGACTTCCGTCGTCAAGAACGGCACCGGTACCTGGCTGCTCAAGGGCGAAAGCACCTACACCGGCGGCACGACGGTCAACGCGGGTGTCCTGCGCATGGCTGAAGGCCACACGGCTTTCGGCACCGGCACGATCATGATCAACGGCGGTATGCTCGATCTCGGTACGTCGGTGGTCGAGACCACCCAGGGCGCCAACAAGTACTACACCGGCAAAATCACCGTGCAGGGCGGCGAACTCGCCGCGCTGGCTGGCGGCTCGATCGACGTATTCAAAGTCGAAGCCATCTGGGGCACCATCTCGGCGCCGATGTACAGCCTGACGTCAGGCTTACTCAAGAACACCGCCAACACCCTCGTTATCTCGGGCTACAACCGCTACATGGGTGGCACGAACCTTTCCCAAGGTACGATACAGGTCGGCCATAACTTTGCTTTCGGCGCCACTGGCGCCCAGGTCCTGGTGCTGGCGGGCACACCGACGCTGTCGTCTGCCTCGACGACCGCCTACGTCCTACCGAATAACCTCACCCTCAGCACCGTCAACCCGATCACCCTCGGCGACGCGGTGAAGACCGGTGCGTTGACCTTCACCGGCACGGCTGATCTCGGTTCGGCCGTCCGCACCTTGGCCGTCAACTCCGACATCACCTTTACCGGACTCCTCTCCGGCACGGGTGGCGGTATCTCGAAGAGCGGCCCAGGCACGCTCACGCTCGCCGCCGCCAGCAGCTTCAACGGCGGTGTCACGGTCGGCGGGGGTCGGCTCCGCGTCGGCAATAACGCCGCCCTCGGCACCGGCACGCTGACCCTCAATGACACGGCGGTGCTCTCGAGCAATAACTTCACCGGCGCGGGCGTCGGTGATTTCCAACTCGCTAACTCGCTCGCCCTCGTGGGCGACGTCACCCTCGGTCACGCCATCGATAATGGCACCCTCACGTTCTCAAACACGATTGGCCTCGGTACCGGTACGACGCGCATTGTGACCGTCAACTCGGACGTGGTCTTCAGCGGCGTGATTAGCGGTTCTGGCTCGAACCTCACCAAGGCCGGTCCCAGCCTGCTGACGGTTTCCAATAGCAACACCTTCAACGGGGTGTTCGCGATCAACGCCGGTACGGTCCGCGCCACGGTCTCGGCCAGTGCCCTAGGCCTAGGGACGCTTACCCTCGCCGGCGGCAGTTTGCAGCTCGCCAACGACGGCGCGGTGAACTTCGCCCGCCCCACGACCGTCAGCGCCAGCTCCTCGATCATCCCTGACCGAATCAACGCGGGCGCCGGCGTCGGCTTCACCCTCGGCACGCTTTCCCTCAGCGCCGGCACGCTCAGTTCCTCCGTCGGTAATTTCGTCACCTCCGGCGCGACCGGCGTGACCTTCGGCGCCGCGACCTTGGCCGGCGCCGCAACGATCAGCACCGACAATAGCCTCATCTTCCCGGCCACGAATACGACCATCCTCGCCAGCCTGACGCGGACGTCGCAGATCCTGACCGTCGCCGGCACGGGCAACCTGACGATTACTGGCACCGATACCGCCAGCAGCGGCGCGCTGATCAAGAACGGCACGGGCACGCTGACGCTCGGCACGTCCGGCGCGGGCGTCAACGCCGGCTCAGGCTCGATCACCATTACCGGCGGGGCCATCGTGGTCGGCGCGGGCGCGAGTTTCACCTCGGCCAAGAATCTGATTTTCAACGGTAGCGGCTTATTCCAGTTCAATGCCGCGACCACGGCGACGACCCAGAATTTCGGCTCCTTGAGCTTTACCAGTGGCGGGGGCGCGGTCCAGTCCGTGTACACCAGCGCCGGCAACGCCGCGCTGAACTTCAGCGCCATCGGCTCCCGCACGAATGGTGCGGACGCCCTCTTCGTCGTGAAGGGCGGTAGCAATGGCACTAGCAACAAAATCACTTTCACCACCGCCCCCTGGACGGCGGGCACGCTCAAGGCCGACTATTTCTTCGCCTCGGAATACCCGACCACGACCGCCCTGCCTGCCGACTTCGCAGTCTACGACACAAGTCTCTTTGTTCGCGCCGTCAATTGGGGTGCGGATAACACGCTGGCCACAACGGTGGCTGCTTCGGCCGCGCTCACGACGACCAAGGCAAATTGGATCATCGCCACCAGCGGTACGACGGGCACGGTCACCCAGGCTTCCGGTATCACCATCAACGGCCTCAAGCTCAGCGGTAACGCGACGCTGGTCGCGAATGGTTTGGTCAACACGCCCTCCGTGCTGGCCTCTGAAAACACCACTTCCTTCATCAACGGCACGGTCGGTCTGACCGCGCCCACCGGCAAGGACTTGATCGTTCGCGTCGACGCCCCGAACGACACGCTGACAATCAACGCACCAATCACTTCCGCCACGACGGGCGGTCTGACCAAGGCAGGGCAGGGCATCTTGGTCCTGACTGGCAACAGCGGCTTTTCGGGTAACATCTTCATCAATGGCGGCACCCTCTCGATGTCGGGTAACGCCTACAACGGCGCCGATCCCGCGACCGGCCCGCTCGGCGGTGCCGCCTCGGCTCGCCAGATTATCCTCAACGGCGGCAAGTTCCAGTTGAGCTCGGGTATCTTCAATCCGAATTTTAATACCAAGCAGTTCACCGTCGGCACGGGTGGCGGCGCTTTGGATCTCGGGGCTTCGGCCGTCATCAAGCTCGATGACGTGGGCCAGCTTTCTGGTGGCGGCAACCTGAGTATCACCGGTACGTCGACCAGCTCGGTCACTTTCAGTAACACTAATTCGACCTTCACCGGTAACGTCTCCTTCACGGCCGGCACCCTCGTGCTCGGCGGCGTCAATCCGCTCGGCATCTCCGCGAGCCAGACGTTGGTGATGACTTCCAATACCACCGCGCTCGATGTTCAAGGCACGATTCCGAACACCGTTTGGATCGCTGGTGCGGGCCTTTCCGGCGGCGGCGCGGTGCGCAGCTCCGCTCTCGGCGGTACGCTTTCCGGCCCGGTCAACCTGGATGCCTCCACGACTTTCAACCTCGCTAACCCGGTCACCATCTCGGGCTCCGTCAAGCAGGTCGGCGGCACCTTTAGCCTGACCAAGGAAGGTATCTCTATCTTGACGCTGACTGGCGCCAATAATTTCACGGGTGGCCTCACGATCAACAACGGCGCGGTCAACCTCGGCAACACCGCCGCCGCCGGTCCGGGAGGTTCCACCATCACGCTCAATTCCACCGCAATTGGGACGGCGCTGCAGCTCAGCGGCGGCATCACGGTCTACAACCCGCTCAGCACGGGTTCCTCGAATAACCAGCTCTTCGGCGGTATTAATTTCGGCGGTATCCTGCAGAACGTTTCGGGTAATAATACCTACGTCGGCGCCATCGGCATGGCCATCGACACCGCCATCGGTGCGTCGGCTGGCAGCAATCTGACGATCCTCGGCGGCATCCAGGAGAACACGAAGGAGAGCCAACTCTACTTCACCGGTGCGGGTAATATCACCTTGGCGGGGACGAAGCTCACCGCCTCGGGCGGTTCGACGAATAATCAGTTCTACTCCATCCAGAAGTACGGCACCGGTACGCTTACCATCACCAACGCCCAGGACGTGGTGCTCGACGGCAGCATCAATGGCGGCGCGTTCATCCTCCGCCAAGGCACGGTCAACCTCACCGGCGACGCTACCTGGCGCACGCCGCTCTACCTCGATCAGGGCTCCACGTTGCTGATCGACCACGCAACCGGTGACCGCTCGACGTTCGGTCGCCTCTCGACCGCCTACATTGATGTCAACGGCGCCTTCCAGAACGGCACCGGCTACAACGTCACCTTCCGTGGCGGCAACCTTACCATCACTGGTTCCGCCTCGCCCAACGACACGGCGGAATATTTCAGCAGCGGCACGTTCAATCGCGGCTCGTCCGTGATCACCCTCAAGACCGCGAACGGCAACGCCACGCGCGTCAAATTCACCGGTAGCATCACCAATAACGTGGCGCAGTCGCAGGGCGCGGGCCCGGCGGGTGCCAGCTTGCTCATCCGCGGCACGAACCTCGGCGCCAGCTTGGGCGACGCCATCCTTTGGTGGAACGGAATCATCACCTGGAACGGCCAGGGCGGCGGTAACGACGCGAAGAACAAGGGTATCATGTCCTGGGTGCTCGTCGACGCGACGGAGACCGGCTTCGGTACCTCCTTCGGTACGGCTGACGGGGGCTCTTCTTACGCCCGCGGACTCAACCAGCAGGTTTATGACAATGGCGCCTTCGCAGCCGGTACCCCCTTCACGAATGAGTACGAGGCGGTTAACGTCATCACCGCGAACAATAATCTCAGCCTCACCACGCAGGTCTCGGTCACTTCGACGGTCTCGCCCAACTCGCTCACGGTTGAGGCCGGCGCCGGTCTGACCCTGTCCCCCGGCGTCCGCCTTTCCTTGCAGAGCGGCGGTATCCTCATCCGTAACGGCGTCGGCACCTCGGTCTTCACCGGCGGCGTCCTCAATCAGACCAGCAACTTCTCGCCGCTCTACCTTTGGACGATTGGCAACCTTGACCTCGTCACGCCCCTCAACGGTGGCAACGGCGTCACCAACGGCAACATCAGCGCCGTCAAGGCCAGCGCCGGCACCCTCTCCCTCAAGCCGCCCTTCGCCGCGGTCAACGGTCTCACCACTCAGGGCACGAACACCCTCAGCGGTCAGTTCGTGATCAACGACGGCACGGTGAAGCTCTTCGCGAACAACGCCATCCAGCCGAATAACTACCTCGCGCTGACGAGTGGCACCCTCGACCTGAACGGCAAGGTCCAGCACACCTTCGCGCTCTTTAGCGATAGCTCGGTCCCGAACGTCAACGGCATCATCACCAGCTCCGCCGGTGGCGCGCTCGTCGTGAATCAGGATAATAATACGCGCGCCTGGTCTGGCCAGATTCAGGGCGCCACGACCTTCGTCCGCTCGGGTCAGAATACCTTCACGCTCAACAGCGCGCTGCCCTTCACGGGCAATGCACTGTTCAACGGCGGCACGACGAACCTGATCTCCGAAGCCGCCCTCACCGGGGTCGGCTCCATCGAAATCGCACACGCCACGCTGCAGCTCGACAACGGCGGCTCCGCGTCGTCGAACGCCCTTAGCACGAAGTATGTCGCCGACCGCCTCCGTGACGGTGCGGCCGTAAGCTTCCGTGCCGCTACCTTGAACCTCTATGGTCGCGCCAACGTCGCTGCTTCCGAGACGATGGGTGCCGTCACGCTCTATTCGGGCTTCAACGTCATCAACGTGAACAACGGCGCCAATGGCGCGGTGTATTCCGAGGACCTGCTGATGGCCTCGCTAACCCGTTCGGCCAGCTCATCGGCGACCTTCATCCTGCAGTCCAACGCCACCCTCGGTGGCACGGGTATCGGTGATGTCCGCGCCAAGGCCACGACCTTCGAAGGCGGCACCGGACTTACCAACGGCATCGTCGGCGGCTGGGCGATCAACAACTCGGACTTCCTCACCTACGTCGTCGGCACGGGCTTCGTGATCCTGGGTAACAACGGGACGGGCTACACGCCCGGCGGCCTGCCGAGCGGTAGCTTCCCGGCCAGTAATATTCGCCTGACCGGGGGCGCGACGGTCACCACGGGCACCACCATCATCAACGCCTTGAGCCTGGCAGGCGTCTCCCAGAGCCTCAACTTCACGAATGCTACCGACATTCTCAATCTCGTCAGCGGAGGCCTCATCGGCACCAATAACAACAACTCGCTCGGCGGAACCGTCGACAGCGGTCGCCTGACCGCTGGTGGCGCCGCCCCGGCCGCGCCGAGCGACCTCTACTTCTTCAATCGCCTGAACACGATGACGCTCAACGCGCGCGTCATCGACAATCCGATCGGAGGCGCCAACGCCCCCGTCCGTCTCGTGCTGACCGCTTCTGGTGGCGCCATCAACTTACCTAACACCCTGGCCACCTACACCGGCGGTACGGTGATTAACGGCGGTACCATCAACCTGGTCGCCTCCACGGCCGGTGCGGTCATCCCTGCCGCGACCGTCGCAGCCAACGGCCTCGTCCTGAATGGGGCTACGGTGAACATGGGTTCCCAGTCGAACACGGTCTCCGGTCAGATCGCCGCGGCGAACATCGTCACGCTCAACGGCAACTCGAACCTCAATCTCTTCGGCAACAACTCGCTCGCGGGCCTCATCTTCAATAATTACGGCGGTTCGTCCAACCCCACCGTCCGCACTTTCTATAACAACCACCCAGCCGGCCTCGGCAGCACCGGGGTGCTCACGATTGGCGCGAGCGGCATCGTGGCCACTTCCCAGAACGTGGGCACGGTCGCCACGGTCGAAGGGCGCGTCGACTTCGCCTACGCAGGCGCCACCTCCCTTACGCCTGGCACGGTGACGGTCGATCCGATCAGCGGCGCCGGCGTGACGGACATCTCTCCGCTCCTACCCGGACTCACGCTTCAAGCCATCGTCGGTTCCGGCTTCGGTATCACCAAGAACGGCAACGGCGTCTTGCAGATGGGCGCTCAGTCCAGCTTCACGGGACCCTTCACGGTCGCCGCCGGCGGCCTCCGTAACGGCGTGCTCAATGCGGGTTCACGCTACTCGACGCTGACGGTCGCTAGTGGCGCCCGTTACGACCTCGCCAATTTCACCACGACCTGGGGCGCCCTCGCTGGCGCGGGCGACGTCTTCAACTCCACCCTCGCGGGCGCGGCCACGCAGGTCATCCCGACCCTCAACGTCGGGCACAATAACGCCAGCACGACTTTCTCCGGTCGCTTCCAGCGCTTCAATGATGCGGTGATCTTCAATTTCGCGAAGGTGGGTACCGGCACCCTCACGCTCGATTCGGCCCAGACTTCTGCGGGTACTTACGGTACCTTCTCCGTCCTCGGCGGTACGCTGAGCTACGCTGGCGCATCCGGTCAGGCGTTCATCGCCACGACCGGGGCTGCCTCGAACTTCCTGGTGAGCAACGGCGGTACGCTGCTCCTCGATAATAGTTCAGCCAACCTCGCCGACCGACTCGGCCTAGCCAATGCCGGCTTCCTAGCGATTCAAGGCGGCAAGCTCCGCGTGGCCGGCTTCACGGGCGCCGACACGGTCGAAACCATCAAGCTCCTCAAAGTGCAGTCCGGCGGCGGTCGCATTGAGCTCGCTCCGGCCGCTGGCCGTGCCGTCACCCTTGCCCTCGGTCGTCTGACGACTCCGAACAACTCCGGCTCGATGGTCATCACGGGCATCGACGGCGCAGAGCCGGTCGGATTCGGCGCCAAGCTGACGATTACGACGGTCCCTTATCAGGGTAACCAGTTCTTAGGCTCCAACGATGGCACCAAAATGAAGGTCCGGGGTGACATCCTCGCCGACGCCTCGCTCACGGGTTATGGCACCGGTTTCCTGGTGCAGGATTCCGTCACCTACAACTTCCGTGCTCTGAATTCCTCGACGGAGCTCAACGTCGACTTCGCGACCCTCGGCAAGCAACAGAATGTCGGCTTGTCCGTCGCCAAGACCTACGCGGGCGACCTGCAGATGAACACGCTCACGAGCTCCGGGACGTCGTCCCTGACCTCGTCCCTCGATGCGACCACCTTCGGCGCCTATGGCCCCGGCGGCCGCCTGCTGACGCTCGGGCTCTATAACGCCTCCGGCGTCCTGGTGCGCGCCAATGCGGTCACCACGCTGAACGCCGGTGCGGTGACTTCCGAGGGTACGACCTATCTCCATGTGCTGAATGGCGCTACGCTCAACCTCAACGCCTCCTACGGCGTCGGCGGTTCGGCTGGTTTCGTGAAGGCCGGTGATGGCATCCTGAACCTCAATCGCCGTGCCTACATGGCACCGTTGAACCTGACTGGCGGCTATACCTCTATCGAGAGCGACATCGTTACGGTCAACTCGACCGCGGGCCTTTCGATCGGCAGCCAGGTCACCGGTGCCGGCATCCCGATCAACAGTTTCGTTTCGGAAATCCTCGATGGTGGCACCCAGTTCAGGATTACCAGCGGTGAAGGCGTCGTCACCGCCGGCTCCCCGACCACTGTCATCACCGCCTCCCCCGCGATCCATATCAACGGCGGCACGCTCAACCTCAATGCTGGCGCAGACAACTCCCTCGCCGTCGCCGCCCTCGCTGGCCCCGCCGGCCTTTCGACCCTCTTCGTCAACGCGCCCTCCGCGCTGGTCGACCTGAATGGTACCAGCCAGGCGATTGCCCTCTTGGGTTCGACCAACATCCTGCCCGGCACGGGCGGCACGATCACGAACACCTCCGTCACCGCCGCGCTCCTGACCTCTGCGGGCGGCGGCAGCTTCGGCGGCGTCATCGGCGGCAACCTCGCCTTCACCCGTTCCGGAAACAGCACCACGTTGCTGACCAATGCGAACACCTACACTGGCGCGACCACCGTCCGTGGCGGCACGCTCCAGCTCCGCGACGCCGGTACGCTGGCCAGCACGGCGGGCCTGACGGTCTATTACGGCTCGGTGAATTGGGATAACTACGGCCTTAACCCCGTGGGTGTGCCCACCCCGACGCGAATCCAGGCGACCAATGCGGTGACCCTGCAGGGCGGCGCCTTCATCCTGACCGGCGGTGGCGGTACCGACACGGTGGTGACGCTGAATTCCGTCACGGCGGCCGGCGGCGGCAACCTGATCAACATGCAGCCTTACATTAATGAAGGCAGCTCGATCAAGCTGACGATCGGTAACCTCGTCCGTAATGCCGCTAACCACGCCACCTTCAATCTCAACGGCTGGACGACCCTCAACTCTGGCGGCTCTAATACGCTCGGTTCCCAGGGCTTGTCGAATACCTCCAACCTGTTCTTCACGCAGGTCGACAACATCGCCTACAACACCGGCCGCTTGGTCAACAACCTCATTGGCGGCTGGGCCGTCGCGGACGGTAATGCGTTCGCGACCTACACGGACACCTTCGGCGTCGTTTCCTTAGGCAATGGCTGGGGCTACTCCACTTCCTTCACGGGTGACCTGTCGGGGGTTAATAGCACGACCGCGACGGGTAACTTCAACGAAAGCATCAGCCGCACGATGTCGCCTGGCGTCAATGCGATGAACTCGCTGCGTATCTCGACCGGTACGGCCATGACCGTGACCCCGTGGACCACCACGACGTATACCTTTGGCGTCGGCCTCGTCACCAACGCGGGAGTAGCGGTCACCTTCGAGGCGGTCGATAACACGAACACGATTTCCGGCACGGGCTCGGAACTGTTCGTCTACATCAACCAGAACACCACTACCCTGAAGCCAATCATCAGTGGCTCCGCCTCGCTCGTGAGCTTCGGTGGCGCTACGCTGCAGCTCGCCCCGCAGTTCGGCCACAACACCTACTCGGGCGGTACGTTTGTCAACGGCGGCACGCTCAACTTGAACGCCCGCGGCCAGGTTTCCCAAGGCTCGGGCACGATCACTGCGGCCTCGAACACGATCACGCTGTCGAACACGTCTGGCTTCACCGCTGGCATGATGATCTATAACGCCAATTTCCCGGGCGGCACCAAGATCGTCACCGTGAATGCGAACACGTCGCTCGTGCTGGATAACCTCAGCACCAACACTTCGACCCAGACCAGTCAGACGGTGTCCTCCTTCGACGCCTGGTATGCGATCCCGGCCGCCGGTGGCCTGACGATCAGTAACGCGACGGTGAACATGAGCGCGACGGCTTTCCAGCAGATCGCGCCGACCACCGCCATCACCATCAATGGCGGCGGTAACCTGACTCTAGCGAACTACGCCATCGGTACCCCGCTCGCCTTCAACGCCATCACGCAGACGTTTGCTAGCCTCACGTTCGTGAACCAAGGCGGCGCTAACGCTCCGACGTTCAACCTGGGCAATCCTTCGGTGGCCTCGGGCTCTCCCTCGGCCCTCAGCATCACCCAGCTGACCAGCGCGACCCCTATCACGGCGACCAACGACAGCCTTTCGACCACGCCGACGGTGAGCACCGGTAACGCGAACTTCACCGAGCTGCGCTTCAGCGCCGTCAGCCCGGTCATCACCGTCAACAGCGGTTTGGCGGAGACCGGCCTAGTGATCAGCGCGGTCATCGGCCAGTCGGCCACGATGACGACGTTGACCAAGGCGGGGAGCGGCCTCCTGGCTCTCACGGGTCAGAATAACTTCACGTCGAATTTCATCCTCAACGCTGGGGGCCTGATGCTCGGCGCGGATTCCCAGGCGGCTTCGGGCGCCAATCCCGCCAGCGGCCCAGTCGGTTCCGGGACGCTCATTATCAATGGGGGCTACCTCCTCAGCGACGGCATGCCTCGCACGGTCAATAACCTCGTCACGCTCAACACCGATCTGACCTTCGGTGGCAACGTGGCGACCACCAACCTTAAGCTCTCGGGCGCCGTCACCCTCGGCTCCGTCGCGCGCACAGTCACGGTTACGAGCCCAGCGGTCACCGCCGAACTCGCAGGCAAACTCACTTCGACGTTCGCGACCGTCGGCGGCACCGCCTTTACCAAGGCCGGCCCCGGCACGCTCAAGCTCTCGGGTCCGGACAATGACTTCAACGGCAAGAAGGTCGCCATCACGGGCGGCCTCCTGGTCCTTGGCGTCAGCACCGCTATCCCGTCGACCAGCCCTGTGGCGGTCAGCGCCGGCACGGGTCTCGACCTGTTTAACTTCGACCTGATCATTCCGCAGCTCACCGGCGCGGGCTTTGTCACGAATTCGAAGAACCAGACGTCGACCCTCACGGTCGGCGACGCCGGCAACTTCACCTTCGGCGGTATCCTGATCGATAACAGCTACAGCACCGGTGTCACCGGCAGCAAACTCCAGCTGACCAAGGAGGGTATCGGCAAGATGACCCTCACGGGCGTCAACCTGCTCACCGGCGGTATCAATGTAAACGATGGTATCCTCGAGCTGGGCACCGGCGGTCTGCCGGGTGCGAGTACGATCACGATCACCACCAACGTGGTCTCCTCGCTGGGTATCTTCCAGATCAACCGCGCGGATAATGTGACGTTGGTCAACGACCTCACCGGCAACGGCCAGATCTACCATATCGGCGCGGGCACGACCACGCTCACCGGTAACGGCGACACCCTGCAGGTCGGTTCGAAGCTATGGGTTAAATTCGGCGGCGTCAATTTGGGCGACGGCGTCGGCAGCACGGGCTCGCTCGGTGGCGCGACGGTCACCGTCGATAGTGGCACCTTCCTGGCCCTCAATCATTCTTCAGCCTCGCCTTTCTATTTCGCCAACGCCGTCGATGGCGCCGGTGAGCTTCGCCATACCGGCGGCAGCACGACGACCCTTGGCGCGACGAACACCTACACGGGCAAGACGCGTATCAACGCCGGTATCCTTATTGCCAGCGCCGATAGTGCCCTCGCTACTACTAGCGAGATCATCTTGCTGACGGGTACCCAGCTGAAGACCACGCTCAATAACGCTATTGGTAACCGCGACGGCACCTTTACCTCCACGATTGCGCCGGCCTTGACGCTAAATGGCACCGCGCTCGTCGATGGCAACGGTGTCAACTCCACCATCGGCCTGCTGACCTTGAATGGCGGTACGGTTACCGGTGCTTCGACGGGCGACACCTTGATCGGTTCGTTCAATCTCGCTGGCAACGTCGTCGTCACGGCCAACGCGGAGATCTCGGCCACCGACGTCAATACCGACGGCGCCAACCGCAACGTCACGGTCAGTCCCAGTGTTACTTTGACCATGTCGGGTAACTTCTCCGACACGAACAAGCTCGCGACGGGCTACGCTAAGTTGGGTACGGGCACCATGGTCCTTTCTGGTGCCAATCTCAATTCAGGCACGATCACCATCAGTGCGGGCACCTTGCAGGTCGGTGCCGGCGGCTCCACCGGAACGTTGGGTTCCTACGATGATAGCATCGCCCTCCAGACCTTCTGGGCCCCGGTCACCAATAACGCCGCCATGGTCCTTAATCGGGCGGGCACGTACGACCTCGGCAACGTGATTTCCGGCGCGGGTTCGCTGACGAACACTGGCCCCGGTATTGTGATGCTCACGGGCAACAGCGTCAGCTTCTCGGGCACCACCACGATCACGGCCGGCACCTTGCAGATCGGTAATCTCGGGACGTCGGGTGTCCTCGGCGGCACCTCGGGTATCTACGGCGCGATCGTCGACAACGCCGCCCTCGTCCTCAAGCGTACCGGCACCCTCACGCTGGGTAACGCCATCTCCGGTTCGGGTACGGTCACCAATGCCGGTAGCGGCACGGTGGTCATCACCGGCAATAATACCTACACCGGGACCACGACGCTCGCGGCCGGCTTCACCCGCGTCACCTCGCTGGCCTCGGCCGGCGGTGTTGGCACCCTCGGTGTCGGTTCGGCCCCGTCCAAGCTCCTCTTTACGGGCGGCACCCTGGAGTATAACGGCGCCGGCGAAACGTCGCAGCGCGGCCTCAAGGTCGCTGACGGCGGTGCCTCTCTCAAGGCGATCCAGTCTGGCGCGGCCGTCGTCTTCGGCAGCGGCGTCACCCTCGACTTCGACAATACCACCCCGGCCACGACTTCTTCGCGTCCGCTGACCCTGAGCGGCACCAGCACCGCCGCCAATACCTTCGCCCCGGCGCCGTTCGAAAGCGACAGCGCCAGCCTCGCCTTCAGCTCGCTGACCAAGAACCTGGTCGGCGTGTGGATTGTCGGCGGCAGCGGCTTACTCAACACCACCGCCCCTGTGAACGTCACGGCCGGTATCCTCGGCTTCAGCTCCGGCGCCTTTGGCGGCGGCGCGGGTAATGGGGATGTCACGATCTCCAACGGCGCCACCTTGCGCTGGGAGTCGGGCAACCTCAACGACATCTCCGGTCGCATCCACGTGCCGAACGCGGCCACCGCCACGTTGGACTTCGCCGATACGGGCGCGACGCCCACGACCTTCGCCACTTCGATGGTGCTCGGCACGGGCGCCTCCATCAACAAGGCCGGCGCGGGTACGGTCGTCTTCGCGGCAGCGAATAGCTTTACTGCCCCCATCTCAGTTTCTGGCGGTAAACTCGTTGTGACCAACGCGTCCGCCCTCGGGTCGGCGGCCGTCACGGTGAAGAATACGGCGACCCTCCAGGTCAACGCCATCACGGCCAACAACATCACCGTCGAGGCCGGCGGTATCGCTGGCGGCTCGGGCTCTGTCGGCTTGGTCACCGTCAATACCACGGGCGCGGTCGCCCCGGGAACTGGCGTGGGCGCACTCAGCCTCTCGACCTTGTCGCTCGCCAACGGCTCCGTCGTCAACTGGCAGGTGTATAGCGGAAGCAGTACCGCCGGCGTCGGCTACGATACCTTCAACCTCTCCGGCGCCTTGGATCTGCATAACGCTTACCCCACGGGTCGTATCCGCCTGAACGTCATCTCCGTGGCGGGTCTGGGCACGGATACTCAGGGTAATGCGGGTGCCTTCACGAAGAACCAGCGCGGTATCTTCACATTCGCGATCGCTCAGGGCGGCGTCACGTTGAACTCCGGCTGGCCGGGCACGAACATCAACGATTACTTCGACATCAACGTCGACCAGTTCCGTTACAACGACGGCACCGCGAGCAGCGCCGCCCTCTGGTCGCTGACCTTCGACGGTGCCAATACCGTGACCCTGACCGGCGTGCCTGAACCCTCGACCTATGGCCTGGCGATCGGCGCCCTCGGCCTGGCCCTCGCGGCTGTCCGCCGCCGCCGTAAGCTCAAGCCCAAGGCGGAGTAGGGTGAGATGAGGGGTAGGGGAGGTTCTTTGTTGTTGGTTCTTGGTTCTTGGGGCTTTGTTCTTGGTTGGGGGGGATTGGGTAGGGCGGGCTCGAGGTAGGGCGGGCATTGCCATGGCCGCCGTTCGCCAGACGAGGTTCGTATCTCCATCGGCTCAACGGCGGGCACGCAGAGCCCGCCCTACCCAAGGCATCGAGGTTCGCAGGTAGGGCGGCCATTGCCATGGCCGCCGTTCGCCCCAGGAGGTCCGAATCTCCATCCGCTCAACGGCGGGCACGCAGAGCCCGCCCTACCCAACCCCCAACCCCATGAACTAAGAACAACGAACCAAGAACCCCTCCCTTCATCCAAACGACCGAATCCCCTTCATTAACGCCCACTAAAGCACTATATCAGTCATTTAAACCCTGATAACCCTCTGCCTAAAAGCCGACACCTCGCCCCATTTTTTAATAAATTTTTTACCAAAAACCACCCCGTCCTTTCCCCGCTTTCCGGGCGCGGCTCGGGACCCCGCGCGATCGCCCCCAAAGTGAGCAACTCACTTCGCTAAACTTCAACGCGCGGCATAAATCCATGAAAGGGAAGGGGTTGGGGCGCATGTTTCCGACACCGATTTTCCGCGCCCCAGCGAGCGCAGCTGTGAATAACTTTACCCCAGTCGAACATAGGTAAAAGTCCTTATTAGTGTTGAAATGACGGCACGGGAATCAACGATGGTATGAGGTCGTCCCCCCGCGATCTCCCCACCCATTCCATTTATGCCAACCCGGCGTCATTCTCGTAGAATTCTCTCCCGCGCGTCCCTGATGGTCGCCGCGGCCCTCCTCGGCGTCTCCGCGCCACCGAAAGCGCGCGCTGCCAATGTCTTCTGGGACACCAACGGGTCGCTCGCGGGTACCGGCGGAGCGGGTGCCTGGGATACTTCCAGCCTCTTCTGGTTCGACGCAGGTAGTGGAAAAACCATTACGGGTCTGGGTACGCCGGCGGCTTACACGTTCTCGGCCGCCGATACGGCGTATTTCACGGGTAGCAGCGGCGCGGTCACGATGTCGAACGACATCACGATCGGCGGGCTGGTGTTCAACGCTAAGGGTTATTCGCTCGGCGCCGGCAAGACGATTACGCTCGACGGCAGCAGCGCGACGCCGGTCATCGTCGCGAATTCCGGCGTCCTGGGCGACAGCACCGCGAACAGCACGACGATTAATTCCACGCTCGCAGGTACCGCCGGTTTCATCAAGCAGGGCGGGGGTAATCTCATCCTGACCGCTTCCAACCCGCTGCTCTCCGGCACGATCAAGATCGACGCCGGCGTGCTCGAAGTCGGCGCTGTCGCCGACTCGCTCGGCACCGCCACCGTGCAACTCAACGCGGGCTCCACGTTGAGCCTCATCTCGCCCGGGGCGCTGACGATCACCAACAACCTCGTCATCGCGGGTGCCTCGACGCTTAACACGGGCTCCACCGTAACTTCGAACGGCATTGGCCGTGGCACCAGCGGCACGGTCTCGCTCGCCAACACCACGCTCAACTTCAACAACGCCAATCGCACCGGCGCCACCAACACCACCGGCGATGATCCGGTGCTCAGCGGCACGCTCACACTCCTGGGTATCGAGTCGACACTCTTCAACTCCCAGACGGTCGGCAACACCGACACGCAGATTAACGGGAAGATCACCGGTCCTGGTCCCTTGATCATCACGGGTGGCAGCGGCGGCCTCTCCATCGGTAACTCCGCTAACGACTACACGGGTGGCACGTACCTCTACAAGTCGTGGTCCGGTCCCTCGAGTGGCACCGCGAATTTCGGCACCGGACCAGTCGTCTACGGTGCGGGCCAGACCCCTTATTTCCGTGCACCGGCGAATATTGCCGGAACCAGCAGCTTCTCCGTCCTGTCCTCGCTGAACAACGTCTTCAACTACGCTCAGCTCCCGACGACCGGCGTCAGCGTCACGAACCTGGGCGGCATCTCGGGCCTGTTCCTGCCGAACGCCTTCACCGTCGGCTCGACCTTCAGTTCGACACTGTCCGGTCCTTACGGCAGCTCGCTGCAGTTGATGACCGGATGGAGCACGGCGATCGACATGGCGCTCGTCGGTAGCCACGCGGCCGGAAATGCCCCTTGGTTCCTCGGCTCCCAGAGCACCCAGATTTATTCCGCCGCCACGCTCGGCGCAGACGGAAACGTCTATCGTCTCGGCGCCGGCAATGCTCAGGTGACCTTTAATCAGACCAACGTCCTCACGGGTGGTGCGGCCAGCTTGGTCGTCGGTAATCCGGTGACGCGTGCGATGGGTTGGGGCGCGGGTAACCAAAGCGGCATCATCTTACTGGACGCCGTCCAGAACTACGGCGGAAGCACCACGGTCAATCGGCAGAGTCAGTTGCTGATCACTAACGGCACCCTGCAGAACATCCTCCCGACCGGTAGCCTCCTTAATATCTCTGGCCTCCTCCAGGTCAGCGGAAACTACACTGGCACCGCTTCTCAGCTGGGTAATGCGACCATCAACGTCCTTAACAGCGGCTTCGCGGTCGCCGCCGGACAGACCACCGGCCTCGTGCTCGGAGGCAGCAGCCTTGCCGTCACCAGCAGCAATCTCCGCCTCGCCGCCACCACCGGGCTCAACCTGAGCAGCGGTAATCTGCGCATGACGGGTTCGACCACGGCGACCGCTTTCATTTCCCAGACCTTCGGCACGATCACGGTGCAAGGCGGCAACCTCATCGCCGTCGAGCAGGGTGCCGTCGCGGTAAACAACGCCGTCGTCACTGCCACCAACTTGGTCCGCCAGAACGCCGGTACGGTGACCTTGATGGGTTTGACGACTGACCTCGGTACCAACGCCAAGTTCATCGTCACCAATCTGAACGGTTCGGCCATCACCGCCACCAACGGCATGGTCGCTCCTTGGATCATCAATCAGTTCACCGCCGCCTCCCCGACCTTCGTCACGACCGGAGCCAACGGCTTGGTGGCAGCGACTTACACGACTGCAGCTACCCCGGCCGCCCTCCAAGCTGCCGCGGCCACCGCCATCGTCGATGTCACCGCCGCCGCGGCGCTGACGGGCAACGCCTCCGTCCAGGCCCTCCGCGTCGGCAACTTCTCCATCACGGGTGCCTTCTCTATCACGGTCGGTGCCTCGGCCGCCGTCGGTGAAGCCGCCGGCGTGATCTTCGGTTCGACCAGCGCTCAGTATAATACCAATAACTGGGTCTTCGGCACCGCCGGCGCCCGCGAAGCCGTCCTTTACACTTCCACCAACGGTCAGACGACCTTGCTGAGCGGCACGGTCAATGCCACGGGCCTGACCAAGGCTGGTCTCGGGCAGGTCACTCTCGCCGGCTACAACACGGGCACGGCCACCACTTCGCTCATTTCTGGCGCCATCACGGTCAACCAAGGTATCCTGAGCGCTGTCTTCCCCGTGAGCGTCGGCACGCGGCCCAATCTCACCAATCCTTATACTTATGATGCCGCTACCCTGACGTTGGCTGGGGGTACGTTTGATACGACCGGTATCGTCCTAACGTCCTATGCCGCAACCCAAGGTGCCACCGCGGTGACCGTCGCGAATACGACCGGCCTGCTGGCCCCTGGGGTCATGTGGATTCAAGGTCCGAGTGTTAACGGTGGAACGACGATTGCCGCGGTCACGAGTTCGACGGCTCTCACCCTCAGCCAGGGTACCAACGCCGCAAGTGGTACGGCGTATGCCAGCACCCTGCAGTCGCAAGCGAACTTCCTGAACAACGTCACGGTCTTGAATGACTCGACGATGACCTCGAACGGTTCCGACCTCCGTCCTCGCTTCGGTTCCCTGACCTTCGCCGCACGTCTAGGTGGTGCGACGGATCCGACGATGCTCACCATCAATCAGGGGCACGTTTTCACGGGGGCGACCACGCTCACGCAAAATGCCTGGATGAACGTCAACTCGAACTCGCTGATCCTCCAAGGAGCGGTAGGCGGGGCAGGGACGTTGGAAAAGTTCGGCTCGGGTAACGTCGCCCTCCTTTCCAGCAGCAGCACGATGTCCGGTGCCATCACCGTACACGTCGGTATCCTGGCCAGCATCACCAATCGTGCGGGGGCTACCACCGCTCTGGCGGCCACGACGGACACTCCTTTCGGCACGAGCACCATCACGGTGAACCCGGGTGCGGGCCTGCACCTCTCTAATAGTAATGTCGGCGGCGGCCTCACCCTCAATAGCGACCAGACCGGTCTGGCCATCGTCGGCCTCGGCTACGTCGGAGCGGCGCCCTCCTTCACGGCCAACTATACTAACACCGGTTCGCCTTACTCGGCCGTCATCGCCATCGACGCGGTCGGCTATAACCTCGACATCGACCAGAGCACGCTGGGCGGCGGTAAGACCTTCCTCGGCGGTCTCGGGCTGAATTCGAATGATGGCGCGGGCATCAGCAGGCATAGTTCGGGTAATATCATCGGCACCATTACCCCAGGTACCACGACCGCGGCCGGTTCCGGTTTCGGCACGGCTCCTGCCGGCTCCACCTATCGCCTCGGTGGCGGCAGCGGTATCCTTAACCTGAATCGCACCAACGTCCTCACGGGCGCGAATAATGCCGTCTTCGGCGCCGTCACCACCGCGGTGCAGGCGAGCTCGACCACCATGCTGGGCGGCGGCGGTACGATCGTCCTCAACACGGCCAATAATTACTCGGGCTTCTCGACCTTTAATGCGGGTCAGACTGTCCAGGTCGGTAACAATTCGGCGTTCGGCACGAGTACGCTCATCTTCAACAACGGCACGATCACGAACGACGCGTATTACCGTTATAATGGCTTCACCGCCGGACGTCAGATCGCCAACGCGGTCAAGTTCTCGGGCGACATCAACTTCAACAGTAATTTCAACGGTCAGCCGTCCGACCTCACCTTCACGGGTAATGTCGGCCTCTCTAATGACGCCGTCGGCGGTTCGCTCCGTAATATTACGGTCAATACTTCCTCCTACGCCCAGAGCAACGGCTCGATGGTGACGTTCAGCGGCGTCATCTCGGATGGCGACAGCGCCTACAATAGCCTGAACAAGCTCGGTGCGGGTGCGCTCCGCCTGACGGGAACGAATACCTACACCGGGATCACGATGGTCACGGCAGGTAACATCGTCATCACGACGGCGGCCAACCTCGGCGCCAACCCGCTCGTCCGCATGAACGGCGGCACGCTGAGCGTCTGGGATCAGGATGTCACCCTCACCAAGACCCTTGATTTCGCCGCGACCAGCAACCTGGACGTCGCCGAAGGCCGCACCCTCACTCAGGGTAGCTCCCTCGGTTGGACGGGAGGAAACTCAGGAATGGTCAAGACCGGTTTGGGTACCATGGTGCTGACGGCGCCCAATAACTTTAACACGTTGACCATCGGCGCCGGGGTGGTGTCCGTCTCGGACGCCAGCCAGCTCGGCCTCGGCAATCTTACCCTCACTAACGTTGCACCGTTGTACGGTAACGGCGGTATCCCGGTGCTCCGTTTCACCGCGGACACGGCGAACATCACCAACTCCATCGCCAATGGTTTTGGAGCAATCAGCGTCGACGCGGGTAAGACGGCGACCTTTACCGCGGGCGGTGCCCTTGGTACGATCTTCAAGCTCGGGGAGGGCACGCTGAACCTGGCGTTCAATAATGCGTCTGGACCAACGTGGGACCTCCATCGCGGCACCGTTTTGGTGGGTAACTATACCACGGGCGTACTGACTCCTCTGGGCACGGGGGGCTCCATCTACCTCGCCGGCGGCACCTTGCAGCTCAACGCCACCACGTCGGACCTGACGGCCACGCTTGGCGGAACCCTCAATATCCATGGGGGCGGCACGATTGCGCTGACCACGACCGGGGCGAATAATTCGCAGCTCTCATTCGGGACCATCGCCCGCGTCAATGAAGGTACGCTCGTCGTCTCAGCGACGAATAACCTGGGCGCCATCGGCGGACAACGTTCGCGCCTGGTCGTCACGAACGTCCTCGGCGTGGCCTTCGCTTCGGCGATTAACAACGGTATCCTCGCGCCGGTCATCGTCCGCACCGCCGATGGCCAGCTTACCGGTGACGCCGACTTCCTCGCCGGCAACTCGACCGACGGCCTGAAGACGGCGGTTCCGACCAACCCGGTGACGTCGTTCAGCGGCCAGAATCCGACCGCCGTCGCCGCTATCACGTCCACTCAGACGCTCTCGGGGGCTAACTCCGTCTACGCGCTGAAGACCACCGCCAATATTTCTGGCGGCTCGCTCCAGATTCTTTCCAACGGCGGCACCAAGTTCGGCGGTATCCTGATGAACGGCGCCGGCGCAGCCGCTCCGGTCATCAGCTCCGACACCTTCTTCGGCCTCGTCGACAACGGCGTCTCCGCCCTCAACGGCCTCTTTTACGGTGAAGGCGTGGTCTACGCCGGCGGCGGATATAGCAGCGGCACCGCGACCCTCTCCGGCGCCGTCACGGCCAATATCTTCACGAAGTTCGGTGCGGGCACGCTCCTCCTGAGCGGCCCTAACCGTATCAACAACCGTATCACCGTCCAGTCGGGCGCGATTCAGTTCGGCACGGGCGCGGCCCAGCCTTCCTCGATCAACATCGCCTTGAACGATGCGGCTCAGCTCGACCTCAACGGCGGCACGGTCAAGATTGGTTCCCTCTTTGCCAGCGGTTCCTCGGGTACGGCGGGCGTCATCACCAATACTTCGACCACCCCGGGTACGTTGGTCATGGTCAGCGGCAGCGGCCAGACTTTCACCGGTAACTTCTTCGACGGCGCCGGCACGGTCAAGATCGTCAAGGGCGGCACGGCCAATCTATCGCTCAGTCAGTTCACGGTGAGCGGCGGCGGAGGTAACGCCCAAGCTAACATGAACACGCAGTCTGGCTTCGTCCTGCGTTCGGGCACGATTACCCTCAATACGCCGTTCGCGCTCGGCAATAACAACTCTACCTTCGAATTCCAGGGCGGCCTGCTGACGATTCAGCCCACCGGCTTCGGCCCCGGCCTCGCCGCCATCATCGGTTCCGTCGGCGCCACCTCTGGCGGTATCTCCGTCGTGGTCAACGGTACGAGCACGAACATCGGCACGGACAACAACGGCGTCTTCGGCAATGGTTTCACCGACGTGTATTTCCAGTTCGGCAACCTGACGCTCGGTAACTCGACGTTTGGTTCGAACCCAGGGACCGACTCCCAGAATCTCCGTTTCGCGGGTAACATCTCCGGCGGTAACGCGGCGATCTTCAACGTCCTGACGGGTGCTGCTGGTTCCGGTCGTTCCGTTACCGAACTTTCGGGGGTCATTCGCGACACCGTCGGTACTAACGCTTTCGCGGTCACCAAGGCCGGCTCGGGTAATCTCCGCATCAGCGGCACGACGAACACCTACACGGGCGGCACCAACGTGCTCGCTGGCGCGATCCAGGTCACCGCCACTTCCGGCACGCCGCTCGGCACTGGTGCCGTCATCGTCAACCCCGGCGCGATCCTCCGCCTCGCCGACGTCAGCAGCGTGGCGGGCGTCTCCAGCGTCACCGTCCTCAGCACCCCCGCTAATTACGGCGTCATCGCGCTCGACAATAACTTCGCTCCGACCGGTGGCATGCTCACCGCCGCGACGCAGTCCTCCGCCTTTGGTGGTACCGTGCAGATCGCGATTCCTAACTTCGTCGGCGCGCTCGATCTGAGCGTGATTGGCGACGGCAAGCAGTTCCTCGGTTCCTACTCTTACCAGCTCGGTGCGGGCAGCAACTTCCTCGGTTCACTCGCTGCGGGCACGGGCGCTCGTTACCGCGTGGGTGCGGGCGGCACGCTTTGGTTCGCGGGCACGGATAATGTCTTCTCAGACTCCAATCTCCTCGAAGTCGGTGCCCCAGTCTCGCTCTTCACGGGTGGTATGACGACGCCTGGTAACTCCAACGGCACGGTCTTCATCGCGAATTCGAACAGCTACACCGGCGGCACGATCATCAACCGCGGCTCCACTCTCCAAGTCACCACCGGTGGTGCCGAGGCTGGCGCCACGCCGCTGGGCTCGGGCGTCGTCGAAGTCCGTCAGGGTTCGAGCCTGAATTATGTGGGCATGCTGGGTACGGCCGTCAACCCGGCGACGGGCGCCAACGCCAACGTCATCCGTCTGCGCCAGAGCGCGACCCTCCTCCTCGACGATTCTAACGGTAGCCTTAACTACGGTTTCTATACCGGGGCAGGTAATCAGGGCCGCTGGGCGAATACCACGGGCATCACACTCGATGGCGCTAACTTCAGGCTGTTCGGTGCGTTCAATCTCGATTCTTACGAAAAGATGGGTGCCGTCACCGTCGGCCTCGGTGCTGGCTCAGTGACCGTTAATCGCTGGAACTCCGGCACCGCCGTCCTCGAAGTGACGGACATCCTCCGTGGTTCTGACCGCGGCATGCTGCAGGTTTCCTCCTCGGCTTACTCTTTCACGGGCGTCCTGACGCAAAACAGTAATGTCATCACGGGCATTCCGAGCACTGCCAACTGGTATGTCGGCATGCCGGTGATCGGCATCAACATCCCGGCGGGTGCGACCGTCGCGAGCATCACTTCGCTGACGTCCATCACGCTCAGCACCAACGTCGTCGCCGCCAGCCCTGGCACGCAAACCCTCGTCATCCCAGCCTCGGCGCTCAACGCCGCCGTCGGTTTCGAGCGACTCCGCGTCACCACCCCGACCTTCACCAATGCGGGCGCCACTTCGACCGGCTCCGGCGCCACCGCCGGCATGGCCCCGGCGTGGATGGTCGATTCGACGAATAACACCTTCTTGAGCTACCAGGGCGCTACCCTCGGCCTCCAGCCGCTCGTCATGGGTACGGCGCTGGCCGGTCAGGTTGCTTACTCTTCCCAGGGAGCCGGCATCGCCGCTGGCCTCACGAATGGTCTCGCTACGGTCTGGTCGACCGGCGGCACCCTCAGCTATAACCCGATTGCCTACGCCATGCGCGTGGACGGTGCGCTTACGACGACCACGGGTACCGCGGTGACCGGCACATTGACCGCCGGCACCAACGCTATCACTAATTCCAATACCACGACCCTCGTGGTCGGTCAGCCCGTCACGGGTGCCGGTATCCCGCCCAACGCCGTCATCACGGAAATCACGAATAGCACCTCCTTCAAGATCAACTACAACGCGTACGTGTCCGGTGCTGGCGTTTCCTTGACGCCGAAGTTCGCCCTGACCCTCAGCGGCGGTGGCCTAATCAGCACGTTCTATGACGCTGACAAGACTTCGGACTTCCCGGTCGTCGTGCCGAGCGGAGGCGAGTTGTTCTTGTACATGAACAACACTGGTCCCAACCGTCGTCTGTACTATAACGGTCAGATCACCGCCGGTGGTATCACCAAGTCGGGGTCCGGCGATATGCTGATTGGTGGCGACAATCGTGGCACCTTGACGGGCGACGTGGTCGTCAGCGGCTATAATTGGTTCCGACTCAACAACCAGTATGCCCTCGGTGGCAGCACGACGAATCCTTACGGTAAGGGTAACAAATACATCCTCAACGGCGCGCAGGTCTACTCCGAGAGTTCGTTCTATTACCAGTCCGAGATGGTGGTGAATTCCGACTCCATCATCGGCGGTAATTTAGCGGCCTACGATAAGCTCACCGTCAACGCCTACTCGAATAACGATTTCAACACGCCGGTCTCCATCCGGTCGAGCGGCAATAACACTGTCAATTTCTACGCTTTGACGGTCAATGGTCCGGTCTCATTCCGCGGTGACAGTAACACCAGCTCCTTCGTCAACATCCACGGTCCGGTCACCGGCGTCGGTGCGATCCAGAAGTGGGGCACGAATCCGCTTTCCTTCGGTGCGCTCAATCCTGATTACGCGCAGCCGATTGTCGTCAACGAAGGCTCGCTCCTCTCGCTCGTCGGTCTGACCGGCTCGGCCACGAATAAGGCTTTCGGTACGGGTGCCGTCACGGTCAACCCGGGCGCCCTTATCGGTCTCGCTTCCCCTGACGCCGTGGGCGCAGGTGGCATCGTTATCAAGTCGGACGGCGCCGGTCTCGGCGTCCTGTCCATGGAATACGTCGGTGCCCTCCCGACCGTCACTTGGTCCAGCACCGCCCCGATGACCGAAGGCGTCATCGGCCTCGACGTCACGGGTTTCAGCACCCCAATCAACCTCGCGACCGCTTCCACCAACGGTAAGCTCTTCCTTGGTGCGGGCATTCAGTCGGGTCTCAATGCCCAGTTTGCGGCTTACACTGCGCCTACCCTGGGCGTCGGTGCAGGCAGCACCTACCGCCTCGGCGGTGGCACGGGTTCGCTCTATCTCAACTCGCCAGTGCTCGTCGGCGCCAATTCCGTCCAGGTCGGCGTCCTCAGTAACTTCATCCAGGCGCAGTCGATTGTCCCGACCAACGGTGGCGGCACCGTCTTCCTGAACACCCAGAACACGTTCAGCGGCGACCTCACGCTCAATTCGGGCTCCACGCTCGAAATCGGTAACAACGCCGCGCTCGGCTCGGGTAACCTCATCTTCAACGGCGGTGCTTTGCGCCCCGGTGGTAACCAAGGCCTCGTCCGCCTCAATCAGATCATCACTATCCCGAATAACATCGTGATGCTCGGTGACGCCACGTTCGACGCTAACGGCAACCCCGCCACGGACCTCCTCCTCACCGGTAATGTCGCACTTTCCAACAGCGCCTACGGCACCGCCCAGGGCGCGGCCCGTACGTTCACCCAGAACAACACCACCAACCGCGTGGTGATCGCGGGCACGATCTCCGATGGCACCGGCACGAGCTTCAACCACTTCATCAAGGCCGGCTCAGGTATCCTTGAGCTCCGCGGCACGAACACCTACACTGGCTTCACCCAGATCAATGCGGGTTGGGTAATCCTCGGCAGCGCGGGCGCGATTCCGGCCGGCTCCCACGTGATGGTCAACGGCGGCCTGCTCGCCAATTGGGATCTCCCTAACTACAACTTGGTTAACGACGTCACGTTGGTCGGTAACCTCACGATCAACGTCGGCACGGCTCGCTCCTTGACCCAGACTGCCGAGAGCAACATCTCCGGCCTCGACTTCGTCAAGAATGGCGACGGGACGCTCGTCCTCGGCGGTAACAACAGCTTCCGTTCGCTCTACCTTGATGTGGGTGAAGTCTCGGTCGGTGCCAACGCGCAGCTCGGCGACACGGTCACCAACGGGTCCGTCGTGTTCCGTGCCGCGACCGCAACCACCCCTTGGGGCTCCACCCTGCGTATCACGGACAGCTTCGCGGCCTCGCGCGGTTTCACTACCGGCAACAGCCAGTTCGGCACCATCGACGTCGCTTCCGGCAAGACCCTGCTCGTCAACGCCGTGCTCACGACTGGTACCGGCACGGGGACCATCTCCAAGACTGGCCTGGGTACGCTCGCGCTCAACGCCCTCGCCACCTACGTCAACTTCAACCTCGATCAGGGTACGTTGTATGTCGGTATGGCGGCGCTCCCGACCGCAGCGGCCAGCACCACGAATCTTAACGGTGGTCTCCTGCGACTCACCTCCGGCACCTCTTCCGCGAACCTTACCATCGGCAGCCTGACGAACACCACGCTGGCTTACCAGGGTGGGGCGCACATCGAGCTGGGCGCTTTCGCCGGCGATAAGATGACGCTTGCTGCACTGACCGTGACCCGCCCGGCGGGCACCAACGGCACGCTCGTTCTCGACATCCCTAACACTTTCACCCTCGGCTCGACCGCTGGCAGCGGCGTTCGCCTCACGACCACCAACATCGGTATCGCCGGCACCAATACCGCCATCGCCTCGGCGATGACCAACGGTATCCTCGTCCCCTCGATCATCACGGTGGCTGCTGGGGTTCCGAACTTCGTCACCGGCGACGCCACGAACGGCATCCTGCCTTACGCGGGCGCGACCATCACGTCCATCGGCTCCGTCGTCCCGACGAGCATTGCTGACTTCAGCGCCGGTCAGGCGCTGACCACCGGAACGACGGCCTACGCAGTCCGAACCAACGCGAACATCTCGACGAGCAACGGCTCTTTCCTGCGTATCACCAGCATCGGCGGTCTCGTCGCTTCGGGCGGTATGGGCGGCCTGCTCACCTACGGTACCCCGACCCTCAGCGCCCCGATCCTCTTCGACCCGCGCGGCACGGTCGCGCTCCCGGGCGTCCTTTCCACCACGGCGGGCAGCACGACGGTCACCCTGACCGGCGGCAGCACCTCCGGCCTCGTCGCCGGTATGCTCGTCAGCGGCCCTGGCATCCCGCTAGGCTCCACGGTGGTTTCGGCCAGCGGCAATACCTTCGTCATCAGCTCCGCGGCTCTCCAGACGCGTACCGGCGGTTCCGCGGTCGCGGGTTATACGACGGGCACGGCCACCTCCTCTGAAGGCCTGATCTACACCGGCGGCACCACCACGATGAGTGGCGGCGTCTTCGCGGCCAATCTCACGAAGTTTGGTAGCGGCACCTTGTTGCTGCAGGGCAACGCCGTGATCTACGGCAACAGCTCGACCGCGGGCATCAATGTCCAAGAGGGTACCCTGCAGGTCGATACGTCGACCCGCCTGGTGAACCTAGTCACGGCGCTGAATCTCAATCTCGGGGGCACGCTCGACCTCAATGGCTCTACGCTGCTCGCTGGTTCGCTTAACCGTGCTACCAATAATTCCGGCGGACTCGTCGGCAATAGCAGCACGAGCGCGAATGGCGTGCTGCAGCTAACGGGTGCCAGTGCCTCCGTCTTCTCGGGTCGCATCGTCGACACCCTCGGTGCTGGTACGCGCACCACTGGTCTCACCAAGACGGGCAACGGTACCCTGACCTTCACCGCCCCGATCGTCGACGCGCCGGATGCGAACACGAACACCTTCACCGGGGGCACGAATCTCTGGAGGGGCACTATCCTCACCCAGACCCCGTACGCTTTCGGAGGTTTTGGTACGGCCACCCAGCCCGCGGTCAATCTCTACGGCGGTACGCTCCAGCTCCGCACCGACATCAGCGGCGCCTATAATGGCTTCCTGATCTTCGGCAGCCAGACCGGCAACGGGCTCACGCTCAATGTCCGCGGCATTACCGCGCTCGACGTCGACCGTATCAGTGCTGGCATAGGCAACTTCCTTCAGGTCGGCGATCTGAACCTTTCGCAGCAGACCCTCAACGTCACGGGCGCCAACAATTACGGCCTCCGTGTCGCCGGCACGACGACGATCCTCGGCGCCTTCGGCGTCATCAACACGAACACCACTGGCCCTTCCGGTCGCGTGGAACTCTCGGGTGCGCTCGCGGGCTCCGGCAACCTCGTCAAGGGCGGCGGTGGCACGTTGGATAATTTCCGTCAGCTGATCATCTCCGGTAACGCCAATAGCGGCTTCACCGGCGGCATCGACATCCAGTCGGGCATGGTCCAGCTCACCGCGACCTCCGGCTCCGCCCTCGGCTCGGGTCAGGTTCGCATCTACCCGGGTGCCGGCCTCCGCCTCGCCGCGGATGGCAGTCTCAATGCCGCCGCCACGCTCCGTACGCTCAGCCAGTTCAACTCGCTGGGCACCGTCGTGCTCGATGGCGACTTCACTCCGACCGTCCTGAACGCCACTAATTTCGGCAGCACTTACGGCGTCGGCCTCGCGCTCGGTCGCGCGATGTGGAATTCCCCGCTCGACCTCGCCGCGATCGGCGACGGCAGCGCAGTCCTCCAAGGTCTCCTCGCGACGGATGTCAACTACCTCGCCCCGACGCTTGGCGTCGGCGCGGGTAATATCTACCGCCTCGCCGGTGGTCCCAGCTCGAATCTCGTCTTCAGCGGTGCGGACAATGTCCTGACCGGCACGGCCCGCGTCAGCGCTGGCCTTGAGCGCAATAACTGGCTCGGTGCCGCCCAGACGGGTGCGACCAGTAACCTCATCATCCGTAATTCGAACAATTACTCCGGCGGCACCTTGATCACCAAGGGTATCACCGTGACGCTCGACACCGGCGCGGCTCCGGGCGGCTCCACGCCGCTTGGTACCGGTGCGGTCGAAATCTTCGGCACCCTCCAGCTCAACAGTGACCCGAGCGCCTACAACGGCACGGCTTCCTTCTTCAACAACGCCACCGGCGCCAACGCGAACAGCTACATCCTGCGTCCGGGCGGCATCATCATCATCAACGACCAGTGGGGTCAGGTCGCGGGAGGGCAGGGCCGCTGGGCCGACGCCACCGGCATCAATCTCAACGGCGGTACGTTCCGCTTTAACGGCGCGCAGTCGCTGCAGTCCGTCGAGAAGATTGGCGACGTCACCGTCTCCAAGGGCGGCCAGATCACCTTGGCCAGGAACTCCTCCGGTAGCGCGACGCTCAACATCGGCGCCCTGACTCGTAATGCCAACGGCACGTTGCTGCTCAATCCCGCCGGCGCTAATACCCTCGGTATCCCGGGCACGAATCCGACGCAGTTCGAACGCCTGATCACCACCTCGACGATCACCCTCGGCGGTCTCACCACCAACGGACCCGGCGTCGTCAACGGCGGCATGGCTCCGGTGTGGATCGTCGACGCCACGGCCAATTCGTACGTCGGTTACGACTCGATGGCCCTCGGCTCGGGCTTCCAGACGCTCCAGACCTACTCCACTTCGCTCAACCTGGGGCAGCTCTCCTACTCCGCCAATATCACCGCGGCCGGTGCCTTCACCACCGCCGCCCTCACGGCGGGTACGGCGACCGTGGACATGTCGTCCGCCCAGATTCTTGGCGCGGGTTACAATCCCAGCATCTACGCGCTGCGCACTAATCAGAACATCACCGGCGACGTCGCTGGCAATTCGATCACCATCACGTCCGGCGGCCTGCTCTTCAACGGCGGCCCGACGATCAATCCGTCGCTGACCGCGGTCACCACGCGTTTGGACACGGCCCCGATGCAGCTCAACTTCGGCACTGCGGGTGCCGCGCCGGCGACCATCTACGTGCAGAGCGGCCAGACCGCCAATATCAACGCCCAGATCAACGCCGCGGGACTCGTCAAGTTCGGTGCGGGTAACCTCGTCTTGAGGGGCAGCAACACCTTCACGGGCGACATCATCGTCAACCAAGGTGCGCTGATTTTACAAAATCCAATCTCCGGCACGGGCACGGCGATCAACACGTCCACCACCGGACGCAACATCATCTTGAACGGGAACGGCGCCTGGCTCGAGCTTTACGGCTACCTGGCTGCCCCGTCGGGTCGTGATACCCTCCTGGCTGTCGGCGTCCAGCTCTCTTCCCAGTTGCCGGGCACAATCACGGTCAATGGCGATTCCTTCATCTCATACGGAAACAACAACACGCAGGCCTATTCGCGTTACGGCAACCTCGTCTTAGCTGACCTCGGCGCGTTGACGCCCGTCACGCTCAGTACCTCAGGCAATGTCACGTTCGCCGGCACGACGACCCTCGGCGCGAATAACAACGTTCTCTACACGCAGTTCTACAACACCGGTCGCACCATCCTCGAAGGCGTGGTCTCCGGCGGACGCATCACCAAGCTCGGCGATGGTTCGCTCGAGTTCATGAATTCCGGAAATACCTTCGGCACCGCGGGACAGCTCGGCCTCGACGTCTATGGAGGTAATCGCAATAGCGCCACCAGCACGATCCAGAGCCTGACCCGCACGGGTACGCCGTTCGGCGTGGGCGATATCGTCCTCAACCCTGGTTCGGTGATCAATATCCTCTCCGCCGCCAACATCGCGTCGCAGAAGGTCGTCTCGAAGTCCGACGGAAACGCGCTCTCCGGCCTCGTGCTCGGCTATAACATCTCGCAGTCCGACCTCGTCGGCCTCGTCGCGGCGACCCCGACCACGGGTAAGGTCAGCTTCGCCTCCACGGGACGCTACCTGGGTGGCATCGGCCTCGGCGGCGGCTGGCAGTATAACGCCCTCGACCTCGGCGCGATTGAGACCGCCGCAGGCGGCGGCAAGCTCTGGCTCGGTTCCGGCGGCGGTAACAATTCCGGCAATAACGGCTTCTCGACGATTTACTTCGCCCCGACCCTCGGTGCCAGCACCGACGGCGTCTACCGCATCGGCTTCGGCGGCAACCAGCACGGCCTGATCCTCGGCAACAACGGTTTCGAAAACATCCTGACGGGAACCAACCGTCTCGAGCTCGGCGCCAACGTCGCCGAAGACGGCACGGCGACCACGCCGATGATCAACGGCAACATGGCCACGGGCGCTTGGCAACCAGGCATCTCCTTTAACAACCGCAACAACTACACCGGCGGCACGCTCATCAACCCGGGCGTCAACGTCCGTCCGGCCAGTAACTTCGCCTTCGGTACGGGTAAGATCACCATCAATCAGGTCAACGGCCTCGGTGCCTTCCGCATCGATAGCGCGCTCAATAGTGTGACCCTGCAGAATGAAATCGACCTCATCGGCGACCTGATGATGCGCGGTGAAGGTAACTCACGTCACCTGCTCTTCCTGGGTAGCACCAACCTCTCGCCCAACGGCGTCTCCAGTACCCACCAGATTTACGTCGATACGGATAATAGCGGCGCCCAGTTGACGATGGTGGGCTTCCTGGGCGGCGTTTCCGGTGCACTCGGCAGCAACCTGAACAAAATCGGTTCGGGCAATCTCCTCCTCACGGGCACGAACACCTACCAAGGGACGACCACGCTCACGGCTGGCCGCATGATCATTGGCTCCGACGCGCTTCCGGGTGTGGCCGGTGCACTCGGTGTCAGCACGACCCCGCTCTACGTCGAGAACGCCACCGTCCTTCTCCTGGGCGGCGGCATGAACTTGGGCCGCGACATGCTGTTCACTTCGACGGGCACGAGCATTACCTACCTGATCGCAAGCTCGCTCTACCGCACCACGATTTCCGGTTCGGTCCAGGTGAACTCCAATGGGACGAGCAGCTCCGACGTGTTCCGTACGATCAACCGTGGCCTGATCGGCACGTTGGACATCACCGGCAATATCACTGGCGCCGGTCAGCTCCGCATCGGGGGCCTGGATACGTCCAATATGGACAGCGGCGTGGTCCGCTTGCTCAACAGCGTCAACGGCTTCTCGACGAATAACTTCAGCGCCGGCCTCATCCTTGACGGTGCCCGCCTGTTCCTCGCTGGCGACACCCTCTGGTCCGGCACGACCGCCGCGCCGGTCATCATCGCTGGCCCGCTCGGCACGGGCACGTTCAAGTTCGGCACCGGTGGCACCGACTCCGGCACCGACCGCGTGGGTTCCGTCGGCTCGGCCGGCCAGAACCTCATCATCCCGAACTTGCTCGACCTTACCGGCGGTACGGGTCGCACCGGCGACGCTAAGATGAACTTCGAAGGCCGTGGCGACCTCAATTTCATCCGCACGGGCTACGCGATCAATATCGCTGACGGCGACTCCGGCCAGACCAGTCCCCGCACCCGTACCTTCAACGTCACGACCCAGCAGGGCGTGATCTCGATTGGCGGCGACATCACCCTCGCCACCACTGCCTCCGGTAATCTGCCGTCCAAGTCGGGCCTCGGTATCTTGGTGTATAACGGCGATAACAAAGCTGGCGCCTACTTCGTGAGCACCGGTACCACTTTGCTTGGCACCTCCTGGCAGATCAACGCGGGTAGCCTCGTGGTCTCCAAGGACACCTCGCTCGGCCTCACCTTCAATCCTTCCACGAGTTCCGGCGGCATGCTCCGCAGTCCGGTTGATGCTACCCGTTGGACCACGACGCGTTCGACGCTCGTCAACCTGAACGGCGGTACGCTCTCGATCAACGGCTCGTTCACCACGGACCACCAGTACGTCCTCGCGGCGAACAGCTTCCTGAACGTCACCCAGGGCAATACCTTCAACCTCCGCGGCCTCGACCAGGCCACGACCGGTGCTGGTGGCGCGGTCTCGGCCGAAGGCCTCACGGGTGCCTTCAACCTCACTAAGACCGGCCTCGGTGCCTTCGTGATGAATCCGGTCAAGACCGGTTCGACTTTCGCGGCGCAGCTCCTCACCGGCGTCTCGACGAACACTGGCCTGACCATCGGTGGCTATAATCCGTGGATCTCGGCGAGCTCGACGGTCGATAACCGTCTCAACTCGGTCACCTCCTCGAATCTTTCTGGTAATCCGTTCGTCGGCGCCGCTGGCGCCCTCGTCATCAACGGCGGCCTGCTCGGTCTGTCCAACGGTACGACGGTCGCCCAGGTTCTCGCCACCACCGGTGGTCTCACCTACGGCGGCGGCGGTTATCTCTCCATCGCTGCGCCTTCGGCGGCTGTCACCAACCAGCTCACCGTCGCTACGATCGGTCAGGTCGCCAGCTCCAAGGGCACGCTAACGATTCTCGCCGGTGACCTGGCTAATTTCGGCCAAGGCAACAACACCCAGAAACTTCTCTCGACCACGGCACCGACCACCACGGGCACCCGTGGTATCGTCGATACCGCAAGCATCGTCATCCGCGCTGCTACGGCGAACAGCGACGTCACCTTCGCGAATTACTCCACGGCCAACGGCTTCGCCCCCGCCGCGGTCGCCACCCTGCCGCTCCCGAAGCCGGTCAGCGGCCTCATCACGGACGGCACCACCGCCAACGTCACGCTTCTCAGCACTGCTGGACTTTCCGCAGGCATGGTCCTCGTCGGCCCCGGCATCACTCCCGGTACCACGATTAATACCGTCAACGGCGACGGCACCACGCTCGTCCTGAGCGCTGCTACCACGGCCGCCGGCTCGACCGGCGTCGGTTCCGCCTACACGCCGCAGGTTTCCTTGGCCGGTCTCGCCACGACGAACCTGGTCGGCAATGTCGCTGTTTCGAGCACCACGAATCTTTCTGTCGGCATGGTCATCGCCGGTACGAATATTCCGGCGGGTTCGACCATCACGAGTGTCGTGCCCTCGGCGGTCCTTGCCGGTTCCACCACGGTCCTCAACAGCCCGACGGTCACCGTTTCTGCCGGAGGTACTGTCGGATTGGTTGTCGGACAATTGATCACGGGTCCGAATATCCCGGCGGGAGCAACCATCGCTTCGATCAATGCCGCGCTCAATCAGATCACCCTAAGCGCCAATGCTTCCCTCGGTGCGACGAGTACGTTGAACGCGAGCGCTGCCTTGGGCCTCAGCTCACTCGCGACCGCAACTGGCACCGCCCTGACTGGCTCAGCCTTTTCCACGCCGATCGCCTTGAACGGCCTCTCCACGGTGCTGGCGGGTAATACGGTCACCGTCCTCAGCAACACGGGCCTCGTCCCGGGTATGCTGGTTTCCGGCCCGGGCATCCCCTCGGGAGCTCGTGTCCTTGCCCTTGTTGGCAGCACTCAGTTCACCATCTCCAACGACACCGGCACCGCCCTCAACGCCAACGCCACCACCTCGGCCGGTACGGGCATCGCGGGTCAGACGTATTTTGGTAAGACCTCGGCGGCGACTACCATCGCTGGTCTCGTCGAACAGTATTCTCTCCAGCTCGGCGGTAATCTCACGCTGACCAACGCCGCAGACACCCTCCGTCTCGTCGGTGGCGGCCTGATCATGAACGGAACCGGCACGACCGGACCGATTGTCTCCGGCAGCGGACGCATCCTCTTCGGTAGCGCGACCACGTCCGCGACGGCACCGTTCACCCCGACCGACGCCTATGTCTTCGTGCGGGAAGGGCAGACCGGCACGACTTCGGCCATCAACGCCAACTTCACCTCGGCCGACTTCATCAAGTCCGGCGCTGGCAACCTCGTCCTCGGCGGTTCCGCCAATGTGATGCCAGTGCCGATCACGGGTACTTCGGTCCTCCGCACGCTCTTCGTCCAGGAAGGTTCGCTGAGCTTCTCCGGGGCTAGCTCCGTCCCCACGGGCGGCGGCACCTCCAACGCCAGCGTCAATCTGCAGGTCAACGATACCGGCACCTTGGATCTCAACGGCCTAGGTCTCACCTTCGGCAGCTTGGCGGGTACGGGCTTCGTCACGAACAACAACGCTTCGGCCAGCACGCTGACCCTCAAGACTGGCTACGGTCAGACCGGCCAGGTCTTCACCGGCGTCATCCGCGATGGCGCGGGCTCCGTCGCCCTTGTGAAGTCGGGCTTCGGCACGTCCACGATTTCTACGCCGCTCTCCATCGGTAACGAAGTGGGCGTCAATGCCTACTCCGGTGGCACGACCATCAACGCCGGCTACATCCAGTCCGCCAACGTCGGCGGCCAGTTTCAGGTGGGTCTCACGAACAGCGCCGTCGCCGGTCGACTCATCGTCAACAACCCGCTGGGTCTCGGCACCGGCCCCATCACGCTCGCCGGCGGCATCCTTTCCTTCGGTAACACCGTCGCCATCGAAGTCGTGGCCGGCCTCCAGGCCCAGCAGTTCGGCGCTGGCAAGGGCTACGACCTCACCGTCGCCGCCCTCAATAACTTCGGCACGGCCAACGTGACGTCGATCATCGACGGTCCGACCGCCAACGCCGCCGCCGTCATCAACAACCTCACGGTCAATTCCACCGGGGTCACCATTGCGGGTGGCAGCAACGCCCAGCAGATGCTCGGTATGACCATCGCTGGTACGTCTAACTTCACGCAGCCCATCACCACCCTGAGCGTCGGCTACCAGATTGGCACCACCACCGTGGCGGGCGTCACCTTGGCGGGCGACATCGTCGCCAACGCCGGTGCGGGCACGATCGTCAAGTCCGGCCCCGGTCGACTTAATATCAACGAGTGGAACCAGACGGCCAATAGCCAAGTCGCAGGCTGGACGTTTGCCGGTGGCGACGAAGTCCTCCAAGGTGCCAAGGGCCGGTACAACGTGCTGGGCAATAACGCGCCCGTCACGCTGAACAACACGACTTTCTATACCCGCTATGACGGGGATGGCACGGAGGCCTTTGAACTCATCACGACCCATGCGACGAACAACCTGATCATTGGCTCGCTTGAGCCGACGACTTCGGCGGCCTTCATCGTCAGCAGTAATTCGACGCTCAATAACGATAAATATAACACCGGTACCGCCGGCATCAATCTTGGCGTGGCGAACAAGACGGTGGTCTTCCAAGATCTCGTCTTCGGCGGTGCCTTCGGCTCGGCCTACCTGACCATCACCAATAACTCGGGTTACATCGCCCAGTTCCGTAACCTCACGATGGTGAGGGATGCTTACCTCTCGCTCACTAACGACTCGACGGTGACGGGTACGATGACGGGCACGGGCACGGTCTACAGGCAGGGTGGAGGTTCCTTATACGTCGGCGGCGACAGCGGCACGAGCATGGGTGGCTACGTCATGAACGGCGGCATCACCTTCCTGGGCACCCGCCAAGGCACGCTGGTCACGCTCAGCGACACCGCCAAGGTCACCGGCGGCAACATCTTCTCGGGGGGGTATACGGGCATCCAGTTCAATTCCGCGAGCAATGTGCCGACCGGCTGGACCGGCGAGCTCGATATCCGTTCGCGCCTCGGCGCCTTCGGTCACGTCCGTATCGCGGGCGACTTCCCGCTGACGGCGATCAACCTCCGCGTCGGCGGCCTCGGCGGCGCCCAGGACTTCACCAACTCAATCCTGTCGTATTCGTCGAACGCCGCCGGCCTCGGCCGCAACGCTGGTACGATCACGGTCAACCTGAATACGGTCTACACCCAGAACCTCGATCTGGCGAAGATCGGTGACGGCACGGCCTTCCTCGGCAGCACGCAGAACGGCGTCGGCCTCCGCGGCACGTATAACGGCTCCACCCTCGGCGTCGGTGCCGCCAACACGTACCGCCTCGGTGCCGGCGGCGACACCCTCTACTTCGGCAGCAATGGCAACGCCAACGTCGTCACCGACAAGGATAACCGCAACATCGCCAACCTGATTGTCGGTGCGATCTATACCGGCATCAATCAGTTCGATAACATCACCGGCGGCTACGGCCGTGGTACGGCCGTCTTCCTCCAGGACCAGAATTACACGGGCTCCACCGTGGTGAACTATAACTCGACTCTCGATGCGCGCGGCAAGCTCGCCACGACTTCGGCTGAGGTTTTCGGCAACCTGATCTTGGGAGGCCTTGGCGGCACCCTCGTCAAGTCCGACAACACGGGCAACGTCATCGCCGACGCCAACTTCAAGCTCCGCCCGAATAGCATGCTTCGCTTCGACTATGCGACGGGCATCCTCCCGGTGGCCCAGACCGAAGGCACGGGCGGCCAGGGCCGCTGGCACGATAGCGCCCCGATCACCCTCGATTCGGCGACGCTCTCCCTTTACGGCAATCGAGACTACGAAGTGAACGAGAAGGTCGGCGTTGTCACCGCCCTTGGCGGTAGCGCCTTCGAAGTGCGCCGCGACGCCAGCGGTCGCACCGCTACCCTCGAACTCAGCGGCCTCATTCAGGGCCAAGACGTCGGCGGTAGGGATGGCAACAATGCCTCCATCCGTATTTTCACGACCAATAATCCGTGGGGTCTCCTCGGTGTCGACGAACGCGTTAAGGTCACCGGTGGCGCCACCAACATGTCGACTTACAGTTTCAAGACGTCGACCTCCACGCCTGTAGCCATCACCAATGGCATGCTCCCGCCGTGGATCACGAGCCGAGATGAGTACCAGTTCGTCACCTACGTCCCGGAGTTTGGCTTCGTCAACGCGGGCTTCGATCGTAGCTGGGCCGCCACGACCTTCGCCGCCTCGGCGGGGGCCTTGACGGAACGTGCCCTTTTCACGGGCTCCTTTACCATCAACTCAGGTGTGACGGTGCAGGCCTACGCGATGTCCATGGTGGTCAATCCTTCGCTGACTTCCGGCACCCCCGGTGCCGGCGGCACGGCGACCCTCCAGGTCCTCAGCGGTGGCATCATCTACCGCGCGGATAATGGTACCGCCTTGTTGCTTGCGCCGAATAAGATTATCGCCGGTGACGGCATCACCCCGGGTGACCTCTACCTCAGCGGTCGCGACAGCGCCAGGTCGTTCACCCTCGGTGATATCGCGAATCGGAGTACGACGGGTCAGCTGACCTCCGTCCGCTCGCTGAATTACAACGGTTCGGCCAATCTCGACCTGAACGCCGACCAGCAGACCTTTACCGGCAACGTCGTCATCAACGGCGGCAACGTCCTCCTCCGCACGGATCAGACCACGGGTACGTACGCGCCCGCTGGCACCGGTGACGTGATCATGAACGCTCGCTCGATCTATTACCTGCGTGCGGAAGGTTCCGTCACGTTCAAGAACGGCCTCGTCATCGGCCTGAACAATCCTCGTATCGAGATGAACGTCGATCGCAACTCCGCCGCGGCCAATGGTACGGTCACGCACCTCGGTGGCCTCACTTTCATGGGCTCTTCGGGCGAGCAGGGCCAGGCCCTCCTCCAGAATGCGGGCAACGGTTTCAGGGTCGCCTTCAACGGCGCCCTCAATCTCGGGCCCGACGGCAATAACGCCAACTTGGCGGTGAATAACGGCAATTACCTCACTTTTAACGGCACCGTGACCGGTGATGGCACCAAGAGCGCGCGCCTGATCAAGAGCTTGGACGGCGGCACTCTCGAACTCGCCGGCCTCAGTGCCCTCAACGACTGGACGGGTGGCCTCGTCAACGCGGGCGGTACCACCATCGTGCGTGGCACGACGGGTAATACCGGAGCGCCTTTCGCGACTAACCTCAATCAGCTCCAGTTCGGCGGTCTCGGTAACGGCTCGGTGACGCTCTACAAGGGCCTCCTCGACCTCAAGTATGATGCCGGCACGACCACCTACGAGCGCGTCTCGCTCGGCCAAGCCGCGGGATCCGTCAGCCTCATCGTCAACGGCAGCGCCCAGGTCAACGTCGGCCCAGGCGCCGTCGCTACCTCCACCTACAAGCTGCTCAGCTTCAAGGACCTTACCATCGGTAATAATTACCACCTCAACGTGCAGGGATCGGGCACGGGCTACGCCCTCGACATCTTCGGTAAGACCTACCTGCGCGGTAACGCCACGATCGATAACAACGTCAACATGATCCTGAACGGCGAGATCGACGACAACGCCGGCGGCATCACGCTCTTCAAGTACTGGCAGGGTTCGCTCTGGATCAATAACGCCAACACGAACTTCAGCGGTGGCTTGGTCGCCAATGGCAACCAGAGCCAGGAGTCCAGCATTCGCTTCGGTGCCTATTCCGGGGGTGCCAACTCCGGTAGTTCGACCGCCACGCTTGGTTCCGGCCTGATCCGGATGAACCCGAACACGGTCATCCACCTCGAAAGCAACACCAACATCACGGGTGCCCGCCAGCTCTTCCTCTCGAGCGCCGCCTCACACTTCGCTGTCGCCGCCCTGCGCCCCGGAACGGGCAATACGAACGGTGGCAATTACACCCAGAGCTACCTCGCGAGCCTGTTCACGACCAGTTCGTCGGGTGTTGTCGCCCTCGAAGGCAACATCTACTTCGCCAACCCCCTCGACCAGAGCACCATTGGTAACGGCAAGATGTTCCTCGGTGCGGCCAACCTCAGTGGCGTCACGGGCAGCGGCAACTACGTTGCGGCCACGCTTTCGCCGGGCTCGGATAACGTCTACCGACTCGGCGGCGGTGAAGGCACGCTGTGGTTGGATGTCGGCGGCGGTGGCGTCACGACAGGTGCTCTCTCCGGCACGGCCAAGGTCCTAGCCGGCCAGCAGGTGCAGTTCGGCACGGGTACGGTCGCGACGAGTGACCTTCACACCTACACCGGCGGCACGATCATCAACCGCGGAACGAGCTACATCGTCAATCAGACCCCGACCTCCACGTCCGGCCCCTTGGGCGCCAGCGGTGCCGTCGACGTCTTCGGCCAGCTCACCCTCCGCTATGAAATCGCTGCGGGCTACCTCACTCAGGGCTCCCTCGTCTCGAGTTCTGACCCGAACGCCAACGCGTACGCGGTGACGCTCCACCCCGGCAGCCGTCTCGACCTCGATAACAGTGCCTTTACCACGGCTACGATGGTCAATCGCTTCGGCGACACCACGGCGCTCACGCTCAACGGTGCCATCCTTCGCGTGGTCGGTCCGAACAGCGGTACCTCCACCTTGGTCATCCCGTCGGAACAGATTGGTGACCTGACGGTCGCCGGTGGCAGCACTTTGCTGCTTTACCGCCAGGCCGGTAACGGCGGCGTCGGCCTCCAGGCCTCTACGTTCACCCGTTCGGGTGCGGCGTCCTTGGTTATCGATACCTCGACGGCTTCTTGGCTCGGTCTTGCGAATGGCGTAGCGAATAATACTCGCTTCGTCATCGGCTCCGGTGCTCCGACCGTCACCAATGGCATGGTCGCCCCGTGGATGGTCAGCTATAACGACCAGTCGTTCCTGAATTACCCTGCCACTGGGTCCGTTGGCTTCGCCACTGTCCCCGCGGCTTCTTACGTGGCCGTTTCCTCCGGCGCGTTCACGCCTGGCCTGACCACCGCCACCGATAAGGTCGACATCACGGCCGCCGTGACGCTGCAGGATGATCCAGTCGTCTATGCCCTGCGTACGAATAGCAATATCACCAGCGGCACCGGACAGTACAATACCGCCACCATCGTCAGCGGTGGCCTCATCGTGAAGGGGAACAGCACGATCAACGCCAACCTCAAGTTCGGCGCGACTGGTAACGCCGAAGCGGATATCTACGTGCACCAAGGAGTGACCGCCAGCATCTACGGTGACATCACCGCTGGAAGCATCGTCATGTTCGGCACGGGTCTCACGGACGTGTACAAGGACCAGACCGCTGCCGCACGCGGCGCGGGCAATGGCCTCTCGGCCAACTGGAGTCTCAATCAAGGCCGCCTGAATCTCCGTCAGTTTGGCGCTGCCGGTTCGGGTGATATCACGATCTGGGGCACCCAGGATGTGAGTCAGTTCACCAACATGGTCCGCCAGGACGGTCGTAGCCAGACGACCACGATGCTCGGTCTGTATGCCCGCCCGACCTCGGTGCTCGCGGCGAACTACTCCTTCGGCACGATCTACGTCAAGGACATGGCCCGCGTCTACGTCGAAATGGGTGCTGACGACCGCACGATCGGCATCGGCCCCATCAGCGTCGACTCGTCGGACACTACCGGCCTCGTGCCGGGTCACCTCCGTGTCGAAATGGCCAACACGCGCAACATGGTCATCGCCGGCCAGCTCAGCCTCACGGGCGGCTCCTCGGTGATTGATACCTATTGGAACAGCGTAGGCAGCAGCCTCGAAGGCTTCAACAAGGGATCAGGTGCGGCCCAAGGCCTTTCCGTCGACTCGCTCAATAACGCCAACTCGACGACCATCGGCCTCCTCAAGTGGGGTAATGCCACGCTCACGATCCGCGGCGAAAGCCTGACCTTCAAGGGCCCGGTGACCATCGAAGACGGCGCCATCCAGGTGAACGCCCACGGTGCTCTCGGCTCCGGCCCGATCACGGTCAATCGCTACGGCGCCTTGGACATCAACAAGGCTGGCTGGACGATGACCAATTCGGGACTCACCTACAACGCCGACTCCGTCGAGCGCTGGAGCGTGGACGGCGCCCGTAAGGGCCAGACCGTCGAACTCGGCGCTGGCACCCTGCAGGTCAACGCAGACCAGTTCGTCTCCGATAGCATCAACGCGGCGAACAACGTCGTGGTGAAGCTCAATGGCGGTGGTATCGAAGGCTGGCTGCGCGGCGACGACCAACTCGACGGTAACTCCGGCTTGATTTACCGCACCCTCGGCGCCGGCGTCTCCTTCCAGCTGCTCGGCGACTCGTTCGTCGGCCAGAACATCACGGCGAGCTACAACGGCCTCAACGCGGGTCGTATGGCTTCCATCTTGGGCACCTTGGATCTCAGCCCCCGTGGCGTCATCCTCGAGCTCCTCGGTGGCTTCAGCGGCGCCGGTAAGCTCACCAAGCAGGGCTTCGACACCGTCATCCTCTCCGGCGCGAGCTCGCACCTCGGCGGCACCCATGTGCTCCAGGGGACCTTGCGTATCGGCGCGACCAACGTCCTGCCCACCAGCGGCGCGCTTTCGACGGCCGTTAACGGCGTGTTCGACCTCAACGGTTTCGCCCAGACGGTGGGCACGCTCTCTTCGAACAACGCGACGGTCGCCGGCGTGACCAGCGGCTTCATCGTCAACGGCGCGACGAACACCGTCGCCCTCACGGTCGGTAACGGTTCCTCCGCCAACACGACCTACAACGGCCAGATTCAGGACAATGTCGCCCTCGTTAAGGTCGGATCGGGTACCCTGACTCTGACCAACGCCAACACCTACATCGGCGGCACCACCATCACCGGTGGCACCCTCGAGGCCGCGAATACCGGCGTCGGTGTCGGCGGTTCGGCCACGGGCTCCGGCACGGTCACCATCGCGGGCGGCACGCTCGCGGGCGCAGGCAGCATCGGCGCACAGGTCGTCCTCAATTCCGGAAACCTCAAGCCCGGCGCCCCGAGTGGCACTGGCACCGGCACGCTTACGCTTGCTGGCCTGACCATCAACGGCGGTTCGTTGAACTTCCGCCTCGACGCCCCGACCAGCACGGCGGACGACATGATCCGCATCACGGCGATCGACGTCTCGTCCTCGCTGAAGTCGCTCCAGCTCAACGGCGCCCTCCAGGCCGTGAACATTACCGCGCTCTCTGGCTTCAAGGTCGGTACGTATGCGCTGATCGATTACAGCGCCGCGGGCGCTTCCCTCGGTGGCAGCTTCGCGACCACCTTCGTCGGTCTCGGCGTCCTCAATCCGACCGCTCCGAGCTCGAAGTACTTCCTGACGGTCCAGAACAACACCGTCGACAAGCGCATCGACCTCCTCGTGCAGGCCAACACCTCGGTGGTGTGGTCCGGCCTCGGCGATGGCACGTGGGACGTGGTTCCGGCCTCCGGCACGAAGAATTGGCAGAACCTCGCCGCCGCACCTTCCGACTATACGGACGGCTTCGACGTGGTCTTCAATGACGCCGCGACCAACACCGCGGTGAGCCTCATCGCGGCGGTCCGTCCGCTCTCCGTGACCTTCAGCGGCACGAAGAACTTCACCCTACAGGCGGATGCCAACAGCGGGTTCGGCATCATGAACAAGCAGACCTCGGCTTACACCGGCGTCACCACTGTTGCCGGCTCCAAGGTCCTGCAGCTGCTTGATACGACCGGCCTCACTCCCGGCATGACGATCACCGGCACCAACATCGATACGGGTACCATCATCGACAGCATCGACGACGTCCTCATGCAGGTCACGATGTCGAAGAACGCGCTCCTGGACGGCACGACGAATAACCTCGTCGGTTCGACCAAGCCTTCGCTCACCAAACTCGGCACGGGCACGCTCACCCTGAACGCCAACACGAACACCTACACCGGCGGTACCTACCTCGTGGCGGGTACCATCGTCGTCGGCGCGAGCAGTAAGTATGACGGCCTCTCCGGTCCGTTCGGATCCACCGACGCCATCATCAACCTGAACGGTGGCGTCCTGAAGGATAACGGCACGGCCATCAACCTGTACAACAACGTCGTCATCGGTGGTAACGTCACCTTCGATTCGACCAACTTGGCCACGGGTAGCCTGAAGTTCAACGACTACGCCCAGCACGTCTCCGGCGCCCCGACCTTCGCGCTCGGCGTCACCTCGACCTTGACGGTCAATAACACCACCATCATCCAGGTCGGCGTCACCGGGGCAGGGAAGGGCTTCACCTTGGCGGGTTCGGGCGAACTGGTCCTCTCTTCGTCCGCCAATACCTATAACGGCTTGACCACGGTCAGTAGCGGTAAGCTCACCATCGCCGGCACGCTCCCCTCTGGTAATGCCCTCACGGTCGGCACGAACGGCACGGTCGACTTCGCCAACCTCACCGCCCCGGCGGTCCTCGGTGCGGTCTCGAACAATGGTCTCCTGAAGTTCACCGCCTCGTCTCAATCGACGATCGCTTCCCTCACGGGCTCCACCAATGGCGTCATCAGGCTGACGGATACGACCGGGGTGAAGGTGATCAACGGTAGCTACCTCGGCCGCATTCTCGGTGTCGGTAAGCTCAACAAGGACGGCATCGGCTCCGACAACCTCGTCTTGGGTAATAATGCCAGCGATTTCTCGGGCGGCGTCGACCTCAACGCCGGCACGCTCTCCTTCAGCGCCAGCTCCTTGCTGGACTCTGGCTCCCAGACGCTGGCCTCTGGCCCGCTTGGCACCGGCATGGTCACCATTGGTTCCGCGGGCGGTACGCTCTCGACCAGCGGCGGCGTGCAGACTCTGCATAATAGCCTGACCTTGAACGGCGACCTCGCGGTCTCCGGTTCGGGCGTGACCTTCAGCGATGTCGGCCTCGGTACCGCCTCGACGGTCACTTTGGCCTCCTCGGTCACGTTCAATACGTCGGCCAACCTGACGCTGGATCAAGTCGTCGGTGGCGGTGCGGCCCTCCTCAAGTCGGGCGGCGGCGTCCTGACCCTCGCCAAGGCGAACAACGCCTATTCGGGCAACACCACGATCAACAGCGGTATCCTCGCCGTCATGAGTCTCGGCAATGGTTCCGACAGCCTCGGTAGCTCCACCTCTGCGGCCACCAGCCTGACGATTAACAATAACTCAACCCTGCGTTACGTCGGGGCGGGTACGTCCAATACGGCCCGTCTCTTCACCGTTGGCGTCGGCGGTGCGACCTTCGAGAACAACGGCAGCGGTACGCTCGTCATGAACGGCACCGGAGCCATGGCTTGGGCCGGCTCGGCCTCGGCCCGCACGCTCACGCTCACGGGCACGAGCGCCACGGCGAACTCCATCGCCGCGCTCATCTCTGATAGCGGTACGGGTGCCAACATCACCTCGATCCTCAAGAACGGTGCCGGCACCTGGGGACTCCTGTCCGCCACCAGCACCTTCACGGGTACGACGACCATCGCCGGCGGCAACCTCCAGGTCGGTACGCTCGCCGATGGCGGTGTCATCAGCAGCTTGGGTAAGGCACCCTTGGCCGCGACCAACCTCACTATCTCCAGTAGCGCGGCGCTGCAGTGGATCGGCAGCACCAACCAGAGCTCGAATAAGCTCTTCCAGATCAGTGTCCGTGGTGGCTTCGAAGCCTCCGGCACGTCCGGCGCGGTCCTGAATATGACTAATGTCGGCGTCATTCGGCCGAACGCGGCCGTCGATGCCACCCTCGTCCTAGGCGGTTCGGGCGGCACCTTGGCTAACCCGAACATTCTGGCCGGTCAGCTGACCGACAATAGCACCGGTGGCTTGAGCCTGACCAAGGCCGGTACGGGCGTGTGGAAGCTCACCAATACGACGAGCAGCTTCACGGGTGTCGTCACCCTCAGCGGCGGTAAGCTGATCGTCGATTCCCTCAGCGCCGCCGGCACGATGGGCGTCCTCGGCGCCAACTCGGCGACGGCGACGAACTTCATCTTCGGCGGTGGCACGCTGACCTATCGCGGTACCGGCTTTAACGTCGACCGTCTCTTCCAGCTGGGTGAGGGTGGTTCTGGCATCGAGTCCTCCGGTACGGGTGCTCTCAACTACAACAGCACCGCGTCGATCGGGAACGTCGGCTCCTCGTCTGCCCCCCGCAGCCTGTCTCTCGGCGGAACCTACCTCGACAGCGCGAATATCATGGGGCAGGCGTTCTCCGACGCGGGTGCGGGTCTCACCTCCCTCATCAAGGCCGGCCCTGGCACCTGGACCCTCTCGGGTAACAGCACCTTCACCGGTGGCGTGACCCTCGAGAACGGCCTGCTCAACGTCACGACTTCGAGCTCCTCCAGCGGTGCGCTCGGCAATGGCTCGATCGCCACGAACATCCTCCGCCTCGGCAATGCCAACAGCACCGGTGACGTCACCCTCGCGGTCGGTTCTACGCCCGGCCAGTATGTGGCCAACCCGGTGGTGGTCTCTGATCTCCTCCCTGGAACGGCGACGATCTCGGTCGGTAACACGACCGGTACGGACACCCTCGGCGGCACCATCACCCTCGGCGCCTCCGCCAACACCGGCAAGTCGCTCACGCTGACCGTCCCGGCTGGCGGCACGCTACAGGTCGCCGGTGCGATCCAGGCCAACGGTTCGAACACCACCGCTGGCGTGACCCTCGTGAACTCCACGGGTTCAGGCAATGCGACGGTGTCCTTCTCGGGCAACAACACCCATGCGGGCTTCACCACGGTCGGCGCCAACACGACGCTCGTCATCAATAACGCGCAGAATGGCCTGGGTGCGAACTCGGCCACGAACACCGTTAACCTCGCGGGCGGTGCCCTCAAGTATCAGGATAACCGCTACACTCCGGGTCTGCAGGAGTCCTACAAGGCCGCGGCGAACGACTTCGCTACCGACATCGCCACGGGCTTCACGAAGTTCGCTGTGACCAATAGCCTAAAGATGGCCGCGCTCTTCAGCGCGGGCACGGCCGCCCGCTCGACCTACACGGATACGGCTTGGGGTACGAACGAGACCTGGGCTTACACCGGCCAGATCTACATCCCGGCTGGCACGCAGGTCTCCTTCGGCGAGCACATCGACGACACCGCCATGGTGAAGGTCGACGGCGTCACGCTGCTTTCCGACCTTAGCTCCGGCACCGCCACGGGTAGCGGCGCCAAGACGATCAGCGCCAATCCCTCGCTCGCCGCGGGCTGGCATACCTTCGAGGTGCGGGTCGGCAACGGTGCCGGCGGTGCCGGCGGCAATATTAGCGGCGGTTGGACCGGCATCGGCATCGGGGTATCGGGCATCCTCGGTAAGGTCCTGGATACTGTCACCGCCAGCCCGAACGGCGCGAACTACGCCGGTCTCGTCGACGTGGGTGGTACGCTCTTCCGTATCGACGGCGGCGCGATCAATAACCTGGTGCTGCAGAATACGATCAACGTCACTGCGAGCAGCTCGTTCGACCAAGGCGCGGATGTCACGGGCATCACCTACGGTAAGCTGATCCTGAACAATAGCACGCTGACCACTGCCGCCACGGGTGCGGCCGGCGCGACGTCGCTGTCCTTCGGCTCCACGACCGCGATTGGTACGGCCGTCATCTCCAACGCCGCCAATTCGACGCTGAACCTCGGCTCGCTCAACGATGCCGGCACGGCTGCTTCGCTGACCTACAATGGTTCTGGCATCCTCCTCATGAACACCGCCTCGACCTCCTTGGTCGCTGGCTCGGTCATCGGCGTCACCGCGGGTAAGATCGTCTCGAGCCACGGCGCCGCCTTGGCCAACGCGACGATTAACGTCGGCGCTTCCGGCCTCTTCGAGGTCGCTGGTAGCCAGTCCATCGCCGGCCTCACGGGTTCGGGTAGCGTCACGCTCAATGGCTACAGCCTGAGCATCGGCGCGGCCGACAACCTCAGCACGACCTTCTCGGGCGTGCTCAGCAACGGTTCTGCGGCGAGCGGTCTGAGCAAGACGAACAACGGTACGCTGACACTCTCGGGCAACAACAGCTTCACGGGAACCCTCGCCGTCAACGGCGGTACGCTCAAGTTCGGCAGCGCCACGGCGGCCGGCACCACGGCGGCCGGCACGACGGTCGCTTCCGGAGCTAAGGTCGACCTCAACGGACAGACGGTGGGCAACGAAGCCTTCGCTCTCTCCGGCGAGCTGACCAACACGTCCGCTACGGGCGCCAGCCTCACGGGTACGGTCACCCTCACCGGTACGGGCACGGTCTCGGCGGACGCCACCAAGTCTCTCGTCCTCGTCGGCGTGATCACCGGCAGCGGTGCCCTCACCAAGACGGGCGCCGGCACGGTCGCCATCACAGGCGCGAACGACTTCTCGGGTCTTACCACCGTCTCGGCTGGCACCCTTAATCTGGGCAACGCTTCGGCGCTCGGTTCCACCGCCGCCGGCACGACAGTCAATGCCACGGGCACCCTCGACCTCAACGGCCAGGCGATCGGCGCCGAAGCCATCGCGCTCTCGGGCTCGCTCACGAACAACTCCGCCACGGCGGCTAGCCTCTCCGGAGCGGTCACGCTCGGTGCCAGCACGGCTAGCCTCGTCACCAATGCGGGCTCGCTGACCCTCACCGGAGGCCTCGCTATCGGCAGCTACAACCTGACCATCGGCGGCACGGCTGATGTCACGGTCTCCGGCAGCTCTGGCCTCACCGGCACGGGTCTCGTGACCAAGAACGGCACGGGTAAGCTCACCCTCAACGCCGCATCCACGGCCGAGTTCGATGCCATCAACGCGGGTCAGGTCGACGCCGCGGGCGCGATCAAGGTGGCTGACCTTGTCGGTGGTACCCTCAACGCCGCGGCCGGCGCTACCGTCGCCGCGATGAACGGCGGCGCACTCAATATCGGTGCCAACAGCTCGGTCGACGCCTTCAACGGCGGCAGCATCAACGTCGGCTCTTACAAGCTGACCGTAATCGATGCCACGACCGTCCTAGGCGACGTCGCTTCGCTCTCCTTCACGGGTGGCGAATTCAACTACACCGGCAACGTGCCCTTCAATGGTTCGTTCACCGTCGGCAACGGCGGCGTGACGTTAACCACGACCAGCAGCTCGGTCATCTCGATCGGCGGGACCTCGAAGGTCGACTTCGTCAATACGACCGGCACGGGCCGTACGCTCACCCTCAACGGTGACAACGTCTCCGACGCCAGCACCTACGCACCGAGTCTCTTCGAAGGAGCCGAAGCTCAGGACCGCCTCTTCACTGCCGTCGTTAAGAACGGCGTCGGCACCTGGGTCATCGGCGGCGCGGGTACCACCTTCAAGTCCGATGCTTCCGTCGGCGTCAATGCTGGCACGCTCAGCTTCTCCTCCGGCGCCTTGGCCGGCACGGGCCTGATCACGGTCTCCAATGCTTCGACCCTCCGCTGGGAGGCTGCGAATACGAACGACGTCTCCGCACGCCTAGTGGTCGCCGATGGCGCCACCGCCAAGCTGGATGTCGGTTCGAATAACGTCAGCTTCGGCACGGCGCTTGGTTTCGGCGCCGCCAAGACGGGCGCGATCGTGAAGCAGGGCGACGGTGCGCTCACGCTGTCGAACTCCAACGTCTTCTCCGGTGGTGTCACCATCGAAGCGGGTGTGCTTAATGCCAACCATGCCACCGCGCTTGGTTCTGGTCTCGTCACGGTCAACGTCGCTCAGCTGAACCTCAGCCAGGCCATCGCCAATAACGTCACCGTCACTGACGGTACCGTGAAGGGCTCGGCTACCTCGGGCACGCTGACCCTTAACTCGGGCTCCACGCTGTCCTCGGGCGATGCGATCACCACCTATGCAGGTGGCTCGGTCATCATGAACGGCGGTTCCACCCTCGAATGGAAGGTCAACGGTACCTCCGGCGGCGCTGGTGTCGGCTACGATCGCTTCAACTTCGGCAACCTTGACCTGAGCGCGCTCAGCAAGACGGGTGCGAAGGCGACGATTAAGCTGATTTCCTACAGCGACCTCGTCGGCACGACCGGTGACTCGAACTTGGCGAGCAGCTTCTCGACCCCTGCGGGCATCGTCCACACGTTCAACTTCGGCACCGTCAGCGGCAGCCTGAACCTGGCGGCCGGTCAGAGCATCACCGATGTCTTCACGTTCGACGTCTCGGCCTTCACCTTCGCGGGTGGCGTGGGCTCGTCGAGCGACGTCTGGTCGATGAGCTTCGAAAGCGGTGCGCTCACGCTCACTGCGGTGCCTGAGCCGTCCACCTACGGCTTCGGTATCGGCGCCCTGGCGCTGGCCGTCGCGGCCATCCGCCGTCGTCGCAAGCAGATCGACGCCGCCAAGAAGAACGAAGCCTGATTCATCGGGTAATCGAAAAGGGAAGGGCGGCCAAACGGCCGCCCTTTTTTGTGCCGTGGTTTTAGGTAGGGCCGGGACCGCGTCACGACATAGCTGTCTTTAGGTAGGGCGGGCTCTGCGTGCCCGCCGTTGAGCCGATCGAGGTACGGATCTCTGTCCGCGAACGGCGGCCATGGCAATGGCCGCCCTACCCAAGGCACCGACATACGGATCTCCGTCCACGAACGGACGGCTCGGAGAGCCGTCCCTACCCAAGAACAAGGAACAAAGAACCTACCCTCACTTCGCCTTCCCACTCCGCCACACTTTCTTATCCGGCGTGACGAGGATGACGTCCAACTTCTCGCGTTGCGCGATGACCTTGGCTTGCTCGAAGCCGGCGGCCATGAGCGCCGTCGACCAGCCATCGGCCTGGAAACAACTTTCATGCAAGACCGCTGCCATCTCGAGCGTTGGCTCCACGGGGCGCCCAGTCTTGGGGGACAGAATGTGGGAGACGGATTTGCCGGCCGCAAGTCGCTTGGCGCGATACAGTCCCGAGGTGCTCAGCGCGCGGTCGGTCAGCAGCATCGTCTGCAGCATGAGGCGCGGGTTGAACGGGTCTTCGATGCCCACTCGCCACGAGCCAGAGGCGAGGATCTCGCCGCCGACTTCGATTAAGTAATCGTTCTGCCCTTGAGCACGGAGGATCGCGGCGGCGCGATCCGCAGCATAGCCCTGCAAGACGGAGCCGAGGTCGAGGTTCACGCCCTCATGGCTCTTGGCGAGGGAGAGGTTCTCCTTATCGAGTTTCAGCTTCGACCAGCCGACCCGGGCGAGCGCGGCCTTCACCTGCTCTGGGGTCGGGTCGGGTCGCTTGCCGGCCGGTCCGTAGCCCCAGAGATTCGTCAACGGTGCCACGGTGATATCATACATCCCGTCGGACGCTTTGCTCAGCTTCAATGCGAACTCCACCATCTCGGTGAGCTCTTGGGTGATGCCGAAGGGTTGGGTCGATTCGAGGTGGTTGAAATCAGCGGTCGCCGACGACTCGCGCCAATGCGAGAGCGAGAACTCGATGCGGTTGATCTCGGCTTCGAGTTCGCGCTTGAGGATCGTGGCGTCGACGTCGCTGCCGCGCACCTTCACGGTCCAGGTCGTGCCGAAGGCCGCACCATGCAGTTCGGTGACCGTGCGGCGAGCGGAGGTCTCCGGCGCGTCCTCCTCGGTGAATTCCGCCCGCGGGAGGAAAGCCACCACCGCGCCGAGCGCCAAGACGACGCCGGCCCAGGTATCCCGGCGGCCCCAGGACTCATCCTGATTGGCGGAACGGACGAACTTGAAGAGCGCCCCGGTCGGGCAGCCATATTTGCAATAAGCCTGGGGGACGAAGACCGAGGCGAACAGTCCGACCACCGCTAAGACCAGAGGAATCGCGACCCCGACCCCGAGGACCCAGGCATCGAAGGGTTCGACCTGACCGAGGCTCCAGCGGGGCCAGATCAGGGCGGCCAAAAAGGCCCCGGCGAGGGCGATGGCGGGCAGTTTGCCCAGCCAGGCATGCCAGCGGGTAGATACGGCCACATGAAGGCGCTTAAGGCCTCCCAGAAGCTCCTGGGCGGCGCCGTGCGGGCAGGCGTGGTGGCAGTAGAGCTGTCGGCGGGCGCCCCAAGGGACGAGCAAGGCGACGGCCCCGAGGACTAAGAGGGCGGGGGCTTGGTTCCAGGGGCTGCCATGGCGGGCCCAGCCGGCGAAGAGTGAGAGCGAGAGCAGCTGGCCGAGCCAGAGGCCGAGGCCGCCGACCAACAGCACCTGCCAGACCGTGCGGACCATCGGTCGACCATGCAGCGAGGTGAAAGTCATCAGCAGCGCGCCGACAAGGAAGCACCAAAGGGCGCCGGTCCGAAGCCGCTGTTGCGCATCTTGCTTTTCGCGGCGGCTACCGTGCGCGTCGTCGGCGAAGCGCGTCTGCAATCCCTTGGCGAGCGCGTAGCTCGTGAGTGTGGCGCCGGCGACGGTATCGAGCTCGGCCTTACGGAAATCGAAGTCGGCCCATTCGCGGGTGTTCCACTTCGTCAGGTTCGTGAAGAAGGTGCGCCCTTGGGCGTCGGGTTCCTGGTCCTTGATACGGCTGACGTAATCCGTGGTGTCGTAGGTAGAACGGAGTACGACTTTGCGGAGGCGCAGGGCGTCGGCTTCGACGGCGATGAGCGTCTCGCTGGGTCCGGCGTAACCGAGAACTTCGTCGGCCGAAGGCGAGGAGCGGACGATATAGCCGAGGTGGGCGCGGTTGGGTCCGCGGACGAGATTCCAACCGAGGCGCGGGGTGTTGGGCTCGAAGCCAGTGGCTTCCGGGAAGCCGGCGTCCTGGATTTCCTTGAGCGAGAGCGCGGCGGGGAAGCGCAGGGAGACGTAGTTGCCGGAGAGTCGTTTCTGGATCGACTCCGTGATCGCGTAGGCGGTCAGCGTCGAGCCGGCGTAGGCTTCGAGCTTCGGCGCGGGCTGCGTGGTCGGGCGCCAGTCCTTGAACGATTTCTCGAACGCGGACTCCTTGCGCAGCGTATCGACGTGCTCGGGCGTGTCCTCGCTCGAGAGGATGCGCGTGCCGACAATCTTCTCATGGAGGTCGAGGGCGACGAGCACGTTGCTCGGCCCAGCGTACCCGATGATGCTATCGGCGTCCGGCGAGGTCGTGACGAGTCGGCCCAGGCGGTTGCCGTATTGGTCCTGGACGAGGAGGGTTTGGTTGGGGCCGGACTTCAGGCGCTTGGCGTCAGGGAAGAAGGCCTTGGCATCGTCGAGGTTCAGGCGCGTGAGCGCGGACTCCGTGACGGGAGTCGTACGCTGCAGCAACAGGGCGGCCAGCACGAGCGCCGTGAGGCGCCAGCATTTGACCAGCCAGGCGCTGACGCGGGGCGACGGCATCGCTTAGTCGGCGAGGATGAGCTGGAAGGCGTCGGCGTGCACGTTGCCCTTGGCGCCGTCGGTCGAGAGGACGAGGGTGTGCGTGCCTCCGGCGAAAGAGAACTTGCCGAGGGAGACGGGCTTCTCGATCTCACCGACCTTCTGGTTGAGGCGGAGGGTCACCGGCTTCTCGCCGGCGCGGTTGATCGTGAGCGCGGCGTTAGGGGAGCGGTTCTCGTGCCCCTGCCAATAGCCGCGGAGCTCATACTTGCCGGCGTCTTTGACTTCGAAGGTATAGGTGGCGCGGTTGCCCTTGCCGGAAGCGTAGTGATAGCCACTGCCAAGGTGGGCGAGGCCTTCACCGTGGGTCCATTTGCCTTCGAGTTTGGCCTGGGCGTCGTCGACGATGATGCCGCCGAGCTTGGCGAGCTCCTTGAGCTCATCGGCGGAGAGCTTGGCCGGCGTGCCCTTGGCGAGGTCGAGGTTCATTTTGCCGACGGGGAGTTCGCGGTAATCGGCGATCGCGGTGTCGAGGAAGAGGTCTGAGCGCAGGTCGGTGCGACGCATACGGCCGGGCTGTTCCATGAGCTTGATGAGGTCGGGCAGGTGCTTCTGGTAGACGCCGCGCGGGTCGGTGTTCTCGCGGACGGCCAAGTAGGCGGCCTTGCCGACGACTTCGCCCATCATGCCGATGGTGCGCATGACGCGGACGGTGCCGAGGGCCTCGTGCGTGACGGAGATGTGGCGGCCGGCCATGAAGAGGTTGCCGATGTTCTGGGAGTAGAACAGGCGGTAGGGCAGCGGGTAGCCGTTGCGGCGGTCCACGGCGGCGATACCTTTGCCGTCTTCACCGACGTAGCCGAAGGCCGCGCGGGAGATGAAGGGATTCTCCGGGAATTTCTTGGCGTATTGTTCGCGGGCGTAGTGGAGATCGATGTCCCAGGTCGTGGGCACGCAGCCGTCGTCGAACTCCTTGCGTGTGATGATGTCCTGCTTGTTCAGGACGATGTCTCCGGTGAGCAGGCGCGATTCGCGGGGGCCGCCGACGTGCGAGGCCCACTTGAGGTCGGCGTTGGCGTACTTGGCCTTGTCGGGCCCGTTCTTGAGCGCCGAGAAGGCGCCGTAAATTGCGCGGAAGTTCCAATCGCGGATGAACTCCAGGTCCTTGATGGGGTCCTGATCGAAGCCGGACTCCCAGAACCATTCGGCCTTCATGAAGGGCTTCTCGTCGATCTTGGATTTGGATTTCAGCAGGGGAGGGAAGTCGCCGAGCTCGAGCGGCAGCGCCCAAGGGGTGGCAGGCCAGGCTGACGCAGTCGAGTCGTCCTGGTAGAACCACATGTTGGACATCCCCATGCGCTTCGTAGGTTCGATCTGGAAATTCGCGCCAGCGTAGGCGCCGACCCAGCCGTGGCCGGTGGTATCCGCCACGAACTTCGCGCGGAAGAGCTTCGCGCGGCCAGTCTTGACGTCGATGGCCTTCACCGCGGCGATGCGGTTACCGTCCATGACGACGCCGGTGGCGAAATGGCCGAGGAAGAGGGAGATATTCTTTTCGTTGCGGACGACCTTCTCTTTGAGGTCGTCGCCGAAGCTGTCGATGCGGCCGGGGCTGTCGGGCGAGCGGTCGCCGATCTCTTCGATGATCTCGCCGAGGTGCGGGAATTTACCGCGGGTCGTACCGCCCATCGCCCAGACACCGATTTCGGAGCTGCCGTTGCCGCCGAGGACGAAGCGGTCTTGGATGAAGGCGACCTTCAGGGACTGACGGGCCGCGGAGAGGGCGGCGCCGAGGCCGCCGTAGCCGCCGCCGACGACGACGAGATCGAATTCGCCTTGGTCTTCCGGGCCTTTGGGGCTGTTCCACTGCGAGCGGGCGGCGACGAGCGCCTCGCCTTCGGGGGGAGTGTAAGCGGCGTCCTTGCTGAAGAGGATGGCGTCGGCGCGACCGGCAAAACCAGTCAGGTCATGGAGGGCGAGCTTCACGTCGCCCGCAGGCAGGGTGACCTTGCCGCCTTCTTGCCAATGCCACTCTGCGCCCTTGGTGCCGAACTCGGCGGCGACGGCCTGACCATTCACGATGAGCTGGAAGCGGCCGGGCGTGCCGGGAGCGTTCCAGTGGGCGACCCAATCCTTGGTGCGTACCCAGACGCGGTATTCACCGGCGGAGGCGATGCGGACCGAACCCGTGGCATCGGCCACCGGCTTGCCGAGACCGTGGGCTAGGAGGTAGGGCGAGCCGACGATGTTCGTGAAGGCCGTGTCGAGTTTCCAGCCTCCGTGGGAGGTCAGGGATTCGGCTTCGATGAAGATCGTCTCGGCGGACTGGGCGCGGCCGGAAAGGGAGGCCAGCAGGGACAGTCCGAGAAAGGAGAGTACGCGAGGGGACATGGGGTTATTAGATGGCGGCTGAGGGGGTAAGTTCCAGTCAGAATGGAGGGGAGGGGAGGGGTAGGGCTGACCGCCCTCGGTCAGCCGCGGTTGAGCGAGGGTGCTCAACCCTACCCGTTGCACTTGTGAGCAAGCCCTATTCGAATTATCTCCCCGCAATTCAGCCCTCGATTCAGCGCTTAACTTCGTCCTCTATTCAGTCGTGCCCATGACCCTCCGTCTGATTGCTTCGCTCTGTGCCTCCGCCTGCCTGGCCGCCGAAATTCCGACCGCCGGTCTGATGGTCAATCTCGATGCGGCGAAAGGGGTGACGCTCGACGCGCAAGGTCGTGCGACAGCTTGGGCGAATCAGGCCGGTCCGGCGGAGACGCGTGCGTTTGTCGGTCAGCCGATAGGGCGCGCCGAGCCGACCTCTGGACTCCCGACGCCGGTCGCGGGCGCCGTGCCTTCGCTGTCTTTTCGTCAGCAGGAATTGGTGTGTCACGACGAGTCGGCGTTCGACGGGCTCATCCGCGGTGATGGCTGCACCTGGGTTGCGGTGATTAAAGTGTATCCGCAACGCGTCGGCCTGAAGGACGTAAATTCATTCTTCGGCAATCTCCGCAATGGCCAGAAATATGAAGGCCTCTGGGGCTGCCTAGATGATGATAATACCGTCTGGTGGGGCGCGCGCAATGGGCTGACCTTCGGACGTTTCGACGTCAATAATCCCAAGCTGGTCGGGCCTAAGCTCGCCGAAGGACGTTTTCACTTCCTTGCCGGCCGACTGGGCGCCGGCCAAGGCGAGCTGTCGGCGGAGCTTTTCGTCAACGATCTTAAGGCCTGCGCGACGGCGCGTTTCCCGGTGAATCCCAAAGCCGATTCATCGAAACTCGCGGTTGGGCAGGAGCGCGACGCGATCCAGCATCCCGGTAAAGAATCCTTCGATGGTGAGATCGCCCGCTTCCTGTTGTGGAACCGTCCGCTGACGGACGCGGAGTTGAAGGCAGTGTTCGAGAAGGTGAAGTGATGACAGAGGGCAGATGACGGATGACAGAGGACTGAATCGATGACAGAGGGCAGAATTCCCGCCACCCACCACCCGGGGCCGCCACCCGCCACCTGAAACGAATCCCCAGCTAACCATCCGGTCTCCGTTTTCCCTTTTGGTGGGTATCTTGTGCCTTGGGTAGGGCGGGCTCTGCGTGCCCGCCGTTGAACCGAAGGAGGTACGAATCTCACCTGGCGAACGGCGGCCATGGCAATGGCCGCCCTACTTAGATGCAGGCTATGTCGTGACGCGGTCCCGACCCTACCCGAGGCATCATCCATTCAGTCCTCGATGCAGTCCTCTGTCATCGACTCAGTCATCTCTTCTGCGGCGTCACTTCTTCTCCCCGAATGGGAAGGGCTTAAGCGGGGTCTTGGTCGCTTTAGCCGGGGCTTTCTTGGCGGCGGCGCGGACACGTTCGTCGATCGCATCCATGATCTTCTCGATGGTATCCTTGGAGAGGGTTGGGGCGGCCTTGGTGACTGCGGCGATGTTGGCCTTACGCAGGTCCCCCATCAGTGCCTCGAACTCACCGCGCATGCCTTTCTTCTCGTCGGGCGAAGCGAATTCAGCCTGTTTGCGCATCTCTTGCTGCTTTGCTTTGAGTGCTTTGACCGTTGCATCCTTTTGCGCAACCGTGGCGGCGACGCGGAATTTCTTCATGTCCTCGGCGGAGACGCCTTCGACGTCGGCAAGGATTTGCGTTGGCGTCAACGGCTTGGCCGGCTCGGCTTGGGCCACGGCGGCGGCGGGCTTGTCGTCTGGTGCTTCCTTCTTGGTCATTTTCTCCTCAGCCGCAGCTTTCTCGCGGGCTTTCTTCTGCGCTTCCTGCCCGCGCTTCTTGATCGCTTCTTCGATCGCGTTCATGGTCATCACCACGGCGTCCTTGCTGAGCGAAGGGTCGCGCTTCTGCACCGCTTCTACCGTCGCCTTGACTAGGGCGTCGCGGGCTTTTTCGGAGTCGAGGCGCAGGTCTTCAGCTTCATTGCGGCCAGTAGTGAAGCGTCCGCGTTCCCTGAGGTCGTTTACACGCTGACGCGCGGCGACGATGGCTTCGTCTTTAAAGGTGGCCATGAGGGCTTGCCGGATCTTGGCGAGCTCGGCGGCATCGATGCCATCGACGGACTCCGGGAAGAAGTTCTGCCCCTTGGCCTGGCTGGCTGGCTTCTTGGCGGGTGCCTCGGCCGGGGTGTCGGCGGCGAACCCGGTCAGGGTGAGCAGGGAGGTCAGGAGGAACAGAGCGGAGCGCATGGTAAAAGAAACACCAGAAGACGGAAAAGGTTCAAGCGGATAGCGGTAGGGGAGAAATGGGGTGGGGTAGAGGGCGGAATCGATGCCAAGGGGTAGGGCGGGCTCTGCGTGCCCGCCGTTGAACCGATGGAGATGCGGATCTCACCATGCGAACGGCGGCCATGGCAATGGCCGCCCTACCCAAGGCACGGAGATACAAAGGGAGACCGGAGACCGGGTGATTGGCTGGGGTGTCTTTAGGTAGGGCGGGCTCTGCGTGCCCGCCGTTGAGCCGATGGAGATGCGGATCTCACCAGGCGAACGGCGGCCATGGCAATGGCCGCCCTACCCATAATAGGTATTAGCGGTTAGCGGTTGGCGGATGGGAACATCAGCGAGCAAAGGGAGACCGGAATGTGAGCTGCGCCCACCACCAAACAAAAGACCCCGGCGAACCGGGGTCTTGTTCAGGCCTGTAATCCGAAGATTACTTGGCTTCTGGCTTCTTTTCTTCGCCCTTACCTTTGCCTTCGCCCTTGCCCTTACCCTTCTTGCCCTTGCCGCGGGATTCTTCGATCGCCTTGAGGACGGATTCGAGGGAGGCGTCGGCCTTCAAGATGGCGGCCTTGCGGGCTTCCATGACGGCCTTGCGGAGGTCTTGGTCCTTCGGGTCAGCCTTGGCCTTTTCTTCGGCGGCCTTCACGGCAGCGTCTTCAGCGGCGACCTTGTTGGCGGCGAGGAACTTCTTCCAGTCGTCTTCGGAGACGGACTCAGGCTTGGGCGGACCTTTGCGGTCGCCCTTCTTGCCTTCGCCCTTCTTGGCCGGCTCGTCGCCCTTGGGGGCGTCAGGCTTCGGGGCGTCGACGGCGATGAGTCCGGCCGAGGTGATCAGGGCGAGGAGGAGTGCGAGTTTGATTTTCATGGTGTGTGTGATGGGGGTGCACAGATGAAACCCCGCTCCGGAGTGACAGTTGCAATATTTTGAAATGAATTATGACACGATTCATCAATGATTGGGGTCTTAATCTCTCCTTAAGGTTGGCACCCTGACCGTATGACGCCTCTGCTGCTGCATCTCCCGCATGATTCGACGGTAATTCCGCCGGAAGCCGCCGCCGACTTCTTGCTGTCTGCCGACGCACTACGCCAAGAACTGCTTTGGCTGACCGATTGGCACACGGGCGATCTTTACGCCGTAGGCGCCGATCCGGCGGAGGTCGTGCGGGCCGAGGTCTCGCGCTTCGTTGTCGACGTGGAGCGCTTCCCTAACGATTGCGATGAGCCCTGCGCGAAGGTCGGGATGGGCGCGACGTATGTGCGGACGTGTGCAGGCCAGCCGCTCCGTGTGCTGAGTGCGGAACGTCGCACCGCGCTCCTGGAACAATATTACTGGCCGCATCATCGGCGGCTCGACGACGCCGCGGCCACACGCCTCGCGCGCTTTGGACGGTGTGTGATCCTCGACGCGCATTCATTCCCGACAGGCACCTTGCCGACGCAGGTCGATTTCTCGGCGCCGCCGGAGATCGGGATCGGTACGCAAGCGGGGCATACTTCACCCGAACTCCTGGCCCTAGCCGAAGGTTTCTTCCGCGGTCACGGTTTCACCGTCGGCGTGAACGTTCCGTTCAGTGGTTCGATAGTCCCGAACCGTTTTATCGGCAAAGACCCCCGCGTCCAATCCCTGATGATTGAAGTCCGGCGGGATCTTTACATGGATGAGGCCACGGCTGCGCGCCACGCAGGCTTCGCCCGAATCCAATCTATCCTAAGTGATTTTCGCACCGAGCTGGCGCGCTTCGCGGTTACTTGACGCCCGCGGAGGCTTCGCGCGCCGACCTCTCCACCTCTTCGCGGAGTAGTCCAAGGGCTTCCTTCCACATCGCTTCCATTCGGGGCACGACGGCCGCCTTGGCCTCGTCGTCCTGGGTCTTCCACGCTGCTTCGGTCGCCTGCCATTGGGCGACGAGTTCCTTTACCCGTGGCTGCGCGTTCCAGCGCTTGGCCGCGTCGTCAAAGACGGCCTTGTTCATCTGCTTCATCTCCTGCAACTCGCCGATGCCGGTGCGGATGATGCTTTCGCGTCGGGCGTCGGGAGGACGGCCGTCGGCGGAGATGTCGTTCTTAGTGTCGAGAGTCAGTCCTTGCGCGCTACGGGGGGTGGCAACGACCCTAGAGCCGGCGGCTTTGGTCACTTCGCCTGTCTTGGCCGGTCGGCTAGCCGCCTTACCGGGCTTGGACGTGTCGGAAGAGAGCCAGCTTAAGGCCACGGCTAACAGTCCGAGAAAAATGAGTCCAATGAGTAGCGGACGGCGGGCGAGGAAATCTTTCATGCGGGGTCACGGCACGTGGGCCGTCACGGGCTTACTGAAAGACGACGGGTGGGGCCGGTGCCGGCGCGGGTGCGGCGGCGGGGGCGGCTCCTGGGGTCGTCACGACGCCGGGGCCGGTGATGGTCACGTTCGATGCGGCGGCGGGGGCGCTGTCGGCGGCCTGTTTGAGCATACCGAGTCCGCGACTGCGGATGGAGCTCAATTCATCCATGATCGACTGCTTCTTTTCGTCGGCGGCGCTGCGGTACTGGGCTTCGAGCTCGCGCATCCGACCCCAGTTGGCACGGAATTCATCGTTCGCCATTGCCGCCCGGAAGGCGTCGCCGATCTTCTGGCGGTCGCCACCGAACATATCCTCAACGGCCTTCCGGCCGTCGTCGCGCCACGTGGCGAACTTCGCGTCGAGTTCGCCGACCGGCTTCGACTGCTTCACGAGGTCCTTCTCTTCGACTTCGGTGCCGACGTCATCCTTGCGGCTTAGGTGAAGGTTTTTGGCGCTGCGTCCACCCGTTTTATCCGAGCCAATCTTGCTATAGGGTGAGCCGGTCTTTTTGGCGGAACTCTTGACCGTTGGGGCGGCTTCCGGGCGGGTCCATTGGTAGACGGCGTAGCCGACGCCGGCGATGAGGATGAGGCTGAAGATCGCGAAGAGGCGGTTCGAGTTCATGGGGTCTTTCTAAGGGATATAACTCCGCGACCAAGGCGAAGTTTCTGCCTTAGGCCTGCCAGCGGTTATTTCAGGCTGTTCGACCCAGCTTCCGCGCGGTTTTTGACGTGTTCTAGCACGCGGCGATGGACCATATGGACGATTTCTTTAGTCCAGAGGTTCCAGTAGGCGGCCGGGGCGATGTTCAGGAGGTAGTGGCTTTCGCCGATGAGTCGGGTGCGGCCATCGGGGAGGGGCTCCAGCTTAAAGCCGCCCTCGAGGCTCGCGTAGGCGCTGTGCAGGTGGGCGGCGTCGACGGTCTGACCGAAGAAGCCGAGCTCGCGCATCGAGGCGGGGGTCGAGAGCACCTTGAAGCGCAACTCCTGATCAGGTTTCCAGACCGTGACGATCTCGGGCATGTCGCCCGTGCTCAGTTTGCAAAGACGTGCGGCGCCGACGCCTTGGCCGTCGGTCAACGTGCCCATCGGGTGGGCGACGCCGAACTGGAAGAGCAGGTTGTCCGTCACCGGCAGGTCGCGGATATCGTGTAGCTGCGCCCAAACTTTTGCGGCGGGTGCGTTGATCACGATTTCGGTTGTGGTGCTATCTTCCAGCGGTGCAGGCGGATTCCAGCCTTCGAGTGCGACGAGCGCGACGATGCTTAGCCAGGCGGCGGACTGCAATGTGCCGTCGGCAATGCGCTTCTTAGCGAGGAAGAAACCCGCGACCGCGCCGACGAACGTGAGGCCGGCGCCGAAGGGTGCGGCCATGAAGACGCAGATGATGCCTTCCATGGCCATGGCGCAGAGGATGAGGATCACGGTGCCGATGAGCGTCATGGAGGCACCAATCGCTTGGCCAAAAGTGCCGCCTGCCCGGCGGATAATCACGCCGCTGCTCACGCCAGTCGCGAAGGGCAGTCCGGCGAAGATTGCTAAGCCGAAGTAACCGCCGGTCTGTTTCAGTCCGAGGGGCATCCTGCCGATATCTTCTAAATAGATGCATCCCCAGGTCAGAGCGAGGCAGGCGAGAAATCCAAGGATGAAAGGCACGACGAGCCGCCCGGCGACGGCTATCGGAGCAGCTGAATTCTTTTCCTGTTCATCGGCGGTGGCGGCGAGCCAGAGCGCCAGGCCTGCTCCCGCGATCGGCACGTGGATGAGTAAAGCGAGGAGAGGCGGTAGCTTCCAATCGAGGGCGGCCGCTCGTCGGGCGGCAACGAACGAACCAATGATTGCGCAGAGCGCGGCCACGCTGAGGAGCGTCAGACGATGGCCGGGAGTGTAGTGGGCAAAGATAAGGTCCTTGCCGGGTATGACCCTGAACAGCATCACCGCGTGGGCGAAGCCCCAAGTCGGGAGCATCACCAAAGTGGTCAGGAGGCGGCTGGGCTTGGCGAGCATGGCGTCTTGTGTGAAAATACTGTCATCGTCTCTTCCGGTCGGAAGGCATAACTTGACCGCAGGGCAGGCATTAGGACCGCGGTGGGGCGCCTGTAGCCTTCCTGCTCAGGAAAACAGCAGCCGAAGCCACGTTTTCGAATAGGGCAGGGCCATATGGTCTAGTCGGGCGGCCAGGAAGGCGGCGTCGACTTCCTCGTCGGGATGTCCGTCGAGCAGCTTGGCGCCGTCGAGTTCACGGCGTCCGCGCCGGGCGGCGTCCTGGACGTGCGTGTGCTTGAGAAGATGGCAGATGGCCACGAAGACCGCGACGAGCGAGAAGCCTGCGGCCGCAATCATGAAGCGGCCTTCGCCGGTGAAGAGTAGCAAGAGGATGAGGATTGGCCAGGCGTTGCCCCAGAGGATCATGAACGAATCCCAGGAGGCGAGTCCGCCGAGTTTACGGTCGCGGTGCTGCAACGCGTGGCCGGCGAGGCGGGCCGCGCGCGCGACGTCGAAGAGTCGCTTACCGGAGTAGACGCCGCTGGAGAGTTTAATGGCGGGTTCGAACGCCGAATAGAAATCCGTCACCGCGAGCGTGCTCTCGTCGACGTCGACCATCGGGATTTCCCCGCGCAGGAGGACGATGCGCGCGGCCTGCGCGCCGGTCACGCCGCGGACCAAGAGGATCCGGCCATACTTCCTTTCGAGGCTCTTCACGCGCCGCCAAGCCCACCATGGCAAGCCCAAGGCGCACACGCCTGCCAAGCAGAAGAGCAGGTACAGCTTGATTTCCGGGTTCATGGCGTGGTCTGACCCTGCCGATTTGTAGGCCCCCATCAAGGTCTACCTAGTAGTTCCGGCTTAAGGGCGATAAGCGGAGGTGGATTCTTGTCGGGTTAGTCGAGGCTTCGTTGACCAGCCCCGCAGGCTCGGATTGAGTACGGACCTCATGAACCCCGACCTCGTCAGAAATTACCTGACCAGCCTGCAGGATCGCCTCTGCGCGACCCTCGAGGAAGTGGACGGCAAAGCCAAGTTCATCACCGATGAGTGGAAGCGCGCCGAGGGTGGTGGCGGGCGCACGCGCGTCATCGCCGGTGGGACGGTGATCGAAAAGGGCGGGGTGGCCTTCTCGGATGTCCGCGGCCACGCGCTGCCTCCGTCTGCCACCATCGCCCGTCCAGATCTCGCCGGCAAAGGCTTCCGCGCCATGGGCGTCTCGGTCGTCCAGCATCCGCTCAATCCCTATTGCCCGACCTCGCACATGAACGTGCGCTTCTTCTGCACCGATGGTCCCGATCCGGTCTGGTGGTTCGGAGGCGGCTTCGACCTAACGCCTTATTACGGCTTCGATGAGGATGCGGTCTCCTGGCACCGTGCCGGCGAGAAAGCCACGGGCGCCCACTTCCCCAAGTTCAAGAGTTGGTGCGACGACTATTTCCTGCTGAAGCACCGCCAGGAGCAACGCGGCATCGGCGGCGTGTTCTTCGACGACTTCACCGAGGGCGGCTTCGAATCGGCCTTCGCGATGATGCAGAAGGTGGGCGATGCCTTTGGTCCGGCCTACGCCGAGATCCTGCGCCGTCGCAAGGACGCCCCCTATGGCGAGCGCGAGCGCAATTGGCAGGAGGTCCGCCGCGGACGCTACGTCGAATTCAACCTCGTCTTCGACCGTGGGACCATCTTCGGGCTGCAGTCTGGCGGACGGACAGAATCGATCCTGATGTCCCTCCCGCCCCGCGTCCAGTGGCACTACGGACACCAGCCCGTCGCTGGCTCCCCGGAAGAACGTCTGCTCTCGCATTATCTGAAACCTCAGGATTGGCTGAAGGGGTCCTGATGAACTCCCGCGACCGCTTCCTCGCCGCCCTCCGCCGCCAGCCCCATGACCGGGCTCCGGTCTGGATTATGCGTCAGGCCGGTCGCTACCTGCCCGAATACCGCGCCCTCAAGGCCAAGTCGGACTTCGTCACGATGGTCCGCACGCCCGAGCTCGCGGTCGAGGTGACCCTTCAGCCGCTTCGTCGTTTCCCGCAGCTCGACGCCGCGATCTTGTTCTCGGACATCTTGGTAATCCCCGAAGCCCTCGGCGTCGGTTATCGTTTCCGCGACGAAGGCGGTATTGCCATGGAGCGCGCACTGGCCTCGCCTGCCGATGTCGCCACGCTGAAACTCGAAGGCGCCGCTGACCGTCTGCAATACGTCTACGATGCGCTGGCCATCCTTCGTAAGGAGCTCGGCCTTAACAAGACCCTGCTCGGTTTCGCCGGTTCGCCTTGGACGCTCGCCTGCTACCTCGTCGAAGGCGGAGGCTCTGAGGATTTCCCAAAAACCAAGGCGCTCATCAAGGCCGACCCGAAGATGATGCACCGCATCCTCGAGATCCTGACCGACGCCGTCGCCCAGTATCTCACCCGCCAGTTCGCCGCCGGCGCAGACGCGATCCAGATCTTCGATAGTTGGGCCGGCGCGCTCACCGGCGCCGACTACGAGGAATTCTCGCTGCGCTACATCCGCGCGGTGCTTGAACGCCTCCCCGCTGGCGCCCCCGTGATCCTTTATGCCAAGGGCAAGTCCCCCCAGGCCGCCGCGCTCGCCCAGACCGGCGTGCCGTGCCTCGGCGTCGACTGGACGATGCCGCTCTCACAGGTCCGTAAACTGGCCGGCCGTCCAATCTGCCTGCAGGGTAACCTCGACCCCGAGTTCATGACCGGCGAGCCCGCCGCGGCCGCCGCCGCGACCAAGGCCGTGCTGGCCGACAACGCCGGCGACCTCGGGCATATCTTTAATCTTGGCCATGGCATCACCCCGCAGGCCCGGATTGAGACCTTCCAGGCCGTGGTCGACGCCGTGGTTGCCTCCGGCGTTTGACATCGACCGCCGTCCCGCCTCTTTTGCTCCCATGTCCCGCAAAGGTATCCTGCTGTTGAATCTTGGTTCGCCGAAGAGCACTTCCGTGCCCGACGTGCGCAACTACCTGCGTGAGTTTCTGAACGACGACCGCGTCATCGATTACCCGGCCCCGTTGCGCTGGCTGCTGCTGGAAGGCATCATCCTCCGCACCCGCCCGAAGAAGAGCGCCGCCGCCTACGCCAGCGTCTGGACCCCTGAGGGTTCGCCCCTGGTCGTCACGACCGACAAGCTGCGCGCCAAGCTCGAGAAGGCCACCGGTCTGCCGGTGATCATGGGCATGCGTTACGGCACGCCGTCCTGCGCCGAGGCCGTCGAGAAGGTGATCGCCGCCGGCATCGACGATCTCTTCGTGATGCCCCAGTACCCGCACTACGCGATGTCCTCATACGAGACCGTCGTCGTCAAGGTGCAGGAAGAACTCAAGAGACTCGCTCCTGGCCTGAAGTATCACGTCCTGCAGCCTTTCTACAATGACCCGGCTTACATCGACGCCTTGGTCGAGTCCGCCCAGCCTTGGCTGAGCAAGCCTTTCGACAAGCTCCTCTTCTCTTACCACGGCTTGCCGGAACGCCACCTGCGTAAGGGCGATCCTTCGAAGGCCCATTGCATGAAGATGAAGGATTGCTGTTCCCATTACAGCCCTTGTCAGGTGACTTGCTACCGCCACCAGTGCGTCGAGATGACGCGTCTCTTCGTGGCCGCCGCCGGCCTCAAGGAGTCCCAGTACGAACTTTCCTTCCAGTCCCGTCTGGCCGGTGAGCCGTGGGTCTCGCCTTACACCGACAAACGCCTCGAGGCCTTGCCCGAAGAGGGCACCAAGAACCTCTTGGTCATGTGCCCCGCCTTCACGTCCGATTGCCTCGAAACCCTCGAAGAAATCCGCGAAGAAGGTAAGGAGACGTTCATCCACGCAGGCGGCGAGCACTTCGCCCAGATCCCTTGCCTCAACGATTCCGACATTTACGTGAAGTATCTCGTGAATCGCGTGAATCACTGGAAGCCGGATCATCGCTGAGGGGCTGAAGGTAGGGTCGGGACCGCGTCACGACATAGTTGCCGATCTGGGCTGTTCTTAGTTCTTGGTTCGTCGTTTTTCGTTATTTCAGGACGCTGACTTGAGGTAGGGGTAGCACCGCGTGCTGCCCAAGTTGCCTCTATTCGCCGCAGGGCGAACCAGGGTAGGGGCACGATTTATCGTGCACTCCGCATCAGGAGGGCGCGGCGAAGCCACGCCCCTACCTTCGGCCGCCCTGCGGCGGCCATACCTGGTAACCTGGGCCTCTTTGTCTTTCCCATCCGCTAACCGCCAACCGCTAACCGCCAGCACCTTTTACTTTAAAACAACCTCGCGATCGGCTTACCGCCGTCGGTGATCGGTACGGGGCGTCCGCCGGCCATGAGATCCTTGGAGGTATCAATCTGCATCGCGGCGAGAATCGTGGCGTGGAAGTCTGGGATACTGACGGGGTCTTTGACCACGGTCTTGGAAAGGTCGTCGGTCTGACCGTAGGCGCCGGTGTGCTTCAGACCGCCTCCGGCGAGAATCATTGAGAAGGCCGTGCCCTGGTGGCCGCGGCCGCCCTTGGCGTCGAATTCCGGCGGACGGCCGAACTCGGTACCGATGACCAGCAGGGTCTTGTCGAGCATGCCCGTGCGCTTCAGATCTTCGATGAGGCCGGCGATGGCGTTATCCAGCTCACGGATGAGGATATGCTGGTTGTCGATGCCGTCATTATGCACATCCCAGCCGGAGCCGTTGATGAAGTTAAGGTTGTGCGAGACTTCGACGAAGCGCACGCCGCCCTGGATGAGGCGACGGGCGAGGAGGCAGCGCTGACCGAATTCGCCGCCGTAGGACAGGCGAGTATCGGCCGCTTCCTTCTTGAGGTCGAAGTGACGCATGAACGAAGGGCCCGCGAGGCGGAAGGCCTCGTGCTGGGCTTGCGCGTATTCGGCGAGGGCAGAGCCATCGGGGGCGACGCCGCCAAGTGACCCGAGGAGGTCTTGGCGACGGATTTTTTGCGCTGGGTCGACGTCGGCCGGCGTGGTGAACCCGTTCGGACCCGTCTCGGTGTCGACGAGATAAATATAGCCGTCCTTGATGCCGAGGAAGCCCGGGCCGCGGCTGACGTTCGGGTAACCGATAAGCATGTAGGCCGGCACGCTCGGATCGGCGGCGCCACGCCGGTTCGCCACGATCGAGCCGATGGAGGGATAGGTAGCGTTGCCGCTGATCATGCGACCCGTGTGCACGAGGTTCGTCGCGAAGGCGTGTTCGTCGATGACCTTATGGTTCACCGAGCGGACGGCAGTGACGTGCTCCATGAGCTTGGCCGTACGCGGCAGGTGTTCGCAGAGGCGTACGCCGGAGACGGAGGTTTCGATGGAAGGGTAGAGCGAGCCGGGCTTCTTCTTCGTGGACTTGTTGTCACCGAGCGCCTTGGGGTCGAACGTGTCGATCTGGCCCATGCCGCCACCCAGCCAGATGAAGATGCAATGCTCGGCCTTGCCTTTCACGCCCGCGGTTTCGGACGACGCCAAGAGCGGCGAGGCGGCGAAGGGGGCGAGGCCGAGGGCGGTGAGAAAGGAGCGGCGGTCCATGGGATCAGTTGTAGATGAATTCGGGTGAGTTGACGAGGGCCCAGACGACGTCTTCGGCACGGCGGCGCCACTCGGTCGTCAAGCGGTCGGTCGCGGGGTCGCCCTTGCGGGCGGCGGCTTCCTGCTGCATGCGCACGGTGGTGGCCATGTCGTTGAGGTGGTTGGACCAGGAGACGTAATATTCCGGACGGCGGGGGCCGTTGTTGATTTCAACCTTCTCGAGGAGCCGGAAGCGCCCTGCGAATCCTTCGCCGAGATAAGCGGAATATTTCTTCTGCTCGGCTGCAGTCGGATGACGCGAGAGCAGGCGCAGGAACAGGGCGTCGGTGAGCGCCTCCGGCGACTTGGCTTCGAGGGCCATCGCGGTCACGCCATGGTCGTCGCTGAGGCGCGTGACCCAGGTGCCCATGGTGCCGTTGCTGAGGATAGCGGGCTGCAGGGAGTTTGCCGCGCTTTCGCGGTCGGTGATCGGTTCTGGCCGGCTCGCACGCCAGCCAAAGGCCGCCAGCACGTCGCAGACGGCTTGGATGCGGGGTAAGGCGAGGGCAGGTCGGTCGCGCTCGTTGGACGTCGAGGTGAGCATCCAGGCGCGACGTGGCTGGCCGAGCGTCAGCGAGTTTGCCTGTTCGCGGATGCTGTCGATGTCCAGGCTGGCCTCTTCCGTGCGGAAGGGCTTGCCGGTCGTGGCGAACATCGAGTCGACGACCTGTTCGGCGGAAAGCCGGCGCGGGGCGGGCGAGGCGAAGAGGGGGCTGGTCTGCTTCTGCGAGGCGTCCGTCGCGCGCTGGTAGGCATGCGAGTTCAGGATGAGGCGGAGGACGTGGTCGGCATCATAGCCGCTGCGCACGAGTTCTCGACCGAGCCAGCGGAGCAGTTCGGGGTGCGAGTTCTTGGAGCGCTCCCAATCCCAGGCCTGATCGACGAGGCCGCGGCCCATCAGGCGTGCCCAGAGGCGATTGGCCATCACCTGGGCGAAGCGTTCGTTCTGCGGGGCGGTGATCAGGGTCGCGAGACGGTCACGCGGGTCCTTCGGGTCGCGGGCGAGTTCATCGGCGACGCTTTCGGCGGAGAGTTCCGGGAAGGGCCAGTGCGGCTCGACAGACGCGCCAGGTTCGAGCGTGACCTCGATGAGCGGCTTGCGGCCGCCTTCGCGGAGCTTGGCCATCGAGACGCTGCTGGTCGCCGGGACCTTCAAGGCCTTCATTTCAAGGAGCGCGGCGAGGGCGAAGACCTGTTCCTGCTTAGCGGAGTGCGCGGGGGCGTCGTGGCAACGGGCACACTTGGTCTCCATGCCGAGGAAGGCGGTGGTGACGATGGTGGCCTTGGCGGCCATGGGGACGTCGTTTTGCGAGGCGATGCCGAAGCCGGCTGGGCCGCCCGCCGCGGCGGATCCCTTGAGGCGCAGGAGCTCGGTGACCATCAGGTCGAGCGGCTTATGGTCGGCGAGGGATTCGTAGATCCACCAGCGGAAGGGGCCGGAATTATTCAGCGTCGGATTCAGGATGTTCGGGTTCTCAGCCAGGACGTCCTGCCAGTAGCCGGTCCAATGGTCGGCGGCACGCGGGTCGTGGAGGAGGCGGTCGATGGCCTTCGCTCGCTTATCAGCCGAGGTGTCGGCGGCGAACGCTTCGATCTCCGCGAGGCTGGGTGGCACGCCGACGGTGTCGAGGGTGACACGGCGCAGGAAGACGAGGTCTTCGGTCAGAGGATTGATCGTGGTGGGTAGCGTCCGGTAATCCGGCCAGATGGCGCCTTCCTTGATCCACTGTTCGATGGTCGCGACGTCGGCCGTAGAGAGGTGATGGCCCTTGGGCGGCATGACTTCGTCGGGATCCTGTGACTTGATGCGCGTGAGGAGTGGGCTCTTCGCGGGGTCGCCCGGGACGATCGCAGCGCCGTCGGACTTGCCGCCCTTGAGCGCGCCGGCACGCGTATCGAGGTGCAGCTTGCCCTTGGGCTTGCCGCCCTGATGGCATTCAAGACAGCTGGCTTCGAAGATGGGAAAAACCTTTGCGTAGAAATCCACGCCGCCCGTCTTGACGGACTTCATCTGGCCTTGGTAGGCGACGATCCTCTGAGCGACGAAATGGTCGATGGGGTTATTCGCTGGGAAGCCCGCGGCGATAGCAGGGACGGGCGTCTCGGGCGTCTTGGCGAGCCACTGTTGGGCGGCGGCGCGACGTTGCTGCCAGTAATCGCCTTCGCGGGCGCGGTCGGCGGCGCGGGCGCCGGCATCCATCTTGGCGAGCCGGGTTTCTTCCTGTGTGGCGTAGGCGGCCCAGCCGGCGTCGTTGTAGGATGGCGACTCAGCGGAAGGCGTCAGTAGTTGCCAGTCGGTGCGGCCGGCGAGCGAGATGGCGGCGACGGTCTCGCCGAGTTCCGGGCGGCGATGCGAGCCCTTGTTGTTGATGACGAAGCCGACGACGGTCTCGAGGGCCACGCGGTGTTCGCCGCCCTTGGTTTCGAATTCGACCCAGGCGTCGCGGTTGCCGGGCGGGGCGAAGCGAAAGTCGCCGCCGAGGTCGAGATACTTGTCCTGATCTTTGACCGGCTTGTTGTCAGTGCTGGCGGGAGGGAAGGGCGTCTGAACCTGCAGTTTGCCATCGATGAAGAGCGCCGAGGCACCACGGCCGCGGAGGAGTAGGCGATGCTTACCCGCCGGAAGTTTCACGCTCGCGAGGGCGCGGAGTAGGTAAGGGTTGCCGCGTTCGGCGCGCACGCCCGTATCGACGTATTTCTCGGGCACGCGGGCAAAACCGAAAGCCGGGGCGACGTAGCTATCGGTCACGGCGAGGGGCTTTTCCGGCCAGATATTGGCGGTCGGTTTCCAGTCTTCACAGAGTTCAACGCTCACCTGACCGTTGGAGACGGTGGTCCAGTCGACCTTCGGCGCCTTGCGTGCGACAACCGGAGCCTTAGTGGCCTTCGTGCCGCTGGCGCTATCGTTGCCGGCGTTGGGGCTCGGGGTGACCTGGGCGGCGACGTTGCCGCCGGCGCTGATCAGCAAGGTTAGAAGGAGGAGTCGTCGCATCGGCGATAGGAATCAGACAGGGTGGGGAGGCGGGTGTTTCCCTAGGTCGTAAGATACTTATGCGGAGTCCTTGGGGTCAATCCCTACGCCCGGGATTGCCTGCAAGGTCCCGGCGGGTAGGCTGAGTCATGCCTTCGACCGCCCGCCGCCTCGCCGGTTTCACCGAATCCGTCATCCGCGGGATGACCCGCCTCGCCAATCAGCACGGGGCCATCAATCTCTCCCAAGGCTTCCCCGACTTCGACCCGCCTGAGGAGCTCCTCGCCGCCTTGGAGCGCGCCACGCGTGGTCCGCACCATCAATACGCCGTCACCTGGGGAGCGCCAAGGTTTCGCAAGGCGCTCGCGGCGAAGATCAATCGCTTCAGCGGCTTGGCGATTGATCCCGACCAGCACCTCGTCGTCACCTGCGGCAGCACCGAAGCGATGATGGTCGCAATGATGACCGCCTGTAATCCGGGAGACAAGGTGATCGTCTTCTCCCCGTTCTACGAGAACTACGCCGCCGACGCCATCCTCTCGGGCGCCGAGCCGATCTACGTCCCGCTGCGCGCGCCGGATTTCCAATTCGACCCTGACGAGCTCGCGAAGGCCTTCGCCCAGAAGCCCAAGGCGATCATCGTCTGCAATCCTTCAAATCCTTGCGGTAAGGTCTTCACGCGCGACGAGCTGATGACAATCCTCCGGCTCGCCGAAGAGTACGACGCGTTCGTCATCACCGATGAACCGTATGAGCACATCGTCTACGCGCCGAACACGCACGTCCACTTCGCCGCTTTGCCTGGCGCCTTCGAACGTACCATCACCTGTAATTCGCTCTCGAAGACTTACTCCATCACCGGCTGGCGCCTCGGTTATGTTCAGGCCGCCCCGCATGTCATTGCGCAGGCCAGAAAGGTGCACGACTTCCTGACGGTCGGCGCGGCCGCTCCATTACAGGAGGCCGCGGTGGCGGGTTTGGAATTACCCGATTCGTATTACGCCGGACTCGGCCAGCTTTACGCCGCCAAGCGGATGCTCTTCACGTCGATCCTCGCCAAGACCGGATTGAAGTTCACCGAACCGCAGGGCGCGTATTACTCGCTGCTCGATATCTCGCCCCTCGGTTTCAAGACCGACACCGAAGCCGCCGAATGGCTGATCAAGGACATCGGCGTCGCCGGCGTACCCGGCTCATCGTTCTTCCGCGAACCCGAGCACCGCTATATCCGTTTCCACTTCGCTAAGAAGGAGGAGACACTGAAGGCGGCCGGGGAGAAATTGGGGAAGCTGAAAAGGTAGGGCGGCCATTGCCATGGCCGCCGTGGGCGGACGGACATAAGTTTACCCAGAAGTATGCCCGGTTCGTCGCGCGTGCCGATGCGAACGGCGGCCATGTATGGCGTATCTCGATGCCTTAGGTAGGGCGGGCTCTGCGTGCCCGCCGTTGAGTCGATGCAGTTACGCACCTCACCTGGCGAACGGCGGCCATGGCAATGGCCGCCCTACCTTCACCCGACGATCTTCTTGTACGGCTCGCCTTCGTTCTGCGTCGGGCGTTCCGGTCGGCCTTTATAACGGTAGGTCAGGCCCATGTTGTCGATGCCGAGCAACCACAGGATAGTCGCGTGCAGGTCGTGGACGTGGAGAGGGTTCTCGATGGCACGCAGGCCGAGATCGTCTGTGCTGCCGATAGCCTGGCCGCCTTTGACGCCGCCGCCGGCCATCCACATCGTGAAGCCGGTCGGGTTGTGGTCGCGACCGTCGCCCTTCTCGGACATCGGGGTGCGGCCGAATTCACCGCCCCAGACGACGAGCGTGTCTTCGAGGAGGCCGCGGGACTTGAGGTCCTTGATGAGGCCAGCAACCGGCTTATCCATCGAGGCGCAGAGGCCGGAGTGATTCGATTCAATCTTCGCATGCGCATCCCACTTCGAGCCGGCGCCATGGTAAATCTGCACGAAGCGAACGCCTTGTTCGACCATCCGGCGGGCGAGCAGGCAGAGGCGTCCCATGCCTTCGGTCGTCTTATCATCGAGTCCGTAGAGTTTGCGCGTGGCTTCCGTCTCGCCGGTGAGGTCGACGACGCCCGGGGCTTCGGCCTGCATGCGCGCGGCCATCTCGTAGCTGGCCAGGCGGGCGCCGAGCTCGGAGCGGTCGGGGTAGCGGGCCGCGAAGTCCTTATTCACGCTATTGATCAGCTGGAGCTTAGATTTCTGGAGATCGGCGCTGACGGCCTCGGGAGTATTGAGATTCGGAATCGGTTCGGAGCCGCCAGAGATACGCACGCCTTGGTAAACCGCCGGCATGAAGCCAGCGCCCCAGTTGCGCGGGCCGTTGATCACCGTATTCTGATTATCCTGCATCACGATGAACGAGGGCAGGTTGTTATTCTCGGAGCCGATGCCGTAATTGATCCACGAGCCGAGAGACGGCTTGCCCGCGAGGATGGAGCCAGTGTTCATCTGGCAGACGCCGGCGGAGTGATTGATACCGTCGGCCTTGCAGGAGCGAATCACCGCAAGGTCATCGGAGCAGGACGCGATATGCGGGATCCAGTCTGAGAACCATTGGCCAGACTGGCCGTACTGTTTCCATTCCCGCTTCGAGGCGAGGAGGGGCGACTTCGATTCGCCCATCGCGGTGATGACGGAGCCGAAGCTGTCGGGCAGGCGCTGTCCGGCCAGCTTGTTCAGCAGTGGCTTCGGGTCGTAGAGGTCCATCTGGGACGGACCGCCTTCCATGAAGAGGAAGATGACGCGCTTCGCACGGGGCTTGATGTGCCCGACGCCGGGCTGGAGTGGAGAGCCGGCGGCGGGGGCGGCGATGTCCTTGGCGAGTAGGTCGCTGAAGGCCATGGCGCCGAGGCCGAGGCCGGCGCCGAAGAGGAAGTCGCGACGAGAAGAGGTCGCTTCGATGCGATGGCAGCGTGGATCGTTCATTCGACGTAGAGGAATTCGGAGGAGTTGAGCAAGGCGTGGCAGAGCGCGGCCAGTGGAGCTTGGGCGGTCTTGGCTTCGGGCGTGACGGCTTTGGCTTCGCCGATAGCTAGGTCACGGCCCTTGCCGGAAGAGTCGCGTAGGGTGCCTGTCTTGTTCTCGAAGCGCCAGAAGCCAAGGGCGCTCGGTTTGATGTCCTCGTTGGCGTAGAGTAACCCTTGGTCGTCGAGCACGCCCGCGCTCAGGCGTAGGTCGTCGATGACGCCGTGGAAGGAGCTTTCGCGGTCCGTCCCTTTGCCACCGAGCTGGATCGGCTGGGTGGCGGTGCGCACGCCGGTGAGGCTGGTGGCGACGCGGTCATGCAGCAGGGGCTCGTCGTCGTTGGCGAGGTCCTTCAGCGTGAAGCTCACTTCGCCCGGCCCGTTCTTGTCCGCGAAGCGTACCGCGGCTGAAGCGTAGTAAGGCTTGTTCATCTCGATGCGGAGGTTCGAGAACTGGACGGCTTCGCCGAAGGTACCGTCGAGGAGGGGGCCGTGGGCTTGGAGCACGAGCACGCGCGGGGCGCGGCGCGACTTTAGTCCGGTGACACCGAACTGCCAGTAGCCGTCGTCTTTGCTCTTACCGATTTGGGCGGCGATGACGCGGACCGCGCCAGTATCGCTGACGGAGCGGGGAACAATGACGCCCTCGATGGTGAAGCCTTGGGCGAGGTCGGCTTCAGTCGCACCGCGCGCGACGAACGGCTTGCGATGGGCGGCGTCAAGGTGAGCGCCCTGACCGTCGCGGAACGGGACTTTCTCCGGCAGGAAATCGTTGGCGACGGCGGCGTCCACCGCCGAAGAGTTCTTCTGGGAGCGGACTTCCTTGAGGAAGGCGGCGGCACGCGCGGCTTCGGTTGTGGTGGGCGTGCGGGCGAAGAGCACCTGGTAGAGGCGGCTAACTTGGGCGGCTTCATCCTTGGGGACTTCCTTGGCGATGCGCGTGGCGAGAATCTCCCCACGTTTGAGCATGAACGGACTATTGAGCAGGAGGAGCGACTGGATCGGGGTCGTGGTCACGTCGCGGGAGGAGGCGCTGCTGAACCACTGCGGTGCGTCGAAGACGTCGGCCAGCGGGTCGCGGTTGTTGCGCATGATGCGCGTGAAGATGCTGCGCACCGGTTCGCCGTAAACAACGCTCGGGCCGGCCTGCTTGTCGGTCTTGAGGTCGCCGCAGGCTGTGAAGAGGGCGTCGCGAATCTGCTCGGACTCGAGGCGCTGGGGTTGGAAGCGCCAGAGCAGGGCGTTCTGAGGGTCCTTGAGCTGGCCATCCTTGGGGTCAGGGTGCAGGGAGGAGCGGCGATAGGCGGCACTCGTCAGGATGAGGCGGTGCATGGCCTTCTGGTCCCAGCCCTTCGCCATGAACTCCGCGGAAAGCCAGTCGAGTAGTTCGGGGTGCGAGGGCGGTTCGCCGAGGCGGCCGAAGTCGCTCGCGTAGGGCGCCAGTCCGCGACGGAAGCACAGCTGCCAGAGTCGGTTCATCGCGAGACGGGCGGTGAAGGGGTTCGACTTGTCGGTCAGCCACTGCACCAGCGCGGTGCGTCGGCCGGTGGTAGTGCCGTCGGCGGGGGTTACGATCTTGGCGGGTTCAGCTGGGTACTGCGCGCTGAGGACGGTGAGGAAGGCGGGCGGGACGATGGTGTTCTTCTTGGGGATCACTGCGTCGACGCCTTGTGCACCGGTCTCGCGAACGGTGAGGACGAAGGGCGGGTCTTCCGGCTTCTGCTTATCGTGTTCGGCCAGCTGGCGCTTCAGGTCGGCGTGTTTCACGCTATCGGCACCCTTGATCGAACGATCGAGCCGATTGTATTCGTAGTCGACTTGGCGCCAGGCGAGCGCGGCAATCTGTTGCTCGTAGGCCGTGCGCTGAGCGTCCGGCTTGGCGATCATCGCCTGGATGTCTTCCGGGAAGATCTTTACGGCGTTGTTGGTCGCGGTCTCGCGGTATTTCTTTTCGAGCGCGGTGATCTCGTCGCGGATCGACTTCGTTTCCTTCTCCCAGGCGGCCAGCTTACGGGCGTGCTCGCTGGCTTCCTTTGGCGTCCACGCGGCGCGGTTCTCGACCGGCAGGGTGTTGGTGAAGAAGCTGCGGAGGGCGAAGTAGTCGCGCTGTAGAATGGGGTCGAACTTATGGTCGTGGCAGCGGGCGCACTGCATGCCGGCGCCGAGAAAGACGTCGCCGGTGGTGTCAGTCAGGTCGTTCAGGATGCTCTCCCACTGACTCCGGGCGTCGCGGTTGTTATACTCGTAGATCCAGTGGCGGAGGTAACCGAGGGCCGTGAGGGCTTGGGTGTCGCCCGGGAAGAGTTCGTCGCCAGCGATTTGTTCCTGGATGAAGCGGTCGTAGGGCTTGTTGTCGTTATACGCCTTGATGACGTAATCGCGGTAGCGCCAGGCGCTCGGGCGAAAGTCGTCGATACGGAAGCCATCGCTGTCGGCGTAGCGTACGAGGTCGAGCCAGGTACGGGCCATCCGCTGCCCGTAGGCGGGCGAAGCCAGCAGGCGGTCGACCAGCTGCTCGTAGGCCAGTGGGTCGGTGGATTTAACGAAGGCGGAGACCTCTTGAGGGGAGGGCGGTAGGCCAGTGACGTCGAAGGTGAGGCGACGGATGAGGACGGATCGGTCGGCCTCGGCGGCGGGCGTGAGGGTTTCCTTGGCAAGACGTGCGTCGATGAAGCGATCAATCGGATGGGCGGCCTGCCCGGCAGGAAGTTCGGGACGTTTGACGGCTTGATAGGCCCACCAAGTCTTTTCCTTGGCACCGATGGTGCCAGGGAGGTAGCGGCCAGCAACGAGCGCCTTGGTGCGGCTCTTCGGCCAGGCCGCTCCGGACTTCACCCAGTCTTGGAGGAGTGTGACTTCGTCTTTCGTCAGACGGTCGCCTTTGGGCGGCATCATCTTCTCCGGGTCGGACGAGAGGATGTTCTGGAGGAAGAGGCTCTTGGCCGGGTCACCAGGTGTCAGGGCCGCACCGCCATCACCGCCGGTCGTGAGGCCGGCCAGGCTGTCCATGACCAGTCCACCCTTATTCTTGCCCGAAGCATGGCTGTGGCACTTGAAGCAACGGGAATCCAGCAGGGCGACGGCCTTCTCGGCCTGGTCGTTGTCGGCTGCCCAGATTGCGGGTGTCCCGACGGCGAGGGCCAGCAGGGCGAGGGCAAGGGGTGCGGACAGTCGCAAAGGCATTGGGGCAGGACAGTTTAAATGAGGGCAGTTGATGAAGACTGCAAGCCGAGGCCGAAGGTTCCCGCCCGGGCCCGGCTAAAGGTCATCCCGCGGGCTCTACGATTGTCTTATTTGGGTTACTCCGCATCTATCGGGGAGTGTCGTCACTCGTCCTTATCCTGGCCTCTGCTTCGCCCCGGCGGACGGAGTTGCTCCGTGAGGCGGGCATCCCGCATCGCGTCTTGGTGGCCGCGGTGACCGAACATGAGGACCCGACGACCGACCCGGCGAAGATGGTGCTGCACAACGCCCGACTGAAGGCCGCAGCGGTCTCTCGCCTTCATCCTGGGTCGCTCGTCCTCGGGGCCGACACCACGGTGGCCCTCGGCGAGCATGCCTTGAACAAGCCGGCCGATCTCGCCGAGTCGCGTGCGATGCTCCGCCGTCTTTCTGGCCGCGAACACACCGTCCACACCGGGGTGTGCCTGCTCTGTCCCACGCTCGGTATCGACGAGGCCCATGACGTCACGGCCTGGGTGCGCTTCCGCGAGCTTTCCGAAGAAGACATCACTCGCTACCAAGCCTTGGTGAACACCTTGGACAAGGCCGGCGCCTATGGCATCCAGCAGGGCAAGGAGATCATCATCGACGACTTCCAGCAGCCGATCTCGACGATCATGGGCCTACCGGTCGAATTCGTGAAGCAACGCCTCGCGACCCTTGGTATCTTGGAAAGAATCACCGCATGAAGGCACTCCTCCTGTTTCTGCCCCTCTGGGCCTGCGCCCAGGCGCCAGTCGTGTATGGCGATGCCGAGTTCTCTGGCTTCATCGGTGGCAAGCCGCTGGTCATCCGGACCACGAGTCGTCTTGCCGGCGCGATCGATTCCGTGAAGTGGGCGGGCGTCGAGTTTATCGATTCGCATGATCACGGCCGCCAGCTGCAGTCGGCAATCAACGCCGACATCGACGGTGTCTATCATGTCGAATGCTATAATCCGACCGAGGCTGGTTCGGTTGTTGACGCGCTTGGGCCGAAGTCGACCAGCCGACTAGAAATGATCTCGTTTAAGGACGGCGTGCTCTCGACGCGCACGCGCATGGCCTATTGGCTCGCGCCGGGCATGAAGTCGGGTGGCAAGCTCGCGTTGAACGACCGCCTGCTCTCCGACCATGTCCTGACCAAGCAGGTGCGCATCGGTCGCCCGGGCATGGACCACGTGCTGGACTATCGGGTGAAGTTCACCGTGCCGGCCGACCGCCCGCATACTTATCTCCAGATTGAGGCGCTGACCGGTTACATGCCTTGGGGTTTCAGCGAGGAGCTCCGGTTCGATGCCAAGACCTCGACCCTTGTTCCCTTGTCCCGCCAGAACGGCGATCAGCGCGACCCGGTCGTGCTCTCGACGCCTTCGGGCGACCATGCCATGGGTGTCTTCACGCCGTACCGCCCGCCTGCGGATCAGCCCGCCGTCGGCTACGGACGGTTCAAGTTCGAGCATGACAAGGTCGTGAAGTGGAACTGCGTGTTCCGCCTCCGTTCGCCCGCTGGCATCAAGCCCGGCGACTACGGCTACCAGCTTTATGTGGTGATCGGCACGCGCGAGGACTGCCGCCGGACCCTAGTGGCGCTCACGCAGGAGTTTCCCGGCCGATAATCGGTCCCGCCTACGCTTGAAGTTGGGCCACGGTCGCCTAACTTCTCCCCGTGCAGTCAGAGAGAACCACCGAATTCCGATCCGCGGCCATCGCCGTCGTGGCCTCGCTCGGCTTGCATCTGCTCCTCTTCTGGCTCGTACCTGACAGTTTCCAGAAAGTCGTCGCCTTTGTCCGACCAGTCGAAGTCCTGACGGCCCCGGTCAAAATCGACGAAGCCCGCCTGCCGCCAAAGCTGCGTTTCATCGAAACGAACCCGCTCGCCAACCAGGCCGTCCCCAAGACCACTCCGTTTACTTCCTCCCGTA
>Ga0209500_10000037_pt1 | contig 126213 bp, 174 predicted proteins | sample S_140212_EF_Meta_FD_187323 | JGI IMG/M metagenome (GOLD analysis project Ga0209500, IMG submission 187323) | Freshwater microbial communities from Lake Simoncouche, Canada to study carbon cycling - S_140212_EF_MetaG (SPAdes) (version 2) | ecosystem: Environmental > Aquatic > Freshwater > Lake...
CGGGGCTTCACAAACAATTAATTACGGTTACATAAAATTATCATAATAAAAATATATAAAGAAAAAAATAAAATAAAATGTCTTTAACCTTTCCCTACCCAGTTTCATCAGGTACAACATTTCAATCAGGAGATTCACCTGTTTACATATATAACGGTTCATATTGGACAATAGATAAAACCAATCGTTCCACATCAGGAACAAGTGGATTAAGTGGTTCTTCGGGTACCTCAGGTGCTCAGGGTCCAGCAGGTGAAACTTTAACAGTTAAAGGTGTATATTCATCGTATAGTGGTTTAACAGGTTTAACACCAACAAACTTGGATACATACATAGTTCAAGATACAAGTCATTTATGGATTTATAACCCATCTTCACCATCAGCAAATGGTAGTGGTTGGGTTGATATGGGACAAATACAAGGACCAAAAGGAGAAGATGGAACATCAGGTTCAAGTGGGTCTAACGGTTCTTCAGGAACATCAGGATCATCAGGTGGAACGGGTTCTTCTGGTTCAAGTGGGTCATCGGGAACTAGTGGATCAAGCGGAAGTTCAGGTTCTAACGGTTCTTCAGGTTCATCGGGGTCTAATGGTTCTTCTGGCTCTAATGGAAGTTCAGGAACATCAGGAACGAGCGGAAGTTCAGGTTCTAACGGTTCTTCAGGTTCATCGGGGTCTAATGGTTCCTCAGGAACAAGTGGAACTAGTGGTTCATCAGGTTCGTCAGGTAGTAATGGAAGTTCAGGAACTAGTGGTTCATCAGGAACTGCCGGTACAAGTGGGTCATCAGGTTCTAGCGGATCTTCAGGAAGTAACGGATCAAGCGGAACTAGTGGTTCATCAGGAACATCAGGTTTAGTAACACTTACAGGTTCAACAGCGGGTGGTTTAATAACATATAATGGTTCAGGAACAAACGCAACCGTTCAATCGGGGGTAACATATAGTGGAACAACTTTAACGGCTCCAACAGGTTCATTTGATAATGTAATTGTAAACGGACAACCAACAACTTATGGTGTGGCAAATCTCACAACAGGTGTGGTTGCAATTCAATCAACCGCAACGGGAACGATGAATGCAACAGTTGGTAAAGTGACTTTATCAAACAGTTATAGTCAAGTGGTTGGAGCCTCAAGTCCAGGAACTACCATCTTTACCCTACCAAGTCTACAACCAGGTACTTACTTGATTACTGCTCAGGCAAAAGTTAATGGTGGTTATAGTGTAATGGGTATATTTACAGGTGGATCACAGGTTGCTAACACCAGTGTTTTTAATTGGTATCAAGCCAGCGGTACAGTAAATAACGGACTTCAAGGAACTTGGGTATTAACAGTAACTACACCAACAGTTTATACCATCAATGCTTGGGGTGGAGGAACCGTTCAAGCTGGAACTGATGGTACAGCAGTAGCAAACTATATTCAAATCAACCCAACATTTGCACTAACCGCAATTAGTGGTTTAACCACAACAAGTGATGTGAATGTTGGTGGAAACTTAAATGTTAGTGGGACTTCTACAATAGGGGTAACCCAAGTTTATGCTTGGCCAACAAATGGTGCCACAGGTGGTTATGTTAGACTAGGAACTTGGACCACAACGTCAAATGCGGGTCAAATGTTGGACATCAAGATGACTTTACACAGTGGATACAATGCTGACCCAACACAGATACAAGTAATAGAATCTGTATTTATGTTGTCTAACAACGCCTCTCTTGCGGCAACAGGTAATGGTACTGTTGTTACTGGTTCAGTGTTGGGAACTGGTGTTGCAACTAAATTTAGTAAATTAGGTGGAGGAACGGCGTTAACTGGATTGGTGCTGGTTCAAAATTCATCAACTTCATATACAATATGGGCACAAGGAGTGGTTGTATATACAGACAATAGCATGTACCAAGTAGTTCATGGATATGGGTCCACATGGTCGAATTCTGGAACATTTCAATCGGTGGCTCCAAGTTATGGTAGCAATTATGTTGTTATAACTCCGCAAACTACATAATTAAATTAAACTTACAAACTATTTTATAGATAACTAAACTATAAAATTAAAAAGGAAATCAAAAAAAGATTTCCTTTTTTATTTATTAAATGTATTTATCATAAGACCTACATAGGTCGTTAACCGTGATATATATCACAAGGATTTAGAACACATATATATGAGTCAAATAGTAAAACTACGCAGAAGTTCCACTGGTGGGAATAGGCCTACCAACTCCCAATTACAATTAGGAGAATTAGCAATAAACACAACCGACGGTAAATTATATTTTGCCAAATCAGGATCATTATCAGCCTCAATAGAGGAAGTTTTAACTACAAATACTCAAAACACAGGTTCATTAAATCTAAGTGGAAGTTTCAATTTACTTGGAACAGAAAATATTACGGGTTCATTAAATGTTACAGGTTCTTTAAGAGTTTTAGGTAACACATCATTAACATCATTAGTCGTTTCGGGTTCTGACCCTGTTGCAAATGTTCAAGCATTCGTACCTGATAGTTCAGTTTATAACCCTGCAAGTTTCAACACTCCAGATAGAGTTGCAGCAGGTATTCGTTTTAATTGGAGTGGTGAGAATTGGACGATAGGTGCCGCAAGAGGTGCAACAACCGATGTTGATGGTTTAGTTTTCAGTAGAAATGGTAACAGACAAATGTTACTTGATGAGAATAATAATTTAGTTCTATCAGGTTCAATTAATTTAACAGGTTCATTTAATATAAACGGTACAGAATATACTAGTACTACAAGTGGTACATCAGGAAGTAACGGAACAAACGGTTCTTCAGGTTCTAGTGGAAGCAACGGTACAAATGGTAGTTCAGGAACAAGTGGAAGTTCGGGTTCTAACGGAACAGATGGTTCATCTGGCACTTCAGGTAGTAACGGAACGAATGGTTCTTCAGGTTCTAGTGGTTCTAACGGAACTAACGGTTCATCAGGTTCAAATGGTTCTTCAGGAACATCAGGTTCTAACGGAACGAATGGTTCTTCAGGTTCTAGTGGTTCTAGTGGTTCTAACGGAACTAACGGTTCATCAGGTTCAAATGGTTCTTCAGGAACATCAGGTTCAAATGGTTCATCAGGCTCTTCAGGAACTTCTGGTTCTAGCGGTTCCAACGGAACAAACGGTAGTTCTGGAACTAGTGGGTCTAACGGAACCAACGGTTCATCAGGAACATCAGGAGATAGTTTATTTGCTTTAACAGGTTCAGTTTGGGAAACCACAAATAACGCAAAAGTAAATGGTGATTTAACAATTACAGGAACACTTACAGCAAAAGAAATTCATACGGCTTTAGTTACATCTTCAGTATTGTATGAATCAGGTTCTACCGCATTTGGTAATACATTAGATGATAATCACAATTTTACTGGTTCTCTTAATATTACGGGGTCTTTAAGTCTAAACGGACAAACTGTTGGAACAGGAAAGTTAGATACAACAGCATTTAACACATATACAGGTTCAAATACATCCACATTTGCGGGAACATCATCATTTGCATTAACGGCATCATATGTTGCAAATCCAACTTTAGTTTCAGGTTCAACAAAGAAAACAACTGTTTCGGTAGCAGCAACAACATGGTCATTGAATCATGCTATGAACGAAAGATTCCCATCAATTACTGTATTTGATAGTGATGGATATGTTGTTATTCCAACAGGAGTTAGAGCAATCGACGCAAACAATATTGAAGTATATTTTTCACAAGCACAAACGGGTACAGTGATTGCAACTGTCGGTGGTAGTGGTGCGGTTGGAACAACGGGTGCTTCGGGTACATCAGGAACAAGTGGAGCGGACGGTATCGGTGGTTACACACAAACATATACTTCGGCAACAACATGGTCAGTTGCACACAATTTAGATTTAGATTATCCAGGAGTAACGGTTTGGGATAGTAATAGAAAAGTTATAATCCCAAGTGAGATAACATCAATAGATTCAAACAATTTACAAATAACATTCCCATTTGCACAAGCAGGAGAAGTTCATATAGTGAGAGGTGGACATATGGTAAGTGGTTCACAAGATTTATCTGCAGTTGGAACAATAACACCATCAGCAGATGGTTTATATAATTTAGGTAGTTCATCAAAGCAATTTAATAATGTTTATATTTCAGGTAGTCTTTTAGTAAATGGAGTACCGTTTAGTGGTGGAGGTTCAAATACAAGTGGTACTTCAGGAATTAATGGAACATCAGGAACAAGTGGTATTAACGGAACCAATGGTTCATCAGGTACCTCAGGCACTAACGGAACATCAGGAACAAATGGAACTAGTGGAACTAGTGGAAGTAATGGAACAAATGGTTCATCAGGAACAAGTCCAATCGTTGATTTAGGTTCGTTAGCAACAACAGGTTCTAATACCTTTAAAGGAACACAAACATTCAGTGGGTCAATTGTACCTGTTGGAAGTGGTTCTTTTGATTTAGGTACCGCAGCAAATCCATTTAGGCACTTATACTTATCAAGTGCATCGTTATACATTGACGGACAAAAAGTTTTGGGTAGCACAAACCAAGAATTACAGATTACAACCGATACAGGTCAATCAATTAAGATATTAGAACAAGGTACTGATACAATTACATTACAAAGTGCCGACGGTGATATTCAATTAAAGTCATCAGGTGGAGGTAATGTATTATTAGACCCAACAAATGGTGTAATTGATTTAAGAGGTACAGTACAAGTTCAAGACGGTAATAAAATAACAAGTTCAGGAGCAACTAAAGTTGTTTTTGGAAATGATATTGAGGTAACGGGTTCAATTAGAACAAGTGGTACATTAATTGTAAATGGGGTTTCATTCTCAGCAATGACTTCAGGAACATCAGGGTCTAGCGGAAGTAATGGTACAAATGGATCATCAGGTTCTAGTGGAACTAGTGGTTCTAACGGAAGTTCTGGAACATCAGGTAGTAATGGAACTAATGGTTCTTCAGGTACATCAGGTTCTAACGGAACCAACGGTTCTTCGGGTAGTTCAGGTTCTAATGGAACAAATGGTTCTTCAGGAACGTCAATTACAACATCAGGTACCAACAATAAAGTAGTTAAATTTACTTCCACATCAACAGTTGGTGATTCACAAATTACCGATGATGGTACAACAGTAACAATACCTGGTTCATTAGTAGTTCAAGGTAATTTAACAGCTCAACAATATATTGTAAGTTCATCTGTATTATATGTTACAGAATCTTATGCGTCAGGTTCAAATAATTTTGGAAACACATTTGACGATTATCATAATGTTACAGGTAGTTTGAATATTACGGGTTCATTATCAATAAATGGAACATCATATACTGCAGCAACATCAGGAACAAGTGGAAGTAACGGTACAAACGGTTCTTCAGGTAGTTCAGGTTCATCAGGTTCTAATGGAAGTTCAGGAACTAGCGGAAGTAACGGTACAAATGGTAGTTCAGGTTCATCAGGTTCATCAGGTTCTAGCGGTAGTAACGGAACGAATGGTTCATCAGGTTCTAGCGGTAGTAACGGAACGAATGGTTCATCAGGTTCTAGCGGTAGTAACGGAACTAACGGTTCATCTGGTTCTAACGGTACAAATGGTAGTTCAGGTTCATCTGGTTCTAACGGTACAAATGGTAGTTCAGGTACTTCAGGTTCTAATGGAACCAACGGTTCATCAGGTAGTTCAGGTAGTAACGGAACCAACGGTTCATCAGGTACTTCAGGTTCTAATGGAACCAACGGTTCTTCGGGTTCTAGTGGTACAACAACAATAACAAATGCGGTTGATAATAGAGTAATGACAAGTGTTGGTGGTGTTACATTAAATGCTGAAGCCAATTTAACATTTGACGGTTCAACATTAACGGTGGCAGGTAACGTGTTACCTGAAGCAAATGGAACAAGAGATTTAGGTTCAACATCATATCGTTGGAGTACAGTTTATACATCGGATTTATCCTTAAACAACGGAATTGGTGATTGGACGATAGTGGAAGGTGAAGATGATTTATTCTTATATAATAATAAGAAGGGTAAAGTATATAAGTTTGCTTTAACCGAAGTTGACCCTAATGTTGCCACTCCTAAAAAATCTTAAGAGATGGGAATAAATACATTAGGTGATATTACAATGTCGGGAACTGGTTCATTAAGACTCCCCCAAGGTACAACAGCACAAAGACCTGGTTCACCAAGTGCCGGTATGAGTAGATTTAATACAACTATTTCTAAACCTGAAATTTATAATGGTACTATATGGGTAATCGTGGGAGCAAGTGGTGATGGTTCGTCATATTCTAATGCAGCATCATCGGCTAAATCAATTAAAGCCATAGTTGGAAATCCATCAAGTGGAATATATTGGTTACAAGTTGCCAATGTTAATAGTGGTAACCCATTTCAATGTTATTGTGATTTTACAATGGATGGTGGTGTTGGATATGCAATAATTTTCAATCAATATTTTACAGGTGCAGAAACAGGCCCGTCACATGCAAATTTTGCCGCATCAACCATATCAACTGCAGGGTTTGATACCGAATATCAAATATCTCCAACAGCAATGGTAACAAACTATGGTTTAACAAAATTAGCAGTGTTCGCAAGAACAGGAGGAAGTTCTAGTAATGGTATTACTGGTGCAACATATTATAACTGGGTGTCATTTACAGGACCAACCACAACACAATTTAATAATATATTCACCAATGGATATAGTTCAAACCAATTTACAGGAACATTTAATTCGTCAGACGGAAATACTGGAACAGCGTATTTTCCTAATAGTCATGGTAATACTGGAGGTGTAACTCAAATTACAACCGGTGCTAGTACTGTTAATACTAATACACTTTATGAATACAATGCTAATGGTGGATCCGACCCTAATCACTTTTGGATGGTACTAAATGGTAGGGATGGTGATACATATTGGGTTGTTAATACTAGATATGGTAGTAGTAGTGGTAACGTAATGTATAATAGATGGGGAGGAGTTGCACTTTATTAAAATATAAAAAATGGAAAAGACAGCATACGATTATTATTTAGAATCCACAGATAAAGAAAATTTTATTGTTGAAAAAACAATAGAATGGAAATTACCTGAAGGAGATTTAGTTAAAATATTGATATCACAATGTAAGGAAATTAGAAAATTAAATTATCCACCTATTGAAGATTATATTGACGGAGTTGTAAAAAATAATCAAGAACAAATAGATACATATATAAACGAATGTTTAAGTGTTAAACAACAATACCCTAAACCATAAAAGATGCCAATTAATAATGCAGGAAATGAAAATATTGGAGGTAATTCAATTGTTACCGGTTCAGTTTCTATAGGTGGTATAACACCTTTAACTGCATTAGATGTATCCAATTCAGGAGTTGGTGGAACACAAACTGGAAGTTTAGTGACATTAAGAGGTGGAAATAGCTCTAGTACGTTTAATTCAAATCAAATTATTTTAACATATGCAGGAACTAATCAATATGCTCATGCAATAAAAACAAGACACCATTCTGGTGATTATGTAAATGCAATTGATTTTTATGTTTGGAAATATCTAACTGATACCACAACTACAGTTGGCTCACAACATGTAATGACATTAATACAAGGAGGTGTATCGTCTGCTGATACTGGTAGAGTTGGAATTGGTACAAATGCTCCGGCGGCTAAGTTGGAAATTGCAAGTTTGGCAAATAGAAATATTTTACTTGGAAATTCTACAAATAATACAAATTATAATGTTATTTCATTAACGGGAACGTTAGCAGATTCTGGTTTTGTTGGATTTGCAGGAGGTGCAACATCAGATAATAGTTTATACATAACAGCACAAAATTCTTTGATTTTTAGACCTAATGGTACAACACAAAGAATGATTCTAAACTCTAGCGGATATTTAACAATATCAAACCAACCCTCATTTCAAGTTCATAGAGGTGCAGGTGCAAACTATACAATTACTAATAGTTCAGATACTACAGTTTTACCATTTAATACTGTAAGACATGACACAACAAGTAGTTATAACACATCTAACTATAGATTTACAGCACCAATTGCTGGTAAATATTTATTTACCGCAACCGTAAGATGGGATGGTTCTTCTGGAGGGTCATATTTAAGAACTTTCTTTACGGTTAATGGTTCGTCAGGTCAAGGGGGTTCTGCATTTAACTACGGACATCAAATTATGGGACCTAGTGGGTATTCATCTAATTATCAATCATTAACAATTTCAGCAGTTATAAGTTTGGCAGCAAATGATTATGTTTCAGTTGTTGGAGGGATAAACTCTGGAACAACGGATATGCACGCTGAAAGTCAATGGAGCGGACAACTTTTAGGATAAAATTAAAATATAAATAATATGAATAACTATACAGTAACACTTACAGACACAGAAAAATCAGCAATGGAATATGTTGCTTATGAACCACAAGAATGGATTGAAAATGCTTTTAAACAAAGAGCAAAAATCGCAATTGATGAAATTGTAAAAATTGCAGTTGAAAAGTTTTTGGAAATAAATGAATCAATACCCGGTTCTAAAGATGAAATTGTTTTTCAAGCATATAGTAGAGGTTGGGTTAATACGGTAAAATATTATGAAGATAATAAAGTTCAACCAACTGAATAAAACAAATATTTATCAATATGGAAAATAGAAAATATATAATTTTTAATGTCAGTGAATTAGATAAAATTGACTTTAATCAAGTTCAAGAAACATCAGTAGATACAATTAGAAAATCTGTTGATGAAACATTAACGTTTGTGAAATATGATGGAGATGAAATGCCGTCAAGTGTATTATCTTTAACAACAAAACAAGGACCATACACACAAACGGAAATACTTGAAATAATAAACACACCTAAATGGTCGGTAGAAATAACACCTTAGAATATGCCTTTAAATATAAGTGGAAGTATTGTTAATAGTTCTATTGCTAGTACATTAAATTACAAAAGTATTGTTACAAGAGGATTGAGTATTCATTTCGACGCATCTGCAAAAGATTCGTATCCCGAAACAGGAACTAGTTGGTTTGATTTAGTTAAATCTTCAACTGGCACTTTAACAAATGGACCCACTTATAGTTCATCCAATGGTGGATCAATATTATTTGATGGAACAAACGATAGAGTATCAACCGGTTTATTCCCAAGTGGAGTTAGGTCATATATGATTTGGATTAAATATAATTCTGCAACAGGTACCGGTGGATATCAGCTAACAGGAACACAACAAGGTGATGCGTATACATACACCGGTAGACAAGATAATGGTAACCCATATACATATGGTGGAAGCGGTGGTAGTGGTGGTGCAACCACAAGTTATACGTTAAACACTGCAACTTGGTACTACCAAGGATTTACATTGGCATCCAATGGTGATTTAGGTATATATGTGAATGGTTCTTTATTAGAAACCAAAACAGGAAATGGATTAGGATCAACACCAACTAGTGAATTTTCAATCGGATGTATAAATCAAAATCATTGGGTAAATGGAAATATAGCTGTGGTTCATCTTTACGATAGAGTATTATCTACGGCTGAAGTTTTACAAAACTATAACGCACAAAAATCAAGATTTGGATATTAAATAATATAAACTATGCCGTTTAATGTAGGAGGTTACATATATAATGGAACTCAAGCAGATTTACAAGATTATCAAAATATAATCACAAGAGGATTAGTTTTACATGTGGATGCTTCAGCACTGGAATCTTATATAGGTTCTGGAACAAGTTGGAGTGATATTAAAGATAGTTTAAGTAATGTTGAGGTGTTAGTTGTTGCAGGTGGTGGCGGTGGTGGTGGTTATATTGGTGGAGGTGGAGGTGCCGGTGGATTAATATATAATTCTAATTTTTCAATAACAGGTTCATCATCATATACTGTAACTGTAGGTGCAGGAGGTAATCCCGGTGTTGGTGCGGGAGCAGATAGTACTCAAGGAGGAAATTCAGTTTTTAGTTCGTTAACGGCAATCGGAGGAGGTAAAGGTGCGGGTGGTGAAACTGATAATACATCACATGATGGTGGTAGTGGTGGAGGACAAGGAAGAACACCCGGTGGAAGAGGTGGTGCCGTTGGTCTTGCAACTTCAGGTCAAGGTTATAATGGTGGTGCAGGATATCCCGCCGATGGTGGAGGTGCAACTTCAGGTGGTGGTGGAGGTGGTGCAGGTGCCGTTGGTGGTAACGCAAGTGGTGGTACTCCTGGTAATGGTGGTGCAGGTCTATCTTATGACATTTCAGGAACGGCAACATATTACGCTGGTGGTGGTGGTGGCGGGGCATATGCGGGAACCGCTAGTAGTGGTGGTAGCGGAATAGGAGGTGCTGGTGCAAATGGACAAGGGTCTGTGGCAGGTAATGGAGCAACAAATACAGGTTCGGGTGGAGGTTCGGGTGGATACCCAACAAACCAAACAGGAGGATATGGTGGTTCAGGTATTGTTATAATTCGTTATCCAGGACCACCTAAAGCTATAGGAGGAACAATCTCAAGTAGTAACGGTTATACAATACACAAATTTACATCTAGTGGAACTTTTACACCAAAATTAAGAACCAATTTTACTTTAACAAACGGACCAACTTTTAGTTCATCAAATGGAGGACATATCATTTTTGATGGAACAAATGATTATACGGTTACATCGGCAAGTTCTACGTTTTATAAATATGAAAATGAACTTACAGTTAGTTGGTGGGTTAAATTGAATGGGACATTAAGTAGACCTGGATGTGGTCAATCAACATTAGATGTAGATGCGATGGGAACAAATGTTTGGTTAATGCATGGTGGCGCAACTAATCAATTTACATTCTACGTTAATGATAGTGGTTCATGGAGGTCGATTGATTCTTCCGTATTAACCGTTGGAACATGGTATAATCTTGTGGGAACGATTAACACAACAAATATATCAATATATGTAAACGGAACATCATACGCAACAGGGGCAGGAATAAGTACCGGCATAACAAATAACTCAAATTCAATTATGACAATCGGTATTGACCCTAGATATCTAACCCTTAGTCAATTTTTTAACGGTAGTGTTGCAACTAAAATGGTATATAACAGATCTCTATCCTCTTCTGAAATTTTACAAAACTACAACATACAAAAAGCAAGGTTTGGTTTATAGAAATATTTTTCTTATATTATAGGTATGAATAATATCGGTATAGGAATAATGTGTTTCGGTGATATTTCCTATTTTAACAATACAAAAGAAAAAGTTACCAATTTAAAAGATATTGGAATTGATTGTTATATCTTAACCGATGAACCAGAACAATTTACAACTAAAACTATACAATATAGTAGACACCTCAAGTCATATCATGATAAGATAATATTAGTTAAAGAAATATTAAAATATCATAACATCGCAATTTTAATGGATGCCGACACCATCATCAATGACTATTCTATTATTAACGATTTAAAAAACTACAAATTCAAAGACGGAATAACATACATTGATAATCTATTATCAAATAAAGTTAATAAAGAGTTCATTGGTGAAATCAATTTAACCGCACCAGATTGGGATGAATATAAGAAGTTCGTTGATAAATTATTACCAACATTTACGGAGTTAGAAACAATTAATGAATATTTCATTGTCTTTAATAATCAAGGACTTAAAGATGATTTCTTTTTACAATATGAAAAATTGCAAGTGATGAGAGAAAGTTGTGATATCAGAAGAATTAAAGAAATATACGCAGGTGGTGAAGGGTTCTCAATACATATCGCATCAAAATTATCAAATGTGGATATACAAAAAGATAATAAATTGTTTAATATGTTAAAAGATAATGTTATAAATGTAATAAAACAATAAGTTATGATTACCAATCAAGATTTTATAAAAGAAAGAATCACCACCAATAACGGTGAACCTATACCATATAGATGGACACATGGTGCAACAGAAGAACATATGGGTGATGGTATTATGGTTTATTCATTAATACAACATATGAGAGCCAAGAACTGCGCATGTATCGGTTCTGGTGGTGGATATATACCTCGTATTATAACACAAGCAAGATTAGATTTACATAAACAAGGAATATTTGAAGGTAACGACACTTTAAATTGGGGTGATATCGGTGCAACCTATCTGGTTGACGCTTGCAATGGGGTAGGAGGACCTAACGACCTCGAAGATGAGAATTCATACTACCGACATACGTTTCAACCCAGATTGATTAAATCAACATCAGAAGAAGCATATTATAATTTCTTCGTTTTACAAGATATTAAATTAGATTTTATCTTTATAGATGGTGACCATTCATATGAAGGAGTCAAGAAAGATTTTGAATTATATTCAACACTATTAACTGATAAAGGTATTATCGTTATACACGATACAGATTCGGATTACGAGGAATCATTAATAGTTTCAGAGGAGGCAAAAAAAGACCATCATAGATTTGACGGTCCATCAAAATTTATTAAAGAATTAGAAAAAAATCCACTTTATAATTTGATTAATTTATTTAATTTTCGTATATTACCTAACAAACCTGCATCAAGCGGTATAACGGTAATTAATAAAAAATAATGGTTAGGTTATTAACAGTTATAGGTCACGGAGTTAATTTACTTCCACATTTCATCAAACATTATAAAAGATATGTTGATGAGATTAATATTGCAATTTATAAAACAGATTTATACCCAACATTAGAAGAAGATATAAATGAAATTATTAAAGAACATGACAATGTGAAGATTGTTAAGGTTATTGAAGATAGAGTTTTTGATTGGGAGAAAGTAACCGCATTATATAACTTCATTAAGGATCAAATACCATTTGATTGGTGGGTAATTGCCGACATTGATGAATTTCATTTATATCCTGATGATGATATTGTTTCATTAATTAACGATTGTGAAGAATTTGGATGGGACATTGTTCGAGGTGGTTTTATTGATAGAATTGGAGAAGATGGTGAGTTTGTTGAATTAAAAGATGATGTATCAATATGGGAACAATTTCCAAATGCCGGTTTTTTTAGATATCATATGAGTAAAGCGTGTCCAAATAAAATATGTTTAATTAGAGGTGGAATACAAATTACTTCAGGTCAACACTATGCAAATATTGATGGACACACCACATGGAAATGGCAAGGTTGGGGTCATCCATCAATTGCACCAATACCATCCTATTCAGTTCAAGTACATCATTTTAAATGGGATAAAACTTCTATTGATAGAGTGAAAGCTGTGGCAGAACTAAATCAAGATTATTCATATTCAGATGAGTATTTCAAAATGTTCACTGAATTATTAAAAACAAAATATAAAATAAATCTAAGTAAAAGAGAATATATGTTTGAATTGGGATTAATATATCCTGAATATAACAGATATAAAAGTTGGAATAAATTAATAAATAAAATAACATCAGTATGAGTGTAAAACCATCAAATGACGAGTTAATGGCTCTCGAAACAAGAAAAGTAAAAGCCTTAGAAAAAATCGCAAATTCATTAGATTCTTTAACCGTTTGGTTTGAAGAAATTGATAAAGATGAGTGGGGTAACAGAGCTCAATATTATCTAGCGGAATTCCATAACAAAATCGTAAAAGAGGTTGTGTTTGAAGAAGGTAAAGAAATAAAAGTAACAACCAAGAGTGGAAAAAAGTAAAAAATTAGGAGTCGTTGTTCCATATAGAAATAGAAGAGAACATCTAAAAGATTTTAGTAGACGATTTGTTAGATATATGGAAAAATTTGATATCAATTATGAATTAATTGTTATTAACCAAGACGATGCTAAATTATTTAATAGGGGAATGTTATTAAATATAGGATTCAAATATGCTGAACAACTTAATTGTGATTATGTAGTATTTCACGATGTTGATATGATACCAATACACGTTGATTATTCATATTCAGAAGTCCCATTACATTTATCAACACATTTTTTAAAGAACGAGGGTTATGACGATAAAGAAACTTTTGATCAATACTTTGGGGGTGTAACGATGTTTACTATGGATGATTTTCGTAAAGTTGATGGATATTCTAATAAGTATTGGGGATGGGGATATGAAGATACGGATTTACTTTATAGATGTGAAAAAAATGCGATTAAATTAGAAAAAATAAAAATTGAACATGTAGGAACACCAGGACAAAATTTAAAATTTAATGGTTTAAATTCTTATGTTAAAGGTAAAAATATTTTTAATACTAACGAAAATAATACATTTTTCATATCTTTTTTTCCTGATGACATTGAACTTGACCATACTAAAGATGTTGATGACTTTAACGTATTTACCATACCTGGATATGATTTTACCGTATCATATAATTCATTTTGTAGATATAATTTTTGTATGTTTGATGTTGAAAATAACGCTTTATATGTTAACTCTAAAATTAAAACAAATTACAAAACAAATATCAGCGTCACAATTAATAACGTTAATTCACAAATTAAAGTATACCAAGACGGAAAGTTTATTGGTGAATGTTATTACCACGAAAAATTACGTTCATATGATGACCAAGAGTTTTTTTATATTGGTGTAGGTGACCCAAATAGAGATGACCCATCAAATTCTGAATATCCAAAATATTACAAAGGTACAATGTCCGTATTTGCTAATTTTAATTGTGTATTGACTGATAGTGAAATAGAAGAAATATCAAAAAACGATAACTTAAATTTAAAAGAAAATTTTGGAAATTATAATTCTTCAAATTATTTGAAAATATATTATGACACTAAATTTATTGAAAATTATCTACTTACAGACCTGAGTGGAAATGAAAATAACGGTGAAATAGTCAATTGTGAAATAGTTAAATTATCATTTACTAAATATAAATCTATCAGTATACCATTTAGAAGAGATTCTACATTTGCTTTATTACATCATAAAGAAAATGGATTTTATAAAAATAAATGGAAATTTAAAGCAACAAGATGGAATCAATTAAGATTTTATAATGAAGTATGTAAGGATAGTAATTTACTAAAATACGACGGACTTTCAAATTTAGAATTTGTTGAACACGGATTGATAAAAATAACTGAAAACATAACACACGTTAACGTAGGAATATGAGTCATAAATTAGGTATTTGTATACCATATAGAGATAGAAAAGAACACATTGATAAATTAATACCACATCTATCAAAACATTTAACAGATAATGGAATTGACCACACATTTTATGTTGGTCACCAAGTAGATGAAAAGTTATTCAATAGAGGGGCAATGAAAAACATTGCGGCTCATTATGCTTTTGAAGATGGTTGTGATTATGTTGCATGGCACGACGTTGATATGTTACCACAAGTAGACGCTGATTATTCGTACCCTGAAGAACACCCAATACATATCGCAACTAAATTATCTAAATATAATTATGGATTAGGTTACGACCAATACTTTGGGGGTGTTGTATTATTTACCAAAGAACAGGCATATAAAACAAATGGTTATTCAAATGAATATTGGGATTGGGGTCAGGAAGATGATGATCTTTTTTGGAGATGTTATTTAGAAGGATACACAACGAATAATGTTTTTAAAACTTATAAAAATAAAACAACGGCAACTTTTAATGGAATAAATAATTTTATAATTATACCATCTAATAAAGAATTAGATAATTGTTTAAATAATGACCATACTATATCAATATTATTTAATGCAGAACAACAACCCGAAAAGGTACCTGTTTGGCTTGTCGGTGATAAAGAAAAAAAATTCATTGAATATCCATTAATAAGAAAATTAGATTCGTGGACGTGGGGGTTATCGTTTAATAATTCACGTTCAATTAATATGGTTGTTTATGATGAAAATAGTAATCACTATTACAACTACGCAAAAAGATATGAAAATCAATGGACATGGGTGACAATGTCCTATAATAGTGATAGAAAAGAAATGTCATTATATATAAATGATGAGTTAATCACCAATCAAAACGGAATTAAAGAAAACATACCATTTAAAATAGATAAAAAATTAAAACCATATAATAATCTACAACCGTTTATAGTTGGATTTTGTTCACACGTTAATACATTTTTTAAAGGTAAAATTGCAGAAATTAGAATCTTTAATAAATCAATAAATGATGTTGACAAGGCGTTATATGGAATAGACGGGTTAATATTACAAATGGATTTTAAAAAGGGAGTAGTGGAAAATATCAATAAAGGAGAATGTGAATTCAATGTCAGCCTCTCAAAAGAAAATATTAACGTAGTTGAAAATGTAATTCCATTCAGAAAGGAAGGTAATTTTGACTGTATACCACATATAGATGAGGGTTATGTTCGAGGAAAATGGGCAAAAGGGGAAACTACGGCCAGAAATGAAAAAAGATTTGTTATGGAAATGCAACAAGGTTTAATTAAACATAGTGAAGATGGATTAAATAATATACTAAATGTTTTGAATATTGAAAATATTGATGTATCTTTATATACCAATACTAAATTTATAAATGTTACTACGAAATGAGAATAGATTATCAAAAACCATGGTTTTTAAAACCTAAAATAACACAACCACAGACAAATATATTATCTAACGGTAAATTTTCAATTAATTTAACATTTAGAGTAGGTAAAGGATATAAAAAAGACAATAAAATTGGATTTTGGGGTGTTCCAGGTAAAAATATTGGAATTAGTTATGATTATGAAGTAGATTTATTTGTATTTGAATTTTGGACAAAATTGGAAAACGGGGAAGATAAATTTAATTGTTACACGTATGATTGTATTAACGATAAAACATTAGATAAGGGTTTAACAATATCAATAACCTATGATGGAGGAACATATTATCTTTATAAAGATTTTAGATTATTCGATACTATTGTTAATGGTGACCCATTAATACAGGACTACATTAATGAACCAATTTATTTAGGTTGCCATAACATGGATAGCTTAAATGAAAAACACAGATGTATTACTGAAATGGATGTTTTTCATTTTAGTATTTTTGATGAATCAATTAACATAAAAAGATTAGAAAGTATAATTACAAAAGAAACACCATTACATACATCAATGGAGTATGATAATGTTTTTTGTTTTTTTGATTTCCAAACAGAGGGTGACGAATTTTTAATATTTGATGGACATAAAGATTTATGTTTCTTAAAAAAGAAAAATAAAATGTCAACTGTTGGATTTGATATAATAAAAGATAAATTAGATTCAGTTGGATGTGGATTTTGCTTAGCTAAGTGGACTCAAGTAACAATGCATCTACATAATGGTACAACACATAGTTGTCATCATCCTGAACCACACAAAGTTGGTTTAGAAGAAATTGTTAGAAACCCAACAGCATTACATAATAGTAAAACAAAGAAACAAGCGAGAAAAGAAATGCTTGAAGGTAAAAGACCTACAGAATGTCAATATTGTTGGAATGTAGAGGATAGCTCAAGTTCATTTTCTGATAGAATATTTAAATCGTCTGAACCATGGTCAGAACCATATTTTGATGAAATAACTAAATCGGATTGGAGATCAGATTACAATCCAAAATATGCTGAAGTTAGTTTTTCAAATACTTGTAATTTTAAATGTGCTTATTGTGGTCCAGAATATTCATCTAAATGGATGGAAGAAATCAATGAATTTGGGGCCTATAACTTATCTTATGAATATAATGGAACTAAAAGAATGGAAGAAAGGAACACAAAACCATACAGACATTCTGAACAAAATCCATATGTGGATGCATTTTGGGAATGGTTTCCTGAGTTATATGGAAGTTTAGATACTTTTAGAATTACGGGAGGAGAACCGTTATTATCAAAAGACACGTGGAAAGTATTAGATTACATAATCGATACCGATAAACCAAATAAAAGTTTAAAATTATCAATTAATAGTAATTTAGGTGTAACAGATGAATTAATCGATAAGTTAATTGAGAAACTTGAAATAATAATTAAAGATAATAAGGTAAAAGAGTTAATTATTTTTACATCGGCTGATGGATACGGTAAACAAGCAGAATACACTAGATTTGGTTTAGATTTTGAAAAACTATTTCAAAATATCGATAAAATTCTAACTGTATTACCAAGAGTCACCGTAGTAGTAATGTCAACTTTTAATGTCTTTAGTATTTTTTCATACGAACAACTAATAAAGAAAATCTATAAACTAAAATATAAACATTATAATACAAAAAGATATTGGAACTCTGCAATTATATTAGACACCTCTTATTTGAGACATCCACCATTTATGAGTTTTAGAATATTAAAAGATTATATTGATGTTGAATATTTTAATAGATGGATTAAATATATGAAGTTTAATTCAACATTTAGAAGCCTTAATTTTCATAAAACACAGACATTATCGGATATTGGATTCTCAACACAAGAAATTGAAAAAATAAGTAGAATCAGGGATATCTTCTTAGCGGATTATGAAATAGATATTAGATTATTTGATAAAGATAAAAAAGATTTCATTAGTTTTATTAGACAATATGAACTTAGAAGAAATGTGGTGTGTGAAGATTATTATCCAGAATTAATTCAATTTATAAAAAGCATAGAAAATGAAAGTAAAATATAAAGAACCATATTGGGTTAAATTTCAATGGGACATATCTGAACACCACGATAATCAATATGTAACTAAATTTGATAAAGAAGAGAATAAAATTCTTAAAGATTTTTTACATAAAGAAAATTATATCATTACATGTAATTTTAAAATAAAAAGTCACTACAAAAAAGATGATGTTTCTATGGTATATGGTAAACCAGGTAAAAATCTTGGGTTATCATACAATCAAAAATCAAAAACATTAGCGTTTGAATTTTGGACAACTAACAATACTGAAGATGTGTTTAATTTTGTCGAATTTAAAACTTTAACAATTAAGGAAATTGAAAATGGTGTAACACTATCAGTTGCTAGAGATAAAAATAAAATTACAGTATATAAGAATTTTGTAGAAGATAATAGTATAGAATTTCAAGGTAATCTGATTGATGATTATAAAGATAATGCACTTTTCATTGGATGTTCAAGTCCTGATTGTGATTCTGAAAAACATAGATATTATGGTGAGATTGATATAAATCACTTTTCAATTTTAAGTAAAGAATCTGACATTGAAAAAGGAAAAATATTATATGAATCTGAAATACATAATTTATTAATACATAAATTCTATGATGATGTTTTATGTTATTACGATTTTAAAACCATTAATAACTTAGGGATAATATATGATGAATCAAAAAATACTAATTTTTTGGAAAGAGTACCAATTGAATACGTTAAATAAAAGATAAAAAAAATTAAAGATGTCAAAAGAATTAAGTGATTGGAGAGATGAACATTTAAATAAAATAAGTTGTAGTTTTTGTGCCGCAAAATGGTTAAATGTTAGTTTACATTTGGGACATGGTTTTACAAACTCATGTCATTTACCATTACCACATCCAATAGATGTTGAAGCAATTAAAAAAAATCCAGCAGCATTACATAATACTGATTTTAAAAAGGAAATCCGTAAAATGATGTTAGAGGGTGTTAAACCGGCAGAATGTTCTTACTGTTGGAAGATTGAGGATATTGGTAGAAATAACATTTCAGATAGAGTATATAAGAGTCAAATATATAGTCCCGAAGATATTGAGGCATTAAAAGAACTACCTTGGGATGCGGATATTATACCTCAAACTATGGAGGTTAGTTTTGACAGAACATGTAATTTTGCATGTTCATATTGTAATTCAGGATACTCAACAACATGGGGTAAAGATATTAGAGATAACGGACCATATCAAAATTTTAAAACCACAAGTGCAGGTGCTTATTACGCAGATGGTTCTTGGTCAGAGATTTATGGTAAATACAATGAAAACAATCCATATGTGGATGCTTTCTTAAAATGGTGGCCTGAATTGTCAGAAAAATTAATGGAAATACGTATAACTGGAGGTGAACCATCACAGTCACGTAATTTTTGGCAGTTCATGGATATAATGAAACAATACCCATCCCCTAATTTACGACTTGCAGTCAATTCTAACCTAGGTCTTAATGAAACGACTGTGAATAGGTTAATTAGTATATCTCACGAATTAGACATCAAAGAATTCGATTTATATACAAGTTGCGAAGCTTACGGCGCACAAGCAGAATATATTAGAGATGGTTTAAATTATGAACTATGGAGAAGTAATTTAGTTAAAGTAATTGAGAATGCTAAAATTAGACAAGTTGTTATTATGATGACAATTAATAGTTTGTGTTTATTTAGTATTACCGAATTTTTAGACGATATGTTAACATTGAAAGAAAAGTATGGTACACATAAACCAATTGTTGATTTTAATATATTAAGATGGCCAGCATTTATGTCACCACTTACATTACCTGACGATGTCAAACACGATTTACACGGTAAACTATCAATGTGGTGGAGAAAACACAAAAAGAATCCATTAATCAATATGCATGAAGGTGCGCAAATTCAAAGATTGATTGATTACATTGAAGTTGTTAATAGAGGTCATAATACAAGTGAAATGGATATGTCAATGCAATATCATGATTTTAAAAGTTTCTATGTTCAATATGATATTAGAAGAAATAAGAATTTTGTTGAAACATTCCCTGAGTTGGAAGATTGGTATAATTCATTAGTTATTGATAATACCATAAAGGATGTAAAAGTTACTGACGGTAAAATAACACATTTTGAATCTGGTGTGTATGTTTCAGATAAAGAAAACTACAATAAGTAATTAAATGAATAAGATTTATTCAAAAGTAATTCCTGAATATACATTTGAAAGTTTAATGGATGAAATGATTGACTATTGGATAAAAAAATATTAAATTTAACATTATGGATTATAAAAAAACACTTAGGTGGACTGAACCATATAATGGTTGGGTGAATGGAGATACTGGTTTATGTAACCGAATTTTTCATTGGGAAATTGCACATGAAATAAATAAAAATTCTAATTTTCAATATAAAATAGTATTAGAAAATTTACAATGGCCAGAATTATCCTTAATTCATTTACCCGATACTGCAACACATATTAATAGTGAATATGAACATGGTGTAAGATACGAAAAAGAATACCAACGTTTGAGGTTTTTAACTGTATTTGATATTGAAAATCAAAATGTTAAATTATCATCTAAAATCACAAAACAAATTGTCGAAAATATGTTTCAAAGTGATAATTTTTATTTATCGGGAAGTGACCATTTTTATTCTGATTTTGGATACAATGAAATAAATAAATTATATGTAAAACCAGTTGAAAAAAGACCATTATCTTTTATTAAGTTAAGACATACTTTTATTGAAGATTTTCTTAGAAAAAATACATTTGATGTTGTAGGTATACATATTAGAAGAAATGCGGGTGTACATTATACTGAAGAAGATTTAAAAACTTTGTCACCTGACATCAAAGAAAAATACGTAAAATATCACCAAGAAACTACGGTAAAAAATAGAATAATAGAATATGTTCAAGATTCTAAATATTTTAATATTATGGATAATATGTTAAAAATTAATCCTGAACAAAAATTTTATATTAGTACTGATTTACCTTTAACAATGTTAAGTAATTTTAAAAAAATTTATGGTGATAAGATTATCACAAGAAATGAGTTATTTGGTCCTGTTAGAGACCATTTATTAAATGGTGGGGTGGATATAAATAAATTAAAAAGAGGAGATGTTATAGAAAACATTATAGATTTATTTGCTTTGAGTTTTTGTAAATTCTTAATTAAAACTAATAACAGTACTTGGAGTGAATTCGCTCAAGAATATAGAAATCAACCTTCTTTTTTCGTAAATGATAATTGGCAAACAATGATTCGTCCTAAGTATATAAGGCCAATGTGGGGTCAACCTGGTGATTATGACTTTAATGGTGATGATTTACATTATGAAAAAATGGCAAAATCATTGTATCTTGAAGAAGATGAGTCAAATATGTAAAATATGGTACAATGTAATAATGAGTGGGGTAAATTAAGAGAAGTAATTGTTGGTACAATTGACAACGCTAACATGCCAAAACATGGTGAGGATTTACATGCAATAAATTATGCCGATAAAGACACAATACCCAATATTGAACAAGGTAAGTTTGATGATGTTGTTTATGAGGAAACACATGAAGATTTAGAAAAGTTAGTCAATACGTTGATTGATTGTGGGGTTACCGTCAAAAGACCAAAACCAATCGAAACACAAAATAAAATAAGTAATGGTTTTTGGGAAACTGACCAATACTATACATTTTGTCCTAGAGATACGGTATCAGTAATAGGAAATACAATTTTAGAAGCTCCAATGAGTTTGAGGTCCAGACAATATGAAACATATTGTTTTAGAGATCAATTTATTGAATATATGGAACAAGGTGTAAGATGGGTATCTGCCCCAAGACCAAGATTGTTAGATGATAGTTACCAAAGAGACGATTTAAGTAAATTAACATTAACTGAAAAGGAACCTGTGTTTGATGCTGCTAATATTTTGAAATGTAATAATGATATTTTATATCTTGTAAGTAACACTGGCAACAAACTTGGAGCAAAATGGTTACAAAACCTATTAGGAGACCAATACAAGGTACATATCCTTGAAAACATGTATTCATATAGTCATTTAGATTCAACGATTGCATTACTTCGTGAGGGTCTTTGTTTATTAAACCCATCTAGAGTAAATGACAGTAATATGCCTGAAGTTCTAAAATCGTGGGATAAAATATGGTCACCACCAATGGTGGATATCGGTTACCATAAAGTACAGCGAGCATCGACTTGGATTGGGATTAATTTATTATCAGTAGACGAAAAAACAGTTATAGTTGATAACTCACAAAAAGAATTAATAAAAGAATTAAAAAAACATAAAATTGAATCTCTCGATTGTAGAATTAGACATGCAAGAACGTTAGGTGGTTCATTTCACTGTGTGACAACAGACATATTAAGAGATTAAAAATGAAAAAAGTAAATTTTATATTTGAAGATATTGGTAATAGAGTAAATTTTGAATCATGTAATGATGTGAACACATCTGGAATTAAAAGATTTTGGGTATCACCATTATTAAATGCTGCCGCTGTGTATCATTCATTCTATCCTGAAGATAATAAAACACAATTTTTTAACATACATGATGATTTAACTTATGTTGAAGATTACATTATATGTTCCGCTGTTAATCATAGTCCAGACGATTGGACAGGATATAACCCAAAAGTGAAAAGTTTATTTTTATATTTGAATGAGAAATATATTAGAGATTTAAGAAATGGTACCGCTTTATTAATGTTAGATTCAAGTTTTGAGGGATATCAAACTAGTTGGTTGTTCGATTGGTTTCATAACGAATGTAAAAATTATGAAATATCACCTAAACAAATAATATATGTGACAGGTAATATGATTGTTAATGACATATATCAAGTTTGGTGTAACCAAAATAATATCACTGAAAAAATGAAAGTAATTGGTTATTCTCATTTTGAATTGGATGTTGCAATGACCACCAAAGGTAAAATAAAAGAATATAACCCATTACCTTCTTATGAACATAATGTAGTTTATAAGTTAGAAAATTTATCTAAAATAAAAACATATGCGTGTCAAAATAAAAGAATTAGACACCAAAGAATATGGTTTTATAAATATCTACACGATTCGGGGTTATTAGATAGAGGAATTGTTAGTATGAATAATTTCCCAATATATGATTATACTTGGGAAGGGGCTTATATGACGGAACATGAAGCTAAAAATTTAAATGATACGTTACCTAAACTAATATATGATAAAAGAAATGATGAGTTGGATGATAATTATTACATTAGAAGATTTAATGACCAAGTTTGTTTAGATACATTTCTAACTGTAATTAGCGAAGCTCAATGTGGGGATAGGGATGAGACTATGTTTATAAGTGAAAAGACATTTAAAGTTATGGCATGCAGTCACCCATTTATTATTATGGGTAATAAAAATACGATGTCAAAACTTAGAGAAATGGGTTATAAAACATTCAACGGACTAATTGATGAAGAATATGATAATTTATCAACACACGAAAGATTACAACATATTATAAAATCAATTAATAATGTTGACAAAGTAGAAAATAAATTAGATTGGTACCTCTCAACTAAAGAAATTGTGAAACATAATCACGATGTGTTAATTGGTAAATTAGATAAGGTTCCTGATGCGTTTAAAGAAGTATTGGATTATTATAATGTAATATTTCCATCTAAAATAATATAATAAAAATAAAATATATTTTATGTTTGATTGGTACAAATTTGATATGGTAAAACCTATAGATAAAAATTCTAAAATTTTAATAGGATTAGGTGATGGTTTTGTTAATGGACACGGAGCGTGCTCAAATGAGTTATGGGAAAAATGTAATTGGGATTTGAATAATGTGACACACGATAACATTAAAGAATATCAAATGTCATTTTATAAAAATTCATGGGTACATAAAATATGTGAAAATTATATGACCGAATATATACCAATTAATATGGGTATTACGGGTGTTGGAAATAGAGGAGCAGTTAAGGAATTATATCTACATCCAGAATTAAATATTGAATCCGCGGCAGAAAAGGTTGTTGTCTTTATGTTATCAGATTTTGAAAAATTTGATTTTATACATAGAGAATATTTTGAACACATTCATTTTGAAACTATTCAACCAATGTTAAATCAATCCACATCTAAAAGAGAATTATGGGATAGTTTTACGAAACATGCTTATAGTGATAGGGGAGGTCTTATTGAAACATTATTAGCTATAGCGGAGGCTAAAACATGGTGTAAAGCACATAATGCAACATTATTACTCACAAGTTCAACTAGATATGAATATAATCACGATTATTTTGTAAAAACAATACTTGAAGATTGTGAATGTGATAAAGGTAGAACACCAAATTACCTCTTAGATAGACCCACATATGTGGGAACAATATCTAATTTTATTAGTTGGGAAGATTTTTTTAGACCGGCTGGACATCATTGCTTGACTGATTATTTACTTGAATTGGAAAATAAGGACATTTTAGCGAATACAAAGTATTCTGAAAAATACTACGATTATTCGTATGGACTTGAAAAAATAAGTGAAAATGGATATATTACAAATTCATCATATCCTTCAGAAAAGGGACATGAAAAAATTGCTAATATTATATCCAATCATATCACACATTTAAAAAATAAAAAACCAATAAAAAATAAGAAAAAATAATATGAATAAAGAAAGAAAATATCTACCAACATTGGCGGAATTAATTGACAGGTTAAGTATATCACAATTAAAAGAAGTATTTATAACTGAACATAAAGACGAATATTCACAAGAAATAAATGACATTCAACACGATATACAGTTATTCTTAAATGAACACCCAGATGCGTTAAATGCGGAAACAATCAGGGCAATAGTTGTTTTGGCTCAAACTAATTTACACATTTGGCATAATGAATCAAATTATCGTAAAGGAATTAAAGAAGGCAATAATTTAGAATTAACACATGGATTAAATGGTGTTAGAAATACCGCAAAAAATAAAATACAAGAGGTTGTGGGAGGTAGAAAAGATTATAAACTTGATTGTTTAGCTGCGGAGTTTCAAAATTGGGGAATTAGTTGGAATAGAACTGATATAACAGAAGAAGAAGGTTAAATATGATTTTATGTACACAAAATATAAAAAAGATTTACTGGAAGTTGGATACACAGTAATCGACAATTTTTTACCAATAGACGTGGCAAAAAAAATCCATGATTTATATATTAATGAAAAATCTTGGGAACACAAACATCAGGTAAGGGCACATCATTTTGAACATGTATTTAAAACGGATTCACCATATCTACCAAAAGGGGATGAGATATACTCATCAAAATTTAGTAGATCTGAGGAGTTAGAAAAAAATGAATTTATTCCAAAAGTGTATGACGAATTTTTTGTACCAATGTTAAAAGAAGTATCACCATTTGATTTAAATGAATTTGATATTAGGTGTCATAAATTAGATAGTGGAGATTATTATAGGATGCATATTGACGATTACGGTGGAGATATTAATTTAATCTACTACGTTAACGAAAAATGGGTATGGGATTGGGGTGGAATTTTAAATATTGTTGATGATAAAGATGTTGAATTTAATAAACAACTTTTACCTAAATTCAATAGAGTGGCATTATTAAATAACAAAGTTTTTAGATCACCACACTTTGTTAGTTCCGTCGAAGAGTACGCACAATTTCCAAGATACTCAATAGTATCGTTTAATAAATAAATTAATAAAGTTCGGGGTATTCAACTAAAACATGGATACCCCCTTCTTTTGTCACATATTTGTAAGCTAATTCAACATCCGAAGGAGTTTTTAAATCGTGAAATTCAATATTTTTACAAAGTGATTTATACTCCTCCAAATAGTTTCCTTTATGTTGATGACCTGGGTCGATTGGTTTATCTGACCCCTTACCAACTCTAACAATCATATTTGGATTCCATTCATCGTTACTCATTAGTTTAATCTTATCAACGTGACTAATCAATTGATTTGAAGCACATATTAAGAAATCCCAACGAGGGTAAAAGGTAATCACAAATTTTCCAGTTAAAGATAAACCTAATGACATACCCATTTGTGAATCTTCCATAACGGGCATCTCAATCATTTTTTCTTTTGGTACGTTTATTAATGTACCTGACATGGGGTTACCAGCCCACACGATTTGTTGACCAATAAATATCGTATCTTCTCTTTGACCCAAGATGGTCATAGATTCTGTTAATTGTTCTTTGTATGTCATATTAAGTTTTTAAAGTAGTTAGTATCTTTTTCATTATTCATAACTAATAAATTAATTTCTCTATTTTTCATAAATCTATTTTCATTAGTACGATAAAAATCTATAATTTCGTCTCTTATATTATCCAATCTTATAATCTCATCGATAATCATCTTCATTCTTTTTCCGTTGTCAGGTTCTTCATCATAACTATGATTAATAATATCATCAAAAAAATCAAACCCATATAATTCTCTCATTTTTTTAACATGATGTTTAGTAGCAACGAAAATAGGTAATTGTAAAAAATTAAAAGGTAAAAATGATTTTTCACTAGGTTGAATGATATACGATGGTTCAAAGTGGGTTTCAGTAACAATATTAATATATGAATGACCATATGAATTCATTCTGAAAGTTACTGACCTTTCCAACAAATGAGGAGGAAAATCAAACTCTTCTATTGTTTCAAAAACACTTTTTTTAATACCATAATTTTTAAAATAATCAATATATTCTTTTAAATCAACTATTTCTTCTTGAGTGAATATATTATTTAGTAACCACGGAACAATATTACCGTCAGAATCAAAAAAATTATCTTTTAACTCGTTTCCCCTAATGAAACTCCAATCAACTTTATCAAGTAAATTGTATTTTTTTAAAAGACACAATAACGCAATTCTATGTGATTTAACCATTCTATTATGTGTCATAAATAAAAATTCTTTATTTACCATAAAAGGATAGTCATATTTTGACATTTCCCTTACCGACACCACACTAGCCCAATCAACTCTGTGAACATTAACATCACTACCAGTAAATTCTTTTAATTCCTCTAATTTAACATTATTACATAAAAAATGAAATTGTTTTGGATTTAAATTATCTAAACGTAATGTATTTTCTAATACATTTAATACATTTTCACCATCAGATTCATGTTCGTTTAAAATTATAAAATGAAAATTTTCACATTCTCTTAAAATAGATTTCATCTCATCAGTTATTGGTAATCCATTTGTGTTTTTAAATAGAGGTTCTAAATATGCGTTTGTTTTATAAATGTAATAAAACTTTTCATTAGGTTTATCTTTTATTGAATTTAATTTATAAAGTATATAATCATCTATTTTGTAGTTATTCATTAAATCAATATAATACTCACGTAATGAATCACTATCGTATAATAAATTTAAAAATTTACCCATTTTTTTTATAAATTAAATTTTGAAAAAAATTATAATCGTCCTTGTTATTAATAATACTTAACGCCTTATCTTTATTTATTTGTAATCTATGTTCTATGTTTTTATAAAAATCAATTACCATATTTTTATTATTATATAATCTAGTTATTTCATTAAAAACCATAAAGAATCTTTTAATATGGTCAGGTTCTTCATCATAACTATGGTCAATTAAATCATCAAAAAAATCAAAATCATATCTTTCTTTTAATTTTTTAATGTGATGTCTCGTAGATAAAAAAATCGGAATTTGATAGAAATAAAAAGGAACATAAGATTTCTCAGAAATGTGAATACTAGTACTTAAAAATTCACTTTCAGATGTGATATTAATATATGATTTTGAAAATGAATTAATATCAAAAGCTTTCTCAAAATCTAACTTAGGTCCGAAATTACCAACTTCACCAAATGAACATTCATCTTCATACTTACTTTTTTTAAAATCAAATTGTGCAAAATATTTTATTTCATCATATATGGAAGTAATTTCTTCATCGGTAAAAATCCTACCATACATATTAGTATCAATTGAACCATCCTCATTAAAATATCGTCTTTTAAAATCCCAACCTTGTATTAGAGACCAATCAACGTCATCTAACATATTATTTTTTTTCAATAAACATAAAAGACCATATCTATGAGGTTTAACAGCTCTATTATGTGACAAGAATAAGAACTCTTTGTCCAACGTGTAAAAAGTTTTAGACCTTGACATTGTTGTTAAATTAACAATTGCCAAAGATTCCATAGTATATACGTTTATATTACTATTTGTCTCTTTTTTATAATCAATTAATGAACTATTATTATTTAAAAAATAAAATTGAGAAGTGTCTAAATTATTTAACAATAATGTATCGTTAATTAATTTAAATTCAATATCATCAATACCATAATCATTTTCATTAGTGAATATAATGTTAAAATTTTTATTATTTCTAATTACATTTAAGAAACTTTCAGGAAATGAAACATTGAACTCTTCCCCAAACAACCTTGTGGCATTTTGAATTTTAGGTATAAAATAATAATAATTCAAATTAGGATTTTCATACATGTCTTTCAATGTACAACTTTTAAAATTATCAATATTATATAAATTTACAAATCCAGATAACTCTAACATTCTTTCTTCAGGTGTTGTAAGTTTTCTTTTGAAGAAGAATAAATCAGCGTCAATATTATCTAAATTATCACAAATTACATTTAAAAAATCACCCATTTTCCTGTTCCGTAATGCGGCCATTGTTTTTTATAATCGTACCAAATTATGTCATCAGTCACTTCACTTTTTATTCCCCACGTTTCAATTGTTGGGGTATTAGTTGACACCCCATTATCCTCAACGATAAATTTAATAGGTAAGTCAAAATTCTTAGCGTACTTATAATTCTCCATAAATACCCCACCCTCAAATGTCATATCACCAATAAAACACCAAACAGTATCATTATTACCATTTCTTTTATTTGATATTGCAACACCTACAGCAATTGGTATTATACCACCCACAATTGCAGATGAATAGAATTTTTCTTCTTTATTGATGATGGTAATAGACCTACCATCTAATATTTCTTGTTCTAACCATTCAGATGATATACCCTTTAACAATGCGTGATAATGAGACCTCCATGTTGAAAAAACCCAATCAGATTTTTTTATTCGTTTGAAAATTTCAATTAATTCTTTTTCATTACCACCACTTAAATGAATTGGTCCTCTTACTTTACCGGATTCCCAATAGTCGGCCATTTTCCTCTCAAATTGAACTAAACCTTCAACATCCCATAATGGGTCACTTACTATTGGTAATTCATCGTTTAAATTTTTTATCATCTATCTCTTTTTTGTAAAATTGGATTATTGGTTGGCCATTCAATTTGGAATTCAGGGTCATTCCATTTAACGACTCCTTGTTCATGTTCATTAACATACTCACCTTTGTAGAAAAATTTATAATGATAAATACAATCGGTAATTGAATAGAACCCATTAGCAAATCCAGGAGGAACCAATACTTGTTCTCTAGTTTTTTCGGTTATCAAATACGATTCCCATTCACCATACGTATTAGATTTTTCTCTCATATCTAATACAACGAGGTATATGTCACCAACAAGAGCCTGAATTAGCTTCCAAGTTTTAGTGTCATAATGTAAACCTCTCAAAACCCCTTTATATGATTTTGAAAATTTATCGTGAACATTAATTTCTGATAAACCATAATTAATTTGATTTAATACTGGATGTTTCTCAGAATGAAATGTGGTAAAAATCTCACCTCTAAACTCTCTAAAAATAGATGGAGCATATGTTGGGACCTCATATCCGAATTTTTTTGATGGAGTAATTAAAAACTCATCCCATTTTTGATTATTATGACTCATATTAATACAAAAATAAGGTTTTTTTATTGTTTAGTAAATCAATTTTTTTATTTATATTTATTATACTTTATGGATAAGATTATATGTAGTTTGGAGGAGTGGGATAGTATTATTGACTATCATAGACCTAATGGATCATCTAAAACATGGTACATTAAAGAAATGAAACAACTTTCACGCCCATTTATGTGGGGAGATTGGAATGTATTTACAGAACAAGGTGAAATGTTCGATAATGGAATTTTTAGAAGTTTAGTTGCACCATTACACAGTACTAAAGTCGAATATAAAACAATTTCAGATATAGGTGATGATAAACACATATATGTCATAAACATATTTAATTGTAATTTCTTTAAAGAAAATTATGATATTGGTTTTAAATGCATATCGGAAAAGTATTTGAATGACATTTTAGAAGGAAGGTCAAAAATATTGATGTTTTTTAATTATGAAGGTTATTCTGGTTGTAAAAATAACGATGATTTAGAAATAATTGAAAAGTGGAGAATTGACTTGTCATTACCTATCGATTCTATTTATTACGTATCAGGAAATTTATTGTGTGAAAATATAGTTAAAGAAAGAGGACACGGTTATCAAGCAAGACCCATTCAATTTTTTGAACCGTGGAATAAATATGATGACCCAAATTGTGTTGACTTTAAACCTGTTAACGATAAGTACTTATATCTTTCATATAATAGAAACCCAAGACCACATAGAATAGTGTTCGCATTAGATTTAATGAAAAATAATTTATTAGATAAAGGTTTATTTAGTTTAAATAAAATTAACCATAATAGATTTAATCTTAGTCCTGAAGATTTTGAATTTTTAAAGAATAATAGCCCATTTATTATTGATGAAAAATATGGGTTGGATTATAATTTAGCGGTTAATATTGAAAAAAATGATTATGAAAAAACATTTATATCTGTTGTTACGGAGTCGTTAGTTGACGACGGAACTTTATTTTTTTCTGAAAAAATATGGAAACCAATAATGGTCGGTCACCCATTTATATTATATGGAAATAAAGGATCATTAAGTTATTTAAAATCAATTGGATACCAAACATTTGATAAATGGGTAGATGAAAGCTATGATGATGTTGATGATAGGAATCTTAGGTCTAAAATGGTGGTAGATGAATTAAATAAATTTACATTAAAGACAATTGAAGAATTACAACAAATAAGAAATGAGATGAAAGAAATATGTGAATACAATAAACAACATTTCAAAGTGTTATATAAACAAAATTATACACCTGGAGATTTAAGTATAACAATTGAGAATGTTTTTGATGAGATATGGACTAAATTAAATAAATAAAATATATAAATATGAAAGTAGGATTTATTGGGGTTGGAAAATTAGGTAGGGAAGCGGCAGAAGTGATGCAAAGTGCCGGTCACGAAGTTACGGGTTATGACGTGACAGAAATAAAAAATACAACAATATCAATGACAGAATCGTTGGAAGAGGTTTGTAAAGATAAGGAATTGATTTTTATTGCGGTACCAACACCACATCATAAAGATTATGACGGAAGTCAACCAACATCTCATTTAAAACCTAGAGATTTTGATTATTCCATTGTTAAAAGTGTATTAAGTAAAATAAATGAATACACAACAAAGGAACAGTTAGTTGTGTTAATCTCAACAGTATTACCTGGCACAACAAGACGTGAATTTATACCATTAGTAGAAAATTATCGTTTTATTTATAACCCATATTTAATTGCTATGGGTACAGTTAAAGAAGATATGGTGAAACCTGAAATGTTAATTATCGGTACTGAAGATGGTACAATGACAGGGGACGCAAATAAATTAACTGAATTTTACGGGACATTTATCTACCCTAAAACAAGATGTGAAATTGGAACTTGGGATGATGCTGAGGCAATTAAAATATTTTACAATACATTTATATCGGCTAAAATATCATTAGTTAATATGATAATGGATGTGGCGGAAAGAAATGGTAATATGAACACTGATATCGTTACGGGAGCATTAGAAAGAAGTACGTATAGAATTATGGGACCTGCATATATGAAAGCAGGCATGGGTGATGGTGGAGCGTGTCACCCAAGAGATAATATCGCACTAAGATACATGGCACAAGAATATGGTCTTACATATGATTTATTTGATGTGATAATGAAATCAAGAGAAGAACAAGCAATTAACATTGCCACAAGATTGATTAACTTATCCGTAGGTAATGATTTACCAATTGTTATTATGGGAGAAAGTTATAAACCAGGGGTTAAGTATGTTGATGGGTCTTATTCAAAATTAATTGGACATTATATTAATTCGTTAGATAAGGATATCACATATGATAACATTAATGAGCCCGCAATTTATTTATTAGGACATAAAGGAGTTTTCAACGATACTGAATTTCCAGAAGGAAGTATTATTTTAGATCCATGGAGAGAAAGAAAAAATAAAGACACAATTTATTACGGATATAAAAATGTATAAAAAAGTTGGAATATATAGTGCGTCGACTTTAGATAATGATGGTAGAATTACTAACATTATTAAAGAAATTGACGATAGTGAATTTGAATTAGTTATATATATGAACGAATTTGAATGCATGTCATATGCTTTCACTCAAGAAACATTAAGTCAATTAAAAAATATATTAATAAAGAAAAATATTAAATTTTATTTTATATGTGGTGCTGAATTTCAAAATGTACATATTGAACATTTAAATCTTTTTACCACTGATGTAACTAAAGAAGATGAATTTTTATTTTTTTTACCGTGGAGTACTTTTCTTTTACATTATTCGTATTATTTTCTAAAACATAAAGTACCTGATTTTGAAAATTTAATCTTTGAGAAGACATTTAACCATCTTTTCCTATGTTATAATAATAAGTCAAGATACCATAGATGTTATTTAATAGATAATTTAGAAAAAAATAATCTATTGAATATTGGATTAGTTTCTTGGAGAATGAAAGAACAATATTTATCCAATAATTATGAATTTAAATATTGGAAAGAAAAACCATTGTCAGTAGATAATCCAATTATTCAACCAGGAAATTCACCTGATAGTTTTGATGAATATACAAAGGACATGTTAAATATGGAGACATTTTTAACCGTGGTTACTGAATCAAGTGACAAATTTATATTTCATACTGAAAAAACATACAGAACAATATTATTAGAACAACCATTTTTAAGTTTTGGAGCTAAAAATCAAAATACAACATTGAGACAATATGGTTTTGAATTATATGATGAAATTTTTAATTACTCATTAGATGGGAGCGAAACTATTGATGAAAGAACACAAGGAATCGTCAATAACATAAACACGATAAAAGATAAAAATCTATATGAATTGTATGAACTAATAAAAGATAAAGTCATGTATAATAAAAAAAATGCAATGAAAATAATCAATAATGACCCATATATTCCAAATGTATTAGTTGAATTGTATAAAAAATATAATGAAGATTTTATGACGGCAATAAACAAAGGAATACTTCCAAATTGGGTACCCTTAATAATGAAAAATAAATAATAGAAATGTTAAATTTAAATTTAGTATATGATGATTGGGATGATAGTACAAACAAACCAATACCAAACGGAGAAAAAATGTTTGGGTATCCCGATAGATTTTGGGATGCGAGTAATTTAATGTACCATTTTATTTTCAATGGATTAAATTCTAATGTTGAAAGATTTACATTAGAAAAATATAGAATGTCCGATGTTTATGATAACCCTGATAAAAAATATTATTATATTATAAATCACGCCAGACTTGAACTACAAAGGGTATTTAATTATGAACTATTAGACATACATAGACCCGAATACGACTCCAAAAAAATGTTCCAATCAACACCATTTAGTGATGAAGTTTTGGAATGTGTCAGGAAATGTAAAAATTTTAACATTATGTTTTTAACAGAACACGAACCTGAAGATGAAATTGGTTTCAAAACTGTGATTGATTATTTTAAATCTGTGAACGTAAATGAAGAACAAATATTCATTATAACCAATAATTCAGAACTTAATGAGTTAAAATTGAAATATAAAAGTAAAATTAATACATATTCGTTAGAGTTTATTCCATTTTCATCCACATTAAGTTTTGAAGTTATTGGCTCACAATATATAAAGGAAAAAATGGGTAAATTTTTTATGTGCCACAATAAAGGACCTAAAATACATAGATTTTTATTATTATCATTATTAAAAAAATACAATTTATTAGATGAGATAAATTGGTCATTAGTCCCAACATGGAAACCATATTTTGATGTTCATCATTGTGACCCTCTCATTACTAAAAATCAATATGAGGCATTTAAAGATGATTTGGATTTTTTTATCGAACTTAAAATAAAAAATAGTGATTTTGAACGTGAAAAAAATTGGTTTAAACCGTTTGAAGATGTTGAAGTGGAAAATCTACCGAAGGGTGCGTTAATACCCGAAGACAGACATACATTAGAAAATTCATATGTGAATATAATCACAGAATCACAATACATTAATATTCATAGAGAAACCGAACATATTGTGAAAGAAAATCAAGTTATACATATTACCGAAAAATCAATACGACCATTTTATTTTTATCAAATACCATTAATTTTAAGCACACCAGGACATATTAGAAAAATGAAAGAAAAATATAAACTTGATTTTTTTGATGATATAATTAATCATAATTACGATAATGAATATGAACCGGAAAAAAGATTATTTCTTTTCTTTAATCAAATTTTGGAAATAAATAGAAATAAAGAAAATATAATTAAGTTCTACGAAAACAATCAAGAGAGGTTTGAAGAAAATAAAAGAAAAATATTAAAAATATTAGATGACAGAAAAGATTATTTTTATTTTAAAAGTTTATTAAATTGACAATGAGATTAATTACATTTGGAGATAGTTGGACGGCAGGACATGGAATTGAAACTGACGTAAAATATAAAGAAGAACCGTTTCCTCACATGTTCATTCAAAAATTAAGAGATATGAACTCATGGCCAAGATGGGTTTCAGATAAATTAAAATGTGAATATGTTAATTTAGGTGTTTGTGGTTATGGTAACGAATATATTTTAAAAGATTTAAAAGAAACGGTTGAAAACGGTTTCATAAACAAAGACGATATAGTAATAGTAATGTTATCATATCCATATCGTTATAAATCAAAAGACATTCACAATGTTGTTGAAATATATTTATTAATTGAAGAACTATTACAAGAATATAATCATTTTTATTTTAATTCTTTTTATCCATCCTTTAGAGAAGAAGATGTAGATACAAAAAAACTACCTGAGTATTTTATAAATCCAAATGGATGTGTTTCTGATATATTAAGGGATTATGAAATAAAAAATGATGAAGGTGTTTGGGAATATGGTAGTAGAAGTGTGTGGAACGACGAGAAAAATTTTTATGAGGGGGATTATCATCCTAATTTAAAAGGTTATAAAATAATTGGTGATTACATTTACAAGAACATTAAAAAATTTTTATGACCTATTTAGAAATTTGGAATCGGCATCTTGAGAACATGAAGAAAAAATTGGTAGATTATACACCATCATTACCGGTTGATTCGGATTATTTTGCTGTTATCGTTGAATTAAGAAATTATGAACATATGGAGACAGTTTTAAAAACCGTCATCTATTATCTTAATAAAACTAAATCAAAGATTAAATGGGGACTTCAAATATTTCACGGGGAGAAAAATAAAAAACAAATAGAATCGATAACTAAAAATTGGAAAAATGTACAATTAGTTAATTTAAATATTAATGACATAACTAAGTTGGAATATAGTAATTTATTAAAAACTACCGACTTTTGGGAAAAGGTAAATGGTAAGAAAATACTAACATTTCAAACAGATTCTATTTTATTAAGAAGTGGTATTGATGAATTTTTAGAATTTGATTATGTAGGGGCGCCATGGAAAAAATCAAAGGACGGTTATTTTGTTGGTAATGGTGGTTTATCATTAAGAACAAAAGATAGGATGATTAAAATCACTAAAGAACATAATAACATCACCGAAGAATGGGAAGATACATTTTTTGTTAAACATTTAAAAGGTAATGGTGTGGCTGATATTGAAACTGCTAGTAGATTTAGCATAGAAGATGTTTTTTATCAAAACCCACTTGGGGTACACAATCCAATAAAAATTAATACAGATTTACTTAAAAAGGTGTTGTCATTTTAAAATTTTTTTGTTATATTATAGGGAATACTATAACCTATGAATTACAAATGGCCACTGATTAATGATAACATCACAAAAGAAGACAGGAAAGTTTTATCTGACTTCATACTTGATAATCAACGATTTACAAATGGAGAAAGAGTTAAAGAGTTTGAATCTATTTGGTCTAAGTGGTTGGGAGTCAAGCACTCAGTAATGGTTAATTCGGGTAATTCGGGTAATTTCTTATCAATTGCACTAGTTAAAGAACTTTATGGTATTGGTGAAGTTATTGTACCACCATTAGGTTGGGTTTCCGATATATCATCCGTCGTTCAATTAGGAATGACACCTGTGTTCGTTGACATCTCAATGGACAATTTATCAATCACAGCAGAAAACATTGAGAAAGCGATTACACCACAAACAAAAGCAATAGTTCTTGTACATTGTTTAGGATTTAACGCCATTAATGAAAAAATCTTAGAAATTTCCAAGAAACACAATTTAGTATTGATTGAAGATTGTTGTGAAGCACACGGGGCAACATTTAAGGGTCAGAGAGTAGGTTCATTTGGTGATATATCGATATTTTCTTTTTATTTTGGGCATCATATCACAACCATTGAAGGTGGTATGGTGTGTGTTAATGATGATAATGCGAATGATATTGTTCGTTTATTTAGATCACATGGAATGACTCGAGAAGCATCACAAGAACTCCAAGATAACTTTGTTCGTAATTATCCAGAATTAAATCCTCTTTTTACATTTGCGGTTGCTGGGTTTAATATGAGAAGTACTGAAATCAATGCGGTGTTAGGTATTGAACAAATGAAAAGAATAGATTCAAATGTAGAAAAAAGACAACACAATTTTAAATTATGGTTAGACAATTTAGATAAGTATAAATTCTATACCGAATTTGATGTGGAAGGTAATAGTAATTTCGCATTACCTCTTATAATGAAAAAGGGATATGAAGATAGATTTGACATTAATGACGATTTTAGTGGTGTTAGAGATATTTTAGATTTATCAGGTGTAGAATATAGATTGGGCACTGCGGGTGGTGGTAATCAAGCATTACAACCATATCTAAAAAAATACGAACATCGTATTGAAGGTGAATTAACCAATGTAAATTATGTACATAGTAATTCACTTTATATTGGTAATCATACTGATTTAAATGACGACCAAATAATAAATTTATGTAAAATGTTAAACAATGTTTAAAGATAAAAAAGTTTTAATTACTGGAGGTGGAGGAATGATTGGTAGATCATTGATAAACCAATTAATTGATAAGGAATGTAAAATATATATTGCAGATTTAACAACCCCAACAGATTTACCCGAAGGTGTTGAACACTTACAAGTTGATTTAAGATTTTTTGATAATTGTTTGGATATTTGTAAAGGTAAAGATTATATCTTCCATTTAGCAGGTGTTAAAGGGTCACCTAAGATGTGTATGGAACAACCCGTGGATTTCATGGTTCCAATGTTACAGTTTAACACAAATATGATTCAAGCGGCATATGAGGCAAATGTAGATTGGTTTTTATATACTAGTTCAGTTGGTGTTTATTCACCAGCAGAAGTATTTCAAGAAGATAATGTTTGGTCAACATTTCCATCACCAAATGATAGATTTGCAGGGTGGACTAAAAGAATGGGTGAATTACAAACCGAAGCGTATAAAATACAATACGGGTTTGATAGATTCTCAATTGTGAGACCGGCCAATGTGTATGGTCCATATGATAATTTCAATCCAACAAATGCAATGGTTGTACCATCATTAATTAGAAAGGCAAATGAAAATGATATATTAGATGTATTTGGAGACGGAACAGCAATCAGAGATTTTATCTTTGCGGATGATGTTGCAAGAGGTATGATATTTGCGGTAGAAAATAAAATAACACAACCTTTAAATTTAGGTTCAGGTAAAAAACATACAATTGGAGATATCGTTGATTTAGTTACAAAATATTCAAGTAGAGACAATACAATAAAATATAACCCAAGTGGTGTTAAAGGTGATGATATTAGATTGTTTGATATGACAAGAGCTAATTCATATGGATTTGAACCACTAACAAGTTTAGAGGAAGGGATTAAGTTAACAACGGATTGGTATTTAAATAATAAAGATATTTTAGATAAAAAATATAACCCATTTGTAAATCATTAATATGAGTAATTTTTTAGAAGGTAAAAAAGTAGTAGTAACTGGAGGATCTGGTTTTATAGGGTCACATTTTTTATTGGAGTTAGTTGAAAGAGGTGCGGATGTAAGAACACACACACATAATAAACCACTTCAAGTTAGTAATGATAAAATTAAAGTAATTAAAAACATCGATTTAACAAAATTAAATGATTGTTTAATATTAACACACGGGGCGGATTATGTGATTCATTGTGGTGGAAGTATTGCTCACCCATCAACGGTACCGACGGACGTTCAGATATCACTAAATCAATTAACAATCATTGGCAATGTATTGGAATCGTGTGCGAAAAATAAAGTTAAAAGATTTTTAGATTTAAACAGCTCAACTGGTTATCCTGATATTCGTAGACCATTAACAGAAGATGAGTTTTGGGTGGATGAACCATATAAATCATATTATGGTTATGGTTGGATGAGGAGATATAGAGAGAAGTTAATGGAACACGTGTCAAGATTTTCAGGGTTAGAAATTGCTTTAGCAAGATGTACTGCAATATTTGGGCCATATGATAATTTTGATTTAAAAACCTGCCATGTTGTCCCTGCATTAATTAAACGGCATCTCAGTGGTGAAGACCCTTTTGTTATATGGGGAACACCTGACGTGGTTAGAGATTTTTTATATGTTAAAGATGTTGTAAATGGTGCTTTATTAATATTGGAAAATGGGGAATCAATGAGACCATATAACTTGGGATACGGTGATGGAATTACTATAGGTGAAATTGTTGATACAATTTTAAAAGTTACAAAAGAAAAACCAAAGGTTGAATATGATATAACAAAACCAACAACAATTCCATTTAGGGCGGTTAGTACTGAAAGAATAAAAAATGAATTGGGATTCAAACCTATTTATACTTTTGAAGAAGGAATGAAAGAAACAATTGAATGGTATATAAAAAATAATAAAAATGAAAAATGTATTAATTACGGGGATTAGTGGAATGGTTGGTTCACACTTATCAGATTTTTTATTGGAGAATACAGATTGGAAAATTTATGGTTTTGCAAGATGGATTGAATCTATGGAAAATTTAGAACATCTATCTGACAGAATTAATAAAAAAGATAGAATGGAATTGATATATGGTGATTTGAACGATTTAACATCACTAATTAATGCTGTTAACATATCAAAACCAGATTATGTATTTCACTTAGGTGCGCAATCTTATCCACAAACAAGTTTCGACGCACCTAATGAAACATTACAAACAAATATAATTGGTACCACCAATTTACTTGAAGCATTAAAGAATTCAAACTATAAAGACGCAAAAATACACGTTTGTTCATCTAGTGAAGTATTTGGTAAAGTACCAAGAGAAAAATTACCAATAGATGAAGAATGTTCATTCCATCCAGCATCACCATACGCAATTTCTAAAGTGGGTACCGATTTAATTGGTAGGTATTATGCTGAAGCATATGGAATGACAATAATGACAACACGTATGTTTACACATACAGGACCAAGAAGAGGTGATGTATTTTCAGAATCGACATTTGCAAAACAAATTGCAATGATTGAGGTTGGATTACAAGAACCTAAAATATATGTTGGTAATTTAGAATCGTTAAGGACGTATGCCGATGTGAGAGATGCGGTGAGAGCATATTATTTATTACTAACAGTTAATCCAACAGGTGGGGAGTATTATAATATTGGAGGCACATTTACTTGTAAAATAGGAGATATGTTAAACTACTTAAAAAATCAATCAACAGTGAAAGACATTGAGATTGTCACAGACCCAAGTAGATTAAGACCTATTGATGCCGACTTACAGGTACCAAATATAGAAAAATTCAAAAACCATACTGGATGGGAACCAACAATAACTTTTAATCAAACAATGGATGATTTATTAGAGTATTGGAGAAATAAAATGAAAACAGGACGTAAATTTTTAAATAGATAATGTATATAATAGGAATATCAGCTTTTTATCATGACTCCTCTGTATGTTTATTCAGAGATAACCAATTAATTTTTGCTTGCGAAGAGGAAAAGTTCACAGGTATTAAACACGATGACTCATTTCCAAAAATGGCGTTGGATTATGTTTATAAACACTATAAAATAACACCAAAGAATTTACAAGCGGTTTGTTATTATGAGGACCCTCAATTGAAATATCAAAGAGTAATGGAAAATATTAAACCTCAATGGTTTAAGAACCCACTATACTCATTAAAATCTTATTTGAAAATACGTAGTAATGTAAAAGAGATTGATAAGAAATTAAAAGAGATTTGTCCTATCGTATTTTACTCAACACATCATGAGGCCCATCAGTATTATGCACATTATACGTCTCATTTTGAGGAATCAACTTGTTTATCGGTTGACGGTGTAGGTGAGATTGACACGGTGTCATTGGGTGTTGCCGATTACAATGGAATCAAATACAGTTCAGTTGCAAAATACCCACATTCAATGGGTCTTTATTACTCCGCATTGACCTCATATTTAGGGTTTAGACCAAACGAAGGTGAGTATAAGGTAATGGGATTGGCGTCCTATGGTGACCCTCAAAAGTACATTAAAGAGGTAAGAAATCTTATATCATTCAAATCAGGTAAGTTAGTGTGTAATATGGATGTATTTTGTTGGAATAAAACCGATAAATCCATGTTTAATGAGAAACTTGCGGAACTATTAAGTGTTCCACAAAGATTACCTGAAGAAACATTGGTACAAACACATAAAGACTTAGCGGCGGCGGTTCAATTAAGATACGAGGAAGTGTTGTTTGAGATTATGAAATCAATTAAACCCGTTAGTAAAAGTCCAAATCTAACTTTAAGTGGTGGTTGTGCATATAACGGAACAGCCAATGGTAAGATTATAGATAAAACACATTTTACACATCTTTGGATTCCACCTGCACCATCTGATGCTGGGTCTGCAATTGGTGCGGTAGTACATTATTTGGTTAGAGAACGTAAAGTAAGAAGTAAAATTACAAGAAATCCATTTTTAGGTCCCGAATATTATATGGATGACATTAGACGAGCAATTGGTACCTACAACTTTAAAAAGTTTGAATCTGAAAATAAATTAAGAACACATATTGCTCAAAAATTATTTGAAGGTAAAGTAGTTGGTTGGTTTCAAGGACATATTGAATTTGGGTCTAGAGCATTAGGTAATAGATCAATATTAGCAAACCCAACCTTACCTAATATGAAAGATAGAATTAATAAGGTTATTAAAAAGAGAGAAGGTTTTAGACCCTTTGCACCAATGGTTACCAAAGAGAAACAAGACCAATTTTTTGAAATGACAGACGATGTACCATATATGAATCAAGTTGTGAAGGTAAAGGAAAAGTATAGGGATAAACTACCTGCAGTTACTCATGTGGACGGCAGTGCTAGAGTACAGACAGTTTACAAATACACTGTCATTCATGATTTATTAAGGGAATTTGAAAAATTAAGTGGTTATCCAATTTTATTGAATACCTCATTCAATGTTAAAGATAAGACAATGGTATTAACACCAAAAGACGCTATTGACACTTTCTTTGATACTGATATGGATATATTAGTAATGGGTAATTATGTTATGTATAAAAAATAAAAAATAAAATATGAAAAAATTAATCAATTGGGTAAAGAAGTACTTTGCTGACAAAAAAAGAAAGAAAGAGTTTAAGAAGAAATTAGAAGAATTACGTAAAAGAGATCCATTTATCTATAATCATTAATTTGGTTTTTTGAAAAAAAATTCGTATATTACACAATATGGTATATTGGTTAACTGGACAACCCGCAGCGGGTAAAACAACAATGGGAACTTGGATAAAGTCAATTTTCACTAATTCAATTGTGATTGACGGGGACGATATACGTGATATCTTTCAAAACAAAGACTATTCTGAAGGAGGAAGGAAAAAAAACATAGAAAAGGCTCAGATTTTGGCTAAGTTTCTTCATCATAAGGGTTATATAGTTATTGTATCATTAGTTTCACCATACAGAGAACAAAGGGAAGAGTTCAAGTCCGAAATGGGTGAGAATATTAAGGAAATATATGTACATACCACTCAAGATAGGGGACGAAATCATTTTCACGTTGATGGGTATGAACCACCGTTGGAGAACTATTATGTTTGTGACACTACCGATAGTAATGAATACGAAACATTTTTGGAGTTAAGAAAAAAATTAAAAATATAGTTTATGAGTAAAAAATATGCAATGTTTCCAGGACGTTGGCAAAATTGGCACAAAGGACATGAATGGTTAATTAACCAACAATTGGAAAAAGGTAAAGATGTTTGGGTCGCAATTAGAGATGTACAAGTAGATGATAATAATCCAAAAACTGCACAACAAGTTCTAAAAGAGTTATCAAATGAACCGTTTTTTACTGAAAATTGGGATAAGATTATGATATCTATTATTCCCGATATTGAAAGTATTAACTACGGTAGAGGTGTTGGATATGATGTTATTTACCACGAACCACCCGAAAATGTGGCTAAAATTAGTGGTACGAGTATCAGAAACGGGTATATTGACTCTAACGGAGATGTTATAGAATATTCTAATATGAATGATAAATGATGGTAGAACGTAAAAGGCACATTGCTAAAACAATTTCATATCGTATTGTAAGTACCCTTATTGGGTTCCTAATAATATGGTGGGTAAGTGGGTCAATCAAGGTTGGAACCGCATTTGGGGTGGTGGAATTATTCTATAAACCCATCCAATACTACATTCACGAAAGAATTTGGTATAAATGGATAAAATTTGGACTAAAAGAACAAATAAATAAAAATGGTAACAGAAATAAAAAACTTCATTAGTGAAGAAGAAAATCAAATATTAAGAAAATATTTTGATTTAAATAAAATGTGTGATTCCGAAACTACAAATGGAACGCCCGGGTTTTTAATAGCGAAATCAAGACATATAAAACCATCCGAAGATATATTCTTACAACAATTATTGGATAAAATGTTATCAGTTGTTGATAAAAATTGGCAATATGTTGATTATGTAAATTTTACTATATATCCAACCGGCGGGAAATTTAAAACTCATTCTGATTTTTTAGATACTTCATCTTCTTATAATATAGAAGAACTTCAATTGGGTGGCCAACGAGATTATACATTCTTATTATATCTAAATGATGATTGTGAAGGCGGTGAAACTAATTTTAGTGTAATAAATAAGAAAATAAAATTAGAAAGAAATAAGATGATTTATTGGTCTAATGTTTTACCAGACGGTTCTGCCAATTTTATTACAAAACATGAAAGTAAAATAGTGACAAATGGCGAAAAATATTTAATTGGAATATGGGCAAGGCATCAAAAGGTGTATACAACTAAAACTTTGTTATAAAATTTAACTAATATGACACAAGAAATAATTTTTACGAAAGAAGAATGTAAAAAAATAATTGAATTTTATAAAGAAACCGATTATAAAATCTTAAATAATGACGAACCAAGTCAAACTAGAATAAAATACAAAGGTTATCAAATCAAATATTCAAATGATTCCGAATTTTTATATAAAAAACTATTTGAATTTTTTGAAAAAAACACTGGTAAAAAAATATATACATATCCGACCGATATCTATATAATGCAATATGATGAAGGTGATTTGTTTTCACAACATACTGATAATATAGATGAGAGAGTATATGTTACAGGAGTACAATTAAACGACGATTATGTAGGAGGAGATTATATTTTTTACGAAGAAACGGGATTAAATATTGTTATAAATAAAGAAATTGGTAATTGTTATGTGTGCGGTGTACATCTATCACATGAAGTAAAAAAAATAACAAAAGGTACTAGATACTCATTGGTCGCATTTATTCGTAAAATCTCACTTACAGATAAAAATAAAAAAGTATTGATATAAAAATGAAAGACATAAAAATGTCAATAACAAAAGACGGAATATACCCAATTGACAAAAAAGGGATGTTTTATGCTAAAAATGACATGTATGAATATTATTCGGAAGTTGCGAAAATATTAGGTAATCGTGATATATTAGAAATCGGATATGGAATGGGTATATGTTCCAAAGAAATACAAAAACATAATCCTAAATCACATACTATCATAGAAATCAATAAAGACATATTTGAGAGTGGATTAATGTGGTCAAATTCCTTACCAAATGTTAAAATGATATTAGGTAATTGGTCTGATATTATACCTACCTTAAATCAAAAATATGATGGTATTTTTATAGATACCATTGAGGATGGTAATATTGGTAATTTTGAAAAGATAGCATCAACAATAAGTAAAAAAGATACTATATTATCTGTTTTTCATTATGAAAAAATAAATAATAAAAACCTTTACTATAAAAAAATAGATGGCCGTATATTAAATTGGTCAGTCTATGATGGCATCAAATTTGGAACAGTGATTGATAAATCTAAATTGATTTAACTGTTAACTGCAGCTAAAATATAACTTCTTAAGTTAGTTAAAATCGATTTAACTATCACTATTTTTTCAGGTGAAGTTTGTTTACTTCCTTTATTAATTAATTCGTTGTATGTTATTTTTACTTCTGGCATAGTGTTATTTATTATGTACTAAAATGTTATTTGCGTAAAAGTTGTGATTATCTTCAACTGTTACAATATATGTTTGAGTGTCTTCTGGTTTTAAAATTTCAATTTCTTTAATTGAGGTGTGACCACCTGTTTCCAAGTTTACCATATCCCCTACTTTAATTTTATAAACTTCTTTGTCAATTTTATATCTTTGGTTAGTCCATTCTGGAATAAATGACGCTAATCCCAATCCATTAACATAAATCGGATGGTCAAATGTACAAGTTAATGTAGTATCGTTTGAAAAATGATAGGTTACTAAATCATTATGAATTGGATTATTTAAACTAATTACTTTTTTAGGTTCAATAATTGATAAAGATTCATTAAACGAAATAACTTCATCACCAATTACTACATCTTCAATATTTTTAGTGATTCCACTTTCTAACGTAACCTTAGTACCTGCAACAAAACAAGACATTGGTCTATTATGAACCAAAACACCGTCAGCAAAAAAGTTAGCATTATCCTCAACATCCTTTAATGTAAAAGTCATAATTGAACCATCAATAACCTCAATAGAATTAACAACAGTTTCACCATCAATTGTCTTTACTGAGTCACCAACTTTCAATTTTACAACACCTATGTTGTATTTTTCAATAGTCATTAAAACATCCAAAGCCGCCCAACCTTCATTTGTCCAAACAGGATGGTCTTTAGTTATTTTTAATTCAGTTCCATTTTCTAATTTAACTATAGATATATGGTCTGATAATACCGACAATAATTTTCCAACACTTTTATTTTCATTTTCATTTGTAGAAAAATTATATGATACAACAATATCACCAGATTGAACATCTTCAATATTTTTTGAAGAACCGTCCGATAAAAGAATTTTAGTTCCTGCTGCAAAACATTCGTAGTTATGTACAATGATATCTGCTGGTTTTAAAATAACAGTATCACTTTCCTCAACGTCAAATGAGAAATACGAACCCGTATCATATATGACATTTATATCTTGTACTAATAATCCATTTCCAGTCGATGTTATAACCCTATCACCAGGTGCAATTGTAGTGGCTGAAATAAATTGAACGGTATCATTATTACTTTGCCAAGTTAAAATGCCAGAACCAAATAAAGAATTATATTTAATACTACCTTCTAATGTAAGTTCTACCGCGAAATCATCCAATTGAACTGAATCAATCTGAACAACCGATGACGTTGTTTCATATTTATTTAATAAATCATATTCTGTTTTAGTTTGTTTCCATTCAAACCAGTTATATGTATTAACTGCAGCATCGGGTAGAGACGTAACTATATATGATTTAACAACATCACCGACTACCACATCTTTTAATTGTTTAGTAGTATTATCTACCAATTCAACTAATGAATCTTCTCTATATCCATGTTGTTTAGGACCATCATGAGATGTTAAGAAATTAGAGATATATGAATATCTCCATTTTTTATCAACATAACTACCACTAACACTAAAATCAGCTTCAGCTGGAAGTGATGTTAATGTTGAAGAATCAAGAAATGCTAAATCAATCGCATCTAAATTAGACCCATACCATAATTGATATACTCTAATTGATTGTATTTTATTGTTATATAAACTATCGGTTTCATTATAATGATAGTTTTCAACTACATATGTATCTAATATGGTGGGATCAGAATTTAATAAATTATCAATTGTTGTGTCATTTTGTAACTTAACTAATTTATTATTTATATATGGTGAAAAAACAGATTTCTTTAAGAAATAATCAGGAATATTTGATTGTGTATTTTTATCTCTACTTAAATTGTCAAACTCAGTTAAATCACTTCTTTTAAATTTAAGATTTGGAATTGAAGAGGTGTCCCCGTTATTAATAAATAAATCGTAAAGATTAATTTCATTGGCACAATATTCCGAATCTACAATTGCGGTGGAATCATAAACAGATCTTATGATAAATGTTGTTTCATTATCAACAACATCTGAAGGAATACCATAAAAAGTATCAAATACCTTTACAAATTCCAATGTAATCCCACTAACAGATTGGTCACCATCCCAATTATTTTGCAAATAAGTTACAAAATCTCGTAAAGTGTTGTTGTATACAAATACCAATTTTGTGTATCCATTTCCCAATAAATGAGACTTCAAATTTGAAAGATCAAAATATGGTAATTGGGAGGGAAGAATTCCTGTGTTGGTGTTTATTTCTAATAGTCTTAGATTTCCATTAGAGTCGTGTACAAAATCAGCTGATATTAAGATACTTTTCATATTTTTTTAATTAATTTACTTTTTCTTTTAATTAAGTTAAATTTAAACTTAATATTTGTAATTATATAGTATAAATATATAAAAAAACAATTAAATTAAATAATGTCACATATATCTTATAGTATAAGTACATAAAAAATAATTAAATTGATGATTATATATATATATCTATATATAATAAAAAAATATAATATAAAAATCGATAATATAATGTTTTGTTTTTGTTTTCTTGCATATGGTGAAGAACATATTAATGAATTTAATATTGTAGCAAAATCAATTTTAAAATTAAATACGAATTTTAAAATAATAGTCGGTACGGATAATACGGATGCAATTATAAGTGGTGTACATAGTATTATTCAAATAAATGAAGGATTTAACTATAATTTAAAAAGATTGGTAATTGAACACGCCTTTAAAGAATTTAATACAATATTGTTTTTAGATACCGACATTTTCATTAAAAATGGTATAGACTTTTCTGTATTATATGAACTAAATGAGGGTATGTATGTGGGGGAAATAGTAGGATTAAATAGATTAAAAGATGTTTATGGGTCACTTGAATATATGAGAGAATATTTGAACGAGTTAACCAACATATACCCGAACGAATTTTTTTTAGTACATGAAGGGATATTTGTTTTAGAATTAAAAAATAATAAACAAAAAGAAGATTTTATAAAATATTGGAAAGAAATTGACACTCAAACAAGACCCTATCAAAAGTTAGCGTATGATTTACCTGGCGCAATGGAGGGAATAATAATATGGATTGCAATACAAAAAGCTAATATTAAACTTACGTTAATGGAAGGAAAAATTGAAAAATTATTTAGAAATATACGTCATTTTGGGAAAAGAAATTGTAAATTGGAAAGAACATTAATTTAATTAATATGGAAAAAGTTTTGTTTACTAAAGAAGAATGTGAAACAATTTTAGAATATACAAAAGAAAAAGAAGGGTTACCCTCCAACCCATCTTATAAAAAATCAGATTATTTAGCTTGGTATATCTATCGAGATGAAAAAACAGAATGGATATTCCAAAGAATATTTAAATATTTAAAGGATTTTGTAAGTCTAAACAAAGAATTAGATGTGTTGTTTTTACAAAGTGTTAAAATAGGAAATAAATTTGAAAGGCACGTAGATGTTAGTAATTATTTTAATGTGGGAGTTTCTTTAAACGATGATTATGAAGGTGGTGAATTGTATGTAGAAGATTCAAACTATGTGATAGAAAAAAAACAAGGTAATATTTATTTTTTTGAAGGATTTAAACCTCACGGAATATCCGAAGTTATTACTGGACAGAGATTTACTATAGTTGGTTTTTTTAAGATTGGAGATTTGAATTTTAATAAAACATTTGATTCTAAATTAATTTAATAAATGAATGAAATAAAGAAAAATATACTAACCGATAGTGATATTGATTTAATACAAAATTGTTATAGAAACGGAATCGAAAATAATGGCGATGGTATTAATAATACTTTCAAAATGAATATGTTTAGTAGAATAACATGTACAGGAAAAGAAATATTTTTTTGTGATTTAAAAAATGAAAATTTATTGCAAATTGTTAAAAAATATATATTATTAGAAAAAAATGAATTTATTGATTCGATACATCATATAACATATGGAATTGGTGAATATACATTACCACATTATGACGCACACCCAAATAATACATTTTCAAGTAAAACATATTTATTTTTATTATCTGATACATTTGAAGGGGGCGGATTGTTTTTAAACAAAACTCTTGTTGAATTTAACAAATCTGATATAATTGTATTTGATGCATCGGTTTTACATGAAGTAAAACCCATAAAAACCGGATTAAGGGAAGTTTTAGTTATTTGGGTTAGGAAAAATAAAAAAAACATATTATAGATATGGATTCCATTATACAATATAAAATCACAAAAGATATGTTTATTAAAATTAAACATAAAGATTGTTACAAATTAAAATATGTCGATTTAAATAATTACGTTGATTATGTTGATGATTTTAAAATTATAATTGATTTACTAGATAGACAATTAAAATGGGACGGTATTCCGACATTAGAACAATGTTATAAAAGATTTATTTCAAATTCATTTTGTTTATTATTTTATTATAATAACAAATGTATTGGGTGGAATTGGGGAAATCAAAATGTAACAAAAAATTGGATTGATATTGATAAAACTTTAGATAAAAATGAATTATATTTGGGTGGTTGTTTTGTTTCTAAATTAGTTGAAAGGCCGTCAGACGCTGGAATTCAAAACTATAACATGTTTTTTGATTATTGTTTGAATGTATTAAACCCAAACACAATGTACGGATATTGTGATAGTTGGAATAAAGCGGCAATACGAATAAACTTAAGTAATGGGTGGAAAAATTTTAATCTAATATGAAACACTTAACTAACGATATTTTAAAATGTAGAAATAATTTAGACGAATTAAATTTTGAAAAAAATAATACCTATTCCTTTATACCGTGCGATAGTGAAGAACTTTTTAATAAAAATTTAGAAAGAGAGAATAGAAATTATAGCCTATTGTATTATTTAAAAAATCCGATAAAATATAGTTTAAATAACGAAGGATTTAGAACACCTGATGATTTTAATTCGGAAGATGAAGGTAATGTTTATTTAGGGTGTTCACATACTTTTGGGATTGGTCATCATTTAGAAAATACATGGTCATATAAGTTAAATCAACAGATTGGTGGAAAATTTTGGAATTTATCAGTCGGAGGAACTGGTGTGGCAACACATTTTAGATTATTATTTGGGTATTATAAAGAATTAAAAATTAAAAATATATTTCATTATGCTCCAAAATACCCTAGATATGAATTTATTATAAATAAAACACCTATAAATTTTATAATTTCAAATTATAACAAAAATTGGTTAAATCAATTCGGAGATTTAATGGAAACTTGTCTATTAACAGATGAACAATGTGAATATAATTGGATAACATATACGAATGCCATTAGAGGTATTGCTTCAGAAATTGGATGTAATTATTATTTAATTGACGGATGTGATAAATGGGACGGAAGAAATGACAAATCATTATTGGCTAGAGATATTATACATCACACTACATTACTTCAACACATGGTGTTTAAAGATTTTCTAAAAATGTATAACCCAAAAATGATAGATAATATTGAAAACGACTTATCGGTTTTTGATATAGAAAAATTTTTTAGTTCAGATAAAAAAACATTACTATAGAATTTTTTTAATTTGATTAGAATCGAGAAATTTCAAAAATGACGGTTTCTTTTTATTAATGAATAAATTATGATTGTGAATTAAGATGTCTTCCATTTCATTTAACATAATACATAACTCATCATCTGTTTTATTACATATGAAGTTAAGAATGCCGATTATTTTATTTACTCTTAATAAATTATTTTTTTCATCGTCATAACTTTCATCCCACCACCTGTCAAATGTTTTATAACCCATTTCTTTTAATTTTTTCAATGAATAGGGACTACCAAATATAATAAAAGGTTGACACGTGTAAATTGGTTTGAATGTTTTTTCGGTTAGAAAAACAATGTCTTTATTTATTATTGATTCAGTTACCAAATATAAAAATGTTTTTTTTATAATATTAACATCTAAAACCGAACCTAAATTCTTTGATTTATCAAAATCATCAAACGACCATGAAGTTTTGTTGTTAATAAAAAAATCATTTATTAATTTATTCTTTTTATTATCTATATTAAATTCTATTTTATAATTAAAATATTTTTGATTATTTTGTAAACTAATATATGAATTATTAAAAACCTCATTATTATGAAATATTTCGTAAAAAATATATTTTCTTTGACTTCTAGATATTCTATTATAACAAATTATTTTTTTTTCAAAGAATTTTTTGTTTCTATTTATCTCGATAAAAAAATCTAATGTAATATTTTCACTAAATTTATTAATGAAGGTGGGAACATCTTCAAATAGACAGTAAGGTATAAATTCACAATTAACATAGTCATATTTTTTTTTAACATTTAAATCTCCCGTTAAAACCTTAAAATTATTATAATTAAAATTATATTTTTTTATAAGATAATTTATAAAAATTAAAAAAAAACCATCCGTTGGACCCGAACATTCATCCGAAGCATTTAAAATAACAACACATTTTTTTTTAATAATTAAATTAATTATTGATTCGTCAATTAGAATATCATCATATAAAAATTCGTTTTCTTTATTGGATGATAATACTAAATTAATTACATAATAAAAATTTAAATCACTATCGATTATTTCGGTAAGTTCCTTTTTATTTAAGAAGGCCGAATCGATTGAAAACCCTTTTTGGTTATTAGGTATGTAAAAAAACATTTTATCCATAATATTAAATATTTACTTTAAATTTTAGCTTATTTTCATTATATTATGTGTAATGAAAATACTTGCACATACATGTTTTATTGGAGTAACAGGATACGCTAACCACGCGAAGTCCTTTTTTTGTGCTCTGAACAAATACCACACAGTTAAAGTTAGAAACTCAACCATAGGTAGTGGTTGGAAGGGAATGAATAACACACCTCACGATGATGAACCTTACATCACTGATGAGATGAAAGATATGTTAATCTTACAAACCCTTATCAATAGTGACGGTAGCAGATCTCACTTACCAATATACGGTTATAAGAATGACTTTAAACCTGACGTTCATATTGTATTGGTTGATATGAACAACTATTATTTCCACGAGAATTATGAGGGTTACAAGATAGCATTTAATGTATGGGAATCCACAAGATATCCACAAGATTTTTTTAAGAGATTAATGTACTTTGATGAGGTATGGGTACCGACACAATGGCAGTTTGATTGTTTGGTTGAACAAGGGTATCCAAAATCTAAAATATCAGTAGTTCCAGAGGGAGTTGACGTGGAAACATTTAAACCGTTAAATAAGACACCAAAGAAGGATAAATTTAGATTCTTACACTTTGGTAGATGGGATTATAGAAAAGGAACAACAGAGGTTTTAAGGACATTTGGTGAGGTTTTTAAAGGTAGAACTGATGTTGAGTTAATTGCGTCAGTTGAAAACCCATACGCGTACGATGGGTTGAAAACAACAGAAGATAGGGTTAAATTCCACAACATCAACGATGAGAATATAAAGTTTATTAAGTTCACACCGAGAGAAGAATATGTGAAGTATCTACAAGAGGGTGATTCATTTGTTACCTGTGCTCGTAGTGAAGGATGGAACTTACCATTGATTGAGGCTATGGCTTGTGGAACACCATCAATTTACTCTAATTGGGGAGGTCAATTAGAATTCGCTGAAGGTAATGGTATTCCCGTTAAGATAGATGGTTTAAGACCTGCGAATGTGGAACATAAAAATTTTCCCGGTGAATATTGTGAACCAGATTGGAAAGATTTGGGAAAACAAATGTTAAATGTGGTTGAAAAATATAAAAATAATAAATTAATAGCATTACAAGAATCCAAACAAATCCACGAGGATTTCAATTGGGATAAAATAGCAAAAACAGCATCAGAAATATTAATGGAAAAGAAAACAATTAGAGAAGATGATTTTTATAAATCAGAAAAATTCTACACCGATGTAGATGTGTTAGAAAACTTAGGTGATATTAAAGATTACCAAGGAGGAACCATTGAGGTTGCGAATAAGTTTGGTTGGCCAAGAGCTATTTACCATGAAATTTTTAATTTAAAAGATTATTATAAGTTTCCTAACCAAGATAAAAGAATTTATGACGGAGATGTAGTAGTAGATTTGGGTGGAAACATCGGAATATTCAATAGATGGGCGTATAGTCAAGGTGCGTCTAAAGTAATATCATTCGAACCCGATAGGAGATACTTTGAATTACTATCAAAAAATGCTGACCCTCGTTCAATTTTATTTAACGGTGCAGTTGCCGATGAGGTAGGTGAAATGATATTATCGGAAACAGGACATCTTGGTGGATCAACATTACTTGAAACAAAAGAAGTAACAAACACATATACAGTTAAAACATATACATTAGATTATTTGTTTGAAACGGGTGTGGTAAATAAAATTGATTTTTTAAAAATAGATATTGAAGGTGCGGAACATCACGCATTTGTGGGTATATCCGACGAGAATTTGTTAAAAGTTAGAAACGTGGCGATGGAATATCACCATAACCTATTAGGACATAATGTGGAATTAAGAGAAAGTTTAATTCAAAGAATGACAAAATTAGGATTCTCAAATTACACACTATATATGGGAGAACATGAGAACTTACAAATGTTATATTTTGAAAGGAAGGTTTCATCAAATAGAAAATCCGTTATACATTTTGTTGACGGACCATTTGTTGAAATCAACGAAGATGCTCAACACCAATATAACGTTCAATTTATTAATGGAGACAATGGTAAAATAGTTTATGAAACTAATATCAAGAGTAATCATTGGACAAGAGCATCTAAAAAATACTATGTTAATTGGATTGTTAAGATTAAAGGTATTGATAATGATTTTTATAGAGAGGAGAAATTTAATCCTGAAGGTCAAAGAATTATGATATGTTTTGAATCTAAATCTTTGGGAGATAGTTTAGCTTGGATGCCGTATGTTGAAGAGTTTAGAATTAAAAACAAGTGTCATGTTGTATGTTCAACATTTAAAAATGATTTATTTAAAGGACAATATTCCGAAATTGAATTTGTTGAACCAGGAACAGGAGTTAATAATTTATATGGATTATATAGATTAGGGTTATTTTACGATGATAATAGAACAATAAGATATGAAAATCACCCGACTAACCCTAAAGTGGAACCATTGGGTAAAATGGCTACCGATATATTAGGATTAGAATATGAAGAGATTAGACCTAAATTACCAACTTTTAGTGATAAGAAAAAGAAGAGAGTGTGTATAGCGGTTCATTCGACCTCACAATGTAAGTATTGGAATAATCGTACAGGATGGCAACAAGTAGTAAATCACCTTAAAAGAAAAGGTTATGAGGTAAGATTGTTATCAAGAGAAGAGGACGGATATATGGGTAATAAGAACCCACAAGGAGTGGTACAACAAAAATCAGGACCGATTGAGAAGGTAATTCAGGTATTAGAAGAATCTGAATTGTTTATTGGTATTGGTAGTGGTTTAAGTTGGTTGGCATGGTCTGTGGGTATTCCTTGTGTTATTATTTCAGGTTTTAGTGAGGAATATAGTGAACCAACAATAGGAGTTTCAAGAATTATTAATAAGGATGTTTGTCATGGATGTTGGAATGTTTATGATTTTAACCCTGGTGATTGGAACTGGTGCCCTGTAAATAAAGGTACACCACAACAGTTTGAGTGTTCAAAATCGATAACGGGTGAAGATGTAATAAAAGAAATTGATAAATTAATATAAAAATCTATAGATTTATTTCACAAATGTGATTTGTAAAGTATTTATTAGGGTATAACAATATAACCTATGAAAATATTTGACGCAAACATCTCGGGATCACTAAACGTATCGGGCGCAGCTCGTTTCTTTGGAGATCTTACGGTAGACGGAACAATAAACGCCACCATCAGTGGTACAACCTCAAACGCCTTAACCTTAAACACAACAGGTTCAGCTCGTTTTGCAACCACAGGTAGTAACCTATTCACCGCAAATCAGACAATTAGTGGATCAATAATCCCCGCTGTTAACAACACTTACGATTTAGGTAGTCCAACACATTGGTGGAAGGATATCTACGTATCAACAGGATCCATCTTTATTGGTGGAATTAAAGCTATCAGTACAAACTCTGATGGTACAATACAAGTAGGTGCTCAAGTTGTACAAACTTCAGCGAGTTTGGCTTCAGTAGGTCTTGCAGTTCCCGCAACAGGTTCAGCTGGATCAAGTCAAATAGTAGGTAGTCAATCTATTACAGGTAGTCAATCCATCACAGGTAGTTTGACAGTTAGTGGTAGTTTAGGTGTGACTGGTTCATTGTTCATTAATGGAACATCATATACTGCGGCTTCTTCAGGTACAAGTGGTTCATCAGGTTCTAACGGAACCAACGGTTCTTCAGGAACTAGTGGTTCTAACGGAACCAACGGTTCATCAGGTTCTTCAGGAACTAGTGGTTCTAACGGAACCAACGGTTCATCAGGTTCTTCAGGAACTAGTGGTTCTAACGGAACAAACGGTTCTTCAGGAACTTCAGGTTCTAACGGAACAAACGGTTCATCAGGTTCATCAGGTTCTAATGGAACAAATGGTTCATCAGGTTCTAATGGAACAAATGGTTCATCAGGTTCTAATGGAACAAATGGTTCATCAGGTTCTAATGGAACAAATGGTTCTTCAGGGTCTAGCGGATCTAACGGAACAAACGGTTCTTCAGGAACTTCAGGTTCTAATGGAACAAATGGTTCTTCAGGGTCTAGTGGTTCTAACGGAACCAACGGTTCTTCAGGAACTTCAATAACAACATCAGGTACTAACAATAAAGTAGTTAAATTTACTTCTGCATCAACTGTGGGCGACTCATCAATAACTGATGACGGAACAACAGTTACTATTAATGCTAATTTAATGGTATCAGGTACAACTACAACAATCAATTCAACAACACTTGCAATTGGTGATAATATAATTGAACTTAATGGTTCAGGTGCTGTAAATGGTGGTATAGTTGTTAGAGACGCAACCGCAGCATCATTAGTATCAGGTTCGTTATTATGGAATACAACTACTGATAAGTGGATAGCGGGTCCTTTAGGGTCTGAGATTGAAATTGATACTATTAGTGGAACACAAACACTTACAAACAAAACAATTAGTGGTGGTTCAAATACTTTAACTAACATTGCAAATGGTTCATTAACTAACTCATCTGTAACTGTAACCGCAGGAACGGGTATGAGTGGTGGTGGAGCGGTTGCTTTAGGTTCATCGGTAACATTAACCAACGCGGGTGTAACTTCATTAACTACAAATACAGGTTTAAGTTCAAACGTAAGTGCAACAGGTGCGGTTACGGTTACAAACGCAGGTGTAACATCAAACGTAGCAGGTACGGGTGTATCGGTAAGTGCAGGTACAGGAGCGGTAACAATCTCAATCGGTCAAGCGGTGGCAACTGGTTCTACCGTACAATTTGCTAACGTAGGTATAACAACAGGTTTAGGTGTGGGAACAGCAGCACCTGCAACTGTAGGTTTGATTAGAGCAACAAATGACGTTATCGCATATTATGTTTCAGATGAAAGATTAAAAGAGAATTTTGAAAACATTACAAATCCTTTAGAAAAGTTAAAACAAATCAACGGTTATACATATGATTGGATTCCAATGGTTGGAGTTCACGAAAATGAAGGTCATGATGTAGGTGTTAAAGCTCAAGAAATTGAAGCGGTTTTACCTGAGATTGTAACAACAAGAGAAAATGGTTATAAAGCCGTTAAATACGATAGATTGGTTGCTTTGTTAATTGAAACAAACAAAGAGTTATTAAATCGTATTGAAGCTTTAGAAGAGAAAATTAAATAATTAAAATAAATTAATACTCACCACGTCCTAAAAAAATGTGGTGAGTATTTATAACAAAGAACTTAGTTAAAAGAAATATATCATGGGTACAGTACCAGCAACGGGAACCGAAGTAAGTATGGGAAGAATTAGTGTAGTTTTAGGATTAGCATCTACACCAGGTGAAGTACAAGTAGGTCTAAACTCAACTTTAGGTGTTGGTCGTAACCGTTCATATTCTAACTTGGCTAGTATCCCAAGCGGATCACAAACTTTAGAATCATCAGATTTTGGTGGTATATCAGGATCAGGAACCTATTAAATTTACATTTTCAATTTTTTTTATTATATTATAGTGTATGAAATTACATTATAAGAAATCCCCCTCCAAATACGAATTACAATACGTTAAATGGAATGGTATTAATTTTGATAGGGACAAACTCATTAAGTTTGTTAAACGTCTTAATTTAACTTATCTATTGTCATTTATACCGCATTACAGACAGGAATATCAAATACTTAATGAAATATATGATTCATACGATAAAGTTCGTATGGATGGTTTATTAAATAACGATGAGAACATATTAAGGATGTGTTTTATTGAAAAATGGGCGAGAATTGCTGCGGTGGATATCCTTCTTACAAATGTGTACTCAAGATTAACTTTCACAACAATTAGTAATTTACCAATTAAAGATTACCAACTTCTAATGAAAAGGGTTGAAGAAATGGTTGATACTGGTAGAAAAACAACATATCAAAGTAATAAAATAACAGATAACATACCAGGTCAATGAGTAAATCAATAAATAATAGTTCAATGTGGAATGTTAAACCACTTAAGTTGTCAATATTAGTACCAACAAGAGACACTGTACATTCTCAATTTGCATATTGTTTAACACAACTATATAATACAACAAGAGAAGCTGGAATTGATACATATCTATTCTTTGATTCAAGTACGATATTATTGAATCAAAGAAATAATCTTATTAAAAGTGCTAAGGAAGTAAATTCAGATTATGTTCTATGGTTAGATAGTGACATGATGTTCCCACCAACCACCGCATTACGTCTTTTAGAACACGATAAGGACATCGTTGCTTGTAACTATATGAGACGTTCAAAACCTCTTAAAACGGTTGCATATACCGATTTAAATGATTGGAACAGTTGGGTCCCATTAGAACCACTGGAAGATTTAATTAAAGTACAAGGTGTAGGTATGGGGTGCATGTTAATGAAATTAGATATGTTCGATAAATTGGAAAAACCATATTTTGAATTTCAATATAAAGAAAACACCGAAGATTACTTCGGTGAGGACTTCATATTATTAGGTAAGTTAAGAAATTTAGAATATGATGTTTATATTGATACAATTTTAAGTGTTGATATAAAACATTTAGGAATATATGCCTTTGGAAATAACGATTAAGTTACTTGATTTCTATAGATAAATTACCAACATTATACATACCAGGTTCGTATTCCTGAATAATCATTTTCAATACTGTTATGTTGTTGAAATCTTCTTGAGTTAAATCAGATGTTAATTTTACCATAACATCAACATCATCGTAATTTTCGAATTTAGATTTTAAATCATAACGAGTTGTTGATTGTTCAGTTTCGATATAATCTTGAGGAGGGGTACCTAAATTAATTTTATTAAAGAATGGTTCCAATAAAATTAAATTACTATCGTCATTTATTGTTAAACCTATATTTAAATTCTTATATGTAAAATCATCTTTCTGTTGATAATTTACTTGGTTGAATGTTGAAATTGGAATACCCCATTTTCTGACAAAATTTCTATTTGAAAATATCTCAATATTTTGTCTCTTATCTTTCATTTCATCACTAAATCTTGATGTTTGGGACACGAAATGATATGTTATGGCACATTCAGTTGTCTTTAACTTGTATCCTTTTAATTTTGCTCTAATTAAAAAATCATCATCTTCACAAAAACATGGAACAAAACTAAATCCATCAAAACCGCCCAAATCAATAAACATATCTTTACGTCCACTCATAAAGAAAACTGCACCATCATAAAGTTCACATTTATCTTTATTTTGTTTAACGTACTTATCAAACAATTTCTTATTAAAATTATCAAAACCAGTACCCATATCTAATATTACTTTACCGGGTCTTTGATGACCAGCAAATATTGGAGGTTCAATTGTGGTATATGATAATAATGTATTCGGATTTTCATCTAATAATCTATCTAAATTTTCTAAAAACCCTTTACCTATAACCATATCATTATGAATTAGAACTAATTTTTCGGTGTCTACTAAATCAATACCAGCATTATATGTTTCAGAGAATGTTAATCTATCATCATCGTGAAAGAAAGATAAGTTTTCATCTTCTAAAGATTCTAACCATTCTTTAGTACCATCACTTGAACCACCACTACTAATTACCAATGGAGATTTGGGATAAACCTTACGTAGATGTTTATAACATTCTTTTGTTAAACCTAATTTATTATAAACTGCCAATACAAAACTAATATTCATTTTTTTATTTTAATTTAAATTATTTTTTCCAAAAACTATAAATTCCTTTTTCCACTTCATAGTTACCCCAAACAAATCTTTTACGATTATGTTGTTTTTGTACCCATTCCCACATTTGAGATAATCCATCGTATAATGTCGTCTTATCTTCATAACCTAATAAATCTACAGATTTTTGCCAAGTGGGTACAGCAATTTTTACTTCATGTCTTTGTTCTTTATATACTGTTTGACCATCTTTTATTACTTCTTTTAATGTTTCATTTGCCTCATTAATAGTATAATGACGTGTCCCACCTAAATTAATAATTTCTTTAGAACAATTTTCTTCTTGTGAAGATTTCCATAACGGTTCTAAACAATCATCAATAAAACTAAACGCTCTCTTTTGTTCGCCATCACCAAAAATTGACATTGGTTCACCATTCATATATTGATACATCCAAATACCTAATACATTACGATATTTGTCCCATATGTTCTGTTTAACACCATATACATTATGTGGCCTAATGATACACCAATCAAGACCATGCTGTTCACCAGCGACCTTAATATCCATTTCACAGGCATATTTTGCAATACCATATGGATCAACAGGACAAGGTACTTGTTTTTCATCAAATATATCCCCATTACCATGACCATATACTGCCATTGTTGACGTGAACACCAATCTTTTAACATCGTGCTTAATACATTCATTTATGATACGTGATGTTGCAACTAAATTGTTTTGGTAATTATAACTTCTAATGAATGGTGATAACCCTTCAGCGGCATATGCTGCCATATGATAAACGTAATCAAATTGATGTCTTTCAAAACATTCTGAAATGTTACCATTAACCAAATTCATTTGCCACAACTCAACTTTTGAGTTAACATTTTCAATGTATCCACCACTTAAATCGTCAATACCGACAATTTGAACTTCTGGTTTATTTTCAATTATCCAATCAGATAATCTTGATCCAAGTAATCCAGCAACACCTGTAATTAGTATTTTCATATTCTTTTAATTATCTACGTAAAGAGATTTATTCATTCTTTTATTTATTCAAATAGTTTTTAATATAATCACTTATATTTTTAGTTGGTTGCCATCCCAATATTAATTTTGCCAAATAATTTTCACATAAAGTTACTTGAGCCTCCCCTGGTTTATCTTCTGCAAAGATAAACTCACGATTAAACATTAAAGCAATGTCCTTTATTGAAAAGTTTATTCCTCTACCCAATTCAAAAATATGACCCCAAGCATTTTTTTCGAATATTTTTACTAATCCATCAACAATATCGTCTATATGTGTAAAATCTCTTCTTTTTGTACCATCACCATAAATTGTCAATGGTTGGTTATTTTCAATTGATTTCTCCCACGCACCAATCAATGTACAATAGCCACCACTTTTTAAATGATATGGGCCATAGACATTATAGAATCTTGCAATTGATGATTTTAAATTAAAATGTTCTTGATATAATTGTATGATTTCTTCACCAACATCTTTACTAAACGTATAAGGGTTTTTAAACTTACCACTGTGGTGAGAACTACTACCAGCATAAACCAAAGGGATGTTATTTCTAACACAAAATTCCGCAATATACATTGTACCATTTGCGTTAGTTTTAAAATAATTTATCGGGTCTTTAAATGATGGTTGTATTCTTGCAATTGCGGCAAGATGATATACAATCTCAAAATTATCAAATACCGCCCAATCTCTATAACAAAAACTAATATCTTCATTTAGATATCTAACACCATCAATATGATTAGTTCTTGATCCTGTTGAGTAGTTGTCAATTGAAGTTATTTGATGACCTTCAGTTACTAATCTTTTAATTAAATTGGTACCAACAAACCCTGCACCACCTGTTACTAATATTTTCATATGTTATAACCTCATTCCTTTTGGAACTTTTTTTTGAAATTTATTATTTTCTTTATCCATAAATTCAAATATACCCAAATCTAAATTATGTTTTTTTACCAATTCATTCATAGCCATTACATCTTTTGGTAAACACATACCACCATATCCACCAAATGTTTTATTTACATTTAAATAATGTCCTTCTTGAATACCATGAAATAAAAATGAATCTTTAATAACATCATAATCACCACCCATTTCTTCTGCAATTTTTGCAAAACTATTAGCAAATGTAATTCGTAATGCTTTGTAAGTATTTGAAAAATATTTAACCAATTCTGCTTCAATTGGTTTAATTTGTACTTTATGTACGGGAAGTGTACCATGTGATTCAACTATTTTAGTATATACCACATCATTATCTGTTCCTACAATTAGAATATTATTATTGTGTACAAAATCTTCATACGCACATCTTTCTCTTAAAAATTCAGGAACAAAACATATATTTAAGTGTGGATACAAATTTGTATAAGTAGTAGTGGTGCCAGGTTCTACTGTGCTTTTTATTGCAACAATACCATTATAACCCAAACTAGATAAATTTGATATGGTTTCATCAACTGATCCAATATAACATTTACCATTTTCATCTGATGGTGTTCCTACACAAATATAAACAATTTCAGTATCTAATATATCATTTAATGTTGTATTTAATTTTATATCATGTCCTATTACTTCATTTCCTATATATTCAAATCCTTGTTTAACTGCTGTGCCTACTGCACCTAATCCTATAATTCCTATTTTCATTATAATAAATTTTTTATTATTTCATTTCCGTTATAATTTGCTGTTACAAATACGGTATTAGTTTCTTCCATTTTTTAATATTTTTAATCCGTTTTGTAATGAAATATATTGATAATCACCAATAATATTTTTTAATTTAACCAATGATGGTTTTCTTCTTTTTGTGTCATTTACCCAACCTTCTTTAAATTCAATTTCTTTTTCAATTTCATATACTTCAAATATTTTTTTAGTTAATTCTAAAATGGTAATTTGTGAGTCATTTCCTATGTTATAAATACCGGTTGCCGATTTTGCTAATTTATATGCAATTTTAATATGGTCATCTACAAAACAAAATGAACGTGTTTGTGTACCATCACCATAAATGTAAAAACTTTCGTCATTAATTCTATTAATTAATTCAGGTATAACTTGTCCGTATCCACCCGACACCATTCTATCACCATATGTATTAAATGGTCTTAATATTAAATGTTCAACACCATTTCTTTCACACCAAATTCTAACTTGAAATTCACCAACTGTTTTTGATACTGCATATGAATCTCTATCTGCTAAGCTATTTAAAATAATATCATGTGTCTCTAGGGTAGGTAATTCAGGTGTGGGGCCATATACTTCCGATGATGATGTATAAATTATTTTTTTAACCGATGTTACACCCTCGCAGGCTAATAATATATTTTCTGTAATTTTAATATTGTCAGTTAATACTTTGAATGGAATGTCATAAAAATAACGAGTACCATTGATAGCGGCGTAATGAAATATAAACTCGGGGTTTTCCTTTGATATAATTTCTTTAAATGGAATTGTCATATCCCATTCATAAAATGTAAAATTAGAATGTGTTGGTAAATTTTCTTTTTTACCTCTAAAAAAATTATCAACACCTACAACATCATGTCCTTCCGATAAAAGATAATCTACTAAATGACTTCCTAAAAATCCTGCCGCACCTGTGACTAATATTTTCATGTTAAGCTTTATAAATTCTCATCCAATGTTCAATCATTTCATCCATCATACCCTCAAAAGTGTACTCTGGTTTCCAACCTAATGTTTCTTTAATTTTTGTACAATCACCTTTCAAATAAGATAATTCTTCAGGTCTTAAAAATTTAGGATTTTGTACAATGTAGTCTTCGTAATTTAATCCTAATTGACCAAACACATACTTACACATATCACGTACAGATCTACTCTCACCTGTTGCAACAACAAAGTCGTCAGCAACTGTGTGATTCATAATCATATGCATTGCACGTACATAATCTTTAGAATGTCCCCAATCACGATAAGAATCCATGTTACCCATTTCCAATTGATTCTGTAACCCTAATTTAATTCTAACCGCACCTTTAACAACTTTATTAGATACAAAGTTAGAACCACGTCTCGGTGATTCGTGATTAAATAGAATACCATTTGTTGCAAATAAATTAAATGCGTTACGATAGTTACGAACAATGTTGTAACCAAATACTTTTGTACAACCATAAGGTGACACAGGGTTCATACGAGTAGATTCTCTTTGGAACCCATCCTCATCCACCGCCGAACCAAACATTTCAGATGACGATGCTTGATAGAATCTTGCGTTAGGACACGATATTTTATATGCTTCTAAAATATTTAATACACCAATAGCATTTGATTGTGCGGTAAAAATAGGTATATCGTAACTAATTCTTACGTGTGATTGAGCACCAATATTATATATTTCATCAGGTTGAATTTCAGTTAACAACTTATGTAAAGTTGAGTAATCAATTAAATCACCATAATATGTTTTTACCTTATCTTCTAAATGACCGATACGACTTTCTTGATGTTCAGGTGTTGAGTTTCTACGTACAATACCGTGTACCTCATAACCTAAATTTAATAAATGTTCAGCCAAATAACTTCCATCTTGTCCGGCAATACCGGTAATAAACGCTTTCTTCATTCTATTTTATATTTTATATTTTTTAAAAGTTTAATATCATTATTAACCATCTTCTTCACTAATTAAAAATTTTCATTTCTGTTAGGTCTGGCCAATCTGTAACGACCCATTGTTTCGGTTCTGTCTCAATTGCCTTTGGTAGTTTATTTAAACCATTCTCTGCGGTTTCAGGTGTCATATAATAATGGTAACCATACGTGTCAATATTTTGGTCTCTCCATGGAATATTTGGTAACCTACCATCATATGACATCTTCTTAATTTGAATTGCAGCTTCTTCATTGTCAGTTAACAACATACCACCTCTACCTAACGATAGATGTTTTTGGAATTGAAAACTCAATCCCATAAATGTCCCTGAAATATAACTGTCTTTTTTCCAAAGAACCGCAGCATCAATTATGTTATGTGTAAGATAATAGTAATCAACCCATTGCTCATCTTTCCAAAACAAATCAAGTCCCATTTTATTAGCTAAAAATGGAATTGATAAGTAAGTTCTTTTTGGTACAAGGATTTCTTTTTCACCTGTGTATCTTAATGCTAATTCAATACCGTGGGTGCAACTATCCACTGCAATAGCAAAGGGAGACCCAAAAAATTTGGCAATCTCCTTTTCAAAGTTTGTTATTGATTCAAAATTCATATGTTATAATATATGTAAAATAATTGAATTAAACAAGTTTAACACACTCAACATTTAAACTTATTAATGTACCATTTTCCTTATCCATGTGTGGTATATATGATTGGGAATGATCATCATGAGCACCATGTTCGGTTGTCTCCCAATCATATTTTTCTATATTATTAAACCCAACAGATTCTAAAACTTTTTGAAGTGAATCAAAATCGTAAGTTGTTTTATGATAAATTGTTTGTTCACTCATTGGTATCTTACCAAAGATAGGACCCAAGAATGATTCTAATGGGTACCCATAGATTAGATACAATGTAACCATCGATTTGAAATCTGGCACCCCCAATCTTAATATACCATTAGGTTTTAACACCCTTTTCCACTCATTTAAGACACTCAATACTTCTGTTCTGTCAAAGTATTCAAGTACGTGTGATGAGTAGATTAAATCAACACTATTATCCTCAAAAGGTAATACAGTAATGTCGTGGGAATGTAGGTGGGGGAAATCTCCCCCATCAATATTAATCCATTCTGAACCGAAGTCTCTTTTTCCACAACCTAAATGTAATTTCATCATATACTATTTTAATTTAAAAATTTGAATGAACTGTTTCTCATTAATTAATTCATATTGATTATATTGTTGAACATTAATTTTATTATTATATCTTTTATCTAAAATTAAATAATTTGAATTCATGTTTATTATCTTTTCAGTAATCCAATAACCACTACAAGTAACTGCAAAAAATTTTTCATCAGGTAAAATATTTGTTACTAAATTTAATTTTAGATTCAAAAATTCATTACATTTTTTTACAAATTCATTTTTATTGTTTATTTGATTAAAGTTATCGTAATTGTAACAATCAATATTTAATTTAGTTAATAATGCCGATAAAATTCCAACCCCACAACCATAATCAAAAATTTTTTTTTTTAAAAATTTCAATGTTTTCACAAAAATATTCTATTATTTCAAAATTAGGAACAAATAATGTGTCTCCGAAAAAACTAATTCCTTCTTTGTTTTTTTGATTTAATTCGATTCCCGTGTGATATAATGATGGGTCGTTAAAAAATTTAGTGTTTGGTGATTTATTTACACTAAAATAAATTTTATTAATTTTATTAATAAATTCTTCTTCAAAATAATTTTTATACATAAATTTTTATTTTATAAATGTTTTATCCATTGCCTGACCTTCATAAGGTCCGGTTTTATATTCGTAAACTAATGTGTCGTCTTCCATAATAAGATAGTTATGACCACCTTCTAATGTATAACTTGAATCACCTGGATAAAGTATTGGTTCGGCGATGATTGTGTCATCTAAATCATAAAAGATACACTTAACACTACCCTGAATAACCACCCAACTTTCTTGTGCAATTACATTACGAGTTCTTTCTTTCCAAATGTGTTTATGTGGTTTGAAAGTTTTACCTTTCTCCATGTTCAACATTGAACATTGAATAAAATTTTCTTCAGATACAATATCGATACGACCTGATTTAATTTCTTCTTTACGAACAACCATGTGTAATAATTTATCTGGTTGTACTTTTGAATATATTTTTTCCATATTATATTTTAAATTTAAATCTCACTTCTTTTAATGGTTCTTTGGCGTGTGATATGTAATCCATAATATTAATCGGACAACCAAATGATGAATTTAAACCACCCACTCTCATTTCTTTATTGAAATTTTTAAAACAAGCCTCTAATACCCAATTGTCAGCCCACTCGGGTTCTTTATCAAATACTTCACCTGATAAGAAATAATTTAAATAGAACTTACCAAATTCTTTAGTGGTCTCATTAATGTTAATGAATTGAAATCCACTTTCAATCCAATCATTACTTCTTAAAATTACTAACCAATCATGTTTCTTTTGGTACTCATAGAAGTCATCTGTAAATTCTTGTGTAACATATGAATCACAATCAGCCCAAACCATTACATCACCAATTTCCAATTTCTCAATTGCTCTTGATATTGCAACAACTTTTCTAAACCAAAATGGAGAGCTATTCATATAATAGTTATGCGACTTATAACAATCTTTAAATGGTGATTCTTTTAAGAACGATTCTAACCAAGGTGAGTCCTCAAATAAATCAATTAACTCTAAATTGATTAAATCCTTCATCTCATCTAAATCAATTGACTCATTGTTATTAGATTGGTCAAATGAATTCTCGTGATATAGAATACATTTATTATTTAAGAATGATTGGGGTACATATCTTGTAAATGTGTTGTCTCTGTGTCTATATAATCTTGCGTTAAGTGATGAAACGAAGATAAAGTTATTAGGTGCTTTCATTAATTAAATTTGTTTGAAATGATATTAGCAATCTCCGCAAAACTACTTGAAGGATGTGCTATGGTTAATGTGGTATGTGCCAATAAGAAGATGTCCTCAACGGCCTCTTGTGCAGATTCTGTTGTGATTGCAAAACTGTTGTGGTCGTTCCACGGTAATGATGTGTCAGTTCTAACAATATAGTTATCTTTTTTACGGGTAATGATATTATTAGGATATAACTCCAACACAGTATTTTCAATATCAGGATCTTCAGTTGATAAGAAGAATTTAACATCAGGTTTGTCCTTTAGAATGTCTCTTATTGCGTTAACGTAACTAACAGCACCAACACCGAAGTCTGTACCACGAGCATGAATACCTAATACGTTTTTATTTAATCCTAATTCACCAACATAGTGGTCAATCTTATCTTGAATCTTTTTAATTGGTTGTAAGTTATGTAAGAACTCGAACGTATCTTCGTTACTAACATTACGAGAGAAGTTATTGTGATAGAAGATAATGTTATCTTGTTTATCATCATAATTAAATGAATCGTAACTACGATATGGATTCTTTTGTGATAACTTCTTTAATGTTGACCTACCGAATTTAGATTCTTCCCTTTCAAATCCGTGACCTGATCCACCTTCTGTGAGTAATAGACAGTTATTGAGTTGTTCCATATCATTTAATGTAATGATATCTAATTCATTATCAAATAATTCATGCCACGGAGCTAAACAACCATTAGGTGTAATATTATCCCAATAAGCTTTTAATTTTCTACCGGATTGTTTTGAAATTGCATAACAAGATGAAAGAGGTCTTAATCTATTACCTAATCCACTTGTTGAATAGTTTATAATTGTTTTCAAGTTAATATTTTAAATGTCTTCCTTGGTCTACAAAATATTCATTACCTTGTTGTTCACCCCGTAATGTAAATTTATTTGCATAACCTTTTAATTTTTTTATTTTTATTTTTTTATCTAATTTCCATAAACAAAACGGAAAACTAATTTGGTCTCTAGAACTAAATTTAGTTATTTGTTCCCACCACATTAATTGAAGTTCTTTAACAACGTCTGATGTTTTAACAATAAATGTGGACAATTCGTAAAGACCATACATATCCGGCATCCGCAATGATTTATAAAATGTAAATTGGTTTTTAATATTTTCACGAATATCTAAGTTCCATTGAGTACATGCACTCATTTCTTGATATATACATTTTCTATCTGGATGTTTAAATAACAATATATCAATACCATCACCAAACTCGTTGATAATTAATTGAGGGTCTTTTTTTAATTGATGATTACCATCTTCCCATATAATGTATTCGTATTGAGGAAACATTAATGATGATAGAATTTTATATGTTTTAGCTTCTCTTCTATTTTTATATTCATCTATGGTTGAGAATTTTAATACATCTCTTTGTTCCCAAACCTTAACATCGTCTTCTTTTTTATCCACATATGCAATATAATCACAATTTTCAAAAACCACTGGAGGATCGGTTAATTTATCCTTTCCGTCTGTGATTGAGGTAATAACTAAAAATTTTTTCATATGATATAATATAAACTTTTTTTTTGTAATTTAGAAGTTAATTTATTTATTTTTATAATGAACTGTAATAATTATTTTGTTTTTCTTGACGTCCTATTGTCTTGTGATGTTGTATACAATATTCTTCATCTAATGGTAATGATGAAAATTTCTGACCACCTATTATTCTTTCGTGTACTTTACCATACCAACTCATACCTTTACGAAATACACGTCCTTGAGCATCGGGGAAGTTAACCCACCCCTTTTTATTAACACTCCAACCCCATTTATTTATGTGTTCTTCGGTTAAACCATCTACAGTATTAATACGAGGAACAAATATTAAATCCACATCAGGATTCATTTCTAACATTTGATTTATATTTTTAACCATATATTCACTAATCATTTCATCGGCATCTATTTGATAGATGTAATCTCCCTGACAGTAGTCATTCAATTTGTTTTTCCAATTGGCAAAGTTACCTTCAAAATCAAACCCTCTCCACGTTTGAACGTGAGGGAATTTATTATATGGTAATAAGAAATCTAATATTTCGGGATTGCCGTTCTTCTCGTCATAGAGAATAACAATCTCATCTTCCTTTCTTTTATGTTCAAATAAAAATAGAACCAATCTTTTTATTTCTTCTAGTTCATTACAAACTGTAATTGCAAAACTTATTTTCATATTATGCTCTTTGTCCTCCGTTTATTCTTCCCGTTAATATATTTATTACTTCGTTGTCTATTTCTTCCACAATTTGTTCCGACATTAATCTCGTTAATTCAGCCTCAGCATCAATTGTATGAACCGCATTTAAATCGTCAATTAATTCAGGTCTCCATTGAGCACGTAGTGTTCTAACGATGTTCTGAATACCTTCCGATTGAATTGTTATCCCATGAAAAAATCTAAACTCTCTAACTCCCATATTATTGTTTTGGTCTGGCATAAAACTTAAATGTTTTACCGGTAGTACTGTCGGTAAATGTCATTATTGATTGGTTTGTGTTAGGTATAGTAATAACAACTTCAGGTCTTTCTACCGTTTCATCAGCAGTTGCGAAAACTTGAGGTTCATCATTATCAAATTGAACAACCCATTCACACGGCATGTATTTGATAATAGTATTTTCAATTTGAACTTCCCCTTTTTTCTTTTTTGTTGACTTCGCCATTTATTTAACTCTATTTAATTTAGGTAGTATTAGTTTAGTTTGTTGTGGTATAGTAATGAATGGTGTTAATATACTTTTAAATTTTTCTGTCATTTTACTTAATGAAAAATTGTTTTTATTTTCTTCTTTTAATATTTTAGATTTAGTTAAAAATTTATTATAATCTTTTTTAACCAATTTTAAAACCTCAACTACTTCATTGTAGTTAGCGGTAAACCATTTAGAACCTTTAATAATAAAGGTGTCGACCGCACTTTCATCAACATTGGTTAATTTGCCACCAACCATAATTGAATTATCAATAGATAAAAAATCCTTATGACCTGACCAATTAGATGCAATTACAGGTTTACCTGTCATAGTGAATTCTAATAGAGGTCTACCGAATCCCTCACCTTTAGTGATTGACACCATCGATTTAATTTTAGGATGATTGTATAAATCGTTCATTTCTTTATTAGTTAAATCACCGAACAATAAATAAATAGAAGGGGGATTTTTAATGTCACCAACAATTTCTTTTATTTTTTTTCTAAACGATTCTCTTTCTTTTACTGAAAAATTGGCAGAAGATGTTTTAAGAACTAATGCGGGTTTATTTTTATTTTCATCTTTAAATGATTCCACAAAACATTTAATTAACATACCAACATCTTTTCTATCTTGACCAAGGTTACCCTTCAACCAGTGACCAACAAAAAGATAAGCGAAATCTTCTTTGATATCTAATTTAAAATCTTTATTAATTACATCATTATAAATTGATATATCAGCACCTTCAAATAGAACCTCAACAGGTTTTTCTATTTTATGTTGTTTTATTATCTTATCACTATCTTTTTCTTTTTCATTATATACTGTTGATAAAAGAACTTCTTTAGAAAAATTAGATGTTGCAATGATTAAATCCATTCTATTACAACCATCAACCCAATCTTTAGGTGCGATAGTTGTTTCAATACCGGCAGTTATACCAATATTAAATTTACCAAATCTTTGAAATTCATTTGGTACTGTAACTTGAACATATATATCAGGTAGTCCTTGAAATTGTGTAACGATGTTTCCCTTAATCCATTGATGAAATAAGTTATCATCTTCTAATGCTGTCATAGGAGTTGAACCCCACACACAACTATCAATTTTAATATCAAACATATTCATTTGATATAACGATTCTAATAAATCTCTTGAATGTGAACCATATCCACTTCTTGTTTTAATTGGTCCTCTAAATAATAACGTTGGTTTCATTAAACTATTTTATATAAATTAAATCTTTCACGAGGTGTGAAGTTTTTTATTGTTGTCTCGATACCTTCACTCATTGAATCACACATTACTTTTGATGATAAGTTTTTAATAGCAAATTCTCTTCCTTTCAAACCATTTTGTTTTCTTAATTCTTTATCTGTCATATAGATGTCCATAATTTTATTTGCAACTTCTTCATCGTTAACCCTATCGTCAAATATATAAGGAGTAATGGGCGAACCATTGATGTTAGTCGCCGCCGGCCATATTGGATTTACCCAAACACCATGTGGAGTATCGTTATGTTTGTTTTTATTACTTAATGTTTCAACATCAATATAATCATCCGCAGTATAATCAAATCCACACTGGTCTTGTAATCCACCTGTAACATTAACAATAATAGGTGTTCCGGCCATTATACTTTCCGCAGTACCCAAACCAAATCCTTCATTACTTGCGATGTTAATAGTACAATCGGCAATGTTATATAATTCATTTAACTTGTCGGCTTCAATTTTATTGGTTGAGAACACAACATTATAATCAGGACATACTTTATCCTTTACAGCATATAAATCAGTACCATTGTTATCTATTGGTGTGGTATGTAATAACAAGACACATTTATTGGCATCTTCTTTTGATAATTTATCACAAAATAATCTATAAGCGTAAATTAAATCTGATGTTTGTTTTCTTCTAATATTTCTACTGTTATAAAATAACACAAAACTATATTCTTTATCACCAAACAATTGTTTATTGGTTTCTGTTAAATCAATGTCTAATGGTTTGAAAACGTTTGGATTAATTCCATGTGGAACATAACTAACTTGCCAATCCTCTAATGGTTTACGAATACCATCGTCCATTTTACCCACACGATTAACAATACCATAGGTTAATTTAGATATACAACCTAACCAATCACAACTTTCGTAGTAATCTTTGTTATATAATGGGTCGGGAAGATTATCCCAAATATGATAATAAAGAATTGGAACTTGTTGTCTTATTTCATGTTCAGCATCATATAACCATTGCCAATAGTGAGGGTCGGTAAAATGTAATATAGCGTCTATCTTTTCTTCTTTAAGAATTGTCCTTAAAACATTAATGTCACCATAACCATTATATGGTATTATCTTTACTTCAGCATCTTTAACACCCGTTCTTTCTCTAACATCATCGTTACAATCAACAAACTTACCGTTTTCAGGATGATTAATACCAGCACCTAATTGTATCCAATTAAACCTATCAACGGTACCCATTACGAATTCTTTAGACATTGTTGAAATACCTGAAGTCATTCGTAAATCGTCCGATAATAATAATATTCTTTTTTTACCCATATTAATATTTTGATCCACTCACAGATAAATCTGTGTAATTATTTATTTTATTTCTAAATGATTCGTCTTTGACGTAAAGGTCTAATGTACGATTAACTAATTTTTGTAAGTTAATATTGCCATCAATTGCATTTATCTTAAATTTTCTGTAAACGTCTTCCAATACATGGACACTTGTTAATTTTTTTTCTATTTTCATATTCAAATATATATTTATTGATATATACTATAATCAAAAAAATATCGTTAATAATAACGATATCTTAAATTATCGTGTATATTATTGATTAGTGTTTGATGTCCCCTCTTGAGTTACTGGTTGAGTAACTTCTGGTGTTTGAACTTCACTTAATCTAATGTTTACCGGTGGTTGAACTGGTGAATCTTGTTTTTTACCTTTACATCCGCATCCCATAATTGTTGTTTTTTATAAATATTTAGTTTATTCGTTTTTGGAGACCCTATACCATTCTTTTTTTGATATTGTTATACCATTTTTTGTTATATCATTTGATTCATAATCCTCCCAAAATTTCTTTGTTAAAAAATCCTCACAACTTTTTTTAAGTTTAATAAAATCACAATTCGTTGTAACTTTATTCCAAAGTAAAGTGTATGGTAGAAATCCAGGATGATTATTAAACCCCGATACAATATCTTCAGGATAGAAATCACCACACTTTCTAATATAACCAACTTCTTTGAAATTATCAATAGTCCACTCATCAATTCCACCTCTTCTATATCTTTCATTCTCATAAAACCAAATATTATTAAAGTTTAATTGATTTATTTGGTTTGAAGTTTCGGGTGACATTATTTCTAAATCTTTTAAATTATTATTAATTGGATTATAATTATCATTTATTATGATTTTCTTTAATTTATGGTCAACTCTTTGTACCTCTAATCTAGATGGTAAATCGTGAATCAATAAACCATCATTGTTTTCCCAACCTGATAGTGTTGATTGCATAAATAGAAAATTATATTTAATACCTGACTTTTCTAAGAAAAATTGAGTCCTCAATATATTATCTAAATAAGTTTTTATTTTATTTTCTAACGGAAAACTTAATTCAATTTCCTGAGCTTTTTCAAGAAAATATTTAAAATCGGGACCAATTTCTGAGAATGAGTCCATCGGCATGTGACAAGGACTTATGTAGATTTTATCCTTTAATTTCGGAATCGTTAATATTTTTTTTGAATTGTATATCTCCAATTCATCTAATAAAAATTGTATTGGTTCTAAAGAATTACTTTCTAAATTTTCTTTTTGAAGTAAATCATAATAGAAATTCTTTTTCTCCCAATCAAATAAATCTAAATCTAATTTAATATAATTAAACGGATGAACTGAAAACCTATGCCATTGTGACCATTCAACTAAAGTGTATATGTTTTTAGAATCAACACCCAAATCTAATAGTTTTTGACACACATAAATTGTTGAATCTGATTGCCAATCAGAACCTTGACTACCCATTGAAGTGTTAATTATAACTGTATCATCATCCATTAACAACCAATCTTCACCATATTCTTTACTTAAATTTGAATTACATGACCAATTGAAAGGTCTAAATGTGAACTCAGGAATACGACCGTAACTACAACCTGATGCGACAACAAATTTATATTTTTTTAAATCCATTTTTGTATTTGTCAATTTAATTTCTTATATTTTAATAATACGAAAAATAAATAAAAAAATCAAATGGATAAGGACTTCAAACCTATAAAGAGTGTTTACAACAGCAATTACGAAGTGATTAAGAATATAATGGATTTATATAAAATCGACCGTTTTGATTTAGATTGTACCTATTCTACCGGAAACTTTTGGAAGGAACTCCCAACACCAAAGTTTAAATCGGATTTATTCCCCAAAAACGATACAATTATTGAGGCCAGTTCAGAACATTTACCATTTGAGGATGGAAGTATGAAGAGTATTATGTACGACCCTCCATTTGTAATTGCGGGTAAAACATATAAGGATAATAGAGTGGGGAGTTCTATTATTGCTAAACGTTATGAGGGATATGAGACCTATGGACATCTAATGAAGAATTACTACAATACATTAAAGGAATTGTATAGAATAACCGAAAAAGATGGTTTGGTTGTTTTTAAATGTCAAGACACCGTTTCAGGTGGTAAAAATCATTTTACACATTCAATGGTTATGGATATGGCAATGGAAATGGGATTTTACCCTAAAGATTTATTTATTTTAGTTGCAAATTTAAGAATTAATAGTTTTGGAACAAAATGGACAAAACAAGAACATGCGCGGAAATATCACAGTTATTTTTGGGTTTTTCAAAAAACTAAACCAAAAGTTAAATACGATTTCTCAAACATTGAACCTTATTCTATTGAACTGGATTCTGAGGAGTCCCCAAATACATAGCAACTTTATCACCCACTTTCCACCCATCACAGGTACCTGCGGGAAATTCAATGATATGGTCACCAATACCTGTGTAACGAGGTAAAGTCATCCTGTGTGGGTCAGGAGCCTCACAGTTAGAATGTATACGATTAATACGGTTGTTAAGGACAAATAAAATATCTAATGGTATTAAACAGTTCTTCATCCAAAATGAATGGTGACCCTTACCCATCTTGAATACCATACAACCGTTTAGTTCTGTTCTACCCATCATACCTTTTTGAATATCATCTGGCGATGAAAGGTATTCGGCGGGAAATGTTTTGTTATTGATGTGAACTGACATATCTATAATTATTTGGAAATTTCAAATTAAAAGGTTATATTATAAAAAACAAAGTTATGCAAATAAAAATTAGAGAAATAATCTATATAATGATGATGATAACTGGTATTCTTATTGAGAAATACGGGTTGAATACGGGTAACCCTGAATTGGAAAAGATGTTTGGTTGGGGTATGATTAGTTTAGGTCCAATCAATATGGTGATTGATTATATTAAGAAACCTAAAAAGAAGTAATATGTTTAAGAATTATTATAAAGATTTTTTCATATATAATAAGAAACACCACTGGTTTATAATACCTGCAATTATTTTCTATTACGATAAGGATGAATATTATGAGGATGGTAAAACATCACCATCTTGGGGGTTAACTATTAGGTGGTTGACATATATGGTGGGGTTCCAAATACAAAAAAACCCTGATAATCAATAAATTAACAGGGTTTTAGTAAGGAGTTATAATCTTCCTTGTCCACGGTAGTTCTTTTCAGTTCTATCGTGTTTGTTGTGGGTCTTTACCGCCGAACCTTTCTTTCTCTTACCAAAAGAGACTTTGTTGTTACTAGCACTTTTTCCTTTTGCCATAAAATTTATTTATTTATAAGTATATACCAAATTATTTTTCTATTTTTGACCTAAACTTACAACATGGAGGAAATATTACTTTACCAACGATACTCTTACGCAAAAATCACCCCATATAAGAATTACTCTAAATTTCCGAGAGAGACACAACCACATAGTGGTATATATAAACATCTATCATATGATGACTTATATGGTGGTACAACTACAGAATATTATGATGGGGAAGAAGGTATTGGATTGGCACCTGTGTTAGATAACCACAATAAGAAAAATACTAGATATTTTTATTGGAAAGACGACCTTAAAAATATACCTGTTATAAAATACGCATCTAAACATAAAACGGATGGTGGAAGAGGTGTATTTTATACAACAAAAGATAGACACATAAAGAAATATTATAACGAACCATTCAGTGATATATTAGTAATTATTCTTGAGAGATCAATTATAAGAAGAGGAGATAAGGTTACAATAAAATCAAACAAATACACAAAACATAGAGGTTTCAATTGTAAGTATTTTAAAACAAATAGCTTCACCACATCAGTTACTTTTGATATGGTTAAAGGTGATTTTTTAATCATCGGTACAACTTTTACAGGTAAAAAGAAAAGTAAGCCTATTTTTAGAAAAAATAGTTTTAATCATCTTATGAATTTTATAAGAAGTACAGACGGACCATTTAAATTTTTAAGAAATCATATGGGTAAAAGCAATAGATTATATAAAGAATTATATAATGTATTTGATGATAAACATTTTAATGAGGCATTATACTTAGTGTTTAAACGAATGATTTCATTCCCAACAGATGGACCATTGTTTAGAGATTATTTTTATGATGAAGTGATGAGATGGTTTATTAATACAAAGAAAATAAAAACACCAAACGAATATAAAGATTTAATACTAAAATATTATCCAACAGAAAAGTATTTGAAGAAGAATGATAGGAAGTTAGTCGCGTCAATATTAGATGTGTTTCAAATCAAATCAAAAATAACAATTAAGTTATTACATGAAAGACCTAATATAGATTTAAGATCACTTTTAAGATTGTGTTATTTATTTGGAGATCAATACCAAAAATATATTGGGTCTATTAGTGTCGACATGTTTGGAGTTATGGGAACAATTAATGATTTACCATCATCATCCTTAAAAATGATGGAAAGTACTTGTAGTGATTATAAAAATCATGGATATGATATTAATGATATAGAAAAAGAAAATTTATTAAAGGTATTAACAAGTGAACCAGAAAGGGGAACTACTGTAAATGAAAATTTTATAGGATTAGTTGTAGATCATTTTCGAATGTTAAATAGAATTAGAGAATATGATTCTAACATTAGAATGAGGGCTAATAATAGAATTAAATTTCATAATGAACATAATGAATTATCTAAAATGATATCAGCAATTAAAAAAGGTTGGGTCATTCAATATTTTTATCCTGAAGAAACGGTGAGACAAATTCAACAACCGATTAGTTGTGAGAAAAAAAGTGAGTTGTGGAAACACAGTAGTAATGGTAATAAAGAACTTATCACTACAATAAGTGACGGTGAGATAATGATACACCCATATGTTCTAACAAGAGAAGAGGAATACGTTGAAGAAGGTAGGTTTATGCATCACTGTGTTGCATCATACGCGGAGACAGACACATCAATTATTGTATCGTTGAGGACTGAAGATAAACAAGATAGAGTTACGTGTGAGTTTAAAATATCAGATGGAAGAATGGTGCAATCAAAATATTTCTCAAACTCACAACCACCAAAACATTATCAAAATGTGATAGATGATGTAAGTGATTTGATTAGAATGCACGCGAGATTTGGAACACTCAACTGGTTAAAGAAGGACAGAGTACCTGTTATGATAAATGGAGTTGAAATTACTCCCGAAATGAGAGAACCGAGAAGATTAATTGATATTTTAGATTTAGACGACGCGGAACCTCTACCGTTTTTTTAACTACACATTTTCATTTAATCCATATATATTTCTATATGGATTTATTATTTTCGTACTCCCAACAAAAGAAGGATAAGAATAGAAAGAGAGATGAATCAATTAGTGAATGTTTAATTAGATTACACAAACACAATGATGAACTTACATATGAAGGTATTTTTGATTTTGATTATGATAGATATGGTACACCAAGACACGTAACCTTTGAACACAACTTAATTGTTAATTTAATTACAGGTGATATTTCAGTAAAATATAAGATTAAAAATAACTTAAACATTGATGAAAAAATGTTTAGAAGTACAGATCAAGATAAAAAGAATGATTTTAAATTATTATTTGATTTAGTTGAAAATGGTATTGCACGTGGGGAAAAACGAAGAGGATATTGGGGAGTTAAATACGAAAGGTCTGTTAATAAAATATGTGATATTTTTATTAAACAAATACAACCAAAATTTAAATCACAATTTCTTAAAGATAAGAATTATGAATTAAAACCTTATTACAATACCATCTATGACATGTTAGTTGATTATCATTTAGATATAAAAGGTATTAAAGGACACGATGCGGTATATTACGACATTCAAAATGATTACCCTAAAAAGAAATGGTTAGAAAAAAATGATTATAAATTTCTACCGTCCGTTTTAGATTACTATGGAATTAAATCAAAATATCTCATTAAAGAATTAAGTCAGAACGTTAGACAAATACAAATATCCACATTAAATTATATCTGTAAATTATTTGGTAATAATCATATTGAGTATTTAAAAAAATTCACTTGGGAACCCCATTGTTATGATACCCCACCAAATAAGAAATTACATTACTTAAAAAATGAATCAGAAAAAGAATTCATGGTTAAAGTAATTAATGATTGGGAAGTTGATACCATTAAAACTGATTCATTAATTTATACATTAAATAAATTATTTTCAATTAGAGATTTATTAGAACAGAGAGGACTTAATTTAAAGTTTAAAGCAAAAAATGATATTGAATTTGATAACACTATGGAGATGTGGTCAGGATTGAAATTACATTTTGCGCGTGGATATAAAGTGAGATATCTTATTGATGAAGATTTTGTAAAAGAAATTGAAGAAGACATAGTGATTGATGGATTAGTGTTTAAACCTAAAATATTATTAACTGAAGATGATTTTAGAATCGAAGGGTTCAATATGAAAAATTGTATGTCTAAACAATTCGCACACGGAGTCATTTATATATTTGCATCATTACAATACAAAAGGAAAAGAATTAACTTACAATACAGAAAAGGTAATCTAATACAGTCCTATGGTAAGGCTAATACACCGGTTATTGAGATATTTGAAGAGGCCACCAATATTTTAACTTCAAGGTTCAAGAAGTATCCAACAATAGAGTGGAAAAAAGACAAATATGATTTCATAACTTATTGATAATCAATGTATTTTTTTAATAAAATATTTTTTGGTATTTCATAATAAATTCTTATTTTTGTTATGAACTAAACTAAATCAAATGAAATATCTATCAGTTTGTAGTGGTATTGAATCCGCTACAGTTGCGTGGGAACCACTTGGTTGGGAATGTGTTGGTCTGTGTGACTTCGCATCGTTTCCACAAAAAGTATTATCCCATCATTACCCAAACACAACATTATTTACTGACATTACTAAACTAACCCAACATGAAAAGTACAAAAAAATTAAATTCGACTTATTGGTCGGCGGAACGCCTTGTCAATCTTTTTCCGATGCAGGACTCAACAAAGGAATGGATGACATCCGTGGTAGAATCTCCCTTGAATATGCAAGAATTCTTAAAGACAAACGACCTAAGTGGTTCATTTGGGAAAATGTCGAAGGGGTTTTTAAAAAGCAACACAAAAAAGCCTTATGTGAAATCATCTCCTCTTTCACTGGTGTTGACTTCAAACCAGAAGGTCTCGACAAGCAAGGGATTGTTCAAGGGGAAGAATATTCAATCGCTTATAGGGTTCTCGACAGCCAATACTTCGGAGTTCCCCAACGACGCAAAAGAATCTACATTGTTGGATATCGTGGAAAAAACTGGAAAATCCCATTCTCAGTATTATTTGAACAAGGATGTTTTGAAAGCGTTAAAGAGAAGAATAAAAGCAAGAGGGATGAGTACACCAAAAATATTCTTGGAGAAATTAAACTCGCTGGTACGATAACAAAATCATACGGTCAAACTCAAACAGATGGTATGGGTCCAGTATCAACATCTAATTTTTGGGTTGATGATAATGGTATAAGATGTTTTACTGAAAGAGAATTAGAAAGATTACAAGGGTTTCCTGATGGGTATTTGGATTTTGAGGTTGATGGTAAGAAACCTGGTTATTCTGCGGTAAAAGGAGCACTTGGTAATTCAATGACTGTCAATGTAATGTATTGGATAGGACAGCGAATTAACTTTATTGACGATTACATTGAGAATAAAAAGATTTTGAAATCTAAGAAAATTTAATTATATTACAATATGCAAGAAAAAGAATCAAACACATCAACACATTTTTGGATTAGTTTAGTTAAATCTTTTTTTAGAATTTGTGCGGGTGTCGCTTTAGTTGACGGGTCTTTAATGGATGCTGGTGGTTTATTAATCATAGCTGAAGCTCTTGGCATTGCTGAAGAAATATTTTAATTATGAATTACTTCCAAACAATGGCATTTGCAAACAAATTATATTACGAAAATATGAAAACATTTAAAGATTTGGAATTTAATCCACATCCATCAGGAAATGGAATTCAAGCTAGAGTAAATTTTAAAAATGGTCACGGACTTAGTGTTGTTAAGGGACACATCTTTATCGGAGACAATGATTTATTTGAGATGGCAGAACTATTCAATGATGAATTGGTAAGTGGAACATCAATAATGGAAGTTACTGAAGAACAGATAACAGAAAAATTAATTGAACTACAAGAATTATAATATGGAAAACGAAACAAAATTTAGAGCGGGAATTGTAATGTCTTTGTTAGGGTTGGTTATAATGACATTTGAATATTTTGAAAAAGATAGGGTTTATCAAGAACTCATAGTATCGTCATCGAAACAAATTGACAGTTTGAAGGAAGAAATAGAATTTAAAGACAATCAAATTGGATTACGTGATATGATAATTGAAGAAGTGAAAATAAAAAATCCATTAATGATAGATGATGTTCTAAAAAATACCGAAGGGTTAACGTATGAAAAATAAAGAAAGTGAAATATTTTTAGGTGCAGGTAATAACATGTCAATGAAATCGTCTAGATTGGTGACCACTTATCAAGTACTTTATTTAACTACCCCCAAAGATGGGACCATATCAATGAGTATTAAGATTGAGGCGGATTTTGATACCATACCCGAAGAATATCAAGAGGTGTTTATGAATATGATATCTGTAAAATATTTGAATAGGGTTTCATTTGGTGATAACCCATTCTCACAATGTTTACCGGCACCTAAAAAACGTTGGTGGCAAATTTGGAAAAACTAAACTATAAAGATATGATTTACATTATCATTGGTATTATTGGGACAACACTATGGATGGCATTTGAAATGTGGAGAGCCCCTATGATGGATGACAACGGTAGAATAACTAAACCAGGTAATAAACTATCAGATTTATTTAAAAAGAAAATATGATATTTATCATATAAACAACTATTATGGCATATTCAGATAAAGTGTTGGATCATTATTCTAACCCCAAGAACGTGGGAACATTAGATAAATCCAAATCAAATGTAGGAACTGGGTTGGTTGGTGCTCCCGAGTGTGGTGATGTAATGAGATTACAAATTGAGGTTGTAGATAACATTATTACCGATGCTAAATTTAAAACCTTTGGGTGTGGTTCAGCAATCGCATCATCGTCAGTTGCAACCGAATGGTTAAAAGGTAAAACGTTAGATGAGGCAATCACAATTGATAATATGGATTTGGTTGAGGAATTAAACCTACCACCGGTTAAGATACACTGTTCAGTTTTAGCACAAGATGCCATACAAACTGCAATAAACGATTATAGAAAGAAACAAGGATTAGAGGAAATAATCTTTGAAGAATCACATGTATAAAAAATATAAATTATGAGTTTTATTATTGGAAGTAGTTGTGTTGATTGTATGGATACGGCTTGTGCAAATGCGTGTCCGGTTGATTGTATTCACGGACCAATAAATGTTGAAGGTTCAGGTTCAGAAGTGGGTGAACAAGGTAAGGATGCGTTCCCTGGAGGACAACTTTATATAAATCCTGACAGTTGTATCAATTGTGGAGCTTGTGTACCTGAATGTCCTGTTAGTGCTATCTATGAAGATGAAGATTTAGCAATTAAGGCTGGCGAAGAAGAATACGTTCATAAAAATTACGAATTCTTTGGTTTAAAATATAATTAAAATGGTTACAGTATCGGATAAAGCACTTGAACATGTTGTTGAGTTGATGATGGAAAAAGGAATAACACCTGACACCCATTTTCTTCGTGTTGGAGTTAAAGGAGGTGGTTGTAGTGGTTTATCTTATGCTATGGATTTTGACAATAATGTAACAGACATGGATGAAGTCGTTGATTTAAATGTATTGAGGGTGATTATAGATAAAAAATCACTTTTATATCTATATGGTACTGAATTAGATTATTCCGATGGTTTAAACGGAAGAGGTTTTAATTGGATTAACCCAAATTCCAGCCGAACTTGCGGTTGTGGAGAAAGTTTTGCTCTCTAATTTTTATTTTTCATTTATTTTTATTATATTATACCTATGAAGGTATTAGAATTATTTGCGGGTAGTCGTTCCGTCGGAAAGATTGCCGAAAAACTTGGTATGGAAGTTTTCTCTTCTGACCTAATTGACTTTGAAGGTATTAACTACGCGGTTAGTATATTAGATTTTGATTATGAGAAAGTTCCATTTAAACCAGATGTAATATGGGCGTCACCACCTTGTACAGGATTTAGTGTTGCGGCTATAGGTCACCATTGGACTGGTGGTAAAGGGGCTTATATCCCTAACACCGATACCGCACGATTAGGTATAGAACTCGTAAAGAAAACATTAGAGATTATTGACCACTATAAACCCCAACATTGGTTTATGGAAAACCCTCGAGGATTACTTCGTAAAATGGATTTGGTTCAAAATTTGAAACGTCAAACAGTTACCTATTGTCAATACGGTGATGAACGTATGAAACCAACCGACATATGGACTAACAGTGATGTGTGGGTTCCTCGTAAGATGTGTAAGAATGGTAACCCTTGTCACGTTGCAGCACCAAGAGGATCAAGAACTGGAACACAAGGTAGAGCTAACGCATATGAAAGAAGTAAGATACCCGAAGACCTTTGTTATGAAATATTAAAAAGTTGTTTATAAATTAAAAATTAGATTATGGAAATAGTAATTATTTTAGGATTTGTTGTTTTTGCGGTGTTCGCCGTGTTTGGTACAATAAACATGATTAGACAAATTAATAAAATACCAAATGAAAAAGATTAAACATCCTTTAGTTAAAGGCGCCGTTAAAGAAATCATTCCGAGAATATATTGTGCTCAAGTTGATGATGATTATGATAGAGCGATGTTGTTCTGTCGTTATCAAGAGTACTATGAATCACCATATAAAAAATTTAGAAATAAATCATTTACTTGGATGGAGTATATGAGACATTATAAATCCGCATGGAAGAAAAGAACATTTACCTATCCCGATGATTGGGCAGGATATAACATCCCAAGTAATGTAATGCAAAGAGCAAATCACATATTTTGTAAAGAAACAGAGTACGATGAAATAATGAATGACATTTATTTTTATTGTGCAATTGATTCACAAAATAAAAATAATGGAACAAGATGCGATTGGTATTTGATTGGTGCAAGTTCTAAAGATAAAGGAACAATGAACCACGAAATTGCGCACGGTTTATATTTCACCAACAAAGAATATAAGAAAAAAGTAAACGAACTTATCAACAATATTAAACCAACTCATTACGGTAAGTTAAAAAAGAAACTTATTAAAATGGGATATGTTGACGATAATAAAATTATTGATGATGAAATTCAAGCGTTCATGTCAACGGGGTTATATAATGGATTGAACACAAAGGAACTAAAAGTTTACGAAAAAGAATTTAAAAATAATTTTAAAAAATTTACAAAATAATATGGCAACATTATGGATATTTGGTGATTCTTTTAGTATGGATTATAATGAGGATAACACTACAAATATGATTGAGTATGTTAAATGGAAAGGAAAAAAAATTAAAACATATGGTAATTTTGTTTCCGAAACATTAAATTATAAATTAAAAAATTTAGCGGAAGGTGGTTCAGACAACTATACTATTTTTAACGTTTTATGTGATAATATAGAACACATAAAAGAAAATGACATTGTAATAATTGGATGGGCACCAAAAACTAGATTTAGGATTGCAAATACAAATGGTAAATGGATGATTTTAAATGGTAATTTTACAGGTAATGAAGGTGATTTCATTGAAAATGTTAAAAATCGTACAATTAATGAAATATTAGTAAATCGATTTGAAAATGACATTTATAAAAGTGAAATTAAATCTTGGGTTAATTTAATAAAGGTTGCGTTAAAAAATAACATAGTATATGATTGGCATTGGATAGATGATTTTTTAGAAACAACCAAAACATTTGAATTAATATCGCAAGAAACAAACGGATTAATACAAGATACGCATTGGACAGAAGATGGACATGAAAAATTTTCTAAAATTATATTAGAAATTATAAAAAAATAAAATATGGGATACGTAATCGGTATTGGATGTAGTTTTGTTTTAGCGGTAATAGTCGCTTTCTTTTGGGTTAGAGGTATTGACCATATGAAAGAGAACCATCCAGATTATAAGGCAGACGACCTATTTGGTAAGTTTGATGATGACGAATACGATGAGGATCACCCAAGATAATTCAAAAATCCTGATATTTATAATCGTATGAAGAAAAGAACCTTACAGGAAGAATTAGAAAGAATACACGGTATAACCTATGGTGAAGAGGTACTTAAAGAAGGATTTCTTGATTTTTTATTGGGAAAAACTAAAGATGGTGGTATCGAAAAGAAAGTTGATGAACCTGGTAAAGCCGATTTAGTTTCTAATGACATCCAAGATTTTTACGATACCATTCAAAAATCAATTGAAAATGGTGGGTTGAAAGAACAAAGTTTAGGTTCAATGACCTATCAAAAAGAGGTTGAATCGATGCAAATTGGGTTGATGTTACTTGGTTACGATTTACCAAAACATGGTGTAGATGGTCTATTTGGACCTGAAACTGCAAGTTCAGTTCAAAAATTCGCCACAGATAATAATATTAACATCACTTCAGAAAATCCGATAAAAGAATCGGTGCAAAAAATCAAATTAAGTTTGTTAGAGGTGGCATTAATTTCCCCATTAGACAAAACATCAGTCAATTCGGGATTTGGTTCACGAGGTGGTGGTTCACATAACGGTGTCGATTTGGCGGCAAATGCCGCACAAGTTAAATCGCCAGCAGATGGTATTGTAGAGGTTGGTGAAATAAAAAATGATGATTGCGGTGGTACTATCATTATAAATCACGCAGGTGGATTCAAGACAGGATACTGTCACATGCAAAAAATTAATGTCAAAGCGGGACAACAAGTTAAACAAGGTGACGTTTTAGGTATAAGTGGTGGAGATTCAAGTGATGTTGGTCATGGTAGGAGCGACGGGAGACATCTACATTTTACATTAAGAAAAGACGGTCAGTTAGTTAATCCATTGGATTACATAAACAAGAGTGGTATTGTAATGACAGGAGGAGTACAACAATCTTCTCAAGGTTCAAATATTGACGCTACACCCGAATTATTAACAAAACTTTTGGGGTTGCTCAAACAAAAGGGCGTCACTTCAGAAGAATTGAATCAATACATTGATAAAGTAGTAACAGGTGGGGGTGCTCAATTTACCGATTTAGATTTAACTAAATCAGAAGATTTTGAAAAGTATTCTAAAATCTGTCAAAAATTTATTGATACACGAAAACCTAACTTATTGAATATCACAGGTGCAATGATGGCAACTGCAGCTAAACAAGCATTTGATAAGTATCAAAAATTTGTACCAGCTGAATTAGCATTAGCTCAATTAGCAACAGAAGGTGGTATTGGTAACAACGACCCAAATAGTAGACCGATTAAGACACGTAATCCATTTAATGTAGGGAACACGGATAATGGTACCGATGTAGTTCATGGAGATGTCCAATCAGGAATTAACACGTATTATAATTTAATTGCAAATAGATACTTAGGTAAAGGTAAAACAGCTAACGATTTAGTTAGTAACTTTGTAAATCATTCAGGATTAAGATACGCCGGACCTGATTATGAGAAATCAGTAAACTCAATAGCTTCCCAAGCTAACAAAATCGCTCAAACAGTAGCTTAATATTTCTTTATTTATTTTTTATTACAAAATAAATTATTTAAATTAGTATTCTAAAACTTAATTTATGCCAAACGAAATTTGTATCCTTTGCGGAAAAGAAACTAATGTAGACATTAACACACACATAGACCATAGATATGGTTATGTTGAAGGTGCTGGTCAATGTTGTAAAGAATGTTATAATAAGACCTCAAACATTGAAGAGGATTATGTAACGAGAACCATGAAAAATCGTACAACCTTACTCACAATTTCAGCTGAAGATATTTTAGGGACACCTAACGATATGCAATTGGGGGCAAAAGTTAGACAACAATATTGGGATACCTATGGTAAACCTGAAAAGGTACCTAATCCGTGGGTTTGTGGTTTATGTGGTAAAGACACATCTAATGTTGATTATGATTACTTAATGGGAGTAGACCATATCGAATGTCATTTAAAGGAAGAAATGAAGAATGACCCGTCTTGGAACGTGAACTAAATTAAATAATTGGAGTATTTATATACACATAGAAGTATACTCAAATGAAAGAAATATCAAAGAAAGATTTATTAGTTCAATTACAGGAACAATCTGACGTAGATGAAATGGCCTATAACCAAAAGGGAACACAGGATACATCAGGTAAAATCGCTAAGTTCAGACCTATCTTTAAATCAGATAACACAACTAACATACCAGATGGTTGGGCTATTAATAAAGATAAAGTGGCGGGAGAAGAACGTATTTGGATACCTTTAGATGGTAGTGAATTAGAAGCTTTTAAAGAAGTAAACCAAGAATGGTTGGATTCTTTAACTGACAAATATGGTAAAGAACCTGAATTGGTGGCAGCTAAAAGAATTAAAGACCAACCAAGGAGTGCAAAAGTGGGTACATCATATCAACATTCTGGAGTTAATAAACCAGCAACAACAAAGATTAAGATTGAATTGAATCGTTTGGTTGAAGAATACTTAGGTAATCCTGAAGTATCGGCTCGTTTAGAAAGATTAAGTATTCCTGAAGTTAAATCAAGAGATAGAAAACATTTGGATAGATATGGTAGAGTTGATAATGACCAAGTCAATTATCAAACACATACATTCAATTCTTATTTATCTTCAACTCAATTTCTTCAGTTTGTTACGGCGAGAATTACAGGTAAAAAGTTAGAGGACGATTATAAATCATATCATTTGGCTCGGCAGTTCAACCAAAACTACATGAATTGGGAAGAAACAAAAAAGAACAGTAAACAATATTTGGGTAAAACACCGGCTTATATGTTAGATGCTTTTGGTTTTGATGAAACTAATTTAGATGTAACAGTTAGAATGGATTTATCAATCAAAGGACAAATGCTTGATAATCAATATCTATGGACTGTTAGATTTAAAACTAAATTCGGTAGAAAACTTAAAGAAGATAGATGGGTTAACGGTTTAACATTGGATAAAGACCTTACGTTTAGAAAGACAGCTGAATTAGAACCAGGAACACAGTTTGATGATAAAATGACGGTTATGGATAGTTTACCTATCAAGACCTCACTTATTGAAGCATTGGATGAATTAAGAGATACTATAATGACTAAATTTAAACCAGTTGAGACATTGAAACTCGCTAACGTAAAACAATACGATATCACCAAAAAACCTAATGTAAACGAAGGGGTTGAGATTGCTAAAGAAGTTATTAAAAGAATAGATAAACTTAAAAAGTTAAAAAAATAATAAGCCCCTCCCTGGATAGTATTCATGGACTGACACACGTACGTGTTTCGCTATAATCCTCACAGAAATGTGGGGATTTTTTTTTGTATTATTTTGTATATTCAAAAACATTTCATATCTTTGTTGGTATGAATATATTACTAATAATTTTTCTAATATTGGTTTGGGTAACCTCATCTGTATATGTGATGTATTATCATAATAAACATTACACATTAGGTTTGGATATGGTAATAGGTGCGATATTATTAGGACCAATATTAGCTTTAATAGTAGGAAAGGATGTTGAAGAGAAGAAGAAATATTATGGGGTAATGGAACAGGAGAGTAATGATAGACATAGAGGATGGTTTAGAACAATGTCAGAAATTAATAGACAACGAATGACAAGTTTTGGTAGGTCCATTCCACCTCCACCACCGATATCACGAATTGCTCAATCACAATCAGAAAGAGAAACGGCAATTAGGTCAGCAATAGAAAGAATAGATAAAAATAAAATAAAGGACTTCAAATTTTTAAGAAGCAATGTTAAAGATACCGAATGATAGAAAAGTATGGGTGACTTCGGATTCGCACTATGGTCACACAAACATATGTCGTGGAATAACTAATTGGAGATTACCTAATGGTGATGTACCAGAGAAACAAACGCGCCCATTTGAAACATTGGATAAGATGAACGCTTCGATTGTAAACAACATCAATGAGGTTGTTGGTCAGGATGATGTGTTGATACATTTTGGTGATTGGTCATTTGGTGGATTTGAAACCATAGAAGAGTTCCGTAATAGAATATGGTGTAAAGAAATACATTTGATTTACGGCAATCATGATCATCATTTGGTTAACAATAGAGATAACTGTCAGAAACTATTTACATCAACACAATGGTTCTTACAATTGAACTATATGGGTGAGACAATGGAATGTATGCACTTTCCTATCCTGTCATGGAATGGATTGGGTAAGGGTCGTATACACCTTCACGGACATTCTCACCTCAGTAATGAAAAGAAAATATCATTTAGGAGAATGGATGTTGGTATGGACGGACATCCTGAATTTAGACCTTACGATTTACATAGGGAGATAATGAATCCAATGAAGAAACAACCGATAGGTTCCGAACTTGGAGCTGACGAACATCATATTGATAAATTGAAAAATGTTGTGGGATAATTTCTTTATTCCATAATTTTTATTTATATTATATCATGACTTTAGAAGAAATAATTGAAATGTTTCCTGAGGAGGAGTTCTTAACTGCAGATGGTTTTGATGGTGCAATAGTTGGTGTTGAACCAAACACAATGAGATTGGTATATAACAGGGATTACATGGTGAGAACTTTGATTATGAAAGATAAGATGACAAGAGATGAATCAATTGAATTTTTAGAGTTTAATGTGTTTTCGGCACATATGGGAGACAAGACACCGATTTATATTGAAATTTAAAATTATATTATATGATGTTATTTGTGATTATTTTATTAGTGATTTTTGTTGTAGTACCCGGTGTTATTTTTTTTAAGATGGAAATAGATATGACCAACGATAGATTACGATGGTTGGAAGAAAGATTGACTAAGTTAGAAAAGGACGCTGTTAAGATTACATTTACAGGTAAATCAAATCCAAAACAATTTCCTGAAATTAAAAGTGAGGAACCATTTGTAAAAACCAGAACCAAACGTAAACCCAAAACAATAAAGGATTGGGAGGATGAATTTGATATAGGAGGGAACCAATAATGAAATTTAATAAGACAGACGTAGAAGGTTGTTATGTAATAACCTACGACACATATGTTGATGAACGTGGGTATTTCGCCGTACCATACAATAAAGATATATTGAATAGTAATGTGGGTTATGATGTGGAGTTCGTTCAGGATAATATGTCATATTCTCATTTAGGGACCATTAGAGGACTTCATTTTCAAACTGGTGAGTATGAACAGGCTAAACTTGTTACGTGTATCAGTGGTCGTGTGTTGGACGTTATTGTTGACATCAGAAAGGATTCCCCAAGTTATGGTAAGGTTGTTGAGATAGAACTTGGTTGGACACGAAACAAACAAGTGTTTATACCCAGAGGATGTGCTCATGGGTTCTCGGCGTTAAGTGATAATACGATATTCCAATATAAGGTTGATAACCCATACAACAAGGAAAGTGAAGGTGGAATTATATACAACGACCCAACTTTGAACATTGATTGGAGAGTGAGTGATTACTTTAAAAGAATATCCGAAAAGGACTTAGAACTACCCACCTTTTTATCATTATAAGGTATTTATATAAAAAGAATGTTATGTCAAAAGTGGTAAAAATTAAACAATCGGATATTGAACGTATTGTTGAAAATATAGTTTCAAATGAAATGGACCAAGAAAATTCAATTGCAAAAGAGGAAGAAACAACCGAAGGTATTGATAACCAAGGTGGTGAACAATTTATGGTGGCTAAAAGTGAAGATGGTAAGTTCGCGGTAATCAATATCAAAACAGGTGAAGTTTTAGGTATGAAATAAAGAATATAAAGTTTTATAATAACCCCAAAGAAATTTGGGGTTTTTTATTGCTATTTTTTTGGATATCCAAATTAATTTATTTACCTTTGTGATATGAGTTATATTATAGGTAGTAAGTGTGTTAGTTGTATTGATGGGTCCTGTCTAAAGGTGTGTCCCGTTGATTGTATTAACGGACCTATTGATGTAAAAGGTATGGGTAAAGAATCTATTGGTATGACTGAAGAAGAAAAAGTTGGCAAACAATTATATATTAACCCTGATGTGTGTATTGATTGTGGTGCGTGTTTACCTGAATGTCCGGTGGATGCTATTATGCCGACTGAAGAATGGGCAATTAAGGATGGTGAGTTAGAGTATGTACACAAGAATTATGAATTTTACGGACAAACATACAAACCTATAAAAAAATGAAACCACTAACTTACTACAAAGGACCAGAGATATTCTGGTTCAGAATCTTTGGATATGGACTATCCTTTAGGTCTAATAAACATGGATTCGTACCATTTTCAATAAGATATGGGTATAGAAAAACTTTTAACATATTTGGATATCGTATTGAATTTTTGAAACGAGAAAAAAAGAAACGTTATGGAAGATAATGTAATAAACAGATTGGTCCCAAGATTAAGAAAAATTGGCATCGATATTGAACTAATTGGTAATATCCCGTGGATTTATTTACGTAAAGTAAATGGAAATACTGTAAAAGAAAGATTTGAAGGAAACCACGGATTTACAATTGCATTTTTACCTTTAAAAGATCAGAAAATGGAACTTACTGACATAACTAAAATTTTTAAAATAATTAGAAAATACAAATAATATGGCAAAGGCAACATTAGAATTTGATTTAAATGATCACGACGATAAAATGGCACATTTAAGAGCAATTAAATCTCTTAATCTGGCAATGGCATTGTGGGAAATCACACACAACACAAAGAAAGGATTGGAATGGTCGATGGAAGGAAAGGAAATGGATAAATATGATGCGTTAGAATTGGTATTTGATAAGATTTATGAAATATTAAATGAACATGACGTTTCTATTGATGAATTAATGGATTAAATTTGGAATTACAAATAAAAATATTTATATTTTAGAATAAAACAATACACCATGTCGAGAATTAAAGACTTAAGAACTAATGAGGATTACAACCTAAACATCGTTTCAATATTGGAAATGTTTAGTCCTGAAGGTAAATCAAAATATACGGAGACATTGCTTCGTATGATGAAGAATACACCATATCTAAAAGACCACTCCAAAGAAATTAAATTAGTATTGATTGATAAGTTTCCGTTCATTGAGAAGAGTAAATTGGATTTGATGAGCGACATCCAAATGATGTTGTTATATAAATTCATTGATGGATTCTTCAACATGGAAGATTTACAGAAGTATAGAAAATTTTGTGAATACAACGAAAGAAATTTAATTGAAGAAAATGATTTAACAAAATATAAATCATTTGAACAACTAATTTCTGCTATGAGTGTTGCCGAAATGAAATCAGAAGAGAAAGACTTAGAAACACAAGTTATTAAAATACATGAAGATGGTGAGTGGTTATTGATTAGACCATTAACATTCAAATCATCTTGTAAGTATGGTGCAAATACTAAATGGTGTACAACTACAGAACATAATCAAGAATACTATAACAAATATGCGAAGAGAGGTGTATTAGTTTATTGCATCAATAAGAAGACCGGTTATAAAGTTGCCGCATTTTATTCATTAGATAAAAACGAACCAGAATTTTCATACTGGAATCAAAAAGACACTCGTATTGATTCAACTGATTCTAATTTACCATTAGAATTAATTGGTTTTATTCGTGATTATGTTAAAGACCCAAAGGTTAAATCAAACACGGCAATGTTAAGTGGAGATCAAAAAAAGAAAGAATTGGTAAGTGGAAGAAAGGCTGCGATTAGTGATAGAGTTGCGTCAGCGGTAAGAAGAGCACAAGAGGAGATTGAAGTACCTGGACCAATGGAAGAATCTGTAATGGAACAACCTGAATTACCATTTTACGATGAGAGAGGTGACGAAACGGAGGTAGAAGATCCAACAATATCTTATCAATTTGATCAACCTGAAACCATAATAGACAGAATGCAATTATCATCATCAAATGAGAGAATGAATCCATTCCCACGAAGTAGTTCAGAAACTGAATAATATGGATGCGGTTAAAATTGATAAATTACAACAGAAGTTAAAGAAACTCAAGGAAGATCTCCACTATTGGGAAGTGGAGTTCCAACCTTCAGGTAATATGGGTAAATGGGGTAGAAGTGTTAGAATTACCACTTTAACAGGTAAAATAAAGAATGTTGAAGATAAGATAAGGGAAGAGTTAAAAAAGGGATATAAGTAGATATTTATAGGTTATGAAGGTAATTTTAACCGAAGGTCAATATAACAAACTCATCTTGGAATTTTACGATAGAGATAAACTATATAGTAGAGAACGTATTGTGAATAGTTTAAAATCTGCACCAAAATATATTAAACAATATATTAAAAAATTACCACATATAGATGTGACTGATGACCAAGGTAATAAGAAGGTTTTAACTAAAATACCCGAAGTTCTTTACCAATATCTCCACGGAAATTTTTAAATATATTTGGAATATCCCAAATGTATTCTTATCTTTGAACTCTAAAATTAAAAAATATGAGTATCAGTCCTTATTCTTTTCCTGGTCTTAAACTTGACCAAAACGAAAAACAACAAATTAAAAATAACTCCAAATTGTTGAGGTATAAAATAACTAAAGAAGAGATTTTAGAAATTATCGCCGATGAGTGTGGAATAACTGTTGGTCAAATTTTGAATAAATCAAGAAAAAGAGAGGTTATAAATGGTCGTTTTATTTTTTGTGGAATTATGAATGATTATTTCAGTTACACATTGAAAAGAATTGGTGGTGTTGTCGGTAGAGATCACACAACTGTCATTCACGCAGTTAGAAAATTTAAAGATAGGATTCGCAACGAAGATGATTTTAGAGATTTAGTTAAGGGAGTTTATAACAAAATAGGAATATAATTATGAAAACATTAATAATACATCCGGCAGACCCAAGCACAACTTTTTTGGATATTGTGTATACACCGATTAAAGACAAAACAATTGTTACAGGTGGAATAAGTAAATCCGAAGTACAACAATTAATTCGTGAACACGATAGAGTTATGATGATGGGTCACGGCAGTCCGGGTGGACTCTTCAATGTTGGTAAGTTCACAAACTGCGGAGCTTATATCATCGACCAACAAATGGTACCATTATTGAAAGAAAAAACGGATAATGTATTCATATGGTGTAATGCTGATAAGTTTGTTGATGTGTTTGGACTTAAAGGGTTTTATTCTGGGATGTTCATCAGCGAAGTCGGTGAGGCATATTATTGTGGATTACCGGGCACCGAACAAGACCAAGTAGATGAATCAAATTATGGATTTTGTAATATCATTGCGAAGTATATTAATCAAGACAAAAATTTGATACATGAAAATGTAAAGAAAGAATATGGTATGATTGCCGAAAACAATCCTGTGGCATTTTATAACAATAATAGATTATATAAATCTTAATAATATGAATAGATACAATTGTTTAATAATATTACCTCAAGGTACTAAAGATATTACTATTGAAGCTGAAAGCGCACATCCCGATTCAACATGTGCCACAAGATTCCATAAAAAAGTTAAAATGATTGGTGATTATGGTTCACCTGAAACAAGTTATGAATTAGTTTGCCAATACCCAACAGATAAATTTATCATCGAATCGGTTGATTATAATATAGAAAAAAATGGATTATAGTAAAATAATATTGGGAATAATATTCGGAGCGTTAGGTCAAATGGGTACATTCATGCAATTACAAGGAGCATACAAATATGGTTGGTATGAAAGATACTATTGGATTATTATATTTGCTAGCGTACCATTAGGTTGGTTATACATTAAATCTGTTAATTATTTTATTGAGGGGTTTGGTGGTCAAATATGGCCGAGCCGTCTCGTTGGATTTGGTGTTGGAGTAATTATTTTCACAATTATGACTATATATCTCTTTAAGGAACCATTAGATATGAAAAATGGTATATGTTTATTTCTTGGATTTTGTATAATTTTAGTACAATTATTGGTAAAATAATTTTTGTGATATACTAGATTATACTTATCTTTGTAATCATATGAAATATCCTTATTATCTTTTATTTTTATTTCTTTTTTCCTGTAAAAAAGAGGTTATTACAACCTTGCCGGTTGATAAAACTATTGAAGAATCACTCAGTGGATTTAAAGTAAACCCAAATGCTAAGTCAATAGGAAAGGATTATTGGGAAAACACTGGAGTCCCTATCGATTTAATTGGAATCAAATATCTAATTTCTCCAAGAGGATTTCAAAGTGTTGGGTCGTCAATGACTGCTGTGTGTGGTGATTTCAACAACGATGGATGGATAGATGTTTTTCAACCTGGAATGGCACATGATGGAGTAACTAATGTGTCTACTTCATTTTTAATTTGGAACCCAATTACTAAAATTTTTGAAAACAAAAACTTATTCAGTAACAATCAAATAGATTTACCAAGAACTAATCCACCAAAAGTTATTCCAACTTATTTAAATGAAGACAATTATGTTGACTTAATTATATTTGGTTACTACGATGAAGGAAAATCAGAAAATCCACCAGCTAAAATGATGTTGGCGATTAGTGACGGAAAAGGTGGTTACGAGTTAAAAGAGATAACAACAGAAACACCAACTTACTATCATTATGGTGGAGATTTAGGGGATTTAAATGGTGACAACATTACAGATTTAGTTCTAAATTGTGGTGGACTAATGAAAATATTATGGGGTTCTAAATCCTTTCCTTATTTTGACGAATCAAATTCAATTACATTTTCAAATTCCCAAAACAGGCTACAATGGAATGGTGTCGATTTTAATTATGGTAATAATAATGGATTCGGAGACCCAAATGTGAGTTCTATTGTTTGGCAATTTGTACATAATTGTAAAATTAATGATGTAAATAAAGATGGTAAGAACGATATTATTTTATGTTCTTACGATGATTTAAATAATAGTAATAAAGTGTTAATAAATTTAGGAGGAGGAAGATTTAATACTCTGAGTATCATCAATTTACCACCTTATGGTATAGGGACATTACCGTACAATGTTAATATAGATTATGTAGTTGACGATATTAATGGTGATGGTAATAAAGACATTATATCACTCAATGAAACTGACTACAAAACGTGGGACATTTTCATTTACTTAAATAAAGGTGATGGAACCTATAAAGTAGATAAATCAATAATTCAGTATAATATAAACAGTACAAGACATGGTAATTGGAAACATCGTCTAATTTATTTCGATTACGACGGAGATGGGAAAAAAGACATTTCATATATTGATGATGCGGACAATGGAGAATCAAAGTATAAGTCAGTTTTCATAAGGACTGGTAATCAATTTATAGAAACGGACTATTATAAATTCACTTCAAAATATTAAATAAATTTCATATAATTATATAATATGGATGATGATTTATTAGTAATATCACAGTATGATTTAGTACCGTTAAATTTTAAAATAGGTGTTGATGATTTTTTAGTTACCTTTTTAGAATATTTTAAAGAAATTAAATCTAAAAAAGTTTTAATATGGTATCCTGGTGAATTTATACCTGAACCTTTCATATATTATAATCCACCTATTGGAAATTGTAAAGAGTTTTTTATTGAATTGGAAAACCTTTTAGTTAAAAATGATGTTTTTATTTATGGTGTATTTGGTGGATTTTTTAGTGAAGAAATTGATTATTTAACTAAATTCCCAATTAAAAACGTGAGTATTTTATATTGGCCAACATTTCTTTTACATTATTCTATGTATGGTATGGAAAAATCATATCAAAAATTAATAAATGACATATCGGTCGACACTAACTTCGATAAACTTTTTTTATGTTTGAATAGAAAACCTAGAACACATAGAGTTATGTTAGTTGATTTTTTAAATAAATATAATTTATTTAACGATGGGATAATTAGTTGGAACATATTAACAGGTGATTGGGGTGAGGATTATAAATTTATGTATTGGGAAGAAGAATTAAAAATAATTGATGATGGTAATCGACACGGAGACGAACCGGTATATTTTACTGATGAATTATTAAAATATAAATGTTTAATTAATATATCTTGTGAAACTTTATCAGGTAATAATGGTCACCATTTTATTACTGAAAAAACATATAAAAATTTATTGATTGGACAACCTTATGTTTCTTTAGGATGTCAATATGCTAATAAGGTATTAACAAACTTTGGATTTGAATTATATGATGAAATAATTGACTATTCGTTTGATGACGAGGTAAATCTAATAGATAGAGCTGAGGGGTTGGTTAAGAGTATGATGAAAATATCTAATAGAGATTATAATGAAATGTATGATATCATTAAAGAGAAAGTTGAAAGAAATAGAAAAAGAGCAATTACCATTTGTGAAAATGATTCATATATACCTAATGAATTTGTTGAGTTGTATAAAAATTATACAGATAAATTTAAACCAACACTTCATGTACCATATTATCTTTCACAAATAATGAAAAATAAATAAGAATGAAAATAATATGTGATGGAGATTCGTGGATGTTTGGGTCCGAAATCGTTGACCCAATCATAAGTTCAAGATATAGTAAAGATATTCATCCAGGCGAATACGATTGGATTCCTGAAAACGATGAATATAGAATACCTAAAATATTTCCAACAATATTATCAAATTTAATGGATTGTGAACTTGTTAATTTATCTTGGCCAGCCAATGATAACGGAACTATTTTAAATAGAACAATTTCATACATAACTGAAAATTATTTAAGTAAAAATAAATCAGTTGATGATTTATTTGTGATAATTGGGTGGTCATCACCGGAACGAAATTCATTTTGGTATAAGGATGAAAAAATAAGTGATAAATTTGTTCTTTGGCCAAATGTAAAAAATCTATTAGTTCCTAATATGGAAGAATTTTGGGAAATATATGTAACGTATTTGTGGAATAAAGAAGAGTTTTTACCAAGATTTGTTAATAATGTTTTATCGTTACAAAATTTTTGCGAGGTTAATAAAATAAAATGGTTATGTTTTAATTCATTTTACCAAACACCTAAAAATGAAATATCACGTTGGAATGATTTAAATATTAAAAAAGAACTAAATCAAATATCATTAAATGGTAATGACTATTATGATAATAAAAGTAACAATAGAAAAAATTTTAAATATGATTATCTTTCTATATGGGACACTATAGATAATGTTAGGTTTTATAAAAAAGACCAATTAAATAATAGTTTTAAAAGCTTTATGGTTGAGAACAACCCTGATAATCCATATAATGGTTGGCATCCATCACCTGAATCACACAAAATATGGGCCGAGGAAATATTTAGGTATATAAACGACAATAATTTAACAAATGAAAAATCTGGTAATTTGCGGAGATTCCTTTAGTATTGGAATTGGATGTGAAGATTTAATTAATGAACCATATGGATCACTTCTTGCAAAAGAATTTAATTTAAATTTAATTAATTTAGCGAAAGGTTCTAGCACTAATTTATCAATTTCATTACAGGTTAAATATGCAATTGAGAATATAAAAGACATTGAATTATTAATAATTGGTACAACTTCTTATTATAGATTTGAGTGGTTTCCTGAAAACGCAAAAAATAAAAACCAACTCAACAATTTAAATGTTAATTATCATGAATATCCACCATATGGTCAAGGAACTTATGAACATCTAATTGATAATCCAATGATAACTGATAACAGATATTGTGGGGAAATGTTAACGGAAAATTGGGTCGGTATATTAGACTACAATAAAATGTTAGATAATAATGACGGACACCCAGAACATTACTTCAAAAAATTTAAAACTGAAAGAATCGAAAGAATAAGGTTACTAAGAGATTATTTTTATGAATTTTTTAATAGTTCAATACAAAGACATTATGATATTGGAACAATAACAATGTCACATAATTTATTGAAAAATAATAACATAAAACATTATATATTAAGTGACGATTTGGAATTAAAAATGTATGTGGATAAAAAAAATATAATACACAATGATTGGGACGTATTATCAAAAAAACATCCAGACCCAATGAAAAGTTTACACACCTCATATGAAGGACATAAAATTGTATTTAATATCATAAAAGATGTTTTAAATAACCCAAATAAAATTATATGAAAGTAGGTGTAATGGTATATGGACAATATCGAGATTTTGAGATTGCAGTGAAATCATGGAACTTTTTAGATAGTGGATATGATTTTTATTTCTCAACATGGAATAATTCAAAACAGTATAGTAGAAAATTAAATATCGATAGAGAATTTGAAGTTAATGAGGATATGATTAGAAAACATGTTCCCAATTCTACAATATCAATTTTAGATGAATTAAAATATGTTGAAAATACAATTGATGGTGAAAACAGACCAAATAAAATGATACATCATTGGAGAAATTGTTTAAAATTGATTCAAGATAGTGGTAAAAAATATGACAGAATATTAATAATTAGAATTGATAGTTATTTTCATTTTAATATACCATTGAATGAAATAATTAATAACTCCAAAAATGAAACATTATATCTCTATAATGATTTAATTATCGATAATGGAAAAGTTTGGTCACAAGATTTGTTTTTTATGGGAGACCAAGATTTAATTTTTGATTTTATTAAAAAAACACCAAATAAAATAAAAGACATTCATTTTGATTTGGGTGAAACTATAATAAATAACAAATACAATATTGATTTTGTCGAACCAAAAATTAGAATATGTCCAGCCACACCTACACTTAATTCATATGACATAAAAGAAGTGACATATATTTTAGCAAATGTAGAATGGATAAATTGGATAAAAAATGGAAAAGATTATGGAAAAAGAAATCAATATAAAATTGCGGTGTTGGTTTGCGGACAACTTAGGGAGTTTAATATTGGTGTCAAATCTTGGGACCCTCTATTTGATTTAAATTGTGATTTTTACTTTTCAACTTGGAATAAATCATCACAAAGTAATACTAAGTGGAATGATAATTTTATTAATGACGAAAAAATAATCAACGAACAAATGATAGTTGACCTTATCCCTAAAAGTTCAGTGTTAATATTAGATGAGGAAGATTACGCACACATTAATAAAGACAAAATTACGGACAAACAAATTTTACATTGGAAAAATACATTAAAAATGTGTGTTAATAGCGGCGTGGAATATGATATTATCATTGTCATCAGACCCGACGTATTTTTAGATTTACCTAATTTTAAAAAATACGTAGATGACATAAAAGACAAAGAAATAAAAACTATGAATAACACCCCACCAAATTGGTTTTATGATATATTTTTTATGGGTAATTTTAACACAATTAAAACTTTTATTGAAGGTATAAAAGAATCTGAAATTACTTATGTTCATGAAGATTTATATAAACATTTGATTTCTTTAGGATTATCATTAACTTTTTTTGATAATGAGATGAAATCAGTTGAGATAAGACCAACCGAAAATGGATTTTTTGAAAAAAACATAGATTACGATACAATTGTAAAATCAAATAATGATTTTATATTAAAATATGGTAAACCAAATTAATTATATTTGACATATTCAATAAAAATTCATATATTAGTCATATATATTAGAAAGGACTAACATGAAAAGATTTGTATTTTTCCACGGGTACCAAGAAGAACATCCATTATTGGATATTGATTGGGACGCAATCAACAGATTGAATAATATCAATACTATTCTTACTCCAAATTGGGGCGGAATAACATACACCCCAACATGGGTGGTAAATCCAGGACTAATAACCTATACACCACCAAATTATACTATAACCACAACACCCGGCACTAGTACGTACACAATTCCATACTATGGAACGATAAACACAGCAACAGGATATAGTTTAACAACATCAAACACAAACGGAACAACATATACAACAACAGGAACAGTTACAACAGGAGGAATAGGAGGTACTTTAACAACTGGTACTGCAACATTTAGAAGTGGAGCATTTACCTCAAAATTTATGTAATGACTAAATTCAAGTTTTTCAGGGGGTATATTGGAACGTTAGATATAATGGACGGACAAACATATGCGACAGCATCATTATATTACCCAAGATTAGATTCCAATAATGAAATGGAAAGATGGTTTGCCGAACGTGATTTACAAACTATAACTCATGAACAATACATGTTGAATAGAGACATGTTAATTGAACAAGAAAGAATAAGAAGATTAGGAATGATAAATCATTCAAGGGAAACTGATAATCAAATTAGATTGTTTCAAGCAACGACAATAATAACGGTTAACCCAACACCATGGACCAAGGTTAAGATATTTGGGACAAGAGTTAAATTGGTTTTAATTGAAACTTGGAAGTTGGAACCTATCGGTGTTGTTGTAATGACATTATTGGTATCAGTTGTTACATTCATAGGTATAATGAAATTATTTGGAGCATGATAAAGGATTTCAAATTTCTAACAGATAATGATGATGATATACCAGAAGGATATATCAATTTAGAGAATGTGGAGATTGCAACTTGGATGTGGGAAAGTTTAATGGTTCCGTCAACGGCGACGTATCAGATAGTTTCGGTAGACACTAACGGTATTATTGAATTTTTAAGAATGTTTCCGTCAGAGATGATAGTTCCCGTGAGTTCTATTGTTGGTCCAAATGGTGTGGTTCACAATGGCGAAAACGAAGGAATTGGGTGGGGATTTAACATTCAAACAGACCCAATTCATATTACATATTTAAGATACAGACCATAATATTTATAAATAAACGACTATGTCATCAAAATTTTTCAACAATTCACAACAACCTAAGGCAGCTAAAGGAGATAAGAAACCTATTCCCACAAAACCTATTAAGAACAATACCCAAATCAAAAAGACAGGGAGAGGAAATTAAATTTGGTATATACGAATATTGTTGTATATTTGCTTTATGAAAGTAAAAATAACAATTAAATACCACATAGAGGTTGGTAATGAGGTCATTGAGTGTGAATCACTTGAACAGGCTGAACGTAAAATGAAACATATGTCAGATGTTGATAGGTTCCTAATTAAGACGGAACTAAAAGGTGATGAAGTATTAAATCAATATTTGTTAGGGTAACAATTTCTTAACATATACCCAAGGCAACTTTTTCTATTTATGTAGATGAAAATAGAAGCATTATTTATCTCCGATGTTCATTTAGGTTCTAAAGGTTCAAATGCTGAACAAGTGTTAAATGTCCTTAAACAATATCAACCCAACTATCTATTCTTAGTTGGTGATATAATAGACGGATGGTTATTGAAACGTAAATTCCGTTGGCCACAATCACACACAAACGTAATTAGAAAGATAATGTCTTATTCCAAGAATGGGACAAAGGTGATATACTTGCCAGGAAACCATGATGAATTTGCCAGAGAATATTTGGATTTGAATTTCGGCAACATTGAAATTCATAATGAATACATATGGAACAACACATACATAACTCACGGAGATTTATATGACGGTGTTGTTAAACTTAAATGGTTGGGAATATTGGGTAGTATCGGTTACGACTTTGCCATTTCCATAGACAGAAGATTAAAGAAGTTAGGGTATAAAAGGTCACTATCCAAATTCTTAAAGGATAAAGTAAAAGAGGCCGTTAAGTTCATCACATCTTTTGAGGGAGAATTATGTCGTCAAGGTATTAAACATAATTGTTCAACTGTAATGTGTGGTCATATTCACCATCCAGAAGATAAACTAATTGATGGTGTTAGATATTTAAATTGTGGGGATTGGATTGAAAATAATTCTTACATCATCTACAACGACAATGAATACACTGTTATTAAAGGATAAGTTAACCATAGTAATCCCGTGTAAAAATGAGGGGGTAAACATCTACGAGTGTTTGGGGTTCATATCTAAACAAAGAGGGATTGCAGGTACAAGAGTAATCATTTCAGATAATTCGGATGATGAGGAATCATTGAGGTGGATATATCAAACAGAATCAGATTACAAATATTCATTAAAAATAGAAGTAATAGAGGGCGGGTTTCCCGCTCAATCAAGGTTAAACGGATCAAAGTTAGTTACCACACCTTATATGTTATTCTTGGATGCTGATATAATGTTGTTTAAACAAGGTTTGTTGGAAACGGTGGTAGAATATGAGAAAGACCTGGTGACCGTCCCATTTGAGACGGAAACAGGGTTTAATTGGATTTTTAGGATGTTTGATGTTACCCAAAGATTGTCAGTGTTTCTTGGAACACCATTTGCGGTTGGTGGATTTCAGTTATTTAAAACAGAATCATATTGGAACATCGGTGGTTATAACCCAAATGAAAAGTTTGCTGAAGATTATTCTCTATCACAAAAGATTGATAGTCAGAACTTTAAGATACATAAAACTGGTGGTGTTTGGACATCAGCAAGAAGATTTAAGAATAAAGGAGTTTTTTATATGGTTAAGATATTAATCAAATCTTATTTAAACCGAAACAATCCTGAGTTTTTTATGAAAGACCACGGTTATTGGGGTTAAAATCAATATAATATGGTATTTATACCTAATGAATAGGAAAGAGTATAGACGTTTATTACAAGACCCGAAGTGGAAGATTAAAGCGTCATTTATAAGAAAGAGAGATAACCACACCTGCGTCAGATGTGGAAAGAAATCACATAGATTACAGGTACATCATACCAAATACGAAGATGGTCTAATGCCGTGGGAATACGATAACAGTACATTGGAATCGTTATGTTCATATTGTCATAAGAAGGAACACAATATCAAACCAAAGAAGAAAAGATTACCAAGAAAGAAGAAGAGTGTAAAAGAACCACAACCTATTAGTAGAGTCATTAGAGTTAAAAAATTTGATGAATAATATTTGGAATATTCGTTAATATAATTTATATTAAACATATGAAAAATGTTTTCAGTAAGAAAATAATTAATTTTACGCCGACAGGTACACAAACTACTCGTGAAAATTCTTATGCACCATTGTTACCAAATGAGATAATTGAAGGGGTTCATGAGGCAAATGAATTAGGGATTTCAATTGTCCATTTACATGCTAAAGATGAAGAAACATTAAAGAATACATATAAAAAAGAAACTTATCAAAAAATAATAGAAGGGATAAAAAAACATTGTCCTGAATTATTAATTTGTGTTTCATTAACTGGTAGAAACTTCCCCGAGTTGGAGAAAAGAACTGAGGTTCTACAACTACATCCTGATATGGGATCATTAACGATGTCATCATTAAACTTCCCAACAGGTGCGTCAGTTAATGAACCAAATATAATTTTATCATTAATTAATGAAATGGAAAAGTATGGAGTTAATCCTGAAATTGAATGTTTTGATTCTGGTATGATTAACTACACAAATTATTTAATATCAAAGAACATTTTAAAAGAACCACATTATATAAATGTAATATTAGGTAATATATACAACTCACAATCTGATATTCAATCAATAGCATCAATTAAATCTTCATTACCTAATAACGCAAAAGTATGTTTTGGTGGTATTGGTTCACAACAATTAAGGAGTAATGTTTATGGGTTACTTGAATCGGATGGAGTCAGAATTGGTTTAGAAGATAACTTATATTATAAAGATAAAGAGAAGACAACCAACACACAATTATTAAAAAGAATTCATAACATAATGAATGACATGGAGTTGGAAATTTTATCATCAAAAGAACTAAGAGATTTAGGATATGGAAACAAAAATATTAGTATTAGGTAAGGGAGATAATGTTATCACAATGATATTAGATAATTTATATTCTTACTCTATAGATAGATTATTAGATTTTGGTAAAGATATTGTTGTGTATAATAATTTAGATTTACCAATTTTAAATTCATTTGACCATGGCAAATTCAATATTGAAGTTTTAAATGAGGTTAATGTAGATGACTTTAATTTATATATATTAGGAATTTACCAACCTAAAAATAAAATTAAAATTATAGAATCGTTAAATCCTGATAAAAATAAATTCATTAATGTTATTCATAAAGGAGAAGATATTTCATATACAAGTACACTTGGTTATGGATTATTAATTAATTCTAAAGTATCAATTGCGGCGCATACGACAATAGGTAATTTTGTTTCTATTAATAGACACGTATCAATTGGTCACCATACAACTATTGGAGATTTTACTTCAATAAATCCAGGTGTTAATATTGCGGGTAATGTAACCATTGGTAAAGGTTGTCAAATAGGTATCGGTGCAAACATACTTGACGGAATCACAATAGGAGACAATACGGTAATAGGTGCGGGTTCATTAGTCACCAAAGACATTCCAAAAAATGTGGTTGCCTACGGTAGCCCTTGTAAAATAGTAAATCATCAATATGAAACACAATCCATATAAAATAGTTCAAATGTTCGAGGAGGAGGTTGCTGAATACACGGGATCACCTTACGCAATTGCATTAGATAATTGTACCGACGCATTATTTCTTTGTTGTGTATATTCAAAAGTAACAGAAGTAACCATCCCTAAAAAAACATACCTTTCAGTTCCACAAGCGATTATGTCTTCAGGTGGTAAAGTAAAATTTGATGATACTGAATGGAAAGGTGTTTACGAATTAAAACCATATAAGATATACGATTCGGCAAGAAGATTCACAAGTGGTATGTACATACCAAATAGTTTTATGTGTCTTTCTTTCCACCCTAAAAAAATATTACAAATGAGAAAAGGTGGAATGATATTGACAGATAATGAAGATGCGTATAAATGGTTTAAAAAAGCTAGACACGAGGGAAGAGACGAAATACCATACACCCAAGATAACATTAAGTTTTTAGGTTGGAACATGTATATGACACCACCAGATGCTGCTGATGGATTATGGTTAATGTCATCAATGCCAAAACATAATGAAGATACAATTGAGAACTATCCCGATTTAACAAAAAATGATTTATTCAATAAATTTTAAATGATGGAAGATTTAATACTTATAACCGCATATTGCGAAACTGAAAAACAAGAAGAGGCATTAAATAGATGTATTGATTCGGTAAGTAAACTTGGATTTCACATTTTACTAATATCCCATTCACACATACCCACACACATACAAAAAAAATGTAATTATTATTTTTATGATTATAATAATGATGTTAGTGAGGACCATAATTTATTAGGACATTTTACTTTTAACTTTGATAATAAAAAAATAAATTCTAGATTCTTTATTAAAAAATTTTACGGGTTTGCTATATATAGAATGTTTTCAATTGCTAGTCAAATTGCCACAAATTTTGGATATGATAATCTACATCATATTGAATATGATTGCGAATTGTTAGATGAAAATTTAATCTTTGAAAATAAAGAAAATCTTAAAAAGTACGATTCGGTAATTTGTACTGACACTGGTGATAAAAATGGGTGGTTGTATGGTTCATTTAAGTCATTCAAAGTTAAATCGTTACCTGATAAATTTAAAAATTACGATAGAGATTTTATTGAATCTGAAATGAAAAATCTAACTAAAACTCATTTAGAATTTCTAACAAAAAAATTATTTATTGATGGTGGAAAAACTTTATTTAAAAATGAACCACCAAAAGATAAATTTAAAAAGGGAAATATATCCGAACATAGGTATTTACATTTTACACTTTATTTTGATTCTGAAAATGAAACATTAAATATTTTTTATAATGCAATTAATATAAAAAAATCAGAAGAAATAACTGTAATGGTAAATAAAGAAAAGGTAACCAATCTAATAACAAAACCTGGATTTTGGACTACAAGAGAATTGGGTAATTTTAATGAAATAACACATGTTAGGGTAGATAATAATAAAAAAGTTATTTATGAAATTGCATTTGATGACGATTTTAGAGAAATCTTCAAAATAAAATCATATATTACAGAAAATTAAAAATAAATGAAAAACACATTCAATAAGGCTTACGAAAGTTATAAGAATCACATGAAAAATAATGTGAATGATTATGACAACACATTCAGACATCAACTAAGAAGAAAACAATGTGAAACCTTAATTAATTCTATTAATAATAGATTTAATTTTGATAAAATAATAACATTAGAAACAGGAACATCACAAAGTTATGATGATGGTTTATATGGATTGTTTCTTGGTTTTGTTAGTTTATATACAAATGGTAAAATGTCATCAGTAGACATCAACGAAGGATATGTTAAAAAATCCATACAAAAGTTTAATGAAGTTATTCCTGATTTAGATTATACCGCACACATAGGGGATTCGGTCAGTTATTTAAAAAATATAGAAGAGATACCAAATTTAGTTCATCTTGACAGTTGGGATTTTAACTTGTTTGACCCGTTTCCTTCCGCACTTCACGGATGGATGGAGTTTGATGCGATTCAAAGTAAAATGGAATCTGGTAGTATAATTATTATTGATGATAATTGGAGAAAGGACACAACGTTACAATGGAACTACGGTAATGGAACATCTACAGATGTTCCAATAAAGTATCCTATGATTGGAAAAGGAACACACATATATCAACAAGCTCTCGCCGATAGAATCGGTTGGAAATTAATTGGTAACCATTACGATACATTCGATAATATAAAGATTATTATACAAAAAAATTAAAGTGATTGTGTTTTAACCATTTTCATTTAATCGTTGAGTCAATTCATTAGTTAATATACGAATCCATTCGTCTTTTGTTTTCCCATTGTATGGGTCGGGTATTTCGGTTAGACCAACACCCCGTAAACATAAAATAGTATTCTCAATGTGACTAGCGGTCATATAAAAAATAGGGGTATCTCGACCATTTTGAGACCTCCAACAGACATTCCTATCGAATATTTCCCCTCTTAAGAATTTAAACTCCATAGACAAAGATAACATTAATTTTGTATATTCCAAATAATATCCTTATCTTTGTTATATGAATACATCAATAACTTTGTCGTTGGTTCTTTTACTTCTTCCTTATGAAATGGAAAAATCTGAAAGGATAATAATGGAAAAGATAAAGACGTTAGAACCAATATCTGTAACTTTAACCACATACACAACAAGTGCAAAGGAAACAGATTCAACACCTAACATAACCGCATCTGGTTTTAAAATTGATACACTTAATCCAATGAAACATAGGATTATTGCGGTATCAAGGGATTTAAAAAAGAAATGGAAGTTTGGAACAAAGGTGAGAATAACTGGTGCGGGAAAGTACAATGGAACTTATTATGTGAGAGATTTAATGAACAAAAGATATAAGAAACGAATTGATATATTAATTGGAAAAAACCATAAACAAATTAAATTAGAAGATATAAAAATCTACAAAATATGATATTCTTTTTATTCTACATAATAGGATTTATCCTAACACTAACATTCTTAAAGTTATTTGGTAAGAAGATGGAGATTGATTATGATCCACCACATGATGAGGATTATGACGACTATAAAAATAATGCTGAGGCCTATCTATTCTTTTCATTGAGTTGGTTTGTGACCGCACCAATGTTTATTGTTGTTGCTACAATTCAATTGTTATATAAATTTACACAATGGTTTATGAAATACCCAAACGTTTAATATGAAATTAGTTGCAATTGCTTTATTAATCTTACCGGTGTTCTTTATTGAAGCCACACTAACGGTATTAACAATTACTATTTATTTGTGGATAATTAAAGCACGTGGTGGTGATTTATTAACAGAAAAATTAATACATAAGTTATGATACTACTAATATACTGGATACTAACAACAATTTATGGAACATATTGGTTGGTTAAACATCCATCAGACAGAAGATATGAGGATGATGATGAATTTACATTATTGGAAGTTATTGCTAAGACCGTTCCAGCTGCATTATTATCGTGGCTATTTGTTCCAATGTTTTTATTACACCAAATAAAATTTAAAAGAAGGTGATTGAATTTAAATTTCTTAATGAGAACACAGACAATCGACCCAAAACAAGGGACGAGGTACTTATTATAGTTAGAGATAACCTAAACATACTATTTGATGGAAATTATAGAAACCATGTTGATATAGACGACATCGTTGAACAAGTGTGTAGAAATTTAAGAATAGAATAATATGAGAATTTTAATATTAACACATCAAAGGTCTGGTGGATTATCTTTAGTGTCTTGGATTTCAAGAGAATTAAATTTTATATTGTACCATGAACCATTCTCAATAAATTATTATGATGAAGGGATTATTAATGATGTTATGAATAATGATAATATCGTTGTAAAAGAATTTCAATATAATATTGAAAAAGGAGGGTTTAATTTAAATGATGTAATATCTAAATTTGATAAAGTGATAATACATTATAGAGGTAACTATAACGATGTGGCAATTAGTTTAACATATTTTGACAAAAACGATGGGACTAAAATGCATAAGACATATGAAATGACCGATGAATGGATAAAAGATAATGAAGAAGAGATTGAAAAAATGAAAGTAATTAATAATGAAATGTATTGTAGTGTCCAAAGATTAAAAATTGAAGGGTCTTTGACAACAACTTACGATGGAATATATAATGATAAATCTGATATACCAAAACTTTTAGAGTTTTTAAATGTGACTTATCCAAGACATTTAGATATATTAGATAAAAGGCATAAATTACAAAATGGTGATGTTGGAATGGATGATGTTAAAGTTAAACGAAAAATAATATGAATATATTGGAACTATATGAAAGATATAATAAAGTGTATGAAATTGAATTAAGAGAAGTTGCAACTCCATATCATTTACAACTTATGAAAGAGATTGATATGTTAGAGAAGTTAACAATAGATGAGTTTAAAGAAAAATTAAATAACATAGATTTTAAAAAGAAATGGGGAAATTAAAGTGTGCGGTATTAATATTTGGACCTTACAGAGAATTTGACACTGTATATGATTCTTGGTCTTTTATGGAACATTACGAATGCGATTATTATATATCTACATGGGATAGAAATAAAATGTCACATAAAGGACACGGTGTGGAAATTAATGAGGTTATTACAAAAGAAATGATATTGTCTAAATTACCTTGTGCAACAATTGCGATAAAGGAAGATGATGACAGGTATCTAAATAATAACTGTAAAATGTCATTTCATTGGAAAACCTGTCTTCAATTGTTGGAGGAAAGTAATAAAGAATATGATATATGTTTATTAACTAGATTTGATAATTTCACAACACCATTTAATAGTTGGAATGATATTGATAAAAATGAAATATATACTGAAATTGATAACAAACCATTTATGATGGAAAATGTAATGTCATTGAATGATTATTTTTATTTAGGTAACTTTGAGAAGATGAAAGAAATTATTAGAAAATTTCCTGTTGTTTCAAAAGACCCACACGGTGATATGTATAATGTTATAAAAGATTTAAATATAAAGTTAATCAATTTGTTTGAAAAAAATGATAACACCAAAGGTGTGCAAATTATTCAAGCTAGACCCAATTCAAGGGGAATGGAACATTTAGAATATAGTAGATTAGTAACTTTAAATGTAGAGTGGTGTGATGGTTGGGATAAAGAGTTTATTCATCCTCCAGGATATTACCCATTTAATTCTAAATAATTTTTGAGATTATATGGTTATAAAATAAATCACATTGAACTTGGTGACCCAATTCCCCCATGTGATAATCAATAATTTCATTATTTGTTTCCTCAATAATTCTTTGACCACCCTTATTTAAAACGATAGCAAGCGGATGATGTTCATATTGTCCCATTATATATTTTTTATCTAACTTTTCATTTAATGGTTTATTATAAATTATATTATCTTCACAAGACCAAAAATATAAATTAAATCCTACAAGTTTAGATAATTTAGACATTATTTCAATATAGTTTTTAACATCTTTAACGTATAACGGATGTGTTCTATTAATACAAATTTCTTCATGGACTTCTTTGTTAATTTTTTTTTCGGATATATCACCAGGACCATTACATATCCAACTTTCGTTATACCAATTATCGTTTGCAACCCATCTATAACGACCCATATAAGACCACCCAACAATAACAGTATCATTTTTTTTTATTTCGTTCATGTGTTCAATAAAAGTGTGAAATATTAAATCATTACCTGAAGCCCCCTTAGCATAGTTAATGGGATTTAAATTTAACTTTTCAGACAGTAGTTCCAACCATATTTTGGGTAAGTTACCACCTCTCCATTCTTTATACTTTATATAATGTGAGTTCATATCTAAGTTCCAACTCTCAGTGTAACTACATCCAAATCCAAATAAGTTATTCATATACCATAAATATGGTATTATTTAAGTTACTAACATCCAAAATCTGTTTTGGAATACCAAATATTATATGTATATTTAATCTTATGGGACTCTCAACATTTAGATTTTTCAGGGGTATACTTCGTAAAGCGAGAGTAGTTCAATTAAGACATAGATTGACAAGAACACCAATTGCACACATACCAGTTCCCCCACACACAGCAACGATATCTGAATATCGTAGAGCGTTTATTAATGGATGGAGATCCTGTGAGTTCGGAAGGAACATATACGACTGCCCACATTCATCATACGACCTGGTTGAAATACAATTAAAAAGGGAATGGGAATTTGGATTCACAGAATGTTTTAACACAAGACAAGAGGATTTTGTTGAGATTGACACAACAATTACTCAAACAGATGAACAATGTTATCTAAATGGATGGGAACGAGCACAACAAGGACGTCCATTAAATGAAAACCCACATACATACGGGTCACACCAATTTAATATGTGGTATGTTGGGTGGAATGACTTTGTGGATAACCATTAGAATATTTCGTATATCCAAACTAATATCTTATATTTGTATCATGACCGACGCACAAATAGTAATATCAATTTTATCTGGTATAATATTTTTTTTATATCTCGTTAACAATTTAATATCACTTTCTAATGTTGAATTGTATATGAAAAAATATAATGAATTACAACGTGGTGTGTATAAGTATGAACCAAATCCAAGTCTTCAATCACATTATTTTTATTTATACAGTTACGATATTAATACCGTTACATTCACTAAAACTAATGTCTACATTTTATTCTTTCTTGATGGTGATATAAAACTAACAGAAAACAATTATATACATAAATGGCAAATATGGTGGTCAATACCAACTTGGTATCATTATAGAAAACTTCATAAGTTAAAAGATGAGTTAATAGTAAATTATGAAAGAGGACTTGATTTTAGACAGATTTATGATAGAGCTGTAGAATTAGAAAGGAAAAAAAATAAGTTAGAATTTAAATTTTTGCGGGGATGATAAAACCATTCAAACTACTTAATGGGTATGTCTATGATGATGAGTATACATTACCAGTACGAACAGATCCACCATTTGGTATATCACATCGTCATTGGAATATGTTGCCACAGGATTTGAGAGGTGGAACGCTAATACATATGGAAATATACATTGAGGGGTGGGAAGCTGGTCGCAATAATATCACCATCAATCCATATGAAGGTATTATCAATGACCCTATGGTTAGTGAATGGATTGAGTTGTGGAATAGAGGACATCTAAGGTGGTCTGATAGAACAGGACAAAATTTTAGAAATGTAAATCCCAACCCACCAATAGATGAAACATATCCTGAATTCTATAACACAGATGAATTTGTATTCTTTGACGTGACGCCAGTTGTGTATGATTCTGAATCTTATGTTCCATATAAATTCATGTTGTTTAGACATATTGAAGATGGGAACACAGTACAAGGAAGTAGAATAACCCCCGAACACCCAATGTGGAATTTTCCTGATATAATTTAAAAAACAAAATAATATGAGATTAAACGTAGAATTACTTGCAATTGATTTTTACAGAGTAGGAAGAAGTTGGATTTCTTTTTTAGAGATTAATTATGGTCACCCATTATTTTATTTAGAATGGGGACAAGGTATGAAAATACAAATCAGTTTTTTATTTGGACTAATTAAAAATTATTAATATGAAATTTGAAGAAGCGGAAGAAAAATCTTTAACCGTAAAATGGGAAATCGGAACTTGCTCGCAAGGAGAAAGGTGTTGGTGTAGAACGATTAAACCTATTGAACCTATACTTTTTGATGATGGAGATAGTCAAGATGAATATTGGATAGTTGGGTCTGGCGAGTTACATAAAAATATTGCGGAGTATTTTGTTGAACTCCATAATAAAAATATTGAAAACAAAATTAAATAATATGAAATTTAGAAAAACACTCACAGATAAACGTCTTGAAGAATTGTCTGATAAGGTAAGAAGAGGAACTCCAATCTTAATGAGTGAGGCAATTGAGGTGGTGGAATATCAAGAGATGTTAAAGAAGAATAAACTACCTTTCACAGATAGAATACTTAATTTCTTTAAAATAAAACAATAAAGATTATGAAAACATTTAAGTTCCTCTCAAAGAAACAAGTTCCTATACCAAATAGATATAGTAGTTTAAGTCCTGAGGATAGAAACATATACACAAAAGGATATTATGATGCGTTTGATTGTTATAATCATAGTCGTTCGTTAGAGTCACCATACAATCCACTTGTGGAAGAATATGAGTATGAATTATGGAGAGAGGGAGTTACGATGTATGAACGAAATAATAATGTATAATGATAAAGGATTTCAAATTCTTTAGATCTAACATAACAAGGGTTAATTGGCAACTAACCGGTTTATTAGATGATGCAACAAATGTTCCATTATTGATTGGTGTATTGGACATCACATACAAATATATTCAGGATAATAATCTAATGGATAATGATAGGGTTAATAATATGTTGATTATTATTATGACTAAATTATACAGAGACAAATATAATTCTTATAGTGATTATGATATTAGAGGTAAGATTGATGAGGTTATGATTCATATGGATAGTGTCACAATAAGAAGATATATACAAGAACTTGCAGCGGGTGCTTGGACTAGTATTGATGTTGAAGCGGAGATTAATCATATTATTTATGAAAAATGTAAATGGGAAGAACATGATCACGGATTTTAAATTTTTATCGGGGGTGAAATCCATGTTGGATATGTATGGTAGAGAAATCAATCCAAATCATTATCAAACAATCAGTTTAACCGGCAATCTTCGTTTTCTAAAAGAATACCATAGAAGATTGGATTGTTTTTATATGTCACATTATAATATGTTTAATGATAGACATCCATTGTATAATCAATCATTAGAATTATATGATAGAACGGTTGGATTTATTAATGGAGGTCATATAACAACCCATGAAGAGATAAGGAGATTTGTTCATATCGCTTATTCAGATATGGTCTATGGAGTATTTGAACCGTGGGAAATGGGTGGAGCAACAAATCAGGAGATATTAGTTGATACATATAACTTTATAAACCCAAGACGATGAAGGACTTCAAATTTCTCACCAAGAACAATACCATAAACTTTAACGGACAAATGTCCATTGAGGCACTTAGATATTTCAATGATTATGTCAATAATGTAATTAGATATGAAATCTCAACACCAACCGCAACATATAGGATGGTGGATTACACTTATGGTGACGGTAATATTGTGGCAGGAACTATCAACGCACATCCATCAGGTGTATCCAATGTAATGGTCACCTATAGTATAAGGAACGGGGAGATTACGGGACACACAATACATTTAGATTACTGGAATACGGCGGGACAGTTAGTAAACGCATTAAGAGAGACACAATAAAGACCCATACCACTGTGAATGGGGATTCCGGCGTACGAAAACAATGATGGAGATAACCAGCACTAATCATAAATAACCATCTTAATGCACGAGAAAACCGGCATTAGAGATTCACTTTACATAATATTACCAATATACTTTACATTATATGTAAAAACATATACCAAAATTAAAAACAGACGTAAAATGAATTTCACTATATCCAAATACATATAATTCAAAAGCGACTAGATGTCCTCAGTCAGATAATATTATAAACTAATAGGATATTTATATACAATGAAGTTTTTAGACATTATAAACGAATCCGAAGAAGAAAGGTTATTAAAGAGAGGAAAGACAATCTTTAAAGCATTTAAGGAGGGAACAATCACACGTACTGATGGAGTATCGTTTAGTTATGTATTAGATAACAATGTGGAGATGATGGTAAGAAACGGGGAATTAGAACTATACGGATCTGTTTCCAAGATAGTAGAAAAAACCTATTGTCCAATCAATGAAAGGTATATGACGGAGTTAATAGAGAATAGATTTCGTAAGTTCTATATTACCACAGATTTAAGACCTCCAAGTAAAGACAACATACATAAGTTCCAAGGAAAGAAACCGTGGGAAGAGGACTTAAATGATTTAGTGTACTTAAATGAATCCAACGAGTATAAACTAATTAGAAAGGGGAAACTTATATTCAAGGCGTTAAGAAAGGGAACCATAGGGTCTGAGGATGAACCTAATAAACCTATGTTTACTTATGAATTATCCGATGATATGTCTGTAAGTTTACATGAAGGTGAAATTATCATTTTTACAGATGAGATTAAGGTTGTGGAACTGAATGAACCATGTGTAAGAATGAGCACGGATTTAATGGCACGTAAAATTAGTAATAGGTTTAAGCAATTTAAAGTTACATTGTCACATCCACCAATACATCCTTTTAATGTGGATAGTTATTATGATAGACGTAAGAAAGAAGAATTAAACGAGAATTTGGTCCATATAATAACGGATGAAGATAAAAAAAAGGTTAAACTCGTTCATAAAGCAATAAGTTCGGGTGTTGTTAAGGTAAATGACGTTAGATATAGATATGAACTTCCTAAGAACTACCAAATGAGTCCAGCGAATAATAAAATTATACGTATTAGATTTGAGTTTTATAATGGGGATTTAATTGGTCCCAACCGTGGGGAGAAGTTACCATTAAAGTTATGGAGAATAGAAGAGGGTAAGGATATATATATCAATGGATTATTAGATAATACGGATGTATCAGATATATGTTATGGTGAACACTATCATCAGAAAGAAACGACACAGGAGTATATGATGGTTAAAAATGCGGTTCGTAGGAGATATAATAACTTTAACATTTCATTAGATGTGTCCCCCAAAGATAGAACATTAAAGGTATTTAATAATAATCCAGTAAATGAACAGGATGATGTGGTTATTACAGATGATTATATCTACCCAACCAAAGAACAGAAGAAAAGGGCAAAGATATTCTATCATGCGTTTAAGACGGGGAAGTTCACAATAGAAGACGATGGTGGAACGTACAAATATGTTCTTCCTGATGAGTATTATGTAAGTGTGGCGGGTGATGGTGTATTAAATATTGTTTTAACCATGAATCCCCAACAAAAAATGAAGATGTATTTTGTACATAAGGATCATGAGACGGGAGAAACAATAGAAAAAGACATAGACACTTCAAAAAGAACTTACCTACATCAATGGATGAAGGATAAGATAGAGAATAAATTCAAACAATTCCAAATTAATTTTATATTTTAAATGAAACTATTAGATATACTAAATGAGGATGCTGAGGTGGATGTCCCAAAGGAGAAAAAGAGGGTTAAAACCGTATTCAGGGCGTTAAGGTCAGGGGTTATGTTTGTCCCATTCTTGGGATATAAAATTAAATATGAACTTAATAACGACTACCAATTAAGTGTGGGGATAGGTAAAGGTCATAGTGACACCATTCTGTTTATTCCATCTGATGACAAGACACCAAAGATAAAGTTATATGAGATTGGGTCCGATGGGGTGGAAAGATATTTCAGTGTAAATGGATATGACGCCATATATCAAGCCATGTGGCAAATGATAAGTCAAAGGTTCAAAAATTTCAAAATACATCTAAGATAATTAGGATATTCCAATTCGTACTAGTATATTTGTGGTATGAAAATCCCAATTCAACTAACATACAAATACTTCAGTGAGACCATAACCATTAAGAAGAAGGTGGATAGTCTTCATATAGGAGATACCATGGAGATGTATAAAGGTATTATTGTCCCCATATATGGTCAGGAGAACTACGAGAGGGTTATAATAACACTTGCTCAAAGGATAATGGAACAAAGGAGAAAGAAGGAACCCAAAACACTAATCAAAAGGATTGTGGATAAAATATTGTATTATTGATAATATAATGAAAATATTGTATAATTCGGAGATATGAAGATAACAAGTTTTAATATAAAGGTGAATAAGGATTCCAAACTATTCATTGGAATAGGGGATAGTTTCTGTGAGGGTTCTGGAGCTCAACCAATTGAGATATGGGAGAAGTATGGTTGGGACAGATGGAAAATGTCCTTATCGGATGAGGGGAGTGAATGGGCAATAAAGAACTCATTTGTGAATAAGATATGTGAGAGACATCTAAAGGACTTTACACCTGTTAATTTGGGTAGTGGGGGAAAGGGAAATAGATATGCCATAAGGGAACTATTCTTAAACCCAACAATTGATTTTAAGATTGCCAAGGAGAAGATTGTGGTATTTGCAATGTCAGGGATTGAAAGGTTGGACTTCTCCAATTCCATTGTAAGTGATAATAATGGTGACCATACAACAACGATATGGTCATATAATGAAGAAAATGTAATGAAAGGGTATTCGGGTTTATTGAGACCTGACGGGGAGAGTATAAACAATATAAGGTTTGCAATATCTGAATTTATGTTTGATATGTTTATGTTGACAAACTGGTGTGAGTTGAATAATGCTAAGTTACTATTGTTTAGTGGGTTTTCTAAAGAATATAACAGGGAACATTTTAACAGGTTATTGATTCAGGATAATGGTGGGCTTGATATTGATGTGGTTATGGAGAATACAAGATTATTGCTTGATAGAATGCCATGGGATAAGATTATTAGACCCATGGGATATGAATGTGTCACCGATATGTTATTACACTTGGAAGGTAGGGATGATTTAAATGGACATCTTGGTGGAATAAATTACGAGACCATAGGAGAGAATCATTATTTAACCAAGTGTCAACATCCATCATATAAAGGACACGAATTACTATCGGACATCATATATGAGAAGATTATAGAATGGGGTTACTTATAACTCACAACACCGAGAACGGGGGTTCCGGCGTACGAAAACAATCCCAAAACTGGCGTCAGAATGTTAGATACTATATCCCAATTAGGTATAATCTCTAAAGCGACTAGATGTCCTCAGTCAGATATATTATTATAATTCGTGGGATATCTAATGAATGTGGATAACTTATACAAGAAATAGTTTGGAATATAAAGAATATAATCGTATATTTGTATTATTAAACAATAAAAACATATGGAACAAGTATTATTAGAAAAAGACAATAAGAAAATCGGGTTGAAAGAGTTAGATGTTAAATTCTGTGGACATAGAGTTACAGGTTCAACAGGAAGAGAAACATTCCTAATCACATTATCTATTATCGGAGGTTTAGTCGGGGGATATTCTAAACTTAGTGAGTATTCAGAAGATATCTCAGAGGATAAAGAAACCTTCCATATAAGAAACCCTAAGAGTTATGACCAACAATTCATAAGAGAAATGGGAGATTATTATGTATGGTTTAACTACTCAAATGAACAAAAGAGATATAGATTACAAAGTCTTGTTGAGAGATTAAATCTACAGGATAAATTCTACATTACATTGGATTAGTATAAGGGGACCTAAAGGTCCCTTTTTTATTCCTCCTTGGTAAGGGACTTATAGACCTGGTACAAGGAACCTATTATGGAGATAATCATAAGGATAAAGATGTATATCATAGGGTATTATTTGGATATAAAGATAGGATAAACTTCCGAGATTGTCCACGTTTTAGTTCCGACTTTGGACCTGTTTTATCCCACTATGTCTCCGACATCTGTGTCGGGAACATCCTGTTTACCCCCCGACGAGGACCTTTAGGTCCGAGATAATTGTCCTGTTTAAGGTACATTTTTCCCACCTTAATACCCCCGAAAATTACCCCTAATTTATCCCCGATATTGATACTAATATCCCCACTTTATTCACCTTGATCTGTCGGGATCCATTTAGGGGATGGAATTCCCACTTTTAGCGTATATTTATTGATACCGTATATAATATCGGTAATTTGGGGAGAAAGTGGGGAAAAGTGGTAGTATGTGGGGATTGACCCCTGACCGAATCAAGGACCATATCCATAAAAATTTGAATATATAACTGTATTACGGGGTCCTTCGGACCCCTTCAGGGGTGACACAATGTCCATTTATGTTATGTATATGAATAACCCATCATACGTAATACAGTGGTTAGTAATACATCCCATTCCATTTAACATAATGTACGTTATAGGTTCACAAGTAATACACATCTTTATCCACACCCATCCCCTGAAGGGACGACCGTAGGATCGTCCCGTAATACACTTGCCAGACAATATCGGTAGATTTAATGTTTAACCATTTAAGTGTAATACTTACACAAAACTTGCCAAACAATATTGTCCGTCATACATCCGTTCGTCTACGGTAATACATAAAACCTGAAGGGGACCCATAGGGTCCCCGAACAATTAAAATATGTGCTTGTGTGTATTACGCGGAGAAGTCTATACCGAAGTGTTTAAACCTATTTTTCAACCATTCTTTAAAGTCATCTTTTTCATCGTAATTAAGAGGACATGTATTACTTGTGATTTTAACCCCGTCAATATAGGCGTGACCTGGACTATAACTTATTTCAAAATCGGGACTAATAATCTTATCCCTTTTATTATAGTTTTTATTCATTTGGTGTACGGTAATACTAGGTTGGTTAAACTTACCGTAGTCATACGTGTGACCTTTCCAAGTTCCTTTACCCAAAGCCGTGTAGATTGTCTTACACTTCTTAACTAATTTGGTCATTGTGGTCGAGTAGTCTTCTGAGAACGTCGGTAATTGTTCTGGCAATAATAGGTATAAGTTTTCATTTTGAAATAATTCATATAATGAGTTTGGTCTTTCTATCTTCACATTATAGACATTATTGTCCATATAGTCTTTTAAGAATAATATCCCCTCCATAAGGGTTATTGTCACCCTTTCAATGTGGATTCTAAAATCCGTTCTATCTTTTAACACATCATAATAGTGATCAAGAAATTCTTCCTTGGACATGTTTCTTGCCAAACAAATTGTGTTGATCAGCTCGTCCCCCGCTATTTTAATTAAATCTGGTGGTATGATTGGATTAACATGATCAGGATTATATGTAACATACACTTCAAATTCTCTTTTTGAAACGAAACGATATGTAATATAACCTGTACCGCTGGTAAACTTAAGTTTCTTCAAATACCGTAAATCATCAGATACCTTAAGTAGAAGGTTCGTAAGCTCAACCTTCTTTAGGTCACTCCCTGCTTGTTCTGATATAATGTCCATAATCTTCATGTTATATAAATAGTTCTTTGCCAAACAATATTCGAGTCGGTCTTCCTGATCAGTGTCGTCTTTAAACAATAAACCCCCCACAATAGTGGAGGGTCTACTATCGTTCTTATAATCTACAGGTTATGCAGATAATAAAGTATTTCTGTAAGTAATCGCTGTTCTCTTGTTAGAGAAGTTCTTACTGTGTTTTGTTCCTTCTACAGATACACGAACACGGTAGCTGTTACCGTCGAAGTATACATTGTTAGATACAGGAACATAAGTTGTCTTGGTAGAACGAGATTTGGTTGTTTTCATTTTTACTGAATTTTAATTTAACATTATTGTTTATAAAATATAAACCATTAATTCGGTAAAAAAAAATAAATGGCAACTTATTTTTCGTTTTGTCAGAACTGGTGTTGCCAAACAACATTCACAGTGGATCAGGACTCGAACTTCTTGTCAATCCATTTATACCACTCCTCACCGTACTTCTGTTCCATATGGTTGAAGTACCTGTAATGTTTTCTCTCGTTGTAGAGGAAATACACGAAGTAATAATCTATGTACCACTCCAACTTCATTTTAAATCTTTTCATGGTATTCTATTTCAATGTTAACACTGTCTAAGTTGAATTCGTCGTAGAACTTCTCCAAGATATCAATCTTAGCATCTGCTGAAATGTATAGGATTAGTCCCATATCCTTCTTTCGTTGAATCTTAGAGATTTGGTCCGTAACCCATAGTTTAACCATTTGGTCATTTAGTTTCATCTTGTAGTATTTTATATTGTTTATCACCAATAGTATCCAAGATATATGCCACCTCCACTATATCTTCCAAGTCATATGTGGATATGTCATCGAACTCATCACCATATGGTGTTACACCTGTCAAGTACTGTCCATCAGTCATTGTCCTTACAAGATACGGTACCTTAGTCATAGTTGCATCGTACTCATTATCCTCACTGATGTAAACATTAAATGGGTGGGTAAACTCTATGGTTTCCCCGAGTTTGAATAGATTCTCTATCTCATTACAGAACTTGGTCTTCAGGTTCTTAACTTCTTCCCTTGAGTTGTAGTTCATATTAATTCATTTAAAAATTTATTTGGAAATCTTTCCATACCAAAATCTATTGCAATTCCTACAATCTTTCCCTTGTGTTTTGCCACAAGACATCTGTATCCACCATCACCAATACCTGATGACGATACCACACCTGTGTCATACATACCCCACGACTCGGTGGATAATGTGAATTGGCACATCTTCTCGTACCACTCATCACCATCCCTATCTTTCACACCTAAGGTAAATGGTCTTCCATCATATGTCTTATCAGGTGTTGTAATACTTGAGGCAATGTCGTCATTCTTGAAAGAAGACATGCTGAAGATTCCTGCTTGACCTGAATCCACCCCAACTTGACCAGGGTAATTTCTCCAAGATAATGTATCCTCCACATAATCCTCGTGGACAGTAAGTAATACAGAACACCTGTTCCCCCAATTAGGGTCCTCAGTTTTTCTCACGGTAGTTATGTAACCACCAGGTAATACATCCTTTAGTTTTACTTGACACCAAGTTTCGTCCGAGTAGCAAGGGTCACTGACCATCACATCACTCTCAAGTGTAATACGGTTCATAGTTTATAAGTTTAGGGTTTAAAGTTATGACATAGTTATGATATCACAAAATTATTTGGAATATATTCTTTTATAGTTATTAACATTTTCTACAATCTCTGTTAACATTACAGCGGATACCTTGTCATACGCCCTCAACATAAACAATTGATTGCCAGACAACATTGCGAGATCTGCTGTCCCATCTTGGAAGTATAAATCTATTGGGTCTATTAGAACTCTAACTTCATTGATATCATTATCGGACCTAAAGAAAGGACAACGACCATACACATATGTATCTCTTACAGTGTAGAGTTTGATAGTGTCCTTCATGTTAGTTAAGGCTCTAATCTGCATAATGATTACTTCTAATTCAGACAACTGTTGAAAGTCCACCTTGTGTTTAGAAACTTTATTACTGTACTCTGTTACAAAATCTGCCAGACAATATCCACCTGGCTGATCAGATCCGTGACTCCTTGTTATGAACTGGTCGTAAGTACTTCTTTCTTTAGAGGTACCTACAATGTTTACGAATACTCCTTCCGTGGTTTTATTTAACCTACCCATTATAGTATATTTAAATTGTTAATAAATTTGCCAAACAATATCGACCAGGATGATCTCTGTGGTTGTCCAAGAAAAACTCTGGTGTTAAACACATTGCCTCCATAATATGGAGTTGGTTTGTTGTAGTGACTTGCCACACCAAATTGGCGGAACCATTCGTCCTGAGGAGGTTGTTTTTCAGGATATGTTGTCTTACATACTCTTTCTTTAGTCATTTAATTCTTCTTTAAGTTGTTTAATAATTGTTTCTTTATCTTCATCCGTTACGAAACCGAAGTTCTCGTTTACATATTCTACTATTTTAACTTCATCTATTGTTTCATCCTCATCTTCTTCATCATCAGATGTTATTTCATCACGAGCTGAATCAATCATAGATTCAAGCTCCGAATTCCAAAACAACTCCTTGTCCAACAAATAAATGCCCTCCAAATAAGGATACTCACTATCATCAACCATTGTGAATCCATCTTCATCACGATAGATTTTGGTTTCACCACTGAACCCTATACCACCTTCACTATAGAAGATGTAAGCTTCAATACCATCATACTGCTTAACCAAGTTGGTTAGAAATTCTATGGGAGGACTCCAAGCTGTATCAGGATATAATCTGATTTCAGTTTCATCATAATCCATATTACAATCACTATATGACACATCCCATTTAGTCCCGAACCAACTTACATTGGTATTGTACCAATCCTTATCATAATCGGCTTTAGTCATATGGTCAGGATATCCAATAAGGGATTGGAATACTCTGTCTTCACCATCTTTAGTATTTTCAATAACCCTTACTAAAGTAGCTATAATTTTTTCATCTCCATTAATTCTAATGGAATTGTTACACCAGTTTGGCATGATATATAATTTAATTGATTACCAAGATGAACGATAGTAAAAAGAAGCACCTTTATTATCTTCTTCTAATAAATCTTTAAGTTGAATAATAGTAGATTTAACTTCTTCCCAATAGTATTCGTCAATTTCATCACTACCGAAGAAGAAACCCTGTGCTGTTGGCAGTATAGTTTCTGCAGTGTCTTTATTATCATAGACATATGTTAATGTTTCCAATAACATCTTCAGGTCTGATTCATCTACAAAACATTCTTTACAATCATCCACACCCTCTTGTACATTATCGACGAACCATTTGTGAAGAGCATTAAACTTTCTCCACTCCATCACCTGTTCCATAACATAACAAATTCTGTCAGGTTTAATGTGGTCTAATTTCTTTTTACCTTTCTTAACAGAGATGGTGTGTCTTTCATTATCAGACATCCAATCCCAATTCTTAACATAGTGTTTCTTGTAGAGATACATATCTAATCCCATAGTTGTAAGTTTTAGGATACAAAGATAATGAATATTCTTTTATAACGCCAAATTATTTAAAGCTTTTTTTATAAAAAAACATGCGCGCAGATCAGGTGGATATTGTTTGGCAAATTCTGTTATTGATTATCAATGAGTTATGTTTTGCCAAACAACATCGTTGCTGCGCGCAGATCTGCAGCATGCTATGCGAAACAAGTATTACATGCGAAACAACATAGCAAAAAAATCCCCCGTACTTCTACGAGGGATTGAACTAAACTTACTAACCCACATCCATTTATTTTTTACAAACTAAATCACTCAATAGTCGAGAACTACCTTTGATTATTATTGTTTCTTTCATTGCTTCGTCAATCGTTGTAATACCCTTCTTGTGTAGTTTGAAATCAGTACCATTGTTGGTGTACCAAATTTCATACGTTTTGTTGTTTGAAGACAACTTAATAGTGGTCGTCATAGTTTTACGGATTTGTTGAAATGCTAAAGTAATACAAAAAACAATACAAACCAACAAATTTATTTTTATTTATTTTTGCCAGACAATATCCGTCAGGGGCCCACAGGTATTACACCAAATAAAAATGGGTATCATTTCTGATACCCATCGTATAACAAACACTCTCCATATAAACACTATATAATATACCGAATATTTTGGATATAAACAAATATTACCAACCATCTACTTCATTTGGATTGGTTGAGAGAGTATTATTCAATACTTGTATCATCTCACCCACTTTATCCATATAATAAATCTCGGCTGTGGGTTCATTACCATTCTCACTTGGTTGTAATACTTCATTTAAACCATCAATTTCTTCCCAACCAATATCCTCCAGGTCCCCTCTGTCATACATTTCTTTAGCAATCTTGACAGCTTCGTTTAAATCGTTAGCCTTTACCTCAAACTCGGTTTTCATCCATGTTGTTACCTTTTGGTCAAGGCGAAAGTCAAATGTTTTCATATTGTTTTATTTTAAAATTTACCTACGTGTTTTCCCCTATGAGCCCCGTATTTCTTTTCAAATTTCATGATGGCTTCACGAGGCGTGTGCATCCAATACGTCTCCTCGTTCCCTTTTTTATTCCATATATTAATCACCAAACCATCTTGGTTAAAGTGCATAAGTGGAGGTTCTTTTTTCATAACTTTTTTCATATTATCTCCGATTTTTATTTATCTCCACAAGACGTTCCCAACTCCAAGTTATTTTTTTCTTTCGTCTGTTCATCGTCATTATCACAAACACATCTTCTCTATCACCAGTACCCACACCTTCCCACCATTTTGACGGAACGATTTCAAGATAGATTTCAATACCATCATTTATTTCTTTATCAGTAAAATTACTATTAAAATATTTTACATACTCAAAGAACTCATCTCTTTTCTTTTTTGAAATTTTCTTTTCCATAACTTAATATTTACTTCTAATACCCCTTCTACGATATAAGTCGTCGTACGGGTTAATATTTGGTTTAAGTGATTCATTGATTAATGTAATGTCAGCTTCAGATATTTCATCCACAAACTTCTTATCAAGGTCATCAATGTGTTTGCCGGACAACTTGTCGTAACCACCCATCTGATATTTGGGGTAGATGATTTTGGTTTCGGTGTCAAGTACAGATGCAACTGATTTTAATTCTACTATCATAGTTTAAGATTTAGGGAAGTCATCTTCCGTGATTTCTAATATTGTTTCCACATTATAATTCCAACTATCCATATAACCAAATAGGTCTTCATCACTCTCTTTGA
>Ga0209500_10000038_pt1 | contig 120009 bp, 112 predicted proteins | sample S_140212_EF_Meta_FD_187323 | JGI IMG/M metagenome (GOLD analysis project Ga0209500, IMG submission 187323) | Freshwater microbial communities from Lake Simoncouche, Canada to study carbon cycling - S_140212_EF_MetaG (SPAdes) (version 2) | ecosystem: Environmental > Aquatic > Freshwater > Lake...
TCATCCCAATTTTTTATTAATGCACTTCAACCTGATTATGTAGTGTTCTCTAGTGGTTATTTGAATCGTTTCAAACATCCGACTGCTGTAGTGCAAGCTCGTTATCAGGATCAAGGCAGCCAGGCTATGATCACCGCAAGTAGTGGCGCTATTACTTTTACTGTGCCGGAACAGGGTGGTATCACAGTCAATGAATATCGGCGCAGCAGACGGCGTTTCTGGTCAGCAGAACCTTGATACCGGCAGTGAGGGTTAGGATGCCCTAGCCTGAATATGGTAAAGTGCAGCAACCCTAAACGGAGTGCAGTGTGTGTTTGAAATAGTCCGGTCAGGTGGCTGGTTAATGCTGCCCATCATCTTATGTTCCATCATCGCGATAGCAATTATTATCGAACGTTTCTGGACGCTGAGTCCTGCGCGCATTGCTCCCCGCAATGCGTTGGCCGAAGTGTGGGGTAAGATTAAGCACAACCAGCTTGATGTAACCCAGTTACGCGAATTGCGTATGTCTTCACCGCTAGGGCAAATTTTGGCAGCAGGTTTAGTTAATGCTAAAGCGGGTCGCACTGTTATGATCGAAAGCATAGAGTTGGCTGCGTCCCATGTGGTACACGACATGGAGCGCTATCTGGGAACTCTCGGTACGATTGCATCAATTTCGCCGTTACTAGGCTTACTAGGAACTGTATTTGGCATGATTCAGGTGTTTCAAGAAACAGTTAATGTCGGCAACGGGAATATAAGTGTATTGGCGGGAGGTATTGCAGTAGCGCTGATCACAACAGCCGCGGGATTATGTGTTGCTATTCCTTCATTGTTTTTCCACCGTATGTTTCTGCGCAAAGTCGAAGCCCTAGTGGTGGAACTAGAACGCGAGTCCATAAAACTGGTGGATGCCTTGCACAGTAATCGTGCCGTAGAAGTTCGTAGCTAATGACGCCTGAAATTACTTCGTCATGAAATTTAAACGCACTCTAAAAGCTGATGTCATTATAGATCTCACATCAATGATTGATGTCGTATTTATTCTGTTACTATTTTTCATGTTGGCTACCTCATTCAATCGCGACACCAACTTAGTAATCAACTTGCCAGCTGCCAATGGGCAGAAAGTAAGCGACCCAGCCTTTCAAATCGATATTGAAATTGAACGAACCGGTACCTTTACCGTTAATGGTGTAGCTCAGCCAAATACTGATGTCGTATCCCTCATGAATGCCATTGCACAACTATCCGCGGGAGACCAGAGTGTTCCAGTCACTATTTCTGCAGATGCCAACACAACTCATCAAGCTGTAGTAACCGCCCTTGATGCAGTAGCCCGTCTAGGCATCAGCAGTATTAATATCGCCACTATTCAGACTGAGGCTAACTAACAATGGCTGCGCCTAGTGGTGAAATTCTTGCTGGATTTGTTATCTACAAACGACTTTTAACTTACTTGCGACCGCTGTTGTGGGCATTTCTACTCAGTATTTTTGGTTTTATTCTTTTTGGTGCCGCCACTGCTTGGTTTTCTGATTTGGTGCGGCAGCTCATTGATAGCATACAGCTAGGTAACTCTATTAGTTCGGCAGAAAGATTACGTATTCCATTAACTTTAATGGCAATAGTGTTAGTACGTGCTGCTGGCGGATTTCTCGGCACCTATTTCATGTCCATGCTGGCATTTCAGATAGTGCATCGGATTCGTTGTCAAATTATGGAATGTTTTCTGCGTTTGCCGCTGGCATTTCATGATCGCCAAACATCTGGGCATCTACTTTCAACCGTTACTTTCAATGTTTCTCAGGTTAGTGCTGCAGTCAGTGATGCATTAACTGTCATGTTGCGTGAAGGTATTACAGTAATAGCCATTGTGCTTTATCTGCTGTATCTCAATTGGAAGCTAACTCTTATCTTTATCTCTGTTACTCCATTAATTAGCGCAGTGGTAATTTTTGCTTCTATGCGTTTTCGTAAATACAGCCACCGTATTCAGAATTCGATGGGTGACGTCACCCAAATTCTGAACGAAACACTCAAGGGTCTGAAAGTGATACGTACTTTTGGTGCCGAACAACAATTGGCTAAACATTTTGCCGCGGCCAGTGCTCGTAATACCCAACAAAATATAAAGTTGGCAATCACTGCTGCGATCAGTGCTCCCATTGTTCAATCTCTGGTTGCTGCATCTTTGTCTTTGCTTATTTGGTTTGCTATGGCACCACAGGCACTAGCTGCAATCACGCCTGGTCAATTTGTGGCCTTTATTATTGCTGCTGGAAATTTATTAAAACCAGTTCGACAAACATCTAAAGTGAATGTGGACATTCAAAAGGGACTTGCTGCAGCCAGTAGTATTTTTGATCTACTTGATACTCCTGTTGAAATAGAAAAAGGGTCATACACCTGTCCTCGGATAAAAGGCAAAGTGGAATTCCGTGATCTTGAATTTACTTATCATGCTGCTGCTGAAATGGTGATAAACAAGCTCAGTTTTATTTGTGAGCCGGGTACTAATGTTGCGATAGTTGGTAAATCTGGTAGTGGCAAAACCACATTAGTTAATCTTATTCCACGTTTTTATGAACTGACTAGTGGGCATATTCTGCTTGATGATGTTCCACATACTGACTATACCCTACGTAATTTGCGACAGCAGATCGCGCTCGTCAGCCAGCAGGTTGTACTGTTTAATGGCACAATTTATGAAAACATCGCTTATGGTGAATTAGCTAATTCTAGCGAATCTGAAATCATACAAGCACTCACCACAGCCAATGCAATGGAATTTATAGAGGAATTACCGCTAGGTTTGCACACACTTGTGGGCGACGATGGATTACTGCTTTCTGGAGGCCAACGGCAACGTCTAGCAATTGCTCGTGCCTTGCTTAAGGATGCCCCTATTTTAATTTTGGATGAAGCAACTTCTGCACTCGACACTGCCTCAGAACGATATATTCAAACTGCGTTGGACCGTTTGATGGTAGGTCGAACCACATTGGTAATAGCCCATCGCTTATCTACAATCGAAAAAGCAGATGTAATTCTTGTTATGGACAAAGGTAATATTGTTGAAGTGGGTGCGCATCAGCATTTGCTAGCCAAAGATGGAGTTTATGCTCGCCTTTACCAAATGCAGTTTGCCGAAGTGGAAACCGTGTGAGACAAATATTCCCTCGGGCTTGGTACAGTAAGTCACGCTGGGTTTGCCTTTTATATCCATTGAGTTTGTTGTACTTCTGTATCGCCCAGTTCAGGCGATACTGTTACAACACTTACCAAAATTTAGTCTTCAAAGCGGGTGTTCCTGTAATTGTTATTGGTAATATAACAACTGGCGGCACTGGTAAAACTCCACTCACTATCGCACTGACAAACTACCTACTAGCACAGGGCAGGGTGCCAGCTATTTTAACTCGTGGCTATCAGGGCAAAGGAGTTAATTATCCCTTGCATGTGACTTTCACTACCCCTGTAGCAACTAGTGGCGACGAAGCCTTATTGTTAGCACTTAATACCCGGGTTCCTGTAGTGGTAGATCCGCAACGTGCTCGTGGTGTGAAGTATCTGCAAAAACATTTTCAACCTGATGTCATTCTGTGTGATGACGGCTTGCAGCACTATGCATTGGCTAGGGATATGGAAATTGCAGTAGTAGATGGCATGCGCGGGTTTGGTAATTGTTTGTTACTGCCAGCTGGACCACTGCGGGAACCGCCAGCAAGGTTAGCTGAAGTAGATTTTGTGATCGTAAACGGTACTGGTTCTAAAATTGACTTGCCTGCATTAAAACAACCGACCGTAGCTATGACCTTGCGACCAACAATGTTGGTTAATCTTGTGACAGGAGAACAATTACAATTACCTTTTCTCCATATGCCAAGTAAAGCGACAATATTTGCCGGTAAAATTCATGCGGTGGCAGGCATTGGCAATCCCGAGCGATTTTTTCAAGTTTTGCAAACACTGGGGTTTACTACTATTAATCATGAATTTTCTGATCATCATAAGTTCACCAACAATGATTTTAATTTTGGTGAAGCAAAGGTTGTCATCATGACAGAAAAAGATGCAGTCAAATGTATGCAGTTTGCTACGAAGGAGTATTGGTACTTAAAAGTTGAAGCACAGTTAGCGAGCAGCTTCCTACAAGCGGTGCACGATCAACTTACTGTAATATCTTCTGATAAGACAATATCAGGATCAGCAACACTGTAATCCGTATTTATTTAGAACAGGTAACCCGTCATGTTAGACAAGAAATTATTAAGTATTCTGGCTTGTCCTCTGTGCAAGAGTAATCTGTACTATGACCAACATGCAGCCGAGCTGATTTGTTATGCTGACAGTCTGGCATTTCCGATTAGGGACGGCATTCCCGTCATGCTGGATAATGAAGCCAGAGTAATTACCACTGAAGAAAAGGCCAAACGGCGAGCGCCATGAAAACCCCTGCCGACCATCCGGAATTTATCGTTGTCATCCCGGCTCGACTTAACTCTACACGCCTGCCAGGTAAACCCTTGTTGGATATTGGTGGCAAACCGATGTTGATGTGGGTAGTGCAAAGAGCATTGGCCAGTCAGGCTACCGCCGTATATGTTGCTACCGATGATGAAAGTATACGCAGTGTTTGTGACGCAGCTGGTATCAAAGTTTGCATGACTAATCCCGCTCATCCTTCTGGCACTGATCGTATTGCTGAAGTAGCAAGGCAGCTACAATTGCCTGCCGACACCATAGTAGTAAACGTGCAAGGAGATGAGCCACTTATCCCGCCTGCTGTAATTAATCAGGTTGCTCTTAATTTGGCACAGCGGGCCTACGCGGGTATTTGTACTTTGTATGCTCCAATTAAAGATGATGCAGAATTTAACAACCCAAATGCAGTAAAGCTGGTGACAGATACCAACGGTAAGGTCCTGTATTTTTCCAGAGCACCCATTCCTTATCCTCGAGATGGCTTAACTGTCAGTACCTTGCACCAGGCCAAACGTCATATCGGGCTCTATGCTTATAGGGTTGGAGTCTTGCAACAATTTGTGCAGTGGGCTCCTGCAGAGTTAGAACAAGTAGAAAAACTGGAACAATTACGCGCTATAGCCAATGGCATATCGATTCATGCACAAGAGTGTTGTATGCCTATTCCAGCCGGCGTTGACACTCCAGAAGATCTCGCCGATGTACGCAACTACTTACAAAATTCTTATCAGTCATGAGCCATCTTACTAAATCCAAGCTAAAAATCTTGATGGTATGTCTAGGTAATATCTGTCGATCGCCTACCGCCGAAGTTGTGTTACGGACGCAAATACAAACAGCCGGCTTGGCGGATAGCTTCAATGTGGATTCGGCAGGCACAAGTTATTGGCACCAAGGTGAGGCTCCGGATTCACGTTCGATTTTTGCGGGCACCGCCAGACTTTACGATTTGACCCCCTTGCGCGCGCGCCAAGTTGTGACGACAGATTTTGCTGAATTTGATCATATCCTGGCCATGGACACTCAAAACTTCAACGATCTGCAAGCGTTGTGTCCGTTGGAATATCAGCACAAAATCCAACTTTTGCTCGACTATGGCAACACAGGTTGGAGTGAAGTGCCCGATCCTTACAATGGTGGCAAGGATGGGTTTGAACTGGTTCTTGATTTGATAGAAAGCGCCTGTTCGGATTTACTAATCAATCTAATCAATGTCCATAAACTGCAGCGCCTCTAATTAGCACAGCAAGTATTATATTCATGCACATTAAAGAAAATTTCGATCTCAAAAATTTCAATACATTTCATGTGTCGGCACACGCTCGATTCTTTTCACAAATTTTTTCTTTGGAGCAATTACAAGAAGTGCAAGCATGGGCAAGAACCCAAAACTTGCCTGTTTTGCTAATAGGGCAGGGCAGCAACATTTTGCTCAAACAAGATTTTCCTGGCCTAGTCATGGAGCTAAGTATCAAGGGGATTTCGGTAATCGCCACGACTTCTGAGCATATAGACATTCGTGTTATGTGTGGCGAAATCTGGCATGAGGTAGTCTGTTGGAGCCTGGATCGGAATTATTTCGGTTTGGAGAATCTTTCACTCATACCGGGAACAGTAGGCGCTGCCCCTATTCAGAACATAGGAGCCTACGGCGTCGAAATAAAAGATACGCTGCTGGAACTAAATGCTCTCGAAATATCTACCGGAAAATTAGTGACCTTCTCTAATACCCAATGTATGTTCAGTTACCGTAATTCCATCTTTAAGAACGAATACCGCGATCAATACATAATATGCAGTATTAGCTTGAGGTTAAGCCTATCTGCGCAATGCAATATCAATTACCCGGCGTTGCGGGAAGCATTCAAGGATGTGCCTGCGAGTAGTATCACTCCAGCATTGGTAAGTGCTCAAGTTTGTAAAATTCGCAGTAGTAAATTGCCCGACCACGCTACCTTGGGTAATGCCGGTTCTTTTTTCTGGAATCCACTTGTAGGCCTACAACAGTTCAACGAGTTAAGACAGCAGTTCCCTGATATTGTCGGTTATCACGATGGCGATCAGGTAAAACTTGCTGCAGCGTGGTTAATTGAGCAAGCTGGCTGGAAAGGTTATCGTGAAGGTGATGTTGGTGTTCACACTAACCACGCATTGGTGCTGGTCAATTATGGTGGTGCCAGCGGAGCCGATCTAGTTGCCCTATCAAAAAAAATACAGGCTACAGTACTGGTGAAATTTGGGGTTCAACTGTGGCCAGAAGTACGGATCATCTAAGGTCTATTGAGCCCACGAGCTGCTTATGAATGAAAGTAGTCAAGCACAACGTTTTGATCATGAGAATTTTCTAAAACATGCCAGCACTCGCTCCGGTGTTTATCAAATGCTGGATGCCGTTGGTGAAACGCTTTATGTGGGTAAAGCTCTAAATCTAAAAAAACGTCTTACCTCCTACTTTCGCAGTTCCGGTCTTGATAATAAGACTATGGCGCTGGTGAACAAGATTCACCATATCGAAACCACCATCACCAACAATGAAACTGAAGCACTGTTGTTGGAACAAAATCTGATCAAAGAAAATCGCCCTCCATACAACATCTTGCTGCGTGATGACAAATCTTATCCTTATATATTTTTGTCCTCAAAAGATGCATTTCCACGGTTGGCTCTTCATCGAGGTACAAAAAAATTAAAAGGCGACTATTACGGCCCTTTCCCTAGTGCGAGTGCTATCCGTGAATCTCTCGCAGTACTGCAAAAAGTATTTCAGGTCAGGCAATGTGAAGACTCTTTCTTTCGAAATAGAACCAGACCTTGTTTGCAGTATCAAATAAAACGCTGTTCCGGGCCATGTGTAAATCTTGTTACTCCGGAAGATTATGCGCAAGATGTGCGTAATTCTGTGCTTTTTATTGCGGGACACAACGATCAAATCACCCTCGATCTAGGTAAACGGATGGAACAGGTAGCAGCAGATTTACGCTTTGAAGAGGCTGCTAAAATACGCGACCAGATCAGGGATTTACGCTTAATTCAGGAGCACCAATATGTGGTGGGAGAGAAGGGAGATGTTGATGTGCTAGCGATAAGCGCGGCAGCAGGTATCGTTTGTGTACATCTGGTGTTTATTCGAAATGGACGGAACCTAGGTTCGCGCAATTATTATCCGAAATTTGTTCTGGAATCTGCCATTGCTGATTGTTTGCACTCTTTCATTGCCTTTTTTTATTTGGGTGATCAGGATAACTTGTCCAAGCCCAAAGAAATTATTTGCAGTGTTGAACCAGCAGAAAAAAAACAATTGGAAACTGCTTTGGCTTTTCAAAATCAACACAAAATTTTAATTCGGCACAAGGTAAGAGGGCATCGGCAGAAATGGCTGGAGTTGGCTCAAACTAATGCTCTGCATGGTTTACAGGACAAACTCAACAGCTCACAAAATATGCACACACGCCTAGTTGCCTTACAGTTGGCATTAAGCATGCAGCAACTACCAACACGCCTTGAATGTTTTGATATTAGCCACACATCCGGTGAGGCTACAGTTGCCTCTTGTGTTGTCTTTGATCAAAACGGACCACTCAAAGCAGACTATCGTCGATTTAATATAGAAGGCATCACTGCCGCTGATGATTATGCTGCAATGTCCCAAGCGCTTAAACGCAGATATACCCGCCTGCAAAAAGGTGAAGGTAAAATTCCTGATCTGCTGATCATTGATGGGGGCAAGGGACAGTTGACCCAAGCCGAGACAGTGCTGAGTGAATTACAAATTCAAGGGGTACTCATTATCGGCGTAGCTAAGGGCATTAGTCGCAAAGCTGGACAAGAAACTCTCATACTAGGAAATTCACATCGAGAACTTACCATACCTGCAGAATCACCAGCCTTACATGTTTTGCAACATATTCGTGATGAGGCTCACCGTTTTGCTATTACTGCTCATCGGCAACGACGTGGTAAGGCTCGCAACCAATCATTGCTAGATACCATTCCCGGTGTTGGACCCAAAAAACGTAAAGAATTATTGCAATTTTTTGGTGGTCAACATGAAATTCGTAGGGCTCAGGTAGCTGATTTGCAACGTGTACCTGGCATTAGCAAGCAATTAGCAACCACTATTTATGATTTTCTACAAAATACTTGAGCCAGATTTAAATGAACAATAGTAGGGTAGAATTCCATTGTTTTAGACAAAGCAGTTTACCGATGAATCTGGCTAATTTTTTTACTTGCTTACGAGTTTTGTTGATACCTGTCTTTATGGCGGTATATTTCGCTGATTTTCGTGGGCATTTTTTGTTGTCTTCCGCAATTTTCATTTTTGCCTGTATTACCGACTGGTTGGATGGTCACATGGCAAGACGCTTATCCCAGACTTCACGATTTGGCGCCTTTTTAGACCCTGTAGCTGATAAGCTATTGGTAACAATTACTTTGGTCATGTTGGCCGCTAGTTACACCAGTGCATGGTATATCGTACCAGCGGCCTTGATGGTCGCGCGGGAAGTGTTGGTTTCTGCCTTGCGTGAATGGATGGCTGAACACAAGCAGCGCGATGCAGTTGCCGTTGGTATGCTCGGGAAAATAAAAACCACCATACAAATGTCGGCATTGGTTGTATTGTTGGCAACCGACACGCAAGGTCCGCCAATTATTTGGATCACTGGCTATGTCATGCTTTCTGTTGCGGCCCTGCTTACTCTGTGGTCTATGGCAATCTATTTACGCAGTGCTTGGCCAGTACTGAAATCTGGTCTTAAATCCGAGCTCAAATAATACGATATTTACTCTTTCTTACGCTTGACATGTGCTCTTGGCAGATTAGAATGGCGACCTCTTTTAAGCCCTGGTCCTTAGCAATTTTGGGCCACTTCATTACCCTTTTTTTCTGTTTATAAAGGCATTGAATGTAAGGATAAGAGACTAGAAGAGAATAAAACTTTGCTTTTTTTAGCAGGACATAGAAGAAAGAAGTAGAAGTAATAAAAAGCAGCAACAAATTGGCGCATGCGGGAATAGCTCAGTTGGTAGAGCGGTACCTTGCCAAGGTACAGGTCGGGAGTTCGAGCCTCCTTTCCCGCTCCAGTTTGTCAGTATTAATCTGCTGGAAACAAACCTTAACTATACATAAATAACCATTACTGGTTAATACAACTTAATGTTGCTAAGTTTTTGTTTGCAGGCAGGGGGATGTTTATAAGTTTATAGTAAGGCTGGATGGCAGAGTGGCCATGCAGTGGACTGCAACTCCACGTACGCCGGTTCGATTCCGACTCCAGCCTCCATTAAACCCTTGATTTAAACGGGTCAATTTAAAATTTTTTCGTTACGAGAACCTAATAATTTCAGAATAGTTCCAGCTGAGATTTCGCCCGGGTGGTGAAACAGGTAGACACAAGGGACTTAAAATCCCTCGGCAGAAATGCTGTACCGGTTCGATTCCGGTCCCGGGCACCAACACCTAGTTTTTTACAATCCAATAAAATTCACAAAACCCTCGTTTTCAACTCATCTACGTTTTCAAAAATATACCCACGAACTAATTGTGTCCATTTTTAGTAAATAATCATTTTTTTAATTGTGCTGTGCTATCTCTCACCGCTGTGAGGCGCGGCATCAATTTAATTATTTATTAGTGTCTTACTCAGCAGATTTTTGCATTAGCACCTAACAAAATATTACATAATGATTGTATTTCGAACGTCCGAACCAAGTGAGGCAGAACTATGCAAGATCATGCAAGATGGTAGGTTATGAGCCTCTGTCGTGCCAAGATTGACCATTGTAAGTATGGACGTGCTGGGGGATGCTCCTTTATCCTCACTTTATCAGGCGATTCACATTGGGTGACAGTTCAAAAACATTTACAAGAAGAACAAACCAAGAAGAGCCATTCGAAGACTAAGACGGGAAGTTTATGCGCAAGAGAAGTGCAGTGTTTGGATATCCGTTGAACCTAGCCGGGGCTTGCGCGCCTTTCGCTGTATTTGCCCTCTCGGCACAGGTTGTATATTGCCAAGAAACCGTTTTAAACAACCTAGTCCAGACTTATTGCGTGGAATGCCATAACTTAGAGGACTACTCCGGCAGCATTGACCTCGAGGCCTTAGTTTTGACTCATGTCGGCGAGGAGCCGGAAGTTTGGGAAACGGCTATCGGAAAGTTACGTGGCCGGCTCATGCCGCCCGCCGGTCAACCCCAGCCAAGCCAAGACGAGATCAACTCAGTCGTGTCTTATCTCGAGTCCACCATCGACGCCAGTGCCGCAGATCGGCGTGTTGGCCATGTTCCGATTCAACGCCTGAACCGCACGGAGTTTGCTGCTTCTGTAAAAACACTGCTTGGGGTGGAGATTGATCCTGCACAGGCACTGCCTGCCGATATCGAAGTAGAAGGTTTTAATAATGTTGCAGGTGCGCTTGGCATTTCACCTTCATTCATGGAGCAATACTTGTCTGCAGCCCGCAGTGCAGCCCGCCAAGCAGTAGGCGAACCAGTGCCGAAATTGGCGAGTATTTTTTATACGGCAGCCGGCTCGACCCAAGGTGGGCCCGGCGGCAACCCAGCCCAGAACAACCACCGGGACGGCTTTCCCTTAGGCACACGCGGTGGTATGAGTTTCATGCATGTTTTTCCGGCCGATGGGGAGTATCACTTCAACTTTCTAGATGCCGATAATCTCAATGCAGGCCTGTATCCGTTTGGTATGTTGACCATGGCCACGATGGTCCTTCTAGTTGATGGCGTCGAGGTAGCGCGCAGAGATATTGGGGGGAGCGAGGATCTTGCTTTTTCTGACCGCGACGGACCCAAGGGTCGGGAAGCCATTGTTAACAAGATGGCATTCACAGCACAGGTGAAGGCGGGTAACCATCAAATTGTTGCTACTTTTATCGAACGATCTCTGGCGCTGAGCAACGATACAGCTGGGGGAGGCAGGATCTCAGACATGCCGGTTATTAAAGGAGGTATGCAAGTTGATGGGCCGTTCGCGCCCCAGGGTCTTTCAATGAGCGATAGTCGTTCCAGAATATTCGTTTGTACGCCTGAATTAGACTCGGAAGAGCGGGCCTGCGCAGAGAACATCGCACAACACTTGGCAACCCAGGCGTTCCGCCGTACTGTGACTGAAGCCGACATGAACTTACTGATGAAATTCTATGACGCTGGTAGGCAAGAAGAGGGTGGTTTCGACGCTGGTGTAACTGAATTGGTAACGGCAGTTCTTTCCAGCCCTGATTTTCTTTATCGCGCAATTCAAGCTGCACCCCAACCAACTGGTGCACGTGAGTTGAATGATTTAGAACTGGCCTCACGGCTGTCATTCTTCCTGTGGAGCCAAGGCCCTGATACCCAGTTGCTCACCCTGGCCATTGAAGGAAAACTCGCTGATCCTGCCATAATGGAACAACAAGTTGCACGCATGCTTAAAGATGTCCGTGCACAAGCGCTAGTCGAAAATTTCGCTCTTGCCTGGTTAAATTTGGATGAGCTCGAGCAAATCGAACCCCTGGAAGCCGGTTTCAATGTTGCAATGCGTGGCAATTTTGAAACAGAAATGCGTTTATTTCTGGCCAGCGTTTTGTTAGAAGATCGCAGTGTGCATGATCTGCTGAACGCTGATTACACCTTCCTCAACGACGCGCTTGCTCGCCACTATGGCATTAGTGGCGTGCTCGGCCCGCAATTTCGTGAAGTGAAACTAACCGATGAAAGACGCTGGGGTCTGTTGGGCAAAGCAGCTGTACTAATGCGTACATCTTATGGTGATCGCACCTCGCCAGTGTTGCGTGGCGCTTGGGTACTCGACCGTATCATGGGTACACCGCCAACTCCGCCGCCGCCAGGTGTTGTTACAGATCTTTCCATTCATGAAGGAGATAAAACGACTACTGTACGCGCTCGCCTAGAAAAACATCGCGAGAACCCTACTTGCCAGGCCTGCCATGGCCTGATCGATCCGCCAGGCCTGGCGCTGGAGAATTTTGATGTTACTGGCCGCTGGCGAGATATCGACGCGGCTGCACAGGCACCAATTGATGCATCTTCAACGCTGTCGGGCGGAAGCTTGCTAAACGGCCCTATAGATCTTCGCCACTATTTAACGAGCCGGCCGGATCAGTTCCCCACGACCGTGACCAAGCGCTTGATGATGTATGCACTCAATCGTGAAATCGAATATTTCGATATGCCTCAAATTCGTCAAATTGTGCGCACGGCAGCAGAGTCTAACTATACATTTGCTGCCATTGTTAATGGTATCGTCAACAGCGCAGCGTTCCGTAACCAGGGCGGCGAAGAAACGGCAACACAACAACCTACTGCAACTGAAGCTGTGGCATCCATACAAGCCCCACTTTGAAAACACCAAATTTGAAAAATAAAGTAACAGCAACTTACCCAGACGCCGGCAATTAACACAACGGAGACAAGACGATGGCAACGTTCCTCACCAAGAAATATTTGTCCCGCCGCACACTCTTACGCGGTGGCGCGGTTGCGCTGGGCTTGCCATTTCTAGACGCCATGGTGCCGGCCAGCACTGCACTGGCTCAGACAGCAGCAGCGCCTAAAACTCGTGCAGGCTTCTTCTATCTGCCACATGGCGCCATCATGAACAACACGCCTTTTGGCAAAGAGGTTGACGCGTGGACCTCCAGCGGCAGTGGCGACAACTTTAAGCTTGGTCATATTCTTGATCCGCTGGAAGCATTAAAACGCTACGTCACAACCTTCGAAAATCTTGAAAACACGGCAGCAGGTGGTTCTGTGCACACGCTTAATCCTGCAACGTGGCTGTCTTGCGTCAGGCCCGACACTGCCTCCAAAAATGCCAGCATGGCCATCACGCTGGACCAGATAATCGCACAGCAATTGGGCCAACAAACCGCACTGCCTTCGCTAGAACTGTCTTCCGAAACCACCATTCAGGTTGCGGCTGGTAATGGCGGCTTCTACGCTGCTACTACATCTTATTCCAGCCCTAATACACCGCTACCGATGGAACACAACCCTCGTAAGGTGTTTATTCAGCTGATGGGCGAAGGTGACACGGCTACCGAACGTGATGCGTTGATTCGCAAGAACTCGAGCGTCCTGGATATGATTGCTGAACGGACTCAGTCTTTGAGGGCTAGCCTAGGCCCTGGCGACCAGGCGGCATTGTCTGACTATCTCGATTCCGTTCGCGAAATTGAACGGCGTGTACAGATGGCGGGTAGCCGAGATTTAGATGGTGTGACTGTGCCAGACGCACCGGTCGGTGAGTTGGAAGATTTTGATAAACAAGTCAAAATGATGTTCGACCTGATTGCTTTGGCTTACCAGGCAGATCTAACCCGAATTGCCACTTTCGTAATGGTCGCCGAAGGCACTAACCGCACCTATAACCATGTTGGTGTACCGGATTCCTACCACCCGGTAAGCCATCACAGCAATGATCGTGAACGTATTCGTAAGTTGACTATTATCCAGCGTTATCACATGGAACGTTTTGCCGATTTCCTGCAGAAGCTGTCAGACTCACCGGATGGCGATGGCAGCATTCTCGACCACTCCTTGTTTCTTTATGGTTCGAATATGGGTAACAGCAACCAGCACGATAATTATCCATTACCCGAAATACTTGTTGGTGGCGCGAATGGTAATCATGTTGGTGGCAAGAATCTGATATTGCCTGAGCGCACACCGCTGGCTAATGTACATTTGACCATCCTAGAAAAACTCGGCATCCAACAAGCCAGTTTTGGTAACAGTACCGGTATCCTCTCTGAAGTATGAGTCGAGCGTTGAGCGAGAGCAGTAGATGAAAACGATCAACCGTAGAAACGTTTTGAAAACTGGCCTGAGAGCGGTCGCCGCAACGGTAACCTTGCCACTGTTGGGAGGTCTCGCAGGCTGCTTTCAACAACGACTGGTAATAGAAGCACTAGGTGACCGGTTACAGCTTATCAAGGGTGCCCCCGGCAATTTGCTGGCGCTGAGCACGCCCGACGGCATCCTGCTCGTTGACAGTGGTGCAGTAGAGTTGGCCAATGCCGTTCAAACCGCTCTCGCTGGCAAGCGAGTTCACACACTGTTCAACACCCATCATCACGCAGACCAAACCGGCGGCAACACCTTGTTCGGTGAAGCAGGTGCGATCATCCACGCCCATGTCATCACCCGCCAATGGTTGTCGTCTGATTATTACGTGCCAGCCGAAGATCGTTGGGTAAGTGCGCTACCAGTAGCGGCCCGTCCCACCGAAACTTTTCGCCAAAAAGGAGAGCTTACTTCTGGTGCTGAAAATATTGAGTTTGGTTACCTGCTTGAGGCACACACCCGGGGTGATAGTTATGTGTTTTTTCGCGACTCCAATGTGCTAGCGGTTGGCGATGTGGCGTCGCCTTTGCTGGATCCATCACATGACTGGTATGCGGGCGGCTGGTTAGGTGGACGGGTAGACGCCTTAGACGATTTATTGGAACTCGCCAATGAGCAGACCCTCATTGTGCCTGCCTACGGGCCGGTGATGACTCGTGCCCAACTGCAAGTCGAACGTGACATGATGTTGCATTTGTATCAACGTACCACAGACCTGACCGACCAAGGAAACAGTGCGCAAGACATGCTCGATGCAGGAGTGTTGAACGAAGTAGATCGTAAGTTTGCTGACCCCTATCGTTTCCTTTACGACGTCGCTAAAGGTCATTGGGCGCATTACACTAATTTTGGAGGCAACATTGTCTAACATGGCCATCAGTACACGCAAACAACCTATAAAAAAACAGGCCACTACACTTTTTGCATTGACGTTGTTGTCATTAACGTTACATTCAAGCGTAGTGTCGGCGCAGGAATCACTGGTTGATCTCGTGCGCGCAGGCAATCGCGAAGCTGTGTTAGCCGCTATAACCTCACCCGATGTCGATGTAAATGTGGCCGAACCCGATGGTTCCACCGCATTACACTGGGCCACCTATACAGTAGATCATGAGCTGGTACGTGCCCTGTTGGACGCGGGTGCGCTTGCCAACATTACTAATAGCTATGGTTCCTCCCCGATCACCGAGGCTATCAAGTTGAGTAATGTCGAATTGGTGCAGATGTTGCTCGACAAAGGTGCTGATGCCAATTCACCTAATCAGGATAATCAAACCGCGCTCATGCTGGCCTCGACAGTTGGCTCGCTGGAAATTGCCAAGTTGCTGATTGAGCACGGTGCAAAAGTCAACGAAGTAGAAAACTTCCGTGGCCAAACCGCGCTTATGTGGGCTGCTGCAGGCAACTATCCCGATATTGTCGATTTGCTGATAGCACACTCAGCAGAAGTAAGTTTACGTGCGTCGCATGATGACTGGCAGCGGCAAATGACTTCTGAACCACGCGCCCAGTTCCGCCAGACCGGTGGCCTTACCGCACTGCTCTATGCCACGCGTTCGGGCTGTTACCGCTGTGCTGTCGCCATCGTTGAAGCGGGAGCGGATATTAATCAGCCCAACCCAGACGGCATCACGCCGCTGCTCAACGCACTCGACAACAGAAGTTTCGATATTGCAATGTACCTGCTTGACCAAGGCGCGAAAGCTGATACCTGGGACATGAGTGGCCGGACACCGCTCTACGTTGCGGTCGACATGAACTCGTTTGCGCCACGTGGCGGCGGCTTTGGTGCTGCAGTAGTGCCGCGTGCTCCAAGCAAGGTCAACGCGATGGAAGTCGTTACGCGTTTGCTAGACATGGGCGCCGATGCTAACCACGAACTCACCCGTATGCGTCCCAATGGACCCGGTAGGGGCCGCTTTGCTGACTACATGGTGCGTGGCGGCACCGGACCCTTAATGATTGCAACACTCAGTTATGACAATGCAGCGATCCGAGCACTGCTGGCGCACGGTGCGGAAGTAGATCTCCCCAATGTGTTCCAGATCACACCCTTAATGGCGGCTGCAGGGATGACCGGCAATGGCCGCGGGGGCGCTGGCCCGCAGGATGGCGATGTCCAAGCACGAGCAATTGAAACCATCGATGTGTTGTTAGACGCTGGCGCCGACATCAACGCCCGAGTTACTGACAGCCACACTTACACAGCCACTCTTGATGCCTATATTCAAGGCCGCGACCAAGAAGGGAGAACAGCTCTCTTTTCTGCAGCCGAACTCGGCTGGGATCGTGTAGTTCAACATCTGCTCGACCGCGGCGCTGACGCTTCCATCCGTGATGCAGCAGGACAAAGTGTTCTAGATGCCGCTATGGCGCCAGCCAGAGCCGGGCCTGGTGCTGGTGGAGCACCGCCACCGGCAGGTCGCGAGGCGACCATCGCACTGCTTGGGGCTTTGCAGACTGAGCTCGCTACCGATACAAACAACACCCAAGTTCAATAGCGTCGAGCTTATAGGTTGGATGCAGCTAATTGCGAGAATTGATATTTGATCAATTGTGCTTGTCTTTGACCCTGTCATATACAACCACAGGGTAGGGAGCTTAATAATACTTTCGGTTCGATTCTCGTGCCGGGTATATAACATGTCTTTTGAAGTTAATGTTTAAATTTTTTAATGGCGCGGTTTCGATACGCCACACAATACAAGTGTCTTTCCCTGCCTACCACCTATTATTAAATACAAGTCGGTTAAAAACTAGAAGGTTAGCGTATTAGCCAGATAAAAAAAACCTTCTTCTAAAAGACATTGACGCGCTCACAAAGATACGTCAACCAAGTGGTAATGCTCAAATAATTTTTTTATTGCTAAGTCATTTTCTCTTTTAGTAAATTTCTTGGGTATTAATGCTTGACCTATGCTCTGTGTATATCTTTGGTATTTGAGTGTTTTCTTTGTCGGAGTACTTGATTTTTAATTTAAATGAAGTGACTCGTTTTTTTAAATTCACCATTAATGTAGACTAGTAACAACCACTCAGATATTCATAATTTATTTGATCTATAGCTCTAACCTTTGCCTTAATAATTTCTAGTGTCGCCATCAACGATGGCTAAAAGGATCATGACTTCTCTTAGCGTTAACCTCAATAAACTTGCACTATTGCGTAATTCTAGGGGACGTAACTATCCTGACTTGTTGCGCTTTGCAGAACGATTTATAGAGTTGGGCGTACAGGGCATCACCATTCATCCGCGCCCAGACGAACGCCATATCCGTCGCCAGGATGCCTATGATCTTGCCGATTTTCTGCAAAAATACCCCAATGTCGAATTGAATATTGAAGGGTTTCCATCAGAACCTTTTTTGCAGTTAATAAAAGATACCCAACCACACCAATGCACTTTGGTACCAGATGCTGATTCTCAGTTGACTTCTGACCATGGCTGGGATTTTCATAAACACCGCTCTTACCTGACTGATATAATTGCTCGAATCAAACGCGATTCTGTGCGTGTTGCAGTGTTTCTTGACCCTGATATTGAACAGGTAGAACTTGCTGCGCAGGCTGGCACTGATCGCATAGAGCTCTATACAGAAGCATTTGCTAAAGCATTTAATACAGATGATAAAACACGTGTATTTGAAAGTTATAAAGCAGCAACGTTTCGGGCTCAGAAATTGGCAATAGGTGTGAATGCAGGCCATGATTTAAGTTTGCAGAATTTGAAAATATTTTTAGAAATACCTGGTATACAAGAAGTTTCCATTGGGCATGCCTTGACGGTTGAGTGTATAGAGCAGGGGATGGAGACAGTAATAAAACAATATCTGGCTATTTGTCAGGCAGCACTTAGTTAGCTTTAAAATCTAAATTGAAGAACTAACTTTAAAAACGAGCTTTTTGTGACGTCATCACTTATTTTACCAAACCGAAGTATTCCTACAGTGATTACTACTGTTCATTATGTAAATGGAACTAGCTTGGTAGAACCATTTCCAACCGCTCTTGAACAAGCTATTTTTGGCTTAGGTTGTTTTTGGGGTGCAGAGCGAATGTTCTGGCAACTGCAAGGAGTTTATTCAACTGCTGTGGGATATGCGGGGGGTTATACAGCACACCCAACTTATGAAGATGTTTGTAGCGGACAAACAGGACATGCCGAAGTGGTATTAGTTGTGTTTGATCCAACTCTTATTGCATACAAGACTTTACTTCAAAAATTTTGGGAAGCACACAATCCCACCCAAGGTATGCGACAGGGTAATGATCAAGGCACTCAATACCGATCTGTAATATATACAACAAATAACCAACAATTTGGCCAGGCAGAAGGGTCTAGAAATTCGTATCAGGCGGCTCTACATAAAGCCGGACTAGGCAACATCACCACGGAAATTGAAGCAGTTGGGCCTTTTTATTATGCTCAAGACTACCACCAACAGTACCTCGCCAAGAATCCGAATGGCTACTGTGGCCTGCGTGGAACTGGGGTAGTATGTCAGTCTTAGCGTCAGGAAAAAAGATCAGCAAAATTCAACATGAATACCGATAACAATAAACTTGTTGTAGCCATTTCTTCGCGAGCCCTCTTTAATCTGGATGCCAGCCATCAGGTATATGAAGAGCAAGGGGTTGTCGCTTATCGAAAGTACCAGATTGAACATGAAGATGAGCCTCTATCTCCTGGAGACGCTTTTCTGTTGGTTAAAAAATTACTCAATATAAATCAGATGCTGGATCAGGCCAGAGTCGAAGTTATTCTGTTGTCTCGTAATACAGCCGATACTGGTTTACGAATATTCAATTCCATAGAGCATCATGGTTTAAATATATCTAAAGCAGCTTTTTGTGGTGGCTCCAGCCCTTACCGTTATATTAGTGCCTTCAACAGCCATCTATTTTTATCAACTAATGCATCTGATGTCCGCCAAGCTCTTGATTATGGCATCGCTGCTGCGACTATCATGCCTTCTAAGCAAGCCAACAAAGAAGATTGGAAGTTGCGTTTTGCCTTTGATGGAGATGCAGTGTTGTTTTCGGACGAAGCAGAAAGAGTTTATAAGGCCCAGGGCCTTGATGAATTTACTCGCAGTGAAAGAGCTGCAGCCAAAAACCCTCTTAGTGGAGGACCTTTTAAACCATTTTTGGCTGCGCTGCAGAAATTACAAAAAGAATTTTCTGAAGACACTTCTCCTATTCGTACTTGTCTGGTGACTGCGCGGTCTGCGCCCGCTCATGAGAGAGTAGTAAGAACCTTACGCGCATGGGATATCAAGATCGATGAATCCCTATTTCTGGGTGGGCAGGATAAAGGCGTTTTTTTACAAGCCTACGATGCAGATGTTTTCTTCGATGACCAACAGGGGCATTGTGAATCTACTCGTGAACATGTTGCGACTGGTCATGTTCCCAGCGGTATTGCCAATATAAAACAACCGTAATGTCTGACAATGCCGCATTTTTTTTAGCTATGTTTGATCGCTAGTAATTAATTATTTTGGAGTGTAAAAATGGAGCTGGCTTGTCTCGATCTGGAAGGAGTGTTGATCCCCGAAATATGGATCAAGTTTTCTGAGCATACCGGCATAAAAGAATTATGCCTTACTACGCGTGATATGCCTGATTATGATGCATTGATGCGTTATCGGTTACAGATATTGGATGCCAATAAACTGGGGATACGCGAAATTCAGGATGTTATCGCCAAGATTGAGCCCTTGCCTGGAGCAGTAGAATTCGTAACTTGGTTACGCTTGCATTTTCAAATCGTTATTTTATCTGATACCTATTACGAATTTGCCCAACCATTGATGCCTCTTTTAGGTAATCCACTTTTGCTGTGCCATCGGCTTGAAATAAATGAGAAAGGCCGAATAGTAAATTACCTGCTGCGTCAGACAAATCCCAAACAGCATGCAGTGCAAGCATTTAAAAGTTTGAATTATCGTGTGCTGGCGGCGGGGGATTCCTACAATGACATCAATATGCTGGGCGCGGCTGATGCAGGTTTTTTATTCCACGCACCTTCAAAAGTAAGCTCGGAATTTCCCCAGTTTCCGTCAGTTCAAACTTATGCTGAACTTAAACAACTTTTCATCAGTGCCAGTAACAGGTTGGTTATTCCCTAAGCAGTTGCTTTTATTGACTACTATTATTTGTAGCCGCGACCATACAAGCCAGTGAATGTAAAATTCTCGCAGTAGCTCCCCAGATATAAAATTCTTTATATTCTATGGACATCACACTTTTCGAAGGGTTTTCTGGGTTAGCATCAAGCATATAGCGCTGCCTATCCAAAGCTAGAAGCAAAGGAAAACTGATCATTTCAGCTACTTCTCCTGGTTCAGGATTAAATTGGAGTTTCGTTTCTGTGATAGCAACTACGGGTGTTATCTCGTATCCAGAACTTACCGAAGTAGCGGGCAAACAGCCGAGCACTGTTATTTGTTGTGGATTGACGCCAATTTCCTCCATAGTTTCGCGCATGGCAGTTGTAGCCAAATTTAAATCACCGGCTTGGACGCGACCTCCAGGAAAACTTATTTGGCCAGCATGGATTGGCAGATGGACACTGCGTTTGGTTAGGGGAATAAAAGATCCTTCAGCGCTGTTACAAATCAATACCAATACAGCTGCCTGTCTAAGTTCTGAATTTAGGTTGATGGCTGCAGCAGGAGTAAGTAGCTGTCTTAGTTTATTGAGATTTAAAGCAGTTGCTGTCGGCATCTGCGGATTACCACTAAAGGTTGTTGATCAACATAGAAATTTTATCGAGGGTTTCCTGAAACTCTGCATCACCGTTGGAATCTGCAACGATGCCACCACCACCCCAACAATGTATGGTGTCGTTTTCGCGCACCAGTGTGCGTATAGCGATATTACTGTCCATGTTGCCACGGTGATCTATATAAGCAATGGCGCCGCAGTATACCGAACGCGGACGTGTTTCCAGTTCATTGATTATTTGCATCGCACGTAATTTAGGAGTGCCTGTGATTGATCCTCCAGGAAAACACGCAGCCAACAATTCAAAAATAAGCTCTGGCTTGTCAAGCTTGCCACTTATGGTGCTGACTAAATGGTGAACATTCGTAAAACTTTGGGTTTCAAACAAGCTCTGGACATTAACTGAGCCGATTTCACACACGCGCCCAAGATCATTCCGGAGCAAATCTACTATCATCAAATTTTCAGCTTTATCTTTTAAACTTGATTCCAAGTCTAAGCGATTGGCTGCATCCTCGAGTAGATTTTTGCTGCGTGGCCTGGTTCCTTTAATCGGTTGGGTAAGCACAGAATCACCCAGTACTTGAAGAAATCGTTCAGGAGAAAAACACAGTACTGCATTTGCACCATCTTCAAGAAAAGCGGAGAAAGGTGCATTGGCGTGTTGTTGGAGTTTTAAGAAAGCACTCCAGCTGTCGCCTTGACACTGGGCAGTAAAACATTGGGCTAGATTAACCTGATAACAATCCCCAGCATTTATGTATTCTATGATTCGGTTGAATTTATCTAGGTACTGTTGCTTGCTGAAATTGGAGACAAAAGGACATTTAAGAAAGAAGTCAGGAGTTATCTGGTCATTTTGGTTTAGTAGTTTTGCGAGTATCAGCTGCTGCCTAGCAAGATGACAGTCACGAAACACAACATTAGTCTCTTGTTTTTTATGATCTATGATTAAGGCCCAGTCGTAGATTCCAACTAGCATGTCGGGTGCAGTCATAGCTGTCTGTGTTGACTGGATGTTGTTGTGGGTATGTAACAATTCATAGCCGAAATACCCAATCGCACCACCTGTAAATGGCAAGTCGACAGTGTCGGGAAGGGGATCAGAATGCAAAGGACAATATCTGGCTATTACCTTAAAAGGGTTATCCAAAGTCGCTTCGCATTCAATGCCCGCTTTACTCACGACTGTAAGCTGGTTTTTAGTGCGCAAAATACAATGAGGATCAGCAGTAAGAATATCAAATCTGGCAGATGGATGAGACGAAGATCCGCTTGTCAGTAATACCGGTAACTCCAAATGGCGTATGTGTGCGAACCAATGCGAAGCCGGAATAGAATAGGGAAGTGGATGGACTACTAAGTTTCCACTATTGATTTTGGACATGGGGTTACCAATAAGTCTGTTGTGTATTCAGAGACAGTTGACAGGGCGAGGTAGGCCGGCGATTTTACTAGCAATGCGGGCTGGACTTTCCGGAAACAATTTTAGCAAATAAAGACTGTTGCCTTTGGTAGGGCCTAATTCACTTTGTACCAGTTTGACCAAGATACGCATAACAGGTGATAGTCCTCGGAGTTGATGGAATTTACGGATCAAAGACAGTATTTCCCAATGTGCTGGAGATAGTTCAATTTCTAATTGGGTGGCAAGTAGCTTGGCAACTTCTTCAGTCCAGTCCTCCAGGTTGAGTAGGTAACCATCTTTATCTAAGGTCAGTGTATGTTTTCCCATTACTAAAGTATTTGCCATCTTTTATCTCCCATTTCCCCGTCCAAACTTGTCCATATAGGATGGTAATTTGATTTAAGCGGCAGCACTAATTCCAGTTTATAACTTTGTCTTTTTCTAAACTCAGCCTGACAAAATCGACGTAGGTGATACTAGTAAATACTGATCTAATTTTGGCGGAAATGCCGCGTGCTGCCAAATCCTCACTCAATACATACAGGTTAATCGTTTGAGGTAAGTCACTTAACAAGGCAACATTATTTTTCATATCCAGAGCTATAAAAACACCATCTTCAATTAATAATAAACAATCATGCGAATCCAAAGCAGCAATACACAAACGCACCAATTCACTGTTACCCGATTTATTTAAAGTATGCAGTGTCATCAGAAAATAAAAACCGTATGGCTTTCCGTAATCATGCTACGCATAGCGGCGGCTTGAACAAGAGTTACAGGTAGCAGTAGATCCTGAAGATTGAGTTCTCTTTCTTGCAAGGCAACTGCATCAACATAAATATTTTTGACATCGTATAACTCTAATGCAGGAAACAACTGGGCCAGCGATTTTTGGTTTAATCCGCTGGCATCCTGATTTTTCAGTAATTGGGTGACCCCATCGCCACAAAATATAAGGTTAACTGGCTGATCAAATATTGCAGCAGTCATAGCTACTTCAACGCATGAAGCCGCAGCGGAGTTAGTCCATGCATTTTTACAAGACAAAAATAACCAAGGTTTTTTATCTGCTAAGGTCATGGTAGATTCAAGGGAAAAAATTAAGGATACGATCACAAACTAGAGTCGCATCAATTAATTGGCCTAAGCCCCCAATGGTAAAACCGGGTAACAAATTAGCTGCAGGTAATTCGTAGCGATCGGCAGCATTCGTATCAACAATGCCGCGTTTGAGAGCTGACGCCACACAAACCACTGCATCCAATTTGTTGTCGTTAATCAGTTGTTGCCATGCCGCGGGTAAATTTAATTCGTCCTGCGGAGGTACTACCTGTGCTGATGCGTTGTAGACACCATCCTGATAGAAGAACAATCGATAAATACTATGCCCGGATCTGAGCACAGCTTTACTAAAATTAAAACCGGAAAGTGCCGCTTGGCTTGAATAGGGGGCGCCGTGAATAACCAAGGCAAACGTGCTCATAAATCAATAATGCTGTACCAAGCCAGACTTGGTCGGCTTGGGTCAAAAAAAATAAAACTATTAATCGTCGCCACTCACTGCTCCCAGTAAATGCAACAAACTAGTGAACAAATTATAGATGCTTAAATACAGTGAGACGGTTGCGCGTATGTAATTGGTTTCACCACCATGAATAATACGACTGGTGTCGAATAAAATAAACCCGGACATGACCAAAACAATAACGGCAGACAAACCTAGGCTTAACAAGGGTATTTGTAAAAATAGATTTGCTAACCCTGCAACTAGGGCTAATACCAAGCCCGTAAAAAGAAAACCTCCCATGTAGGAAAAGTTTTTTCGTGTAGTTAAGGCATAAGCGGAAAGTGCTAAGAAAATACTAGCCGTGCCACCCAGAGCTTGCATCACCAGCAGTGAGCCATTCTCTAACGCCAAGTATCTATTGAGCATAGGGCCGAGTGCAGCACCGAGGCAGCCAGTAAAGGCGAAGACAGCAATTAAGCCTTGAGCAGAATCGGCAACTTTATGCACCCAAAATAACAAACCGAAACTCAGTAGAGACAATATAAGCGCTGTTCCTGATCCAATGTTCAACAGCATCGCTCCACCTGCAGTTACGGTACTGAACAACAGTGTCATCGACAAAAGGATATAGGTATTTTTGAGTAATTTGTTGGTAGCAAGTGTTGCTATTTCACTGCTTGAAAAAGTTTGGTCTAGGTTACTCATTGTTGTCTCCAGGACTTCAGATTAAATGGTAAGAATCTTATCTACATCTTACTTACTAACCATTACTTTGCAAAGTAATAGCGTTTTTTTCCAGCTAAATTTCAGATTTATTCAAAAAACAGACACTTGTTTTTACCCTTTAGTCGTATGCCTTTTTGGTTGACTGAATGACTGATTCGGGTAAGATGCCGGCCTTCGTGGAGGGGTGGCAGAGCGGTTGAATGCACCGGTCTTGAAAACCGGCGTAGGTTAATACCCTATCGAGAGTTCGAATCTCTCCTCCTCCACCATTTTTTTATTTTATTCTGCAAGGATAATACCTGTTCCCCTCTTATCATCTAGTTTATTACTTTTGGTTGGTTAAATCGGTTGCAACCACTATGCAGCTAAGCAAATCAAGATAAATAACATCATTTGCACTCCCTAAAAGAATTTCCGAGTAGACTATAGTTTACCTCATAATTTTTTTACGAATTTTTTACTTGATTTAATATTTTTAATCTGAATCAATCAACCTGTCCGAAACATTTCTTTTCATAAATATTAGATGTGTTCGGTATGGTCTCTAATCTAATAAAAAAATAAAATAAATTTATTCCTTTGTTAAAATTTGAGACCGCGTTCTAAGGTTGGGACTAGGTGTGGTAATGAAGTTCACTGCATCTTTGTTCCATTCATAATTTTAGTTAAATAATGTTCTACCGGAGATTATTATGTCTAAAGAAATCAAAAGCTCTTTAAGTGCTATCTTGGATGGTGTTCAGACATCCCGCAGAGGTTTTTTAAAGCACACTTTGCTAGCCAGCAGTTTACTAGCGTTAGCAGCCCCAGCATCAACTGTTCTTGCTGCCGAAGCTACTCCAGCAGGTAAAGGAGATGCCAAAGGTAAAGGAGATGGTAAAGGTAAAGGAGATGGCAAAGGTAAAGGAGATGGCAAAGGTAAAGGAGATGGCAAAGGTAAAGGAGATGGCAAAGGTAAAGGGAAAGGTCAATAATCATTAGCCAAAAAATATTTTGGCTAGATTAAAACCATCTTCCACTTATTCTTCCGGGGGGCGCTTTCAAGGTTCCCCGGATTGTTACAGATCTTATGGATTCACCTCTAATAACAAGCAATCATCGCCTTGCAATAACCACTGCAGATGACAGTTATCTTGTCTACGATCTAGATTCCTGCAAGCTCCACCGGCTTAATGCAACAGCAGCTTTAATTCTGGAATTATGTAATGGCCAAAGAAGTATTGCGGACATAAGCAATATTCTCGACCCCTTACTGCAGAATAACCCTATTTCCTGTATAGATTGGATTAAATTTGCTACAGATGAAGGTCTGCTGGTAACACATAAATCATCTGCGTCTGAAGTAAAAAGGCCAACTCCGCAAGATTTCAGAGCAAGTTCTATCGAACTTAGAGCAGACGGTGAAATTCTGGCAGCGTTTGTTTGTCAGGAACAAGCGACAGAAATGGAACCTGATAACGCTGTCAACTGGCTAGGGTTGGGAGAACTTGCGCACATTCTTGGTAGGCGGGATAGAGCAAGAGAAGCCTATCAACAGTATCTGGTCATACAGCCCGACAATGCAGAAACAAGACACATCCTGGACGCCTTACTTGACAAAGACCCGCCCTCCCGCGCACCCGATGAATGTATAGTGCAACTGTATTCCAGATTCGCAGAATTTTACGAACATAACATGTGCGATGAACTGGATTACGCCGCGCCAGAATTGGTCAGGGAGGCTATTGCTACTGTATTACCTAGCCCGCAATCCATCAGCATTCTAGAACTGGGCTGCGGAACAGGTCTTGCTGGTAAGTATTTAAAACCGCTTGCGAACACTTTAATCGGAATAGACCTGTCTCCTGACATGGCAGCTATATGCAGCGCCACAGGACTGTACGATCAAATCCATGTAGCTGAAATCACTGCTTTTCTGGCAAATGCTTATAGTGTCCATCAGCTGATAGTAGCTTGTGACACGTTTATTTATTTCGGCGATTTACGGCAAGTTATCTTCCCAGCAGTAAGATGCCTTAATTCTGGAGGCTTGTTTATATTCACCGTTGAAAAAACTGACTTTGCGCCATTCAAGCTGACCGATTCTGGGCGTTATGCACATAGCAAAGAACACATAGTATCAACAGCAAGGGAAGCTGGGCTTGAAGTGTTTGGCATCACGGAGAGTATTTTAAGAAAAGAGTATGGCAACCCAGTAACCGGATTTGTAGCGGTACTTCGAAAAAATTGACAATAAAGCCTTACAGCATTCTTACTAAGAAGAACCAGGCGATCAACCCAATAGGTTACTTTCTTTTTTTCTACTATTTCGTTTTTAAATAACTCGCTGTAGAAACAATTATTATTGTTGCACTGCGAGTCTTACCCCTTTTCCAGCCTGTAGTCCGATCAAATCAATAAGAATGCGGCCACCTTCAAGCAGATAGGGATCGTTTTCGGTCTTTTTTGCGACGACTTCAGTGCCATCTTTAATCTCTGGTTCCGAGCTTGGTTCTGGGTCTGCTTTTGCATCTGCAATAGCATCCTCTGCATCCAGCGCAGCAGTGTCAGTCAGGATGGGTAAACCTTTGGCCAAACGCCGAGTGTTTTCAGCTTGCAGGCGCCAAGCGTCATTTTCAGCACGCTCGCTCAGTAGTTTTTCCTCGTTCAATGTAACTTCATTTACATCACGATTTTCTACAGCACGTGCAATTTGTGCACGGATGAACACAAAGTCAGGATCATTTATCAGACGAGCTGTATGTTTGCTGTCTAGGGTAGGAATAAGGGTATGCAAATCTGTATATGGACGATAATAATTGGGTTCAATAGTGTCCCAGGGCAGGGCGGTAGGGAGTGCACTTTCACCAATGTCTTCCGATACATCATACAAATCCGGAAACGTTATATCAGGAGTGACCCCTTTGTGTTGGGTGCTTTCTCCGGAAATTCGGTAAAACTTTGCGCGCGTTATTTTCATCTGACCCACATCCATGGGAATTAATTCCTGTACCGTGCCTTTGCCGAAGGTCTGACTACCCATCACAATTCCACGCTGATAATCCTGTATAGCGCCAGCAAATATTTCTGAAGCAGAAGCACTTAAACGGTTGACCAATACTGCAAGAGGGCCGTCATAAATTATTTCAGGATCAGAATCACCCTGTACGATATTATTGCCGTCAGCATCACGTACCTGAACTGTAGGACCACGTCGAATGAATAACCCCACCAGCGAATTGGCTTCGCTCAAGGAACCACCCCCATTGCGGCGCAAATCTACAACAACTCCTTCAACGCCATCGGCTTTTAATTTAACAAGCAGTTCCTGAACATCTCGTGTACTACTACGGTAATCAGGATCACGGCGTTGCAGTGCTTCAAAATCGACATAGAAAGTAGGCAGTTCGATCACTCCAATTTTGTGAATGCTACCTTCGTAATCCACTTCTACGATTTTACTTTTTGCGGATGAATCTTCTAGTTTGACTGTATCACGTGTGATGCTTACTACTTTAATTTCCAAACCAGCACCGACTGGCATAACATTTAACCGAACTACACTGCCTTTTTCTCCGCGGACTAATTGCACTACGTCATCTACACGCCAGCCGATTACGTCTACAAAAGGTTCGTCCCCCTGTGCCACGCCTATAATTTTATCTGAGGGGTGAAGTTCACCAGTTAATTCAGCCGGTCCACCGGTGACAACACTGACAATTTTTGTATATTCATCTTCAGTGGTGAGAACTGCACCAATACCTTCAAGAGACAAACGCATGCTCATATTGAAATTTTCCGCAGCCCGCGGTGCATAATATTGAGTATGAGGATCGAAGGTCATAGTCATAGCATCCATATAACTTTGATAGACATCCAGACCATTGGTTTTAAGTACCTGACTTAATTGAGAACGAAATCGTTTGCTTAGCAGTACCTTAGTCTCATCAATAGTCTTGTCTGTAAGCTTGAGACTTAAGACACTGCTTTTTACCTGCTTGCGCCAGATTTCAGTTAGAACGTCATGGTTTATAGGCCAGGGTTCCTTGCCACGATCCAGTTCCATATTTTCATCAAGTGTAAAATCAAATGCATTTGAGACATCCTCCACCTGCTTGATGGAATAAACTAGGCGCTCGATTAAACGATGTTGATAAAGATTGTAGATAAGATAGCCAGCTTGGGTATCACCAGTGAGCAGCAGGTCATCGAGTTCGTTGCGGTACTGTTCGAACTGCGTGATATCTTCTTGGGTGAAGTACATGCGCCCCCCATCCAGAGTTTTTATAAAACTGTCGAGCATAGTGCTGGAAAAAACGTCATCAAAATTGATTTCCGAGTAATGGTTGCGGCTTAACTGTTCCATGATGCTGGTAGTGGTTTCTTTATAGTCTGCCGCAGGCTGTAGTTGTTGATACAAAAGGTCGACATCTAGTGGTAAATCTGCAGGCAGGTACTGCAGTGTCTGCGCATGAGTAAACACAGAAATCAGTAATAGGAGGGTTAATCTTGCCAATCGCATAAACATAAATGCACCGAATTTTGGTGAGAGTTTTGTGACGTTAAACTTCATATTGCTGTTGCCCTCGTTACTGGATCACTGGGATCTCAATGCGTCTTTTGCTGATCGTAACCCAAGGCCGCAGGTAAATCCTTAACTTGTTATTAATCGTTACGAAAATAACCAATTTGACGAGGTATTGCATGTCGTTTCTAGATTTAGTTGGGATTGATGATTTTCTTTTTTGCAGAAGCGTGACGCTCACCCAGTTGCACATCTATATAACGATCTGTAATCGCACTTGAGCCATGTCCGGCATCGTCACGCACATGTTCTCGAGGCCGAAATTTTACGTCTTCAGATATACCCGTGTGTCTTAACCAATGTACTGTAGCAGCACTCATTTGTTCAGCCTCAGTCTGGAAGCCATTCTGTTGCATAGATTGAACTGCCTGATCGAAGCAATGTTGTACGATTCCTCTGATTTGCCGTGTACTGCTTATCCCACCTTGGCCCCGGTTTTTTTGGATTAAAGGCAAAGGATCTCCTGGGGAGGGTAGTTCATTTAAGCCTCGCGAAACTCGGAAGCGCTTGAGTGCTTTGAGCATGTTGTCGCTAACCGATATTTGGCGCTCTTTATTCCCCTTGCCGACTGTTGTAAACCACCAGTTACCCTCCCGATCGCGCTCAAAGTCACCCATCTTTGGTGTCCAACGCGGAGTTTCTACAAGTTCTGAAATCCTGAGATACATTCCAAACAGTGCAACCATAATAAAAAGGGTGCGTTCATGTACTGATGGGTTAGCGCTTGCAAGCTTTTCAGCCGTTTCAATGACGAAAGACCATTGCAATTCGGATAATCGCCGTATTGTTTTGCTGGTTGATGTTTTGCGAATATATTTACTTTTTTGACGTATTTGTGAAACAGGGTTTGATTTAAGATAATCCTCTTGAATCATATAGTTAAAGAAACTACTTAAAACTGAAAATATGGCTTGGATACCACTTTGAGAAAGCTTGTAAGCAGCGGACTGACGATTTTCGGTCGCTACCACATAAGGTCGCCATTCGGGATTGGGGGTACGTTGACCTTCAGAGTCGAGAAATCGGGCAACATTTTTGGTGCCTATCCATGTGCGGGGTGGTTTTTTAGCAAACTCCACATATTCTTCTATGTCTTCACGCCGGATTTCTTCTAAGGATTTGTTAATAACTAACCAAATCCAATGCAGGAAATGTTCAATTTCACGACGGTAGGTCGAAAAGGTATCTGGACTGCCTCTATAACTATACAAAAACTCACTGGCATACTGATAATCTGAAATTGCATGTGTAGGAGCGTTCTCGAGCAAATGAGAAACTGAATTAACCCGATGCCTGTATGGATTCTGCAAAGCAGAAAGGGTGTCAAAAAAAGGCACAGGAGGCTTTCTATTTTGCATTAACTTTAGTCTTCATATTGCTGAATATATAGAGGATATTAATATATCTATAGGTTAGTTGCTGATACTTCCAATATACCCACTATTTCCGGTAATAAAGATTACCGGAAATAGTGGGTAATTACTAGATTGTGAGGCAATAATTTATCGAGACCTTGTAAATTTATGCTGCCCTGCTTAAGTGACTAGTTTTAAAAGCTTATGGGGAGTTCTATCCATGAAAAGAATTAATTTCTACTTACAGCTCTCATTGTTACGAATTCTTCAGCAGCTGTAGGATGAATACCCAGTGTGGAATCCAATTGTGACTTAGTTAAGCCACAGTTAATTGCGGTAGCAAAACCTTGAATAATTTCCCCGGCCTCAGCCCCCAGCATATGCATTCCTACTACGCGGTCACTAATCGTATCAACTACTAGCTTCATATAGGTACGTTCATTTCTTCCAGTTATGGTATGGCGAAGTTGGCGGAAATCACTCTCATAGATAGATATTTTAGTAAATTTTTCTCTAGCCTGTGCTTCTGTTAAGCCTACGGTAGCAATGTTTGGGTGTGAAAATACTGACGTTGGTATATTGTCGTAATTTAAGCGCCGGGATTTATCGCCAAACAAATAATTAGCCACTTGCATACCCTCACCCAAGGCTACCGGGGTTAGTGTCTGCCGACCCACAATATCGCCGATCGCATAAATGGATGGTTCACTTGTTTGGAAATGTTCATCTACTTGTATGTAGCCTGCCTCTAGAAACTTTATGGCGACATTTTCAAGCCCTGAATTGGCTGTATTGGGCTTGCGGCCTGTTGCAAACAGGACTGCATCAGCTTTCAAGATAGTTGAATCGTTAAAACAGACCTGTAATTTGCCATCATCATGTTTATTAATGGATTGCACAGTGGTTTGACATAATATTTTTAGATGTTTACTGGCTTCTTGATGGAATTTGTTTCGGATATCTTCATCAAAACCTTTCAATGGCATGTTGCCACGGCAAATCAAGGTGGTATTTGCACCCAAACCGGCAAAAATACTAGCAAATTCGACTGCAATGTACCCTCCTCCGATTATGATCAATTGAGCCGGAAAGTCAGGCAGATCAAAAATTTCATTTGAAGTGATGACATGATGCCGACCAGGAAAATCAGGAACGTGGGGCCAGCCTCCATTTGCCAGCAATATGTACCGCGCTTTAAAAGTCTTGCCTGCAACTTCAACTGTATGATGGTCTCTGATAAAGGCTCTAGCTTTTAGTAACTGTACTCCGGCATTGATTAGCAGGTTTTCGTAAATACCGTTTAGGCGTTGAATTTCAACCTGTTTGTTATCCCGTAAACGATTCCAGTTAAACACGGCAGCGGGAAGGTCCCAGCCGAAACCATGGCTGTCCTGAAAATCGTAATGGTAATGTGAAGCAATGGAATACAGTTTTTTGGGAATACAACCAACATTTACGCAAGTTCCTCCCATGTAGCGGTCTTCAGCAATAGCCACCTTGGCTCCATAGCTTGCCGCCATTCGTGCAGCCCGAACACCTCCAGAACCTGCTCCGATTACGAAAAAATCAACTTCAGTCATGCTATATCCTGTATAAAATTTATAGGTATCAAGTTTTTCAGATATTTCTAAAATATAAGTCGGGCAGTTGATCCCTCCTACATATTGTATGCAAAATGTTATCTAACATTGTGAACTTATAATTACTGTTATGAATAATGCCTATGAAAAATCAGCGCAACTTTATGCATTGAATGGCATTATTACCACCCATTTTAAATGACGTGTTTGTCCAATCCCCTGTTAGTAGTTATCCTAGCCTTACTAGCCCACACACGTTTAGGTAGCAACTGTGAAAAATATCTTTATTTCCCTGCTTTTTTTTGTTTTTTGGGCAAGTACTGCGCATGCAGAATATTTACGCACAGAAAACGGCATGGTGAGTTCCCGCTCGGATATGGCTTCTGAAGTAGGCAGCACAATTCTAGCCGCTGGGGGTAATGCAGTGGATGCGGCGGTGGCGACTGCTTTTGCCTTGGCTGTAGTCTACCCCTCAGCCGGAAATCTAGGCGGGGGTGGTTTCATGATGGTGTCTTTAGCGAATGGTGAAGTCTATGCGCAAGACAATCGTGAAAAAGCTCCCTCTGCAGCCCATAGAGATATGTTTTTAGACAGTGCGGGCGATGTAGACCGTAACCTCGCAGTAAACAGCCTGCAAGCTTCAGGGGTTCCAGGAACTGTCGCCGGATTACTGGATGCCCTAGAACGTTTTGGCACCATGAGTCGCCAACAAGTCATGGCACCAGCTATAGAGCTGGCTGAACATGGCTTTATTCTAAATGATGATCTTGCTAGTCAATTTCTGGATAACATGGACGGATTTAGCAAATATCCTGCCTCATTGGCAAAATTCAGCAAGCAAGGTCAACCTTACCAAAGTGGTGATTTGTGGTTGCAGGCTGATCTAGCACAAACCCTAAAGTTAATTTCAGCGCAGGGGCGTGATGGGTTTTACAAAGGCCATACTGCTGAATTGATAGTTGCTGAAATGCAGAGAAACAATGGCTTGATTTCGATGGATGATCTGGCCGCTTACGAAGCGCTGTGGCGCGAACCTATTCATGGGACGTACCATGGCTACGACATCTGGTCGATGCCGGCTCCTTCGTCTGGAGGGGTCTTACTGGTGCAGATGCTTAACATGCTTGAACCCTTTAATCTCGCCGAATTAGGGTTTGGTAGCACTGCAACAGTCCATCTGATGATTGAAGCCCAGCGTCGTGCCTATGCAGATAGAGCCGAATTTTTAGGCGATCCAGATTTTGTCGAAATCCCTACACAAATGCTCACCTCCAAAGAGTATGCCCGCACAAGGTTTGCTGATTTTGATCCATTGAAGGCTACCGATAGTGCCAGTATCGGCGCTGGCAGTTGGCCTGAAGAAAGCACCCAAACTACCCATTTTTCCGTGGCAGATAAAGCTGGCAATGCTGTTGCCATGACAACAACATTGAATCGATCTTATGGTAATCGAATCGTGGTGCCAGAGGTAGGGATCTTGCTGAATAATGAAATGGATGACTTTTCAAGTAAACCCAACTCACCAAATTCCTATGGCCTTATTGGGCGTGATGCCAATGAAATTCAGCCGGGTAAACGAATGTTGAGTTCAATGACACCTACAATTGTTACTCAAGCAGGTAAGCCTGTGTTGATAACTGGATCACCTGGTGGCTCCGTCATCATCAATACCGTGCTGCAAGTTGTACTGAATGTGATCGATCATGGCATGGATGCAGAAAGTGCAGTGAGTAGTCCTCGCATTCATCATCAATGGCAACCAGACAACGTGCGGTATGAAACAGGTGCCATCAGTGACGCTGTTGCTGCAGAACTTACCACTATGGGACACAAGGGTTTGACCAGCTCTCGTTTTGGCATGGGCAATGCCAATTCCATCAAAATAGATAACGCAATAATTGAAGGTGTTTCAGATCCGCGTGAAGCCGGTGGAGTAGCGGGTTTTTAAGAACAGCTTTCGTCTTACAGCGTCATCTACGCTTACCTAATCAATCAGCAGTTAAATACGGAACCTTAAATTGCTACGATTAAGTTGATCTACCCTGGTACAACCCATCAACTTCATACCGCGTTCTATTTCGGACCGATACAGACCGAGCGCACGTTCAACACCTTCTTGCCCTGCTGCTGCTAAAGCATACAAATACAAACGCCCTCCTGAACAAGCTTTTGCACCCAGCGAAAGGGCTTTCAACACATGTGTGCCACGCTGAATACCGCCCTCACAAATCACGTCAAGTTTGTCACCAACTGCATCAACAATTTCAGCGAGTTGATCAAAAGGACTACGTGAGCCATCGAGTTGGCGGCCACCATGATTGGAGACCATAATACCGGTACAACCTATATCTACTGCCCGTTTGGCATCAGCAACACTCATTACGCCTTTTAGTGCAAAATGGCCATTCCATTGCGCACATAATTTTTCCGCATCCTTCCAGTTCATGGACTGATCAAGCATGGTAGAAAAATAACTGCCGATAGAAGTTGCCAGATTTGTACCTTCCTGAACATGGTCTTGCAAATGGGGCAACTCGAATTTTTCATGAGTTAGATAATTGAGTGTCCAGCGTGGTCGCGCAGCAAAACTAAACAAACTTGAAGCCGTGAGTTTTGGTGGCGAGGTAAAGCCGGTGCGCAAATCACGTTCCCGATTGCCTCCAGTTATGGTGTCTACGGTTAACGCCATCACATCAAATTTGGCGGCCTTGGCGCGATCAACCATGCTGGTGTTTAGACCACGGTCTTTGTGAAAGTAAAACTGAAACATTTTAGGAGTGTCAATCATCGCTCCAATTTCCTCAACACTCACTGTGCCTAGTGCCGACACACCAAACATGGTGCCAAACTTTTGTGCTGCCTTTGCAACTGCACGCTCACCATCGTGATGGAACAAGCGTTGTAAGGCAGTAGGAGCACAATACAAAGGCATGGCAAGTTTTTTGCCAAATATTGTTGTGGAAAGATCCACATCGGCCACTCCTGTTAGTATGTTTGGTACCAGATCCACATCTTCATAAGCCAAGGTGTTGCGACGATAGGTAACTTCATCATCGGCAGCACCGTCTATGTAATTGAATATCGGAGAAGGTAAACGAGCGCGAGCAAGTTTGCGAAAGTCCTGGAAATTATGACAATGCTTTAGACCCATGTGTACTCCAGTGGGTGAGTCAAAAATGGAAGAATTTACAAGGTATGGGTCCGACGACTGCTTTCGAGCATGCCTGACAGATATGTTTCAATTTTTTGTTTGACGGGATTTTCTTTGTCATTAAATTGAACCCCAATGCCTTGCGCACGACTGCTCTGTGCGTTGGCTGGGGTGATCCAAACCACTGTTCCTGCCAAAGGTATTCTATCAGGCTCATCCATCAAACTTAATAAAATGAAAATATCATCACCCATGTGGTAATTTTTGGGTGAAGGTATGAACATTCCACCGTTCTCCAAAAAAGGCATATAGGCAGAATGCAACGCAGGAAGTTCCTTTATAGTTAGAGACAGAATGCCGTAATTGGCACCAGCATTGTTGGGCATGGTTTCCATTTTTATTGCATTTCTCTCATATATCAGTGTGCTTAGTCAGTAAGCTCCATTGCACAAACAAGGATTCCAACATCAGTAGGCTATTGGCATTGTTACTGGCCAGTGCAACTTTATGGGTCGCAACCAAATTTGTGTACATGTCGTGTAATCTTAATCCGGATATTACCGAGTGCTCATCTGATCGGAGAAGTCTGGACAACGACTGTAATTGCGGATCATGTAGGGCACGGCCACTTTGGAAATTGGCTAGCAAATCAGCAACACTGAGCAACAGATATTCAATACTAGCTGTAATACCAATTTTTTCACATTTTTTTGCAGCTTCGACAGGAGTTAGGATACGTTCAAGCATGTTTTGCAAGGATTCCAAAAGAGTAAGCCGTCCAGCTACGACCCCAGTTTCTGCCAAGGCCATAGCTCGCAATGGTGAGCCCCCCGATTGTTGTAACGCTATTTCAGCCTGACCTTCAAAACCTTTTTGCTCCATCCAATTTTTAGCCACTGACCTAGGGGGTAAAAGACAACGCAAGTGTTGGCATCTGCTTCTAATAGTTGCTATTAATAAACCTGGCTGATGACTTATTAACAAAAGAAGAGTTTGTTTAGGTGGTTCTTCCAACAGCTTTAACAAGGCATTTGCAGCATTTAAATTCATGGCCTCTGCCGGCTCAAACAACATAATCTTCATGCCACCTAGGCGACTAGTATTTTGGGCAAATTCTGTATTATTGCGAATCTGTTCTATGGTTATTAATTTTTTTTCTGGTTGAATCAGATTGAAATCAGGATGATTACCAATACTAAACAAATGGCAATCATTACAGCCATTACAAGGCCCTTTAGCTAATGGTTGTTTACAAAACAAAAACTGCGCCCAATATTTACCCAACTCCAGTTTGCCGATCCCTGCTTGTCCAGAAAATAACAAAGCGTGCGACATTCGTTGCTGTTGGTAACTAGCCGCTAGATTGGCAAATAAATCAGTATGCCAAGGTAATAAAACTGATTTAGATGGAATGGCCATGGAGTTTATTGGTTAGTCTGGAAGGAAAGTTTAAATCTAGTCAGCACGATTTGTACTATGGTGGTGCTGATAGAATTCACTGGCAAACTTGCATCAATAAGCACATGGGTGTCAGGGCTTAGTCGGGCAAGAGTCAAAAATCCTTCTCTTACCTTTTGTTGGTAAGCTAGTCCTTTTTTTTCAAAACGATCTTCGATGCCTCCTCGCACTTTGGTACGCTCCAGAGATATTTCAGGATCAAGATCCAGCACAAAGGTTAGATCTGGAGCAAAAGATCCCACCACTTGTTTATGAATATTTTCAATACTGGGTAACCCCAAACCTCCAGCAAAACCCTGAAATGCTCGGGAAGAATCAGCAAAACGGTCAGAAATTACCCAGCGGCCCTGCTCTAGGGCCGGCCAAATTGTTTGCACCAAATGGCTACGACGAGCTGCATAGATAAGTAATAACTCTGTCATTGCATCCCATTTATCTACGCTGCCTTTTACTAACAAATTTCGAATGTCTTCAGCGCCAGGGGAGCCTCCTGGTTCGCGTGTTAATAAAACATCGATACCTGCAGTCAATAGTGCCGTATGAAGCAAACGACTCTGAACACCTTTCCCAGCACCATCCACACCTTCTATAGCAATGAATTTAGCGGAAGCGTTTGTAAAATTGGGCAAACTACTTTCAGTCATTGGATTGATGTTTTTAATTGATATTGTTGTACTGCAAGATTGTGTTGATCCAATGTGCTGGAAAATTGATGGCTGCCGTCACCACGAGCAACAAAATAGAGAAGATCTAATACCTCTGGATGCATACTAGCGGTGATTGCAGCTTGGCTAGGAAGTGCAATTGGAGTAGGTGGAAGACCGTCGCGGGTGTAGGTATTCCAAGGGCTATCTGTCTGCAATTGAACCTTGGTTAGATTGCCGTCAAAACTACTGCCTAACCCATAAATTACAGTCGGATCTGTTTGTAATCGCATGTTTTTTAGCATGCGAAGTACAAACACACCTGCAATTTTTGAATATTCGGTAACAAGAGCAGTTTCTTTTTCTACTATCGACGCTAAAATTAATGCTTCACGCGGAGAATTTAATGGAAGTCCATCTGCACGATTAGTCCAAGCCAAATCAAGATTTTGTTGCATTAAATTCCAAGACCGTTTTAGTATTTCAAGATCTGTGGTGCCGCGCGTAAAACTATAAGTATCAGGAAAAAATAATCCTTCTGGATAAAATTCAATACCAAAAGCTGCTTTAACTGATTCTGGATCGTCAGGATTTAAAACTGCAGAAATAGCCGGATGTTCCTGCAGGGCTTTTATGGCCTGTTGCAGTGTCCAGCCTTCTCCTAGGCGTACATCGTAGTGCTTAACGTCACCACGAATAAGCATTTGCAACAAACCCAAGGCCGTAGTGCCAGGGGTTACTGCGTATTCGCCAGCTCGCATTTGATTGGCAATATTCTTGACTCTTACATACAGGAGTAAATCACTTGCGGACGGCAGAATGCCCTTCTCTTCCAGTTCCTTTGACAGTTGGGTGAAATTTGATCCATTGCCAACGTTGATAATATAAGTATCGGACAAGACGAGAGGTTGTTGCAGGTGTTGATAAAAAAATATGCTACGTATGGTCAGGGCAACAAGCAACACACCAGCCCCGAATAAGAAATACTTGTGTTTAAGATTCATAAGCTCAAAGCCTTATGGAAGACTGTCTTGGCATTCAATGTAAGGAGGCCAGTTTTATATTCATAGTGTCGTTCTAAGTAAGTAAGAGATCGTAGTGGCCAAATTCCAAAAACGCTATTACAGAAAAAAACCTCATCGGCACCCAAAAGTTGCGGCAATGTGATCTTAGCAATTTGGACATTCTTGTCAAAATGATCGAGCAATACTGTTCTCATCACACCTGCAATTCCACATGTGTCTAATGCCGGTGTCATTAATTGTCCCTGACTTACTATGAAGATGTTACTACGCGTACCCTCTACCACATAGTCGTTGATATCCTGCATGACACCTTCTGAATATGTTTCGTTTGGCCATTCATTGCTTGCTAGTACTTGTTCGAGCCTATTTAGATGTTTAATACCTGCTAATGCGGGTTGCAATCCAAGTTTTAAACTACAAACAAATGCATGGATACCTAGTTCAGGAGTTTTTATTGGATAGGCAGGCAGAGGATGAAGAGAAATTATACGTGTGCTTGTGGCTGATGTCGGGCGATAACCACGTCCACCTTCACTTCTGGTAACAATGAGTTTAAGAACTCCCTCTGAAGGGGAAGCAAGGGACAATGCAAGATTCAACTCACTTCGCACCTGCTGCAAGTCAATTTCTATACCAAGGCGCTTACAACCAAAGGACAGTCGTTGCAAATGCAAATCAGCATACAAGAGAGTTCCAGCATGGATACGAAATGTTTCAAAGACACCATCACCATAAGCCAGACCACGATTCATTACAGTTATTTGTGAGGAAGCTTCACCATTGATCAGCATGAATGATCATACTCCTGGAGGAGTAAATCATAGCCCGAAGTCGGGTCAGATACTTTTGAAAACGAGGGATCCATTGGTACCACCAAAACCGAAGGAATTGCTTAGGACTACTCGCATCTGCATGCCGCGAGCAGTATGAGGTACGTAATCCAAGTCACAACCCTCACTAGGGTTATCCAAATTTATGGTAGGGGGTGCTATCTGATCACGCAAGGCTAATAGACAAAAAATTGCTTCTACGGCACCGGATGCACCTAACAAATGACCAACCATAGATTTAGTAGAACTTACTGCTAATTTGTCCGCATGCTCACCAAAAACCCGGCGAATGGCGAGGGTCTCTGCCAGATCACCTGCAGGGGTAGAGGTACCATGTGCATTTATGTATTGAACATCGCTGAAATCTAAACGGGCATCTCGCAGAGCATTCTGCATACAAGATGCGGCTCCCCTGCCATCTTCCGTTGGCGAAGTAATATGAAATGCATCGCCACTCATCCCAAATCCAGCTAACTCGGCATAAATATGGGCACCACGTTTACGAGCTGCTTCATATTCTTCTAGCACCAGCATTCCTGCCCCGTCACTCAGTACAAAGCCATCCCTGTCTTTGTCCCAGGGACGACTCGCTGCGATAGGATCATCATTACGAGTTGACAGAGCTCGTGCTGCACAGAACCCGCCTAAACCCACTGGAGAAGTAGCCTTTTCTGAACCACCTACCACCATCGCATCCGCATCTCCATAAGCAATCAAGCGTGCAGCGATACCAATATTGTGGGTACCCGTACTGCAGGCTGTGGTTATGGCGAGATTGGGGCCCTGGAAATTAAACAGGATGGAAATGTTTCCAGAAATCATGTTGATTATTGAGCCCGGTACAAAAAAAGGGGAAATTTTGCGGGGGCCGACGCTGTCTATAGTACGTAATGCTGCTTCAATTGACGTAATACCACCGATGCCAGAACCTGCGGCCACCCCTACCCGTAATGGATCATAGTTGGCATTCTGTAATCCAGCATCATGGACAGCCTGAATTCCTGCGGCAAGACCATAATGTAGGAAATCGTCGATTCGACGGGCTTCTTTGGCAGGAATATATTCAGATATATCAAAATTACGAATGGAGCCACCAAAACGGGTGGAAAAAGCTGAAACATCAAAGTGTTCTATAGGCGAGATCCCACTTTTGCCTTCACACAGAGCTTGCCAGGTTGCAGCAACAGTATTACCTAGTGGCGTGATCGCTCCCACTCCTGTTACTACCACACGTCGTCTGGACAAACTGACATCCTCCACAGTTAGCATGCTTGCTAATATTCCTATACAAGCAATAAAAAAGCTACTCAGGAACTAACCTGAGTAGCTTTTAGGGTTTGAAACTTTATGCAAAAATAATCTAGAAAAGTATCACTAGACTAAATAGCATCTATTTTTGATGGCTAGTAATGTAATTGATCGCCAATTGTACTGTGGTAATTTTTTCAGCTTCTTCATCCGGTATTTCAGTTTCAAATTCCTCCTCAAGAGCCATAACTAGCTCCACTGTGTCGAGCGAATCAGCACCGAGATCTTCTACAAAGGCAGCTCCGATTTTTACTTCTTCTTCTTTGACGCCGAGTTGCTCAGCAACAATTTTCTTAACTCGTTCTTCAACGCTACTCATATCTTTTCTGGCTCCTGGTGGTACAAAAAGTGTGGTACAAAAAATGGAACTAACTAAAAGTGTAGTACAACCAATGTTTATTATTCCGATTTTTTTAGTCTTACTACATACGATGTCAGATTAAAACGGACGGCAAGTGTAACCGAGTTTCTGATCTTTGTAATCTGCCGCTATGACATATACATTCCACCATTTGCATGGATAGTTTCCCCAGTAATATAACCTGCCTCCATCGAGACTAGAAAGCCCACAATTGCTGCGATTTCTTCAGGTTGTCCATACCGTGCCAAGGGGATTTTACTCAATAAGATTTTCGCCTGGTCTGCTGTCAAATCTTTGGTCATATCAGTAGCTATGAAGCCAGGTGCCACACAGTTAACAGTGATACCGCGTGAACCAATCTCAATTGCTAGGGCTCTTGAAAACCCTTCGAGTCCTGCTTTAGCGGCGGCATAATTAGCCTGTCCAGGATTTCCACTAGAACCCACCACGGAACTGATGTTGATTATGCGTCCCCAGCGTACTTTGGTCATACCTCTCAAAAACGCTCGGGTCATACGATAGATCGAACTTAAATTTGTGTTGATAACGCTATCCCATTCTTCTTCTTTCATCCGTAACATGAGGTTGTCGCGAGTAATTCCAGCATTATTTACCAGAATTTCTACAGATCCAAAATCAGCAAGGCATTGCTGTGTAAAAGCTTCAACTGATGCGCTTGTTGTGACATCAAGTTTATAGCCTTTACCTTTCAAACCAGCTGCCTGTAGCCAATGACTTATTTGAACAGCACCCGCGTCGCTGGTCGCCGTACCTAAAATCACAGCTTCACGACGACCCAGTTCCAATGCTATCGCTTTGCCTATGCCACGACTTGCACCAGTTACTACTGCTATTTTTCCGCTAATACTCATTTATGTACCTGGTTAAACTGAAACTACTAGCAAAGCAGCATCGAGACTATTTGGATCGTTGACAGCAATGGCAGTCATATCAACTTGAATTCGTTTGTTTAGGGTGCTTAATACTTTGCCAGGCCCCATCTCAATAACGGTAAGAATATTACGAGTTACAAATTGATTAATAGTGGCAACCCATGGCACAGGGTTATAAATTTGTTGCACTAGATTTATCCGAATTTTTTCAATATCACTAGTTGTTTCCAATCCGAAATTCTGAATGACAGGTATTTTTGGAGCTTGCAGCCTTATTGCGGACAGTATTTTAGAGAATTGTTCTGCAGCGGGCCGCATAAGTGATGAATGAAAAGGGGCGCTTACAGGTAACGGCAAAGCACGTTTTGCTCCGGCAGCTTTACAAAGTTCAATTGCTTTTGCTACGGCAGCATTGTGGCCAGCGATGACAACTTGTCCTGGAGCGTTAAAGTTGACTGCCGAAACTTCGCCACTTTCGGAAGCATCAGCACATGCTTTGACTACAAAATAGTCATCCAAACCCATAATTGCAGCCATACCTCCGGTGCCTACAGGTACCGCATTTTGCATAAGTTCACCACGTTGTTTGACCAAAGAAACTGCGTCAGACAGTTGTAATACATCTGCACATACCAAGGCTGAATATTCCCCCAGACTATGTCCTGCCAACAACTGTGGTAAAGGGCCTGATCGAGATTTCCATACACGCCAAATAGCCACCGAACAAGTCAGAATAGCTGGTTGAGTGATATTAGTAAGAGCTAGTTGTTCGGTTGAACCATGAGAAATGATATGCCATAAGTCATAACCTAGAGCTTCGGAGGCTTCCTCGAAGGTGGTATGAACCAGTGGGTATTGTTGTGCAAGTTCAGACAGCATACCTAGATGCTGAGAACCTTGTCCTGGAAAAAGAAAACCCAGCGATAATGGCATAAACTGTCTTTGCCTATATTTTGAATCAGGAAAATTACAAGGTAAAAACTTGCCAGCTTTGGCAAGGAACATAACTTCAAAAGTTTATTGCCAACTGGTAATCCAAAACTAAAAACAGCTCTAATGAGCTGTTTTTAGTTCGAACTTGTGTCGTCATTTTCTTGAAGACACGGTCATGTAAATCAGTCTTTATTAACCTGAATTATCTGACGCCCACGGTAAAATCCATCCGGGGTCATATGGTGACGACGATGACGCTCACCTGTTTCTGCGTCAGTGGTCATTGTTGAGGGGGTCAGAGCATCGTGTGCTCTGCGCATGTCGCGCCTGGAACGTGTTTTTCTGTTCTGTTGTACGGCCATTGCAGTATCTCCAGTAAGGTGAATCCTTGGGGATTCAAAAAATTAATTTAATATAGATTCGAGTTAATTCTGGCCTTGTAAACACAGAATTATAATTTCCCTTTTAAAATTGCCAACATTGCAAAAGGTCTTTTTTTTTCATCTTTTGCAATTTGATTTTCGCCATTTTCAAGTACAGATATCGCAGTAAAATGCGCATCTGCACTATCAGCTTTATTACAAGACATGACAGAATGTAAGGTGACAATTGGCAAACTCAAAATCAATTCATCTTCTATAACTTCCAGGATATTCAACCCTGTTTCATTCATCGCTATCGCATCTTCAGATTTTGGCAATGCGCGTAATTGTTTCTCATTAGCGCAGACTTTCAAATACAAATCAGAATGCAAATCCAGCTCCATTTCACTCATGCAACGCTGACACAAAACAATAACTTTGGAATCCAAAGTTCCCGTTAACAGCATTTTTTTGTTTGCATCCAATCCAAAATGCAAATCTACGACTACTTGACCATTAGTATCTTGCAGGTTTAGAGATAATCGGTGAAGCCTAGCAAGGGGCAAAACAGCGGTTATTGATCCATTCCTAGTAAACAGCTTAAGGGCATCTATTCTATCAGGGAATGGGTCATGCATCATGGGTGCGCATATTAATCATCCACCCGTCCACTGTCAAAAATAATTTTTTATTATTAATCCCGGAACTGATTGATAATGCTAGAAAAGCGTACTTTAAAAACCTTGGATTTTCAGAAATTTCATACTAACGTTCCACTCCGCCTAGCAGTGGTACAAAGCGAACCGCCTCGAGACTAACTGCACTGATTTCCCCACCATTTTTATGATACACCCTTAACGTTTGTGCCCCCGCTCCTTCCGGAACTACTAAAGTTCCTCCTTCTGCTAATTGTTGAATAAGTGCAGGGGGAACCACTTTTGCTGCAGCCGTTATGATGATGCCGTCAAAAGGTCCATGCTGAGACCAGCCAAAACTACCATCAGCACATTTAAGGCTTATGTTATGTATTTGTAACTCAAAAAGTCGGGCTTTGGTTTTTTCCAACAATGGGGAGATTCGTTCAATGCTGTACACATGGTTTACTAATCGCGCCAGAATACTAGTTTGGTAGCCACAACCAGTACCGATTTCGAGAATTTTAGAGTTGCCGGACAGGTTAGACAACAATAGTTCAGTCATTCTGGCCACAATGTAGGGCTGAGAGATGGTTTGGTTAAAAGCAATAGGGAGCGCAATGTCTTCATAAGCTCTATGAGCAAATGCTTCCTCAATATAAAGATGTCGAGGTATAGAGAGCATGGCTTCCATCACTCTTAAGTTGCTAATGCCAAGATCGCCCAATCTTTGCACCATGCGTTCACGGGTGCGTTGAGATGTCATGCCAACACCCTGAATTTTTAAAGTGTTCAAAATTCAACCTTCTCACTAAAAGTTCGTGCATCAAAGGTGCTGGTAAGAGTCGAAAATAAAGGTACTGACATTGCCAGTGCTGAATGGTTTGTCATGTCAGCGTAAATGGGCGTGATTGAGACATATCCATTTTCTACTGCGTGGAAATCTGACCCTGGTTTACTTTCAACTGGACCACCGGCACGTCCAATCCAATACAAGGTTTTGCCACGTGGGTTGCGAGTGCTAATCGGGTTTTCACCTTTAAGTCGTTGTCCCAGATTCGTCATCCTGACGCCCTTTATCTGACTAGCTGGGAGATCCGGAATATTGATATTAAGCACAGTACGCGAGGGAAAAGACATTTGATCAATTATTTTAAGTAAATATTTAGTGATGTCAGCGGCAAGACGAAAACGATTAATGTTCACTTGGCTGTAGTCGGTGACCACCAATGAAATTGCTAATGATGGTTTTGGCAGAAAACGCCCTTCCATTGCAGCTGCAACTGTTCCTGAATAGAGCACATCGTCACCCAGATTTGCTCCAAAATTAATCCCTGACAAAACTCGCTCTGGTGTCGGCATGAAAATTCCTGCCGTTCCTAGATGGATGCAATCGGTGGGTGTTCCATCCACAGCAAAGCGATCTGTCCCTAGCTGTGTCGCTTGTAAGGGGCGATCCAGAGTCAGACAAGAACTGACACCTGATTTATCACGATCCGGAGCGATGACTATTAAGTCCCAGTCCTGCTTTAATAACTGATAAAGTGCATCCAGACCTGGCGCATGTATTCCATCGTCATTGGAAAGTAACAAACTCACATAACCTCCATTACACACAGTTCACGCAACACTGTAGTTGCATAGGCGCCACGCTCAAGACTAAATTCAAGTTGCAAAGTAGTATCATTAAAATGAGATTTCAAATTATTGATTTTTAAACGCAATGCCCTGCGCTCTTGTACCAAACCATGAGATTCAAGTCCGGCTAATAATTCAGGGAAACGATTTGCAACGTTTCGCTCTTGCGCTGCCGCAACGCTGGTAGTTGCAAGGGGTCCACTGCCCCACAGGGGGCCTGTAGGATGAATATCTAATAATGCTAGGCGCTGAACCAATTCTTCAGTGCTAGCCCTACCACTTGCAAAAATGCTTGCCGTACCAGCAAGAGCCATCACATCTCCTTCTATACAGGTATTCCAGTTTTGGCTTGCAACTCGTTCAGACAAGACGGTATTAAATAAAAAACTACGGGCAGCAGACAACAACAGACTTTGCTCCTTACGCTCAGGTGACTTTATCGTTCCACGAAACCAGTCAAGTGCGCGTGAAACGTTGCCTTCATCTTTGCCAAAACGTTGCGAACCAAAATAATTTGGCACACCCTGTTGCGTAAGAAGTTGCAGACGAGCCATACAAACATTAAGGTCACCTTGGAAATTACGCAGTGTTATACAGAAGCCATTACTACGATGACTCCCCCTGCGTAATTTACGACTGTTACTCATAACACGCAGTATGGTCAATCGTGGGTGTTGAAAATTTAAAGCTGCTGCGTGATCGTGGATGCCAAGGTGGAAACTAAACCACTGCCGCGTGATACCCTGCCGGTCTTTCATTCCGGAGAAGGCAGTATTTCGTAGTTGAAGATTGAAATAACGTGCCAACACGGCCTGGGCTTCAAAAGTTGTCATCCCAGTTTTTTCAATATACAACCATAAATGTTCACCTACCCCATCTGGTTCAAAACCTAGTTCCTCCACCACTTGAAAATCTGCAGGCTCTAGTTTGAAATCGGCAACCAAAACAGGTTCACCCCAGGCACGTTCCAAGTAATTCCATTTGCCCGCCATGTCCATCAACTTCATTCTGAAATGTGCTGCAACAAAACCACTGCATAACAGGCAATACCTTCCTGACGACCGGTAAAACCCAAACCTTCTGTGGTAGTAGCCTTGATACTGATCTGATTTGAGTCCAATGCCATTTTAGTTGCAAGTACGGTACGCATGGCTATTACATGGGGTGCGAACCGAGGTTCTTGCGCAACCAACGTCATGTCAGCATTGGCTATCTGCCAACCTGCAGATACCACCATATTTATCACATGAGCCAGTAAATCAAGGCTATTGCAGTTTATGTAATTAGGATCTGTATCAGGGAAATGTTGGCCAATATCACCCAGCGCCAATGCCCCTAACAAGGCATCACAAAGTGCGTGAACCAATACATCTCCATCAGAATGTGCTAACAATTGCTGATGGTGAGGTATTTGTACACCGCCAATAGTGATTGTTGGAGCTACAGCATCGACTAAAGCAAAACGGTGCACATCGTAGCCATTGCCGATCCGAAACTTCATATCAATTCTCGTTTATTGAAGCCGTAGAACACTGGTCTAGTAAGGCTGCCTTTAACAAGACTGCGGCCAATGCAAGATCTTCAGGGTAAGTCACTTTGATATTATCCGCGCGTCCTTGCACCAATTTTACTGGCAGGCCTAATGCTTCTACAGCGGCAGCTTCATCGGTTACTTGCAGGCCATTGCCTATTGCTGTTTGCAGTCCATGCTGCAAAACAGAATATCGAAACATTTGAGGAGTTGCCGCCAACCACAAACCTGTACGATCAACCGTAGACTTCACCATCTGATGTGAGTCACTTTCTTTAAGGGTTTCACGTACTGGAACTGCTAACAAGCCCCCGGTGGATTCCCCATGCAAATTGACGATTAGATTTTCTATATCAGTAGTGTGTAAACAAGGTCGCACTACATCGTGTACAAGCACCCAATCATCACCATTGGCTTCTGATTCCAGTGCCAATAACGCATTATTAACTGAATGCATTCTTTGGTTGCCACCAGTTATTATCAGTAATTTTTCTCGCAGAGAAATAGGTAATTGCGATTCCACCAGAGGCCAACGATCATCGTCTTGAGCCAGAACTAAAACTACGCGAGTAAAACGGGAATAGGTAGCGACACGCAGTAGCGTGTGTTGCAACAACGGAAGTCCATTGACAATAGTATATTGCTTGGGCACGTCAGAATTCATCCTTATGCCACTGCCAGCTGCTGGCAGCACTAGGAAGAAACGAGCAGTGTCTTCACTGCGTACAGAAGTATTCAATCTATTGTCCGGGTTGCTCATCAACTATCAGATAGAAGGTTTCCCCTTCCTTGATCAACCCGAGTTCGCCACGGGCTCTTTCTTCTAAAGAATCCAGACCATTTTTAAGGTCATTAACATCTTTGAGTAAAGCCTCATTGCGATTGACTAATGTGGAATTTTTAGTGGATTGAATATCAATTTCAGTTTCCAAATGATGAATTGTTGCGACACTTCCCTCTCCTATCCATAACCGCAACTGCAAGAAAATCAGGATTAGTGACAATATCGACAGAACAATCTTCAACGCGGGTTTGGTAGTAAATTTCATAACCCTTATCTGAATTCCTGAGACAATGTCTCGATAATAATTTTCATCGGATGAATTCTTGTCTGCCATGGTAAGGAGCTCTGCTCTGCAGCTCTTCTTCGATGACAAGCAAACGATTGTATTTCGCAACACGATCAGAGCGACACAAAGAACCGGTCTTGATTTGACCTGCAGCGGTGCCCACAGCTAGATCAGAAATGGTTGTGTCTTCAGTTTCACCCGAACGGTGTGAAATGACTGCGGTATAACCTGCAGCACGAGCCATACGAATCGCAGCTAAAGTTTCGGTAAGGGTACCAATTTGGTTAAACTTTATTAGAATAGAATTGGCAACTTTATTTTTAATACCGCGTTCCAAAATCTTAGTATTTGTCACAAATAAATCATCACCCACAAGCTGTATTTTGTCTCCCAGTTTACGGGTCAGTGTGGTCCATCCTTCCCAATCATTTTCGTGCATGCCATCTTCAATCGATAGAATAGGATATTGAGCACAAAGTGCAACCAGATAATCACTGAATTGATCACTGTTGTAACTTTTACCTTCACCAGCAAGTTTATATTTGCCGTTGTGGTAGAACTCGGATGCCGCACAATCTAGCGCTAGCCAGATTTCTTTGCCCGCAGTAAATCCAGCCATATTTATGGCTTCTAGAATGGCGTCCAAAGCAGCTGCATTAGAAGGTAAATTAGGAGCAAATCCGCCTTCATCACCAACAGAAGTGCTCAAACCTTTTTTTCTTAACACTGATTTGAGCGCATGAAATATTTCAGCGCCATAACGAATCGATTCTCGAAAATTGGGTGCACCAACAGGTTGAATCATGAATTCCTGAATATCGACATTATTGTCTGCATGCTCACCACCATTGATGATGTTCATCATCGGAACTGGCATGGAAAAAGCAGGAGTACCGTTTAATCCTGCGATATAAGTATACAGTGGCACATCAGTTACTAAAGCAGCTGCACGCGCACTTGCTAGTGAAACTGCAAGAATGGCATTGGCGCCAAATCTTGCTTTATTTTCAGTGCCGTCCAGGTTAATCATCAAATGATCTAAATCCTGTTGTTGGGTTACATCCATTCCCGACAATGCATTGCTGATTTCAATATTTACAGCGCCTACAGCTTGTAATACACCCTTACCGCAATAACGGGATGTATCCTTGTCGCGTAGTTCTAGCGCTTCCCGTGAACCCGTTGAAGCGCCAGAAGGTGAAGATGCAGACCCTTTTATTCCACAGGCAAGTAAGACATCCGCTTGTACTGTAGGATTACCTCGAGAATCTAGTACTTCCCTAGCAATTACTTTTACTATCTTGGACACACAATATCCTCGTCGAGCTCTATCTGGTGCGAACTAGTTTGCATTGTTTTGGTATTAATGACGTTTGTCTGGTCATTTTTTTTCAAGGCCGCCTGCTAATTAATGATGAGATCAACCTGATTTTTCACTAAATTATCTAATGCTTGTAGTTGAGATAAGAAGGGTTCAAGTTTGTTGAGTGGTAAGGCACAAGGTCCATCACACAATGCCATGTCAGGATTTGGGTGAGCTTCCAGAAACAAGCCGGCAATTTTTTGAGAAATGCCTGCCTTCGCTAAGGTCAAAACGTCCTGTCGTCTGCCCCCAGCACTATCCGATTTTCCGCCCGGCATCTGCAAGGCATGTGTTACATCGAACAACACAGGATAGCCAAATTGCTTCAGAATCGGAAAACCCAACATATCGACTACCAAATTGTTATAACCGAAACTGGAGCCACGTTCACACAACATAAGGCGCGAATTACCAGCTTCTTCAAATTTGCGCAGGATATGACTCATTTCACGGGGGGCCAAAAACTGTGCTTTTTTTATATTTATCATTGCTCCAGTGTTCGCTAATGCCAACACCAGACTGGTTTGACGTGAAAGAAATGCTGGTAATTGTAAAATGTCTACGACTTCAGCGGCAGGTTGCGCTTGTTCTATTTCATGAATGTCGGTGAGAACAGGAACCATAAATTCGCGTTTTATCCGATCTAGTATCTGCAAACCTTTAGTCAACCCTGGACCGCGAAAAGAGTTTATAGAAGAGCGATTAGCTTTATCAAATGAAGCCTTAAACACATAAGATAAGCCAAGTGCTTTGCAACAACGACTGAACTCTGCAGCAACTTGCATTGCTAGATCTTCGGACTCAAGGACATTCATTCCACCAACGACAACCATGGGGAGATTATTTCCAAACTGGAGGTTGCCTAGCTCAAGATTTTTGTGAACAACGGGCATAATTGGATTGTTCAAGCTCATTTTTTAGCTAGCTGACTTTGCCGAATTGCTGCTTGTACAAACCCCGTAAACAGGGGATGACCTGATCTGGGGGTGGAAGTAAATTCAGGATGAAATTGACAACCTAGAAACCACGGATGAGATGGTAACTCAACCACTTCCATTAGATTGCCATCCATAGATTTACCTGTAAAACGCATTCCTGCCGCTTCTAACTCTTGTACATAATTGTTATTAACTTCGTAACGATGACGATGACGCTCAACAATGACATCTTTTTGGTAACATTTTTTTACCAATGAATTATCCAGCAATCGACATTGTTGACCACCCAAACGCATAGTGCCACCTAGGTCAGAATTTTCATTGCGTATTTCAGTACCACCAATGTTATTTGTCCATTCGGTAATCATAGCGATAACCGGGTGAGGGGTTTCTTTGTTAATTTCAGTGGTATGTGCTTGAAATAAGTTGAGTACATTGCGTGCATATTCGATCACTGCAATTTGTAAACCAAGACAAATCCCAAGGTAAGGAATGCTATTAACGCGGGCGTAGTTGACAGCGCTAATCATGCCGTTGATCCCACGCTCACCAAATCCACCCGGCACAACAATAGCATCAACTCCAGCCAGCGCAGCTAGACCATTAGATTCAAGGGTAGTGGAATCGATGTAACGGAAGTTTACTGTTGTACGAGTTCGTATCCCGGCATGTTTTATTGCTTCTATCAGGGATTTATAGGCATCTAGTAATTCCATGTATTTTCCAACCATTGCGATTGTGACTTGCCGCTCAGGATTCAACACAGCATCTACAACACGTTGCCACTCACTGAGATCAGCCTCATGGCAGATGAGGCCAAAACGTTTCACTATGATTTCATCAAGGCCAGATTCGTGTAACAGTAGGGGTGCAGAATAAATGGTAGCAGTGTCCTGCAAGGAAACTACAGCTTGTAATTCAACATTGGTAAAAAGTGATATTTTGCGTAGGGCTGATTCTGGAATCTCGTGATCAGAACGGCAAACAAGAATGTCGGGCTGAATACCGATGGAACGTAGATCGCGTACAGAATGCTGGGTGGGTTTGGTTTTTGTTTCTCCTGCTGTTGATATGTACGGCACCAAGGTCAAATGCAAGAACAGAGCATTTCCAGAGCCGAGCTCCACTTTCATTTGACGCACAGCTTCAAGGAATGGTTGTGATTCTATATCACCAACGGTGCCACCTATTTCAACTAGAGCCACATCGGCATCACCAGCACCAGCAATCACTCTAGCTTTTATTTCATCAGTAATGTGAGGAATGACCTGTATAGTGGCTCCAAGGTAATCGCCGCGACGCTCCTTTTTAATTACTTCGTCATAGATTCGACCTGCAGTAAAATTATTGCGGTGGGTCATGGTTGTATTGATAAAACGCTCATAGTGACCAAGGTCAAGATCGGTTTCAGCGCCGTCTTCAGTTACATAAACTTCACCATGCTGGAAAGGACTCATGGTGCCAGGATCTACATTGATGTAGGGGTCTAGTTTGAGCATGGTCACTTTAAGACCACGTGCTTCGAGAATCGCAGCGAGAGAGGCTGAAGTGATGCCCTTGCCGAGGGAAGAAACAACACCACCTGTGATAAAAATATAATGCGTCATTAACAGCCCATCTGTCTTTAAAATAGAATTTAAAAAGGAATTTGATGGGTGATCAGATTAACAGAGACACCTAATATCCACAATGTAATTCTGACCGTCGCCATTCTATATGCCAGCCATTTTCAGTGGTTGGTCGTGTGTTATTGTCACACATGAAAAGATCAGCGACTGCTATTAATTTATTGCCTGAATATAGCAAAGGAATAAGTTCACGCAACCATGGAGGCACGGATTTTTCCTGCAAGATTTTTTTTAATAAACGAGTAGGTCTATTTGTTAATTGGATCAACTCCCCCCCACGACGAAAACATACCCGCAAAGTAGCAGGAGGAAAATCTGTAGTGGGAGAATTACCAGGTAAAGCTGCCACAATATGTAAAGACCCAAGTGGAAATGGTAACTGCAAGCTTTTGCTAGTCTCCCACAGCATCTCAGCAGGCGGTACTGGTAATGGCTTTAGCAAATATAAAAAACCCTGGTATCTACGTAATCCAATCCGTGCCAACTCTTTGCCCCAGTAGACTTGTGGATCAGCATCTTTAGAAGCTGGTATAACCTCATCGACAATTCGGTATAGTGATTTGTATCCAGGAGTGGCGCAGCCCATTTCCAACTGCAAAGTGGCTATCCAATAACGTATTAAATTTCGCTGTCTGGATTTTGACAAGGATGTCAGCAAACTTATTTGTAAACGGTTTCGGTAGGGACCTGTTGCATCAGTCAGATCCTGCGCTGCGAGCTCTTCCAGTAGAGTGTCTGCTTCGTCACAAAGCAGAGCAGTTCGTATGATATTTTCAGCCAAACCAGGCCAGCGAATACGAAGTGTTGGGATAATATTTTGACGTAAAAAGTTACGGTCGTAGTGTTGATCTAGATTACTTTTATCCTCAATCCATTGTAAATTATTTCGAGATGCGTATTCGAACAAATTTGTACGAGTATGGTAAAGTATAGGCCTAAGCAGTTGCCCTTCACCACAAGCACGCTGCACAGGCATTCCTGCCAGACCTTTGCAACCACTGCCACGAATAAGTCTAAATAAGACGGTTTCTACTTGATCATCCTGATGTTGAGCCAGTAATAACAGGTCACCGCGACGCAGAATCCCAACAAAAGCTGCATAACGAGCAGATCGGGCAGATTCTTCAGGACTCTCATTTCCTAGCAAATTGACATGCACTGGTAGAATCTTGAGAGGAACCTGCAATAATTCGCATACAGACAAACAGTGAATTTCCCATGCTACTGCAGAAATTTGTAGGCCGTGATTAATATGGACCACATGTATTTCAGGAAATAAAGCGACTGAATTACGCAATGAACACAACAGATGTAGCAAAACCGTAGAGTCCATACCGCCACTAAAACCTATAACTATTCTGTTGGCTTGCAGCAGTTGCGGGTGTTCTTTCAGCAGGTGTAAGGGCTGCAGAAGTGAAGATTGGTCAGGGTCTATGTTAACGGGGTTTACCATGGCTCATCAGGCGACGATAGCGACGCTCCAGTAATTCATCAATTGCCATATGCTGGAAATGATCCACCTGCTGAAGCAGATTAGATTTGAGGCGCGCCGCCATCTCCTCCATATTACGGTGGGCACCGCCTAGTGGCTCCTTAATAGTTAAATCCACAATACCCAGCTCTTCTAGTCGGGTTGAAGTAACACCCATAGCTTCGGCTGCTGCTGCTTTAAAATCGGCAGATTTCCATAAAATAGTGGCACAGCCCTCAGGAGAAATAACAAAATAAGTAGAATATTGCAGCATATTCAAGTGATCACATACACCTATAGCAATGGCACCACCGGAATTTCCTTCGCCAGTTACTGTAGCAATTATTGGCGTTTGAAGTCTGGACATAAGAGCAAGATTTTCAGCAATGGATTCGTTTATTCCACGAGCTTCAGAATCTACACCAGGATAAGCGCCAGGTGTATCAATAAATGTTAAGACTGGCATTTTGTAACGCTCAGCCATTAACATTAATCGACGAGCCTTACGATAACCTTCTGGTTTGGGCATGCCAAAATTACGTCGTACTTTTTCTTTCGTAGTACGACCTTTCTGATGCCCTATAATCATTACTGGAATATTATCAAGGCAAGCGACACCACCTATCAAGGCTGAGTCATCCGAAAATAAACGGTCGCCATGGAGTTCGTCAAAATCATTGAAAACAAGGCGAATATAATCCTCGGTATAGGGGCGTAGAGGATGTCGTGCCAACAAAGAAATTTGCCAAGGTGTAAGTGAAGAAAAAATCTTTTCTGTTAACTTGATGCTTTTGTCTTTCAACTTGGTGATTTCATCGCCGATGTTAAGTTTATTATCAGCACCTACTAGACGAAGCTCGTTGATCTTGCCTTCAAGATCAGCAATTGGTTGTTCAAACTCGAGATAATTAGGATTCATAACTTCTACTTCATCAATAATTCAACACAATATTGTCCGCACCATAAAGTTCGCGAATTTGGTGCAGCATGAATTCATCTGGAAACACACGCCAGCGTTTCCCCATCACGATACTTCCGTTTACTCCTTCTTTTTGATAGTTAATGACGACAGAACATCCTGTGCAAGTATTAACTTCTTCAGTTTTTTTTAGTTTTATGGGAGGGGAATAAATCTTATTTTGCTTTCGGTAGTCAGAATCGTTAGACATTGCTTCTGAATTGACGAGAGGCGCTGATTGCAGGCATTTTACTGATAATAATGCTTGCAAAGAGGCAAGAGATTTTACAGGCAAACTATCGTGATGCAAGTTAAGAGTTATGCTTCGGGCATAAAAACAGCGGGCTTGATCCAGACTTTTTATTTGCCTTACTTTTACTTGTAACTGGCCATTACCATTGTATTCATCTAGTACAACTACACCTTCAACAATTACAACATTATCGATTAGTAACAGATCTTTACTATTTAGATACAACTCTCCAAACATACTGACTTCTATACGAGCACTGCGGTCATCCAGTGTCAATATCGTGATAGTGTCACCACCACGTTTGCTTATAATAGTACGGATTTCATGGATGATTCCACCGATTAACTGTAACCCTTTTTCTGGTTTCAGATTATTAATAATATTTTTAGTTATCACGGCAATCTCTGGCAAATATTCAGCGACAGGATGACCGGATAAATACAAACCCAGAGTTTGTTTTTCTTCTTGTAAGCGTCGTTTCTCACTAAAAGGACGAACTTTACGAAAATTGTAATAAACATCTGCTGAATCTGCGTCATGGACTATTTCTCCAAACAGATCAAGCACACCACTGACTGCCGCCCTGCTATTTTGTTCGGCTGTTTTGACCGCTTCACTCATACACGCTAACAATATTGCCCTGTCGGCGCCAAAACTATCAAAAGCTCCAGAACGTATCAGGGCTTCTAGTGCGCGTTTGTTCACAGCGCCTAAATCGACTCGTTTACAAAAATCAAAAAGATGTTGGAACGGTCCAGACGCTTCGCGAACTTGTATTAAATTATCGACAGGGCCTTCACCTAATCCTTTTATTGCTCCCAGACCATAGTTAATCTGACCTGTAGAATTCACAGTAAAAGCAAAACGCCCAATATTGACATCGGGGGGTAAGACTTCGAGTCCCATACGTCGAGATTCTTCCACCATAATTACAATCTTGTCTGTGTTTTGCATGTCAGCAGAAAGCACAGCAGCCATAAAATGAGCTGGGTAATAACACTTCAGCCATGCTGTTTGATAGGACACCAGAGCATAGGCCGCTGAATGAGACTTGTTGAAACCATAGTCTGCGAATCTTTCCATCAGACTAAAAATGTTACTTGCTGTAATAGCGTGAATGCCTTTTGCAGCAGCACCAGCTTCGAAAACAATTCGCTGCTCCTGCATAACATCAGCTTTTTTCTTGCCCATTGCACGGCGTAATTCATCAGCTCCACCTAGGCTATAGCTTGCCAGTACCTGGGCTATTTGCATGACTTGTTCCTGATAAAGAATAACCCCGTAGGTGTTTTTCAATACCGGTTCTAGATCGGGATGAGGAAAACTGACTTGTTTTCGCCCATGCTTACGATCAATAAAATCATCCACCATGCCAGAGCCCAAAGGACCAGGACGAAACAAAGCCACTAACGCAATGATGTCTTCGAAATTGCTGGGTCTAAGACGTTTGATCAAGTCCTTCATACCGCGTGATTCCAACTGAAAAATAGCCGTGGTTTCACCTTTTTCAAGCATGTTAAACACTTTTGGATCATTAAGCGGAATGGCTGTAATATCGATTGGAGTTACTTTTTCTTTGCTATATATGGCCTCTGCGTTAAGCATTTTTACTGTCCAGTCGATGATGGTCAGTGTACGCAAACCCAGAAAATCGAATTTAACCAGCCCGGCACTCTCGACATCATTTTTGTCATATTGAGTTACCAAATTCCCCCCGCTTTCATCACAATAAAGGGGCGTGAAATCAATGAGCTTGGTGGGTGAAATTACAACTCCTCCTGCATGTTTACCTACATTTTTAACCAAACCCTCCAACTGACATGCCATCTCCATGATTTCCTGTGCCTCTTCACTGCTGGCCAGAAACTCGTTCAATTGGGGTTCAATTTGGCGAGCTTTTTCTAAAGTCATGTCCGGTTCAAATGGAATGAGCTTGGAAAGTTTGTCAGCCAATGCATAAGACTTACCCTGCACCCGTCCAACATCTCGAATTACCGCCTTAGCTGCCATAGTGCCAAAGGTAATAATTTGTGACACAGAGTCATGACCGTACAGATTTGCTACGTGTTCTATTACACGATCTCGTCCATCCATGCAGAAATCCACATCAAAATCAGGTAATGATCCACGTTCAGGATTCAGAAACCTTTCAAACAACAAATCATATTGCAGTGGATCGATATCAGTTATTTTTAGGACATAAGCAACCAGAGAGCCAGCACCAGAGCCTCGTCCAGGTCCGACCGGAATATCATTGTCTTTAGCCCATTGGATAAATTCCATGACGATAAGGAAATACCCTGAGAACCCCATCTGATTGATTATTTGCAGCTCAAAATCAAGACGTTGCTGATATGTATTTTGAATTGTTAAAAATTCTGAGTGCTCCTGATGCTTAAGTTTAGCTAGTCGCTGCTGCAGTCCCTGTACACTAAGCTGACGAAAGAAATCTTCTAGAGTTAGGCCAGACGGCACTGGATAATTTGGCAGAAAAGGCTTGCCAAGTTCGAGCTCTAAATTGCAACGCATGGCAATCTGTACAGAATTTTCCAATGCTTCGGGTAAATCGCTGAACAGTTCTTGCATTTCTTCTGGACTGCGCAAATATTGCTGATCTGAATACAAATGTGGGCGCCTTGGATCATCTAGTGTGCGGCGATCTTTGATACAAACTCTAGCTTCGTGAGCTTCGAATTCATCTGCCTTCAAAAAACGAACATCGTTGGTAGCAACTACTGGGCATCCTGCTAACAATGCCAACCCCACTGCCCTTTTGACGTGTTCTACATCTCCGGTACGCCCAGTTCTTTGCAACTCAAGATAGTAAGAATCAGGGAATAAAGCTTGCCAAGCCTGCAATTGCTGTTGGGCTAGTTCTAAATTATTTGCTATCAAGGCTAAGCCCACATCACCACGATTTGCACCGGACAAGGCAATGAGTCCTGTGGTGAGCCCTTTAAGCCAGCTACGTTTAATGGTTACATTGCCACGGTATTGCCCCTTTTGATGCGCAAGTGAAATGAGTTTGATTAGGTTGCGGTATCCTGTCTGATCCTTGACCAATAACACTAGGAGTGAAATTTGTTCAGGGTTGTGATCCTCTACAATCATCACATCGCAACCACAGATGGGCTTAATACCAGCAGCATTCGCAGCTTTATAAAACTTAATTAAGGCATAAAAATTAACTTGGTCTGTGAGCGCAACTGCAGGCATACCTTGATTTGCAACAGTTTCAGTTAACGAATCAATTCGAATCAAGCTATCAACAACCGAATATTCGGAATGCAAATGTAAATGCACAAATGAGGGTAAGGACGACATGGCTTGTGGAAATCGCTTAAAGAATAATCTTTTTGGATTTTAACGACTACACGATGGTAATGACAGCCACTCTGCGGTTCTTCAATGGGTATTTCTAGCCCTATTTTCGAATACAGATTAAGCTTTTTTCTCTAACCTTGCCCGAATGAACTGTGCTATCTTAAGAGGAAGTAAAGTTATACGTTATTTTTTCACTTTTGAAACCAACCGATTGATAGTTATGTATTTATTCAAAAAGATTTTGCAAGTATTGTTAAGCTGCTCTGCTCTGTTCTTTGTCCATAGTTCGCTCGCAGTCACCTACGTTTGTTTTGAAACAAGCCTGGGTACATTTTGCATGGAAATGCACGAAGCTAGTGCTCCTGGCACGACTACCAATTTCCTCAAATATGTTAGGGATGGCCATTACAACAACACCTTCATACACCGCACAGTGCCTAACTTTATAATTCAGGGTGGCGGCTACAAACTGGAACCACTGGGACAAGAAATTTCGAAGGGTCCACAAATCACTAATGAATTCAATCGTCCCAATGTGCGTGGCACTGTGGCCATGGCCAAATTTGCAGATCAACCTAATAGTGCATCCAATGAATGGTTCGTTAATTTAGCAGATAACTCGGCTTCACTGGATACTACCAATGGTGGTTATACCGTATTCGCCACTATAGTAAGTGGCATGAGTGTGGTTGATTCCATAGGGAATTTAGGTAGAGTAAATCTGAGCAGTTCCCTAGGTAATGCTTTTACCGAGATTCCAGTTGTTTCTAAAGATGATAACGGCGTAGGTGTCGAGGATTTGGTACAAATTAAACGCGCCTATATCAGCGATACTATCGTTATAGATGCAAACAGCCCCACAGCTGAGGCCACAATCGCTGAAAAGGCCTATGCATGTACAACGGACTGGGTAGCCCAGATCGCTCCAAAACAAGTTTGTATGGACACGTCTTCTGGTACTTTTTGTATTGAACTATCGGCGGATTCTGCACCTTTAACTGTAGCTAACTTTCTGCACTATGTTGCAGATGGCGACTACACCAACAGTTTCTTTCATAGAAGTGTCAAAGATTTTGTAGTGCAGGCTGGTGCTATGACACTAAATCCCTTATTTGCCGGTGTTCCCATTGATGCTCCAGTAAAAAACGAATTCAAAATTTCCAATACCCGTGGCACTGTCGCTATGGCTAAGGCAGATGGTGCCCCCGACAGTGCAACCAATCAATGGTTTGTAAATACGAAAGACAATTCAACATTATTGGATACTAACAATGGCGGTTTTACTGTATTCGGAAATATAAATGCAGATGGAATGGCTGTGATAGACAAAATTGCAGCACTAACAGTTTATGATTTTTCCAGCATGAACCCCACCTTAGGTGAGCTTCCTCTCTATCGTAGCGGCAACTTTACTGGGCTAACTACTACCGATTTCGTTAAAATTACGAAAGCGTACATACCAGGAGTTGGAACTAACCCATGCATTCCGACAAAACCTGCGGCACTTACTGAACTTGCCAATCAACGTTTTGAATTACCGGTGCGTATTGGTAACAAACTTTATTCCATAATCTTCACACGTGAATTAAACAATCCCAACTATGTATTTAATGCAGACTTAATCAGAATTCGTACATTGACTGATACTGGACAGATGGCTGCTGTTTATACTCCAGAAAATGGGGTTATGATAATTCCTTCAATGTTGATTGATGCTAAAAATGTGATCACCAATGTCAGAATGAAACTCACAAATAAAGCTACACTACAGTTTACCCTTGAGAGTTATTCTCCACTCTGATCTTGATCTAACCTATTGCACTTACACAGTTCGTAGTAAATTCACACTTAATTACTTACGAATCTACCTCTTTATCAGATGAACAGTTTCTGAGTTAGTTGAAACTATTCCTGCATAACTCCTGCTAGCTTTTATAAAAGCGCTGCTACCGGACGAAAACTACGCCTGTGTATTGGGCATGGCCCTAGATTTTTTAATGATAGTAAATGCTGTTGAGTGGGATAACCCTTGTGTTGTGCTAGCCCATAACCTGGATAAATCAAATCTAACTCTAGCATTTCATTATCACGCGTTACTTTTGCGAGGATAGAGGCTGCAGCTATTGCCATAATTTTGCTATCACCTTTGACAACTGCCTGGCAGGGATATACCCAATGAGGACAATGGTTACCATCCACATAAATAAAATCGGGGTGAAGTTCTAAGGCAGAAACTGCTCGCTGCATAGCCAAAAGACTGGCCTGCAGAATGTTGAGATGATCTATTTCTATAACTGATGCTTTGCCTAGAGCAAAAGCCAAAGCTTTTTTTTGGATCTGATCAAACAAGTCAATTCTTTTGCTTGCAGTAAGTATTTTTGAATCGGCCAGTCCTGATATTGTATTTGCAGGATCAAGTATTACTGCTGCAGCAAAAACATTACCTGCAAGCGGACCTCGTCCAACCTCATCAACGCCAGCAATATTTCCTACTAAATTGACATTCAGAGAAAAAGCTAACATTGGTATTTTCACAATAATTTCATAACAGCTTGCGCCGCCTTGTTACTAGCCCCCATACGTAGGCTTTGGTGAATTTGCATATAGCGCTGAGAAATATGCTGATTCTGTGGTTTTTCCGTCAAAAGCTTGACAACTTTAGTTACCAATGAGGATGGATTGACTTGTTTTTGAACTAGTTCTTCCACAATAGATTCCCCTGCCAGTAGATTGGGCAAGGAAAAATATGGAACTCTAAGCAAACGGGATATGATTGCGAAAGAAAGCCATGCCATCTTGTAACAAACCAACATCGGTTTTTTTAACAACATAGCTTCTAATGTAGCAGTCCCGGAAGCCAGTACGACAACATCAGCAGCTTCCATAGCAAGTCTTGATTGACCATTTAACAAACGTACAGTTGTATGCGCTGGCCCTAGCATCGATTGAAGTTGCCGCTTGCAATGCGAACTCGCGCATGGAAAGAGAAACATCAGATCAGGATACTGGAGAGATAATAATTCTGCTGTTTGTAAGAATACCGGTCCAAGCCTTGCAACTTCCGATTGGCGACTACCTGGTAAGAAAGCAATAACTTTGGCCGTGTTGAGTAGATTCAACTCGCTACGAGCAAGTTGACTATCAGGCAATAGATTTATGATATCTGCTAATGGATGGCCTACAAAACAAACGGGTACTTGATATTTCTGATAAAAATCTGCTTCGAATGGAAATAATGTCAACACCAAATCAACTGCCTTTGCTATTTTGCGAACACGATTAGGACGCCATGCCCAAACTGAAGGACTGACGTAATGCACCGTTGGAATACCCTTGGCATGTAATCGGCTTTCAATGGTTAGATTAAAATCCGGAGAGTCAATGCCTATAAAAACTGCAGGTGGATTAGCGAGGAAATAGTTAGTGATGTCTCGCCGGATATGCAATAACTCAGGCAAGCGTTTTAATGGTTCGAAAATACCCATTACCGCAAGACGCTCCATAGGATGCCGAGAGTGTAAACCTTCCGCTTGCATCAAGGGCCCACCGATACCTTCAAAAAGAATGGTTGGCTGGAGTCGTCGGAGCGCTTGCATTAAAGAGGCACCCAGAATATCGCCGGAGCTTTCACCGGCTAGGATACCTACACGCAGAGTGGTGTTCATGATCAGCGCAATATGCCTTTGCTGGAAGCTCGCACAGAAGCTATCAAAGTAGCAACATCAGGAGCTTCCGCCACTAATGACTGCATTTCAACCAAGGCCTCTTCCAAGATATTACCTTTGCGATACATAATTTTAAAAGCTTTACGTAAAGCCTGGATTGCTTCCTTGCTGAATCCTCGCCGCTCTAAACCCGTAATATTTATCCCCTTTGCTTGTGGGGGGGTGCCATTAACAATGACAAAAGCAGGAACATCCATATTCACATGTGTTTGAGCACCCACAAAACTATGAGCGCCTATCCGTAAAAATTGATAAACGCCTGCATATCCTCCCAGGATTGCCCAATCTTCTACAATTACATGGCCACTTATTGCTGAATTATTTGAAAAAATGGTGTTGTTGCCGACAATACAATCATGAGCAACATGCGTGTAGGGCATGAACAAATTGTGTGAGCCAACACGGGTAATGCCTCCACCGATTGCTGTTCCCCTATGTAGGGTCGCCCCTTCCCTAATGATATTGTCATCCCCAATTTCAATTCTGGTGATTTCACCATGATATTTTTTATCGGAAGGATCTTCGCCGACTGAAGAGAACTGGAATATTCTATTTCTTTTTCCTAAACGCATGGGGCCTTTTAGAATGACATGAGAAGAAATTTCACACCCGTCGCCAATTTCAACGTCGGCACCAACTATGGTCCATGGGCCGATTTTTACATCAGCTCCAATTTTTGCGGTGGGATGAATAATTGGAGAATTACTGCTCACATTTATAATCCACTTGTGGAATTAAAGTTGTTCTTTGCGTTCAGCACAAAGAATTGTTGCTTCGCAAGCCAGCTCTCCACTTACAGAAGCCCGGCATTCGAATTTGTAAATTCCGCGACGAACTGTAATCAGTTGTGCTTCGAGCATTAGTTGATCACCCGGTACAACAGGTCTTTTTAGCCTTACGTTATCCGCACCTACGAAATAATAAATATACCCATCGCGTGGAAGTTTTTCTTGGCTTTTAAAGCCGAGCACTCCAGCTGCTTGTGCCAAAGCTTCTAGTATCATCACTCCAGGCATAATTGGTTTTCCCGGGAAATGACCTTCAAAAAACTCTTCATTGATGGTGACGTTTTTGTAAGCCTTTATACGCTTTCCAAGTTCAAGTTCGAGCACTCTATCCACCATAAGAAAAGGGTAACGTTGGGGTAGATAGGCTTTGATATCGGCGATATGCATCATAAAACTTGCCTGTTTTACTGCGGAAAAGCAGTGGTGAGAAGTAAAATAAATGTTCTTAAAGTATAAGTTTCAATCCATAAATTACCTGGATTTTTCTAATCTCAGCAATCGTTTCCAAAGTGTGTCAAGTTGGCGGAATCTTACAATATTTCTTTTCCATGACGCATTGTCAGAAATTCCGGTACCGGAAGAATATACGCCGGGTTCTGAGATAGAATGGTTAACCAATGACATGGCCGTTACCGTTACTCCATCGCAAATTGTGACATGATTTATCACGCCCACTCCACCTGCAATGATACAGTTTTTACCGATGACAGAACTACCTGCTATTGCGCTACATCCACAAATAACCGTATTGGCACCCACATGTACATTGTGGGCAATTTGTACTTGATTATCAATTTTGACACCATTTTCAATATGAGTGTCATCAAGTGAGCCGCGATCAATGCAGGAACCCGCACCTATTTCAACATCATCACCAAGTATGACTCCGCCTAATTGCGCAATCTTATGATAACGAGTTCCATCATAGCCAAAACCAAATCCATCACTACCAAGAACTACTGAAGAATGAATGATTCCTCTACAACCTATCCTGACTGAGTCATAGAGGGTTATATTTGGATACAGCCGGGTATGGTCTCCAATTACACAATTGGCACCAATCACCGTGTTAGCGCCGACGCGAACTCCATGACCAATACTAGTATTCGCCCCAACCACTACATTTGCTTCTAAGACAGCACTACTTTCAATCTGTGCAGATGAATGTACTTGAGCACTGCTATGAATGCCCGGTTCTACCTCCGGACCAAGATTAAAAAGCTGACTAACTTTTGCGTAGACAAGATAAGGATTGTCTGTGATCAGACTTGCCACCGGACAAGCAGCAACTGAGTCCCGATGAAGAACCACGGCACTAGCTGTGGTTGTAAGTAAATAATGGTGATAACGCTTGTTATGATAAAAAGTCAGTTGACCTGGAATTGCTTTTTCTAGGGAAGCAATTCCTGTAATTCGTGTTGTGGCATCGCCGCTAAATTCGAGCTCAAATAATTGAGCAAGGTCTTGTAAAGAATAGGTTGTCAGGGTTCTCACACGAAACGGCAGTATCTATTTCTGCTGATTCAATTTTTCGGTGACCCGCGCTGTAATATCGAAAGCTGTTCGATAATGTAGTACAGCTTCAGAGCGGAACACTAGATCGAAATCATCTTCTTCTACAACAGCGGTGATGGCCTGTATAAGGTTTGGCGCATAGGTATCCTGGAATTGCTGACGACGATCCCCAACAACTTTTTGAACTTTTTCCACCAAGAATTGGTATTGAACTCCAATTTCTTGAATTTGTTCATTTGCTTTACGTTTTTCGTCTTCACTCATGACTGATGCATCGGTTTGCAATTTTTTTTGCAAGGTTGTGGCTTCTTCTGCAAGTAAACGTACTTTTTCTGCATCATCTGCTGTTTGTGCCTGCACTTCTTCATCAACTTTTTTGGCTACGTCTGAATTAAATAATGCAGCAGCCATATCCAAAATTGCAATTTTTAATGGAGCGTCGGTAGTTACATCAGATGCTACAGGTGCTGGAGCCTGCGCTAAAACAGCTCCCGAAAATGACAAAATTAGTAGTGTCAAAATAAAATTATGTGCATTAATCAGAGTATTTATTTTAAGTTTCACAGAGGTCTCCACTGCAAGATTTGGTAATAAGAAAAAAGGAAAAGTCATATTTTATAAAGTTTTTAAAAAGATTGACCTAGGTTGAACTGGAACATTTCAGTTTGATCTATGGTACTGGTATTGAATGGTTTGGCAAGACTGAAAGACATAATTCCAAACGCACCTGATTGCCAACTTACAGAAACTCCTGCTGAATAACGCATGTCATCCAGGCCAAAGCCGCTACAGTTGTTCAATATTTTTTGTTCGTCTGTACAGTAACTAGAAAAAACGTTGCCTGCGTCTACGAAAAATGCCGAGCGTACCCGACTTCGGTCTTTAATAAATGGCAATGGAAACAGCAACTCCAGTGTGCCTGTAGTTTGGATGTTGCCCCCAAAAGGAGATGGAATACCACTGTACAGATCATCACGGTTCAACCTGGGCTGATAAACGGGCAGACCGGTAGCATCTAGCAAAGGTGTACCGTCTTCAGCTAAAGCTTTTTGTAAAACATAAGCCGTTTGAGATGTAAGATCCAACTGCGGGAAACCCGAGACATCTAGCACAATATTACCATTTTCATCTTTCACAAAGGCAGTTTGAGTATCCAGAGTGTATTCTTGGGGGAAAGTACTGCGCGGGCCTAGGGTATTACGCTCAAAACCTCTAATACTACCCAGACCGCCCGCATAAAAATTTTGGAAGAAAGGCAACTGTGATGTTTTGCCGTAACCAGCGCCATAACCCAGATCAGCGCGTGCATGTAATTTAATATCCCGGTAGATGGGTATATACAAATCTTTAAAATACCGCGCCCTAAAATATGATAATTCGCTGCCGGGAATAGTTACTTCCAACGATAAATTTTGCGCGCCACCTGCAGTTGGAAACAGACCTAGATTTAAGGTCGACTCACTCCAAGTAACAGCTAATGTAAAGTTGTTGAATTTATTACCATCTCTGTCTAGAAAACCCTGTTTGGTATTGAAGGCAGAAGACGGTAACCGAGTAATAGGTGCCAGCACAGCGTCAGCTATAGGTAAAATATTTCCTGTAACAGGATCATAATATGACACATCACGTGCTGGGCTTATGATGTATTGCGTCACATTTGGAAATAAATTCGGACTGGATTTAATTTCCTGCACCGGACCATATCCCTCTTCGATTTTAGTGTTGCTGTACCCTATATTAAAAGACAAACCCTGGGTTTCGCTGAGCTGGTAACCATAGGTAGTACTCAGGTTGATCTGGTTAGTACTGTAACTCGCAAGATTTAATTCTGCGAAATCTGACTTCACATAAGAGGCAGAAAAACCTCGGCTTACACCATCAATTGTGTAATAGGGGTCGAAATAGTTAAAACTGTAATTGGTGCTAAAACTGCTAGTTTGGGCATTTACACCAATCATTTTCCCAGTGCCTAGGAAATTTTGTTGTTGCAGATTGGCACTTAGAACAAGTCCTTGTACCTGCCCATAACCAAGGCTGCCACCAACAGAGCCTGATAATTGTTCTTCTACAGTGTATGCAACATCTATTTGGTCAGTGGTACCGGGTACTGGAGTGGTTTCAAATTCGACTTTAGAGAAATATCCTAGACGTTCCATTCTTACTTTGGATTGCTCAAGAGCGGCGTTAGAAGCTGGAGCATCTTCCATCTGCCGCATTTCGCGACGCATAACTTCATCTGCAGTATTAGTATTACCAGTAAAGCTTATTCGATTGACGTAAGTACGACTGCCTGGCTCAACAAAAAATGTGATATCTACTGTTTTATTTTCCTCATCAATAGCGGGAACTCCTTCCACTTTAGCAAAGAAATAGCCACGATTACCAAGTAATTGCTTCATGAATTCAGAAGTTGATGTCACTAGTTGCTGAGAAAATACCTGCCCTTCCCTTACCTGTAACACCAATTCTAGCAAGTCTTCGGAATCGACTAGGTCTCCAGCCAACTCAACTTGATTAACGGTATACACTTCGCCTTCACTGATATTTATGGTGACATAAACTTCTTCTTTGTTGGGCGACACAGAAACCTGCGTAGAAGTGACATCAAAATTAATATAGCCCTGATCCATGTAATAGGATGTCAGTCGCTCCAGATCACCATTGATCTTTTCACGCGCGTAACGATCGTCTTTGCGAAACATCGAGGTCAGATGTGTGGTTTTTAATTCAAATAAATCCAGCAGATCTTCTTCTTCAAAAACGTTATTGCCGACAATGTTTATATGTACAATTTTGGATGCTTCACCTTCAGTGATATTTATATTGAGCGCTACACGATTACGCTCCTGCTCATCGATATCAAGTTCTACACGAGCGCCATACATGCCTTGCGCCACGTATTGCTCTTCTAATGCCAGTTGCATGCCTTCCAGAGTTGAAGGTTTATAGACTTGCCCTACTGATAAACCGGCCTTTGTCATGTTTTCCAACAGGGCTTCCGTTGGAATGAGTTTATTGCCGTCCAGTTCTATTGCAGAAATAGTTGGCCGTTCTTCTACCCGGATAATTAACACATTATCTTCAGTTAAAACTTCTATGTTTTCAAAAAAATCTGAAGCAAATACATCTTGAATAAGATTGGATATATCTTCCTGATCTATTTCATCGCCAACGCGCACATTGAGCAATCCAAAGACGCTGCTAGCGGCAACCCGCTGCAGGCCTTCAAGCCTGATGTCAGCGACAGTCAAAGTTTGTGCCTGCAAGGAAGGCAAACCCAGTATCGCTAAAGCGCAGACTGATAGGGAACGAGTAAACAACTTAGGGATCATTAGGTAATACAAGCCTTAGAGCAAACGATTAATATCGTTATAGATTGCAAGAAACATGATGCCCGCAACCAGCGTAACGCCTAATTGCATGCCCCAATCTTGGATTTTACGCGGTACTGGACGACGAATAATGGCCTCAACCGCATAATAAAAAAGATGTCCCCCATCAAGAATCGGAATAGGTAACAAATTTAATACGCCAAGGCTGATACTGAGTATTGCAAGAAAACTCAAATAGTATTCAAGTCCATAACTTGCCGTCTGGCCAGCTACTTGAGCTATTGTAAATGGACCACTTATATTTTCGATAGAAATCAAACCCAACAGCATTTTTTTCATGGAAAGAAGGACGAAGGCGCTATTTTTCCAAGATTCTTCCAAAGCTTGTGGGATGGCTGCTAATGGGGAATACGTTATATTGCGGTTCATGGTAGTGGGCAGCACAGGTCTTTTCACTGCTGCACCGATATAACCTTGAGTAGCACCGCTGTCGTCCAACTCAGGAGTTCCGTCTTCTGCCAAGCGCACGGCCGGTTGCAAGGAGACAACAATTAATTTGTTGTTTCGAACTATACTGGTTTGAATGAGTTGTTCCGGATGAGTTCGTATAACAGCCAACCAATCTTCCCATTTATATATGGGAACTCCGTTGGCTTCGCTGATTAAATCATCTACATGTATACCGGCTGCAGCCGCTCTTCCACCCGCTATAACTTCACCTATTTGAGCTGGTAATACCAGATGAAATGGCGTGATACCCAGTTCATCCATTAAATCTGGATCAGCGGTACCCACTAACCAACGGTTCAAAGGTACGGAAACAATACGAGTCTGGGTGATATCGGGACCCGACACTTCCAACTCAAGAGTGCCGGTTTCACCGAGTCGATCCAAGAGATGTAATCTGACAACTTGCCACGTGTTTGTGTTCATACCATCTACGGCAAGTATCTCATCACCTGCACGCAAACCTGCGATTGACGCGGGTGAGCCTGGCTCAACCGCTCCAACAACTGGAGCCAATCCGGTTACCCCGGTAATGAACATGAGCCAATATAACACTATGGCAAGGAGAAAATTGGCGAGTGGACCGGCAGCTACAATAGCTGAGCGTTGCAGTAGAGGCTTGTGATTAAACGCCTGATTACGTAGGGATGGGGGAACATCATCCTGCTCACCCAGCATTTTTACAAAACCACCCAGAGGTAAAATAGCAATCACGAATTCTGTCCCATCATTTATTGCAGAATTAGGGATTGAAGGTTTGCCGCGCCAGCGCACAATTGCCTTGCCAAATCCTATGGAAAATTTTTCTACCTTGACCCCGCACAAGCGGGCAATACGAAAGTGACCATATTCATGAATGGTTACCAGAATACCCAACGTCACCAGCATAGCCAGTAAGTTGAAAAATATATTTCCGATTAACTCCATTCCACAAAATCCACAATCTGTTCTAAAAAAATATACCTAGGTTTGGACAACAAAAATGTTGTTTAGTGCGATCTAGTGTCTAAAAGAAAATCATTAAAAAACTTCTAGATAAATTATCCGTTAAGGCCCTTATAAAAATTTACGGAAGTAAATTCATAGATATTTGGCGGGCCAGTAAATCAGTTTCGAGCACCTCTTCTAGGCTATGAATTCTGCCGTCGCCGAGCTTTTGTAAAACAGTGTCAATGATAACAGGTATTTGGCTAAAGCTCAGTTGCCCGCGTAGAAAAGCGGCCACTGCAATTTCATTTGCAGCATTAAAAATAACAGGTGCAGTACCTTTGGCTTCAGCGACCGCACGACCTAGTTTGAGGCCAGGAAATCTAGAAATATCAGGTGGATAAAAATCCAGAGCCCCTATGCTGACTAGATCTAAAGGAGCAACATTTGACTGAATCCGCTCAGGCCACGCCAAGCCATAAGCTATAGGAGTACGCATATCTGGATTTCCAAGCTGTGCCAACACTGATCCGTCACAGTAATACACCATAGAATGCACAATACTTTGTGGATGAATCAAAATTTCGATCTTGTTTGATGGTGTAGCAAACAAATAACTAGCTTCAATGAGTTCCAACGCCTTATTTATCAAGGTTGCTGAATCAACCGAAATTTTTGGGCCCATTTTCCAGTTTGGATGATTACAAGCAGCAGTCGGTGTCACATTTGCAAATTCGGCCAATGGGAGATCACGAAAAGGACCGCCAGAAGCAGTAAGTACAATTTTTTCAAAACCTGTTTCTAAATTGTTCGAAAAACGACCCTGCGCATCCATAGGAAGACATTGAAAAATTGCATTGTGTTCACTGTCTATGGGTATCACTTTGGCCTGATTAGTGTAGGCTGCCTCCAGAAATAGTTCACCCGCCATCACCAACGCTTCTTTATTAGCCAACAGTATTTTTTTTCCTGCTGTTGCAGCTGCCAAAGTGGGCAAAAGTCCAGCTCCCCCAACGATTGCAGCCATTACGGTATTTACCTGACTAGCACTTGCAACCATGGCCAATGCTTGTGCGCCGTGAACAACTTCAGTGCTTATTTTTGCCGCCTTTAATTGACTACGTAAGCGCTCTGCGGAGTGTTCGTTTCCAAGCACGGCATATTCAGGTACAAACTGCACACACTGGGCGAATAACAAATCGATATTGCTGTTGGCAGTGAGAGCAAAAACCTTGAATTGATTAGGATGATCCGCAATTACTCTCAGGGTATTAACCCCAATGGATCCTGTGGCTCCAAGTATAGTGATTGATTGAACTGAAGCTACCATCTAACTAATCCAGCCTGCAGCAGCAACCAAACATAAAGTGGCAAAGCCGCCGTGATACTGTCAATGCGATCTAGAACACCACCATGACCAGGCAATAAGGACCCACTGTCTTTCACATTTGCCGAGCGTTTAAGCATGCTTTCAAACAAATCTCCCACCACGCTCACACTTGCCAACAGCACAGTACCTATCATGATCACGAGTATTGATAAGTCTATTATGTTTAACGGTAGTAACGATGTGCCTGTCCATACCACAGCACAACTGGCCAAAATCCCTCCTGCAAAACCTTCCCAGGTTTTATTTGGACTCACTTGGAGTGCCAATTTGTGTTTGCCGAAATGTCTGCCCGCAAAAAAAGCACCAATATCAGCAGCTGCCACGAGAGCAAGCAACAGTAAAATATATTGTACAAAATCAGCTTGCTGAAGCAATAAAAGCAAGGCCACCCAACAAGGTAATAATAGCCAGCATCCTGTCACCAGAAGTAATATTGGATTTTTCCAAATCTGACTATAACGTGGGTAGAGACATATAAAAGCCAGGGCAAACAACCAGCCTACCATACTTACAGTAAGCAACACTTTGCTTACTTGCGACGACACATGTAAAAGTAAATACAAGATTGGCGCAAAACAAGCGGTGTATGCAAGCCGAACAGCCCTATGCTGCAATCCAGCTAGTAGACTCCACTCCCAAGCACTAAGACAGAGAACCATTGAAAACAATAATTGAAACCAAGTTACTGGAAAAAATAAAATTGCAGTGAGTGATACCAAGAGTAAAAAAAAAGCTGTAATTACACGTTGTTTCAGCACATCACACTCCATTTATTCCAATATCTACTTGCGAACTGTGCTTGCCATAACGACGCTGACGACGAGAAAAGTCTGCCAGAGCTTTATCAAGCTCAATAGCATCGAAATCTGGCCAGAATGTGTTGGTGAAATAAAGTTCAGTGTAAGCGAACTGCCAAAGTAAAAAATTGCTGATGCGATGTTCGCCGCCAGTACGTATACACAAATCAGGCAAAAGTAAATCACTGGAGGCCAACAGTGAAGCGAACATGTCTTCATCTATTTGCTCAGGTTTGATCGTGCCTTCAGCAACTTGAAAAGCAAGCTGCTGAGCGGCGTTGGTGATATCCCAGCGCCCACCATAATCAGCAGCAACAATGACTTTCAAACCAGAATTGCCGACTGTGAGCTCTTCAGCATCCTGCATGAGTGTCTGCAGTCGCAAGGGGAAATTGGTACGATTGCCAATAAAACGTAGACATATATCATTGGCATTAAAAGCCTGGACTTCTTTTTTTTGCAAGAACCTAGTAAATAGATTTAACAAACCAACAACTTCAGATTTTGGTCTTTGCCAGTTTTCACTGCTGAAAGCAAACAAGGTTAAACACGCAATGCCACGCTCTGCACATAAACGAATTATCGTTTTGGCAGAGTCTACCCCCGCTTTGTGCCCTGCCAGTCCGTTGCCACCTCTTTGTTTTAGCCAACGATTATTACCATCCATAATGATGGCAATATGGCGAGGAAGTAATAGTGAAACTGGCATGGGAGAATCCAGTGCTGGTTGTGGTGCTCGCACCATGGTTTAGATTACCAGCCAGGCTATATGGAAAGGAGTTCTGATTCTTTTTCGGAATATTTTTTATCAATTATACCAATATAGGTATCAGTCAGTTTTTGCATATTTTGTTCTGCTTTACGCTCATCATCTTCACCAACAGCCTTATCTTTAAGCATTTCTTTGAATGAGGTATTGGCATCTCTTCTGATATTGCGCACTGCAACTCGTGCATGCTCGGCTTCAACCTTAGCCTGTTTAGTGTATTCCTTGCGAGTTTGTTCAGTAAGCATTGGCATAGGAAGTCGAATGACATCACCATTGTTTGATGGATTGAGCCCAAGTTTGGATTTCATGATTGCCTTTTCTATTTCAGGCAACATTTTTTTTTCCCAGGGAGCAATCATGAGGGTTCGTCCATCTTCCACGACCACATTGGCTACCTGCTGAATAGGCATATCAGCACCGTAATAGTGCACTAAAACAGCATCAAGAATACTGGGATGGGCGCGACCGGTGCGAATTCGGTTGAACGCTGTTTCAAGGCTTTGCACACATTTTTTCATGCGTTCTTCAGAATCCTTGCTGATGTCATTTAACATGATTGATCTCCAGTTTCGATCAGTGTCCCTTCTTCTTTACCGGTTATTATGCTGAACAGGGCCCCTTGTTTATTCATGTTAAATACTCTGACAGGCATATTGTGATCCCTACTCATGCAAATGGCAGTGAGGTCCATTACTCTCAATTTTTTATCCAATACTTCATCATAGGTTAGACGACTGTATTTGACTGCGGCTGGATTTTTTATAGGATCTGAAGAATAAACACCATCGACTTTAGTGGCTTTTAACACCAGATCGGCATTAATTTCAATACCACGTAAACATGCAGCAGAATCGGTGGTGAAAAATGGATTGCCTGTGCCAGCAGAGAAAATAACAACATCACCGGCTTTTAAGTGTCTGATTGCAGTGCGTCGATCATAGTGTTCAACCACACCACTCATGGGAATGGCTGACATTATTCGTGTTGCTATGCCAGCTCTTTCTAGGGCATCTCGCATGGCTAGGCCATTCATCACAGTAGCCAACATTCCCATATGGTCACCGGTTACCCTTTCCATTCCAGCCTCATGCAAGGCAGCACCACGAAAAAGATTACCACCGCCAATGACCACGCCGACCTGAACACCAATTGTGACCAACTGTCCAATTTCGACAGCCATACGATCCAGCACTTTGGGGTCAATGCCAAAATCGGCAGTACCTGTTAAAGCTTCACCACTCAATTTGAGCAGAATCCGGTTATATTTGCGGGTTGTGGTGTTCATGAATCAACTCCTAGCAGCACGCTTGAAATATAAATTTTATGGCCTTTTTATTGAGCAACTAAATTTGGTAAATCTGTGACCATAAGCTTTAGTCTTTTTTCAGCTGGGCAGCAACCTCTGCGGCGAAATCAACCACTTCTTTTTCAATACCTTCACCAACCATGAAGCGGACAAAGGAATTTATTCTGGCGCTAGCCTGCTTAACCAACTTACCCACTTTGATTTCAGGGTCTTTTACGAAAGCCTGTTCAGTTAAGCTTACTTCTTCAATAAATTTCCGCAAGCGACCACTTACCATTTTTTCTATGATATCTGCAGGCTTACCACTTTCAGCGGCTTGTGCTGTATAAATTTCACTTTCCTTACTAAGAACATCGGCAGGGACATCTTCAGGACTCACAACCAAGGGGCTTGTGGCGGCAACATGCATTGCCACTTCACGCGCTAGATCCTGATCTCCACCGTTTAGTGCTACCAAAACCGCAATTTTGTTGTTGGAGTGGACATAACTGCCTACAGTAGCGCCATCACCGCCAACTAGTACGGCGCGTCGGACACTAATGTTTTCACCAATTTTTTGCACTAGAGCCAGACGGATTTCTTCCATGCCGGCTGCCATCATCATGGGTATATCGGTACTTCTAGTTTCAAAAACCTTATTAAGAACCTTATTTACAAAGGCAATAAAATTTTCTTCTCGGGCTGCGAAATCAGTCTCACTGTTTACTTCAACCATAACACCATAACTGGAATCACTGGCTATTTTAGTTAAAACCAGACCTTCGGCAGCTGTACGACCAGCTTTTTTGGCCGCTTTCATACTACCGGCTTTGCGCATATTTTCGATGGCTAGATCAATGTCGCCATTGGCCTCAACCAGTGCCTTCTTGCATTCCATCATGCCGAGGCCAGTCCTTTCTCTCAATTCTTTTACCGCGGAAGCTGTAATTTCTGCCATATCAAGTGTTCCTGTGCTTGAGAAATTCTGTGGGCTTTGCTTATTCTTACAAAGCACTTTTAAAAAAGGGGCCTCAGGCCCCTGTTTTCGTATCTGCAACAAACGCTAATTATTCTCCGTCTTTGGCTGCTTCTTCAGCTACCACTTTGGCTTTCACCTTTACCTGAACTTTCGCTTTTGGTTTAGGTGCAACTTTGGTTTTGGCCTTGGTTTTGACACTGCCATCTTCGTCACTTGCAGCAACATGTGCTTCTGCTTGCGTGGCTTCCTCAGCAAATTCAGTTTTCTGGCTGGAAGCCTCCATTTGTGCCCGACCTTGACCTTCGATACAAGCATTGGCAAAGCTTTCTACGTAAAGCTGAATGGCACGAATGGCATCATCGTTACCTGGGATTACCAAATCAACGCCATCTGGATTGCTATTGGTGTCTACGATACCAATTACAAGAATGCCTAATTTGTTGGCTTCAGCAATTGCTATCCGCTCATGATCTACATCAATCACAAACAGTGCATCGGGCAAACCGCCCATGTCTTTTATACCACCGATGCTTTTGTCCAATTTTTCTTGAGCACGACTACGCATCAAAGCTTCTTTTTTGGTGATCTTGTCGAAAGTTCCATCAGCTGATTGGGTTTCCAGATCGCGCAGACGGCGAATGGAAGCACGGATGGTTTTATAATTCGTTAACATGCCGCCGAGCCAACGTTGGTCAACAAAAGGCATATTGGCACGCATCGCTTCGGCTTTGATAATTTTGCTTGCTGCGCGTTTTGTACCTACAAACAGGATTTTTTGCTTACGCTCTGCCATTCCTTTAACCATGCTCAGGGCCTGATTGAAAGCAGGGACGGTATGTTCGAGATTGATAATATGGATTTTATTGCGGGCTCCGAAAATGTATTTCTCCATTTTGGGATTCCAGTAGCGGCATTGGTGGCCAAAATGAACACCAGCTAGCAACATTTCTTTCATGCTTACAGTCATTTAAGTATCCTAGGGTTAAGCCTCCATACACCCCATCTGCTTAACCACTACGAACAGCGGCACCCAGGCAAATGTGACGGTATATGTGCGACGTTAAAAAATAAAACAGGTTGTACCTGTTACCAAGCTTGCAAGTGTGGGTAACTACTGAGCCACCGCGCAAAGCGGGCGGCTTTATACCATATATGGTATCTAGCGGGAAAGCTGAAACTTGCAATGTAACAACCATTACCATTAGCTTTTTATAAGGACAGAGGTGTTATCAACAAATTAAGTGTTTGAACATCAAGGCAGATACTGGTTTGTACATAATGGTATCAACTCTATAATCGCGACAGTTTAACAAATGTACAATATCTCGAAACTAAGCAGGACAGTTGTAAATCATGGCCGTTACTATCAAAACCCAACAAGAAATCGACCTTATGCGTGGTGCAGGAAGACTTGCCGCAGAAGTTCTTGAAATGATAGGCCCATTCGTAGTGGCCGGCATAAGCACCGGTGAACTCGATAGAATCTGTCATAATCATATAGTTAATGTTCAAAAGGCAATTCCAGCGCCCTTAAATTACAACGGTTTTCCAAAGTCAATTTGTACATCGGTCAACCATGTAATTTGCCACGGCATTCCAGACGACAACAAAATTTTGAAAGAAGGCGATATCATTAATATTGATATCACCGTAATCAAAGATGGCTTTCACGGTGATACCAGTAAAATGTTTGCTGTGGGTGTCATCGCGCCCCATGCGCAAAAATTGATTTCTGTCACGATGGATTGTTTATACAAGGCCATCGCCTTAGTTGGCCCAGGAGTACATTTGGGCGACCTTGGGAACATCATTCAACTTCATGCAGAATCACATCGCTACTCGGTGGTACGTGATTATTGTGGACATGGGATTGGTCGTATTTTTCATGAGGATCCTCAAGTACTGCACTACGGCCAACCACAAACTGGCATGCAATTGCGCGAAGGCATGACCTTTACCATTGAGCCCATGATCAATGCCGGAACACGTCACACCAAACTCTCACGAACCGATGGATGGACTGTCACTACAGTGGATCGACGCCTTTCTGCACAATGGGAACACACACTAGCGGTCACCAGCACAGGTTGCGAAGTATTAACACAGAGACAAGAAGAAAATTTTAAAATTGGTGATGGTCGACCCTGATGCGTAATCCGGCTCGAACGAGCACTAAACGACAGGCCCTGTTTAATATGCGGGATTTTACCCGCCAGTTGGCCTTGAGTACTTCTGAAGTCGTATGCTTCAAAAACAGCATTAAACATGCCCGAAGTCTACTTAAAGACCGTTTCCTTAGTGGCGATAAGATAGAAACCTTAATAAAGGATCTAAGTTGGTTTACTGATCAGATATTAATACAAGTCTGGCAACGCTATAACTGGACGGATGCAACAGACATCAGCCTGATGGCTGTTGGTGGATATGGACGTGGCGAATTACATCCCTACTCAGACATTGATATCCAGATTCTCGTTCAGCATAATAATTTGCTACGTTATAAAGAAAACATTGAAAGCTTTCTTACTTTCTTGTGGGACATCAATCTAGAAGTTGGACAAAGTGTTCGTAGCATCAAAAACAATATCGAACAGGCTGCCAATGACATTACCATAACTACCGCTCTACTCGAATCCCGTACAATTTTTGGCAATCCATTATTACAGCAGCAAGTAATGAGCAAACTAAGCCAAAAAAAATTATGGAAACCTAAAAACTATTTTTCCGCTAAAAAAGCCGAGCAATTAGAACGTCATCGCAAACATGACTATATCGAATATTCTTTAGAGCCAAATATCAAAGCAGCACCTGGCGGTTTACGTGATATTCAAACCATCAGCTGGATTGCACGACACTATTTTGGGACAGGCGATTTCAAAGATTTGGTGTTGCGTGGTTTTCTTCTCAAAAACGAATTTAGGGAATTACTAAAAGGTCGCAATTTTCTCTGGAAGCTCCGTTTTGGATTGCACATGATAAATGGCCGGCGAGAAGACCGATTGTTGTTTGAACATCAACGCACACTGGCCGAAATGTTCGGCTACGAAAATGATGGCAAAAGTCAGGCTATTGAAAAATTGATGCAACAATATTATCAGGCTGTTTTGAACCTACGTGTGCTTAATGATGTATTGCTGCAATTGTTTGATGAAGAAATCTTACGATCAGGCGAGAAGACAAAAATTAGAGAGTTAAATAACCGCTTTCAAATTCGAAATAATTATATAGAGGCTAAACACAACAGGGTGTTTGATTACACACCGATGGCATTAATAGAAATATTTATGCTGATGGCACAAGACCGCTCCATTGAAGGCATCCGTGCTGCCACTATTCGTTTATTGCGAAATAGCCTGACTTTGATTGACGACGACTATCGGAAAGATGTCCGCAATACCAGCATGTTCATGGAATTGTTGCGCTCGCCGCAACGTATGGTGTCTCAACTACGTAAGATGAAACACTATGGAGTTTTATCTGCCTATTTACCAGAATTTGGTCGCATTGTTGGGCAAATGCAACATGATCTTTTTCATATCTATACAGTAGACGATCATACTTTGCAGGTTATGGAAAATATGCAGCGTTTCCACCTTCAAGAAGCGGAAGAAAAATTTCCTATTGCTGCACAAATTAGTAAATTGCTGCCAAAACCAGATTTACTTTATATCGCTGGATTGTTTCATGATATTGCCAAGGGTAGAGGTGGCGATCATTCCCATCTAGGCGTAAAAGATGCTGAGAATTTCTGCAAACGGCATCACCTAGGTTCCTGGGATAGCACTCTTGTAGGCTGGCTGGTGCAAAATCATCTGGTTATGTCCGGGGTGGCCCAGCGTGAAGATATTTACGATCCAGCAGTGATAAAAACATTTGCCTTGCACATGGGCGATCAGTTACACCTCGACTATCTGTACGTTCTCACAGTTGCAGATATCAACGGCACAAACCCCAGTTTATGGAATACTTGGCGCGCTTCTTTGCTGCGAAAGTTGTATCTGGCTACAAAACGCGCCCTCAGCCAAGGCCTTGAAGTTACCGTGGGTCGGGACAGCCTCATTAAAGATACCAAGGAGATGGCTTTGCTGCTTCTCAAGGAAAAAGGGTATTCTCGTAAAGAGGTTGTGGCTATCTGGAATAACGTTGCTGAAGATTATTTCTTGCGTGAAAGCGCCGAGGATATTGTCTGGCACACTGAAGAGTATGCAAGTCACACCAAGACCTTTTCCACAGCACCTTTAATCGCCATTCGCAACAGCAACCCACATCGCTATGAAGGTGCAACCCAAGTTTTTGTGCAGGCCGCCAGCTCTGCGTTTTTGTTTGCCAACCTTAGCACTTCATTTGATCGGCTTAATCTAAATATTCAAGATGCCCGCCTTTACACCATGGCCAACAACCAGTGCATCATAACGTTTATGATTTTGGAACTGAACGGCACACCCCTGCTGCTAGGCAAACACCAGTTAGAACAAATACAAGAGATGTTGCACATTTATGCGCTTGCTCCGCAGGCATTGCCTGGTAAACAGGGGCTGTCACCTACGCGCAAACAACGCCACTTTAACCGTAAAACTCTGACTACCCTTACCAACACTGAAAGCACTCCTTACAGTATTTTAGAAGTATTGTGCCCCGATCGTCAGGGCTTGCTAGCTGTTATTGCACACATATTTGTAGAAATGGATATACATCTACTAAATGCAAAAATCACCACTTTAGGCGAAAACGTTGAAGATGTATTTTTTATCACCGACCATAAAAATCAACCATTACTGGACCCTGTAATTGATGACAATTTGCAGCAAAAAATACGCCAACGTTTAGATGCTGAAACCAAAATTTTATGACTATTGTTAACCAACAAGAACCTTTATCAATCACCCTCTATGGCATCCCCAATTGTACTTCGGTAAAAAAAGCCAGAGCTTGGCTTGATGCTTCAGGTCTGGCTTACCAGTTCCATGATTACAAAAAATTATCGATAGATGCACTCACACTCAAACGTTGGTGCGACGAATTTGGATATGAGTTTTTGATAAATAAACGCGGAACAACTTGGCGTAAATTATTGAATATCCAACAACAAGAACTAAACGAAAAAAAAGCTATCAAATTAATGCAGAGTCAACCCTCCTTAATCAAACGCCCGCTGTTAGACACTGGCAAAAACAGACTGCTCGGCTTTGATGAAAGCAGCTATCATAGCTTCCTAAAATTGGCTCAACGCAGAAATTAAGGAAATAGGCACAATGTTTAGTTTAGCATTTGGAGTTGGCACCAAAGATAACAATGGCAATTGGCTGGAAGTATTTTATCCAATCCCTTTATTACATCCTGATACAAGTATTACCACCCTCATTGCAAACATCTTACAGGTGGATGACACAAATACTTTTGTTGAGCTTGATCATACCCACCTGCGCAAATTGAACGAAGCCTTGCAATTGGTATCTCCTGCACAAGCTGACTTGCTGGCGTTGTATGAGGGTAGTAGTCGACCTGTGGTGGCAACCTTTCTGAGTACTGACAGAAAACCCACTTCGGTTCCGGAGGTTTACCTAAAACTGCATTTACTTTCGCATCGCATGGTTAAACCACATGCACTCAATCTTGATGGCATCTTTAGTTTGCTGCCTAATGTTGCTTGGACTAACAAAGGTCCAGTTGCCCTAGGTGAATTAGCAACAAAACAACTTAATGCCCGTCTTCAAGGTAAAACTCTTGAAGTCACCTCAATCGATAAATTTCCCAAGATGACGGATTACGTTGTCCCCAGCGGGGTACGTATAGCCGATTCCGCTCGAGTAAGATTAGGAGCATATATAGGTGAAGGAACTACCATCATGCATGAAGGTTTCGTAAATTTTAATGCAGGTACAGCAGGACCAGCGATGATCGAAGGACGTATATCTGCCGGTGTGTTCGTCAATTCCAATAGCGATCTGGGTGGTGGTTGCAGCATCCTTGGCACACTTTCCGGGGGTGGCAAGGAAGTTATTTCAGTTGGTGTAAATTGTTTGATTGGCGCCAATGCTGGGCTCGGTATTCCGCTGGGTGACCGTTGCACGATAGAAGCAGGTTTATATGTAACGGCTGGCACCAAAGTAACTGTACTAGACAACACAGGTAAGGACATTGAAGTGGTGAAGGCTCGTTCACTTGCTGGTAAGTGTGATCTCCTGTTCCGGCGTAATTCCATCTCTGGCCGAGTGGAATGCATTACTAACAAAAGCGAAATTGAGCTTAATGCCCAATTACATGCAAATAACTGACTCTTATTAAAAGATTCATACAAACAAATAGACGCAACATGACCACCACACTAGAACTTTGCAAAGCCTTAATCGCACGTCCTTCGATCAGCCCAGATGACAAGGGTTGTCAGGATTTACTTACTGACGAACTAACGAGTCTAGGTTTTCACGTTGAACAATTGACTTTCGGTAAGGTCAGTAATTTTTGGGCACGACGCGGCAGCAAGGATCCGGTGTTGTGTTTTGCAGGACATACCGACGTTGTACCCCCCGGCAATATCACTGATTGGAATTGTGATCCTTTTATGCCGACCGTGCTTGATGGCTTGTTGTTTGGCAGAGGCGCTGCCGACATGAAAGGCTCGTTGGCGGCCATGATCAGCGCTGTGCGCACGTTTATCACTACCTACCCAGATCATCCTGGATCAATAGCCTTTCTTATCACCAGTGATGAAGAAAGCATTGCTATCGAAGGCACCAAAAAAGTAATTGAAACTCTGGAATCTCGGGCTGAAAAAATCACCTGGTGTATTATTGGAGAACCTTCCAGCACAACTGTGACCGGTGATGTCATACGTGTGGGTCGACGTGGCTCTCTTAATGGTATTTTGCACGTGAATGGCACGTTGGGACATGTAGCCTATCCGCAGCTGGCGCGTAATCCTATCCATAGTTTTTTGCCAGCTTTAACCGAGCTTTGCGCTGTGCAATGGGATCAAGGTAATGCGTATTTTCCCCCTACTAGTTTCCAGATATCCAACATAAACGCCGGCACTGGCGCCAACAATGTTATTCCCGGCAGTATGGAAGTTTTGTTTAATTTTCGTTTTTCTACCGCGGTAACTGTTGCTCAGTTACAGGCCACCACTGCATCCATTTTCAACCGCCACTACCAAGAATATGACTTGCAGTGGCATTTGTCTGGATCACCTTTCATTACACAAGCAGGCAAACTAGTGGCAGCAGCACAAGAAAGCATTCTAGAAGTGATGGGAATAGAAACACTACTGTCCACCGGTGGTGGTACCAGTGATGGACGTTTTATAGCGCCTACCGGTGCGCAAGTCATAGAACTGGGTCCGTGTAACAGCACTATTCATCAAGTGAACGAACATATCGCCCTTGTAGAACTCGATCACCTAAGTGCAATTTATAAACGGCTACTGGAAAAGCTGCTGTTAACGTAAACTTCAAAATGAGCTGATTTGCCTGGCACTACAAAAGTAGGAACCGGTAGGCTCTTGCTCAAAGAGTTTCCTGGTCTTTTCACTACGACTCGATGTATGGCACAACTTCTGGCCGCCTGTAACAGGTTTGCAAAATTTTCTTCTACTCCCAATATTTCCTGCAGCAATGCCAAATCTTTTTTGACCATGGCGGTTTTCTGACGAGTAGGAAACATGGGGTCTAGGTAAATTACATCCGGCCGGGTAGCTGTCCCCTGCTGGATTTCGGCAAACCTTTGTAAGGCGTCGCACTGTAATAAATGCATACGAAGTGGAGCCTTGTTGAGCAATACACTTCCAGCAGCTTTAGCTCTGTTTAAACCATCTTCCAACAAAATATGGATGAGGGCTGACTTTTCCAGCATTAATACTTCGCAGCCCAGATAAGCCAGTACTAAAGCATCCCGGCCCAAACCAGCAGTGGCATCCAGCACTGTGGGGGCTGCTACTTTATCCAGCCCTACAGCTTTACCTAGGCCTTGGCGTTTGCCGCTCGTGCGTAAACGGTACAACAATGTAGGGTTCAGGAAATCCACGCTGGTTGCTGTTGGCATTTTGTTACCTACTTTTCCCAATGCGAACCCATGTGTGCTCACCCATAGAACGTGAGTAGCATCTTCTGGCAGATCAAGCGCACTCGAAAACCAAGGCACATCTAATTTATGTGCCAGTGCTTGAATGTCGAACATATTGCTTGGATCACCGTAACACAGTACTAATTTCATTTATGATCCTACCTAATCGCTTTATAAAACTTACTTTAACTAATTTACTTTAACTAATTTACTAAATATAAACACTTTATAATATTGATTAATATAGTAATTATTAATTTTTAAAAACCAGCACAAAGGATTGCAGCAACTACTATATACCCAGCACGAAACTTTCCACCTACCCAATATCGCCTACCCACTTTGCCCTATAAGTGATCAACCCACCCTAGTCGGCACTGTATTTCGGGCACGCTGCATAATCTAATCTTTGTCTAGCTCTATCTGTTGCTGGCAAGGGAAGCGTTAAGGAAATGTAACCCTTTGCTACTGGGTTAAAACCATTTTTGGGATTAGTATCCACGTAATTAATTCTTGCAGGCTCTACCTCCATGGCTGACCAATCTACCCTCTATCTTAATGGCAATGAGTTAGCTGTTACATCCACGCCAGATACACCTTTGCTCTATGTATTAATTGATGAGATGCAATTACAAGGCCCGCGTTTTGGTTGTGGATTAGCACAATGTGGCGCATGTTCAGTATTAGTGGACGGAGTTGAAATACGCTCTTGCATCACGTCTCTGGCAACTGTAGCAGGCAAACAGATTACGACTCTTGAAGGGCTACCGGCCCTGTATGCCAAGACTAAAGGCTTGGATAAAATTCCTGAATTTACCCCCTTGCAGCAAGCCATGATCGACGAACAGGCGATTCAATGCGGTTTCTGCTACAACGGTATTCTGATCAAGGCCACTGAATTAATCAGCAACAATCCCAACCCTTCTGCAGAAGAAATACGCACCGCCATGAACGGGCATCTGTGCCGCTGTGGTACTTATACAAAAATTATAGCGGCCATAAGACGGGCAGCAACAGTGATGGGAGCCAGCGCATGAAACAACTGACTTCTTACTCCCTGTCGCGCCGTGAATTACTCAAAACCGGTGGCGCCTTAGTGATTGGTTTCAATTTTATGCCCATGTTGTCGGTTCAAGCGCAACCACAACCACCTATATCCGCAGCAGGGCCGCCTGCTGCAGATCAGATCGACAGCTGGATCGCCATTCACGCCGACAATACCGCAACCGTTTTTATTGGTTTTGCAGAACTTGGACAAGGTTGCTCTACCGCCCTCCTACAGATTGCAGCTGAAGAATTGGATATGGCCATGGCCCAAATCAGAACGGTAGGCCTGGATACCCATGTCACACCTAATCAAGGAGGTACGTATTCCAGTTCGGCCATGCGGCGTGGCGGACCGCAGGTACAACGAGCTGCTGCCGAAGCACGTTTAGCCTTACTGGAACTCGCAGCTGCACAGCTGCAGATTCCACTTGGAAGACTACGTGTTGATAACGGCATTGTCAGTGGTAGTGGTGACGACAACGTATTTACTACTTACGGTGAATTAATCGGTGATCGCCAATTTAATCTGGCTTTTACCGGTACTGCTCCACTGAAAAAACCAACATCTTACCGGGTAGTGGGGCAACCAGTATTTCGTAACGACATTCCTCTCAAAGCCAAAGGTACTTACCCGTATATGCAACAACAACGCCTGCCTAATATGTTGCATGGCCGGATCGTACGACCGCGTGGTCAAGGTGCTTATCAAGACGGTGTACAGGTAGTGTCGGTAAATGCCAGTTCCCTGGCCGCTATTCCGGGCGCACGCGTATTACGCAAAGGTAATTTTATCGGCGTAGTGGCGGCGCGGGAATGGGATGCCGTGAAAGCTGCACGTGATCTGGAAGTTGTTTGGTCCCAGCCGGAAAATCTGCCTGGCAACGCCGAGCTTTTTAACCGTATGGCAGCAACAACTACTACCGAACGAATTGCACGAGAGGAAGGTGATATCAGTGTATTCGCAACCGCACCCTACAAAGCCGAATTTTCCGCCACCGGCCCCTATCAGGCGCATGCACCGTTTTCCCCAAATTGCGCCCTTGCTGATGTACGATCAGACAGCGCACTGGTGCTGTGTTCAACCCAGGATGTCTATGGCACACGCACCAACATTGCAAATTTGTTGGGCCTAGAACCTTCTCAAGTGCGTGTCCAATACTACGAAGGCGCAGGCACTTTTGGGCATTCCTGCTGGGACGATGCCGCCCAAGCAGCAGCAATAATGGCGCAGCTTGCCGGTCAACCTGTACGGGTGCAATTTATGCGCTGGGATGAACATGGCTGGGACACCTATGGACCGGCACATATCGGCAAAGTAAAAATAGCTGCTGATACTTCTGGCAAATTATTAAGCTACGAATATGCAGGGTGGCAACACCACTGGAGTCTGGTGGACACAACACTACAAAGTGCCAACAATGTACCAGCAGCAGAATGGCCTGCAATGGCTGCTCAGCAGATCAACCCCTTAGTGCTGGGTGGTCAATACCAAATTCCGAATATCCTTTTAGTAAACCATCATGTACCCGGTCTCGCCTATCTCAAAGGAGCCTGGCTACGCTCTCCGCTTGATTTGTCGATGACATTTGTCTCAGAGCAAGCTATCGATGATCTGGCCTTTCAACTTGGCAAAGATGCCTTCGAGTTTCGGCGCCAAAATATCACAGACAGCCATTGGCTAGGAGTATTGGATGCCGTAGCCAGTGCAGCGAACTGGCAGCAGCGACCCTCGGCGCAAAATCTTAATGCCGACGATATTGTAAGGGGACGCGGCATTGGTCTTGGCACTCACCTTGCCTCTTGGGGCGCGGCCGTGGCAGAGGTAGAAGTGACAAAAAGTACTGGGCACGTTCGCATAGTCCATTTGTACGGTGCGTTAGATGCAGGTCTGGTTGTAAACCCTGCTAATGTTGAAAATCAGATTATCGGCCAGCTCGCACAAACAGCCAGTCGTATGCTGCATGAAGAAGTAACTTTTAATACTACCAATGTGACAAGTCTGGATTGGGCCACCTATCCTATTCTGCGCTTCGCCGATTGTCCGCAGATTACGCCAGTGCTGGTGCAACACTTAGACGCAGTACCTTCAGGTGCTGGCGAAGAAGTGATGGCCGCTGCTGCTGCTGCAATAGCAAATGCTTTTTTTGATGCGACCAAAAAACGAATGCGAATGTATCCATTTACTACAGAACGGGTATTGGCGTCTCTTGGCTAATGCTACTTTTTTTAATTTAAGAATAGACTGGTTGCTATTTCAAAGTTTTAGTTAGTTACAGATATTCTTGCAGTTAAGGGCTCAGCTTTGCTCATAAAGGTGGTGTTTTTAAGTTGTAGCAAGGAATTATTTTCCACAAACACGAGGGTACAAAATAAAAATGAAATTGAACAACTACAAACTGAACATTGCAGTGCTGATGGCAACCATATTGCTAACGACAAATCAATTTACTGTGGCCGCCGAAGCTGCTGGAGCTACGATCATGCCAGGCGTGGTAATGCCTAATGCCACCGACGCAACCGGATATGCCGTTGGCCTGATTCAGACCATTAATACAAGCACCAATACGGTCACTATTGCCACGGAAGCGGTACCTGAACGAAATTGGCCCGCCATGACCATGGACTACAAAGTGGCAGAAAATGCAGCGGCAAATGTTCGTGCAGGCCAGAAAGTAAATTTTGAATTCGCTGGCGAAGGCATGGATGTGACCATCACAAAAATTTCAGCCGTCGAATAATGGTAATTTCATTTCTATATCATCAACGTTAGTTTGATAAAGCTTAAGCTCCCTTAACAATCGAGGCACAACCCATGAAAATTTACCCCTTAATCTTTCTGGTCTGTTGTAGTTGGTTTGCACCTGCAATGTCACAGGCACACACGCAACTAACAGCATCCAACCCCACTGCTGGCGCTGTTTTACCTGAGTCACCTGCCAGTATCGAGCTGACCTTTACCGAGGATGTTCAGTTGCTGCGTCTGGTTATTGCAGGCAAAAATGCGGGCGAAGTTGTAACCGGATTTAAACCATCAGCTATCAGCCAAACTTTATTTTCTGTGTCCATGCCAGTACTGACACAGGACACTTTCACTGTGAGCTGGGCAGTGCTGGGTAAAGATGGTCACAAGGTTGAAAAAAGTTTTACCTTTACCGTTGATACCTCTGCCCTCCCAACCACCGCACCGGCAGCGCAGTCTCCTACCGAACGTGGTCACTGATCGGCAGACTGTATGCAGTCAATTGAAATCTGGCAGCTGGCAGGCAGCGTAAGCAAGTTACTTAGTCTGCTCGCTATTGCCGGTGTGGTTGGTGGAGTATTCAGTATTGCACTTGTGCAGTTACTAGACTTCCCAAAACAAGCAAAACTATTGTCCTATCTGCTGGCGAGTGCAGTGCTTGGGCTTCTTGCTTCACTCCTGTTTTTTCTAGTGCAAGTGGGAGCAATCAACCAGAACGGAGTTGCTGGCATGTTGGACCCGACCATGGCTAGTATCATGGCGCAGTCCAGTCTTGGTCATGTCACAGGTTTACGTTTGCTCAGTTTTGCCAGCCTATTTCCAGTCTGGTATTTTTATCTTCGTCACCAGCACCTTGCTAGTCAATGGCAGTCTTACACCAAAACAGCTTACCTTTTACTCGTTGCTATAATTGCACTTCTGGTTGTTTCTTTCGCGCTAAGCGGCCACCTTAGTACCTTGTCCATGTTGGCGCAGACAGCCATCGTGTTCCATGTATTGACAGTATTTCTGTGGGTCGGATCGCTCTATCCTTTGTTACAACTGAGCACCGTTACTGATTTGCCAAAGGTAAAAAAACTACTACGCTGTTTTGGAAACGCTGCCTTGTTCATCGTCGCCGTGCTGCTTACGTCAGGAATTTACATGCTCACACAGTTGTTGCCCTCGTTCAGGGCTGTGATGGGAACAGCCTATGGTTTGACCATGCTGTTGAAATTGACCGGAGTAAGCTGCCTGCTAGCACTCGCTGCTTTAAATAAATTGTTGTTAGTCCCCCGTCTGACTAGCCACAACTCAACGCGTTTATTACAAACATCTATCTGTATGGAAATAATATTTGCCCTGTTAATTCTGCTGGTAACAACATGGTTGACCACAGCACTAAGCCCACCCCTTACCAGCTTCAGGTAGTAGTACAGTTTTAAATTGACCTGTTCTAAGGTTAAGCAAGGTCATGATGGCTTAATTGTTCGGTCGCATGCGTCAACACATCCATATGGCTCTCATCAGTTATCCTACCGATGAGGTCTGCTCAACCATCCTTCATAACTGAAGTAGTTCGTAGCAAATTCAAACTGTACCACTTCTTAACATTACTGGCTGTTGCCTCCTCTCTTTATCTGTATCATACTGGTGATACAGAATCATTATATCTAGTAGCCTCTAATGAAATTAAATCTTGATAACTCCTCTTCCATTCCGGTCTTCCAGCAAATTGTTGATCAAATTCATTTCAAAATTAACACCAATGAATTAAAGGCCGGAGATAAACTGCCTTCTATTCGTTCTTTAGCTGCCTCTTACAAACTAGCAACCAACACAGTAGCAAAAGCGTTACGGCAATTAGAATTTCGCGGCTTGTTGATAGCACAGGCGCGCAGCGTGTATGTTGTGGTCAAAAAAGACGAAAGTATTGGGCGTTATCAGGCACGCGGGGTTTCGGCCGATAAAATTGAAGTACATAAAGTAGTAGATAAACTAGATCATGGCCTCTTCCCCAATGCCTTTTGCAAAATCACAGAAGATTTTCTTAACGGTAATCCTGATCACTGCAACATCATCCATTCTGATGGCAGCGGCACCAAATCTATTATTGCCTATTTAAATTACAAAGAAACTGGCGACGCTACTGTATTCCAGGGCATCAGCCAGGATTCCATAGTCATGAACCTCGATGACCTGTTGTGTGTGGGAGTCAATGGTCGCATCTTGATATCCAATACCGTGAATCGTAACGCACTCAACTGTCCTGGCGAAGTGGTTGCCAACCTAATTGCTGGCAGTGACAATTTTCTGACACTACTGCGCAGTATTGGCGTAAAAATTTACAGTGGTGGCGGCGAAACCGCAGATGTGGGTGATCTCACTGGCACTGTTGTGGTTGATTCCTGTGCAGTATCAGTGATGAAAAAAACTGATTTGATCACTGGAGAATTGATTCGACCTGGCCTTAGTATTGTCGGCCTTGCTTCCACTGGCCAGTCCACCTACGAAACAAAAGAAAACAGCGGCATCGGTAGCAATGGCTTAACCAGTGCACGGCACGAAATGTTGTGCCCTTATTATGGAGAACAATATCCAGAATCTTTTGATGCCAATGTATCCAGAGAACTGATGTATTGCGGCGCTAATAAACTAGAAGACCCACTGCCTGGTTCCACACTCACAATCGGAGAGGCGCTTCTCAGCCCTACTCGTACTTATGCTCCAGTTATTTATCGCTTACTTGAACAACACCCCGGAGTGATACAGGCACTAGTACATTGTTCCGGCGGTGGCCAAACCAAATGTCTTAAATTTGGCCATAACATCCATTACATCAAAGATCGTTTGTGGCCGACCCCTGCTATTTTCAAGAGCATTCAAAAAGCGTCAGGAACTGCCTGGAAAGAAATGTACAAGGTCTTCAACATGGGGCATCGCATGGAAGTGTACTGCACTCCTGCACAAGCCAAACTTGTTATTAAGGTCGCAAAGTCTTTCAACATAGAAGCCAAAGTTATTGGCAGAACCGAAGCTGCAAGCAAAGGTAATACATTAAGCCTCAGCCATCAGAAACAGCAGTTCACCTATTCATACTGATGGCATGCCTTAATGCAAAAGATAACCCCACATGCGCACAAAAACTTCGTTAATGCCTGGTACGACACCAGCCAAAGTGGCGGGCGATTTGAACGAAAGGAGTCCTTGTTTCGAAACTGGATCACGGTGGATGGTGCAGCTGGGGTTTCTGGAGTAGCCGGTTTTAAGGCTGCAACAAATCGATATCATCTATATATTTCCATGGCCTGTCCGTGGGCACACCGCACCTTACTTACGCACAAACTTAAAAATCTTGACAGCATAATTACCATTTCCAACACCCTGCCCTACATGGGACCAAAAAGTTGGAGCTTTACGCCTGATCAAGGCCGGCTTTTTATGCACAAAGGTCTAGGTGTAGACGATCAAGATAGTTATATCGAGTATTTATATGAGTTATATCAGCTGGTCGATCCGAATTATGACAGTCGTGCGACTGTGCCCGTATTGTGGGACAAACAACAACAGACCATCGTGTCGAATGAATCTGCAGAAATTGTGCGCATGTTCAACAGTGCGTTCAACTCGGTGGGTGCAAATGACATAGATTTATACCCTGAACACTTGCAGTCACAAATAGATGAACTCAACAATATCCTTTATCCCACAATAAACAATGGTGTTTACCGAGCTGGTTTTGCGACTACTCAAGCTGCATATGAAGAAGCTGTCTGGCCACTTTTCGAAACGCTAGATCAACTAGAACAAAGACTCAGTAGCCAACGCTATTTATTTGGCAAGTGTTTAACAGAAAGTGACTGCCGTTTATTCCCGACTCTGGTGCGATTTGATTCAATTTATGTAGGTCACTTCAAGTGTGGTTTACGACGTTTAGTGGATTATCCAAATTTGTGGGCCTACACCCGCGATATTTATCAGTTACCCGGCATCGCAGCTACAGTCGATATTCAATACAACAAGCAGCATTATTACGGTAGTCATCCCACGGTAAATCCAAGCGGAATAATACCTGTTGGGCCAGTGCAGGATTTTATGACCCCTCACCATCGCTCTCACCTTTGATCAATGCTGAGTAGGTAGTAGGTTTTAACTTGCACACATCTGTGCCAGTCATTTTTTTGTCACTCTAGTCTCCTTAACACGCTTCACCTACAATCAGCCGCCTTGCAATAGCAAGCTGCCTAATTAAAAAAAAGCTCCATTCATCGCTGCATAACACAGGATTCATGTCTAACCGCCTTCATTTCGATGCAACAACTCTTATTGTTTTGTTAAAGATGTCCGTACCAATGGTCATCTCACAAGGTGCATTTGCTGTAATGTTATTTACTGACCGTTATTTTCTAGCTCAATTGAGTCCATTACATATGGCCGCAGTATTGGGCGGTGGCGTAGCATGGTATTTCAGTTTTTCTTTATTTAACGGGATTCTAGCTTATGCCAACGCTTTGGTAGCGCAATATCTAGGTGCAAAACAATTACATAAATGCAGCAAAGTTGTCAGTCAGGGGATTCTCATGTCCTGCGCCTGCATTCCAATGCTCTATATAATTACCTTGTTAATGCGAAATATTTTTGCAGCCATGGGACATACTCCAGATCAAACTGAACTGGAGCAAAGTTATTACAGCATCCTGATGTATTGTAGTTTTTTGACATTGCTAAAAGTGTGCATGGCATCTTTTTTCTCTGGCATAGGACGCACTAGTGTAGTGATGATTTGCGATCTAGCCGGCATCTTACTCAACATTCCACTTTGTTACATTCTAGTATTCGGAAAATTTGGTTTGCCTGCCATGGGTATTGAAGGAGCAGCGTGGGCCACTTTTATCAGCACATTGGTTACCTTATTATTTTTCTTTAGCTTTTATTTAACAACACACAACCGTAAACGCTTCGAGATTGGTGCTTCCTTCTTATTTGAACCTGGTATTGCTAGACGTTATATCCGCTTGGGATTTCCCTCTGGTATGGAATTGTTTTTGAATGTGGCAGCCTTCAATTTATTTTTGCTGATGTTCCAATCGTATGGCATACCTGAAGCGGCAGCAGCTACGATTGTATTCAACTGGGACGTGTTGTCTTTTGTACCGCTGTTAGGGCTGAACATAGCGACCATGAGTTTGATCGGAAATGCAGTTGGGTCCGGCAATATGGAAAAAACCAGTGCCGTCATTACTGCCGGTTATGTATTGGGATTAGGTTATTCTCTGGTACTGGCCACGGTATATTTTGTGTATCGAATACCACTGGTCGATGTTTTTATCTTTGGGGATGTAGATACCGCTGCCATCCGCGAACTTACTCGTTTTATGATGATTGGCCTGTCATGTTATGTATTGTGTGAAGGTGCCTTGCAAGTGGCTACAGGCGTTTTGCGTGGTGCAGGGGACACCCGCTGGATAATGATTGCTTCGGTCTCTTTGCATTGGTTAATGCTACTGAGCCAGTTTCTTATTATTAAAGTGTTTGACCTAGGCCCCAGAGTATCCTGGATTGGATTTGTTATTACGATTTTAGCCATCGCTCTGGTGTTTCTATTACGCTTGTCTGGCAACCGTTGGCGCGACCCAGCACGTTTACAAGCGCTAATGGCGGAATGACATTAAAGCCACCCTTAACTATTTTGTTAAACAAACCCACAGAAAAATGAAAGTAACCTTTTGCAGAAGATAACTCTACGAGTTGACTCGGTAAATCTTACTAACCCCAATTTGCCACCTACTTGCAAGGTGAACGCTAGGTTAGACTATACTAGTTGCAAGAAGTCAGTAGCTGGCATTCATAGTTTTCGTCAACTACTAAGCAATAACAACTTCGTTTTATGGTTTAACCAAAATTTTAGTTTTTGCGAATACAATGCTGCTGTACTTACAAATTTTTCCAGCTGAGCAAAACAAGGCAAATCTGTGGAATTCATCCAATTAGCAATCAGCTTCATCCTGCACATCGACCAGCACTTGCTAGCAATGTTCGACCAATATGGCGTGTGGATATATGGCATCTTATTCGTAATCATCTTTTGTGAAACTGGGCTTGTAGTAACACCATTCCTACCCGGAGACTCCTTATTGTTTGCCACTGGCGCATTAATAGCCGGCACCAGTTTAAATGTACATCTGATGGCATTAGTTGTTTTTAGTGCAGCTGTATCTGGAAATGTCTTGAATTATTTCTGCGGTCGTTTTTTTGGATTAAAGTTATTTCATAATCCTGACTCGAAATTTTTTCGCCGAGATTATTTGTTACGTGCAGAAGTTTTTTTTGCACAATATGGAGCCAAAGCTATCGTCATGACACGATTCGTGCCAATCATTCGTACATTTGTTCCATTCGCAGCCGGAATGGGCGGAATGAATTACCCACGTTTTATGACATACAACGTGCTGGGCGCTTTGTTGTGGGTATTTCTATTTTTATACACGGGTTATTTTTTTGGCAATCTGCCCGGCATACGCGAAAATTTCACAATGTTGATTTTTGGTATTATTGTGTTGTCGTTAATGCCTATAGCTTGGGAATGGTGGCGGATACGGCGTGTTGTTACCTAAACCTTATAAGGAAGAGACCCTGCCTTCCACAAGAGCGCTTGCTCAATATGTTTCCCAAAAAAAACCCAGCTGATTCTGGGTTTTTTATATGGTGGTGAGGGAGTCCGCCATAATAGCTTTTACCAATGACTACCAAAGTCTTCAAAACCAATAAATATCTTTGTTTTATCGGTATATTATATTTACTGACGTTTACTGGGATTCACCTGCATCTCTGATATAGTTGGGTACTAGGTTGGGTACTGGAGAGCTTTATGGCAGGTATGAAACTACTATCTGAACTTGCATTCAAGAATGCTAAACCGAGGCACAAAGTCTACTATCTCAATGACGGTGGCGGGCTACGACTTAGATGCAGACCAGACGGCTCAAAGGTCTGGCTGTTCAGGTTCCGCGTCCACGGCAAAGAAAGCTGCCTGGGGGGTTTGTATGACCATCTGGATTCATGATGGTCGTGCCTATAATCGAACCGCGCACATTGACGGCCGCAGGGATTGGTGTGACAATTTGTCACATTGTTTTGCGCCCGTCGCGGCCCTAAGATGGCGCCCATTCATACAACCTCTCCCCGCCCGTAATCCAATTGGGAGCTCCATGCCAACATCAGCAATGCGCTCCGCCGTACTCCCGCTTTTTCTGGCCCTTGCACCAGTCGCCGTTTCCGCCCACACCACCCTTGAAACCAATACCATGTCCGAGGGTGTCCGGGTGGTGAACAACCTGCAGATTGGCCATGCCTGCGGCGCCGGCAAAAGCGTAATCGGCACTTCGGTGGTGTTTCCGGATGGCAGCGATTCGACAATTCTGGTCAATGGCGCGCTATACAACGGCCCCCTGAGCGACTTCATCAGCAATTGGGGTCCCAACATCCAGCCGCTCGTTAGCCGTGCAGTGTTCAATACCTTCGATGAAAAGAACGGGCCCACCGGCAACGTGGTCGGTTTCTGGGCCGGGGGTGGCGCCGGGGTTCCAAATCACATGGTAGGCTACCTGCCATTCCGGGTGAACGCGACTAACATCACCCCACTCTCCTGCGCTGCCAGCGTGCGCTTCTACGTAAACATCGTCGATGTATGTGTCATTACCAGTGCAGCTGAACTGCACATTGAGGGTGTCGCCGAATTCTGGACCCACCACAACCTCGGTACGATTTATGACCGGCAAAGCGCCACCGATGATGGTGTCGCGCGCTTGACCATCACACGCAATACCACCACCAATCCGCTGCCCTCAGGTTGTGGCAGCGGCAGCGCAGTTGAAGTGAAGCCATCGGCACAACAGATCAATCGGGATATGCCAATTATCATTCAGGGAGTTCACGTGTGGCCCAAATGAGTACTCGTCATCACATATACGCCCTGTGCGCGACGCTGGGCTTGGCACTGACGCCGCTGCCGGTTGGCGCCCACAGCGCCAAAGCAGTCATGGACGCACCCGGCAACTCCGCTACTTTTACCGGCCTCGCACGCGTCACTTGTTTCGATGACGGCAGTGGCCCTGCGGCGCAACTGCTTGCCCGCGTGCGCGATAATTCGCCGGCCATTCCCGGCCTGCTGATCAGCCTGCAATTGCTCAAAGGCACCATGGCGCTCAGCATCACCGACACTGTCTCTGGCGATGCCACATACAGCGACTACATCGCGCTACCCGGCGGCAATGGTGTGTATACCTTGCTGCTGAACAAGACCGCAGCCGGCAACCGCAGCTTCGACATCGAATGGCATTGCATGACCGCCGGCAGCCTGCACACCGGTACCGACATCATCGTGGACCAGTTCAAGTAGGCTTATGAACAAAGCCTCTCAGCTGCGTATGTTCGCTGTGTGCCTCCTGCTGTTGCTTGGCGCCTGCACGCATGTTGAGCCCTGGGAACGCGGCGTGCTGGCGCGTCCCGACATGGCGACTACTCCCGCGCCTCTGCAAACACAGGTGCGTCGTCATATCTACAACAGCCGCGAAGCAGCGGCCGGAGCTGTCGGGACCGGCGGCGGTGGCGGATGTGGCTGCTATTGACCCGAACACTGCACATGGCGCCTTACAAGCGCTGACTGCTGCTGCCTTGCTGCTGCCGGGTCTGCTCACTTCACCGGCCTTCGCGGCTGAATCCGCCAAGCTCAACCTGCAAACCTCCCGCTACGAAGAAAGTGGGTACGATTTACTTAATGGCGACAGCGGGTTGCAGCCACTGAACGCCGATACCCTGCACCTCTCTGGCGGACTCGTGTTGCGCGACAGTATCCGTTTCGCGTTCGGCCTTACGCAGGATACATGGTCAGGCGCGACGCCAGTGGCGGTCGCACCATTGGCTGCCAACGGCAATCGTCCCATCTTGAAGAATGCCGCGCAGAGTGTCGTCATTGCTGGCGCCTCTCCGATGGTCTACGGGCGTATGCCACTGGATGGCAACCTTGCACCAGTCGACGACGCCCGCAATGTGCTGATCATGTCTTCGGCGTCACCCGAAGTGCGGCGTCAGGCCGACATCTCGTTCGAGGTTCCGCTCGAACTGATGCAGCGCAATACCACGCTGACTTTCGGCACCGGCGTTTCCGATGAGCCAGACTACTTGTCGGGTTACGGTCACCTTGGTGGACGCATCGATTTCGACCAGCGCCTGGCAACCCTGGAACTCGGCGCGTCTTTCACCCGCAGCAGCACCTCCGCACTGCTTGACGCAGACTTGTTGCCTTATCTGTCGCACAGTGCCTATGCCGCACAACTGGAACGAAGCCAAGGGTCGGAACGGTTGCGTGGTGAGCGCCACGACCGCGCGTTCGAGTTGGGCTTCACCCGGGTTCTCGACGCAGCCTCCGTGCTCGATCTCGGCCTTGGTCATACACGGAGTAGCGGCTTCATGGAAAACCCCTACAAGGCAACTACCGTGGTGTTCGTCGATCCGGCTGGAGCCAACGGCAACGGCGAAGTCCGTGCGCTGCTGGAACAGCGCCCCGACACGCGCCGCCAACTGGCGCTGCATACACACTATGCGCGGCATTTCACGGCGGCAGAGGCTACGCTGCAATTCGACTACACCCATTCGCGCGACGACTGGGACATCAAGACCCACAGCATTGAACTCGGCTGGGCACAAACGCTGGGTACCTGGACACTGACGCCGCGTTTGCGTTATTACACGCAGACCAGCGCGGATTTCCACACCCGATGGCTCGTATCCCGCCAACCTTGGCGCAGCATTCTGCAGCCGCCCTATATCAATTATTCGGCAGCCCAGCTGCCCGCACATTTTTCGAGCGACCAGCGGCTCGCCGCTTTTGGTGCCGCCAGTGCCGGACTGACACTGGAACGGCGTTTCGCCGCTGGCATCACCGTCGAAGCCGGAGTCGAATATTACCAACGCGCCAGTGCTCTGCAGGCTGGTGGTACAGCAGACAGCAGCTACGCGGATTTCGATTTCGTCATGGCGAACGTCGCGCTCACCATCGATCTGCAGACAACACCACGCCGGCTGCGGCGCGAGCAGTTCGGCACGCCAACGCACACGGGGCACATGCAACATACCGCCCATCCAGCACCGGCAGGCGTGCTGTTCGCGCACCCCGCTTCCCGGCCCGGCAGTGTGATGACCGGCTATCGTGCCAGCCATCTACGGCAGGACGGCGCACTTTCGCATGGCACACGCACTGCCACTGATGCTGAAATAATTGGTCAAGCCTGCAGCAGTGCGGTTCCTTGCCGCTATGCTCCCGCCGACATGACGATGACCATGCACATGTTCGACCTCGCGTATGGCATCAGCGATTCGCTAACACTGATGCTGATGCCGCAGTACATGACCATGGACATGCAAGTGCGCGAACTCAACGGCCGTCCTGCACCGGTGCCCGGTGTGCACGAACATGGCAGCGGTGCACATGTCAGCGGTGCAGTTGGCGACACCCTCATCGCTGGCCTTTTTAACCTTTACACCACAACAAGACGTTCTGTGCATGCAAGCCTCGGCCTGAGCCTGCCTACCGGCAAGGTCGATCAGCAATACCGCCGCCGTTTCCAGAGCGACGGCGGCCTCATGCACTACGATATGCAGACTGGTAGCGGCACCTGGGATCTGTACCCCGCACTCACCTGGAACAGCAGCGGCACTGCGTGGCATTGGGGCGCGCAGCTCGGTGGCATCAAACGGCTTGCACGTCACAACGACGCCGGCTATCGGCTTGGGGATCAGGTACAGGTGTCCGGCTGGGGAGCACATGCGTGGCCGAATGGTTTGGCCGCCGCGTTACGCGCAGTCTTCACGCAGCAGGGCGCTATCGACGGTGCATACTCCGCCTTCAATGCCCAAAGCGGGCCCATGGATTTTCCAGGCAATCATGGCGGCCGCTTCTGGGATCTCGGGCTTGGCTTGAACTACACCATTGCTGGCAGCGATCTTGCGCTCGAATGGCTGGCACCGCTGCATGACGACGTAAATGGTTTCCAACTACAGCGGCAAGGTATGCTGTCGGCCAGTTGGCATTACAACTATTGACATATGAAACTATACGACAACACTTTCCACGCCATGGGCACGCGCTGCGAGGCTAAGCTGTATGCCGCAAGCCCGGCGCGGGCTGCGCACCTTGCAGCGGCCGTGCAGGCCGATGTTGAGCGCCTTGAAGCAACCTATTCGCGCTATCGCGACACCAGCTTCCTCTCACAAATAAACCGTGTTGCCGCGACGGGCGGCACGTCTTGGTCGCAACACCCTGTTGGCGCGCCAGATATCGGCACGCGGGGGTGAGCTGCGTTGCGAGCTGCGCGGCAAGCGTGTGTTAATGGGTGGCTATGCTGTGCTGTACAGCACGGGGACAATACATTTGCCCTGAGGCAGCGCTTTACGCTGGTGTAAGCGAGGACTACTACTCGGTGTAGTACCCCGCCACGTGCAGGCGCACCACAATGTCTTGGTCACTCTCGTTATTCAGATACCAGCCGTGAACCCCGGTAAATGGCGCTCGGAGAGTGCCACTCTCCTTTCCGTCTGTGTGCATCTTGTAGAACATTACCGTGCCAGGCTCCGTACCTACCCGTTCGGTGTGGCCATGAAACTCAGCAGTCAGCAGTGAAGGATCGTCCATCGCAACCGTCCAGTCATAAATCACCATATCACCAGCGTTCATAGTGAGCATGTGTTCCAACGCGACGCCGGCCGCAAGCGGGATTTCGTGCACGCCGGTTTTCCAGGCTGCCGTTTGTTGCCACCAGGTTTCCGGGCTTAGCGGCACATCGATCCACTCGGGCGGGGGCGTGGCAGCCGTGTCTCCGGATTGCTCGGCCACTGCAGCACAGCCGCCAACCAACAAAACCAGTGTCAAACCAAACGAACGTTGCAGCATGCGGAGGTCTCCCTTGAGAACGAAAATGTGATCAAGTCGCGTCATAGTAGCCAGAAAGCGCTCCTATAAACAGTCTTGCAGTGCGCGTGAGCCCTTTGCTTGTCACCCTACGACTGCTTATTGCCAACAAAGCCCTGCCCGCCAAATACCGAGATCATCCCCTTTCAGGCGAATGGTCTGACCACCGTGACTGCCATATCAGGCCAGACTTGGTGCTGGTATACCGATTACCAGACGAAGGTACGCTGCAATTGGTTAGGATGGGGTCACACAGTGAACTGGGGTTTTAACCCATTTCCTATGGGTGCCGAGCTCGATGATTCCGGTGAGCATAACGGCTGGGATCCACACAAAGAATCCTACAGAACCAGTTAGCGATTGCGTAGGTGGGCGGTAGGTGCGGCAAAAAACCATATCATACTGTTTTTAAACGATATTATTAAATAATCACGCCTCGTAGCGCATCAAATTATAAAATCAAAAGTAGGGGAGTGGTAGGTAGCGCTCAATAGGAAAACCTAAACTAAAGTAACCCTATGATATCACTAATGATTTCATAGGTATCAATCTGGTCGCTCACTACCAATATCGGGCTAGTCGGGCTCATGCAAACTGGCATTGAGTACACGCTAGGGTAGAGCTTTTGCCTTCACTACCTAACAACTATTACACAACTGGCTAAGCACTTCAGCTAACACTCACACAAAATAAAAATACTCCCCCCCTGTTTAAATTCCGACAGTGACGTGGGGGGTATCCCATAAACGAAGCCGAAACTAGAAAGTGCAAAATTGCACATCGTTCGAGTGGAATAGTATGTAAGGCTGCTGAGGGGGTCCCTTTCTGGCAAAGTGAGGGTACCCGGGTGGGTGGGGTCTTGGGATGAGGTATATGCGTTTACGCTATTCTTTGGCAACCTCATCATTTACACATGATTATCCATGAATAAACCCGGGAAACACGTGATGAGCAACACCAGTCAATTGAATTTCAGGATGAGCTGACTGGAAATCAAGTAATGCTTTTGGGATATCCAAACCAGGAATTTCTTTATGAGATGCCTGAAACTGTGAAACGACTTTTGCAATATCGACAGGGGAAATTGCTTTATGAGATGCCTGAAACTGTGAAACGACTTTTGCAATATCAGCAGGAGGAATTGCTTTATGAGATTCCTGAAACTGTGAAACGACTTTTGCAATATCGACAGGAGGAATTGCTTTATGAGATGCCTGAAACTGTGAAACGACTTTTGCAATATCAGCAGCGGATATTGATTTCTGAGCTAGTTCAACTTTAGTTTGAATAAATGTTTTTAATAAATTAGCTGTCGGCATATTCACCACCTATTAATAAAAAGTTTGAACACGGTTGTTAAAGTTAACGTCAATATAAATTACACTTTTTAATACAAAGGAGCAACAACGATGAACACCCCTAGGTAGCAAGCCAAAAGGGATTTTGTGGCGCACCTTCGATCCGCACCACGCCGAGCATAGCAATTTCATTAACGAAGCCGAAACTAGAAAGTGCAAAATTGCACATCGTTCGAGTGGAATAGTATGTACGCAGGGCGAAGGGATCCTTCCTGACAAAGTGGGGGTACCCGGGTGGGTGGGGTCTTGGAATCGGGGTTTTGGAAAAGTAAGGGGGTATTGATTCGAGGTTTCTATGAGCCAGTGCAACGAGCTAGCAGGCCGAACAGATTTGGGTACTGGGTTGGGTACTAGACAGAAAAAAACCGCCAATAATCCATTATACTTATGATTAATATAGGGTTTTATTCTAAAATTGGTGGTGAGGGAGGGATTCGAACCCTCGATACGTTATTAGCGTATACACACTTTCCAGGCGTGCTCCTTCAGCCGCTCGGACACCTCACCATGTGGGGTTATAACTCGTTTGTAAGTGTTTGGAAGACGAGTTTAACTGTATGAAGCAAAGCCAATTTGACTTTGAATCTAGACATTTTTTATTGACTAAAGTGCTTATTTGAAAACCCGCGCACTTTAAAGCAAGCATGTAACAAACTCAAGCTGAACACTGGACTGCCAACGATTCAGGTTTAAATTGCTTTGAGCTTGATAAGTCATGAGATCTGGATGAATCAGAAGAAGTAATCGGCAGGTAAGCGGATGAGAGCAATATGCATGTGTTTACGCGTGCTTCCGAGCCATCCAAATACCATGACCCGGAGATAGGTAAATTTAAAAGGCAGCCACAACCACTAACCCTGCCAGTCTTGAACAAAATCGGTAATTTTATGTTCTGGTACCGGGCGATCCTTGAAAGTCGGCGTGCCAACATAAAGATATCCCACAATTTCGTCTGTTGTTTGCAAGCCAAGTGCAAGTTTTACCTTCGGATCATAGGCAACAGCGCCTGTTTTCCAGATTGACCCAAAACCGAGCGCATGAATGGCAACCGACATATTTTGTACAGCAGCCACTGCAGAAGCAATCTGTTCAATAGCCGGGACTTTGGGATGCTCTTTTATAGTAGCTACTGCCACGATAATCATCGGCGCACGCTGCGGTGATTGGAGTAATTTATCACTCTGTTCTGGAGTTTGCGGTTGTAGGCAATCCACAAATAGCTGACCTAATTTTTGCCTCGCCTCCCCCGTCACCACCAAAAAACGCCAAGGGCGGAGCATACCGTGATCAGGCGCGCGTAATCCTGCTTTCAATACCTGTTCGAGTTCGACTGGCCCGGGTGCAGGTTCGGTCAAACGTGGCGCGGCTGTGCGGGTATGTAATGCAATGAGGGCGTCCATTGTGTATCCATTTTAAGTAGGGTGATTTAGACGAACGGTTTGTTGCTATTAAATCTGGTGGATTATTGCCGGTTGTAACGCGGAAATAATACGTAGTCCATCGAATCAAAAGTGGCACGCACCGGGTTGATATCAAGCCCACCTCGGCGCAAAAAATTGGCTTCAACACTTAATGAGTGGGGGCGACACTCCTTGAGTATGTCGCAAAAAATTCTTTCCACACAGTTTTCATGGAAGTCATTATGCAATCGGTATGACACCAGATAACACAGCAAAGCCGCATGATGAATCTGTGGACCCTGATAACATACTGTGATGGTGGCCCAGTCAGGCTGGCCTGTGATCGGACACAGCGAACGGAATAAATCGGTGAACAACACTTCATCCAATATGGCTTCATACAGGTCACTAGTAATAGCTGGTTTTAATAAAGATGGTTCTGGGTGATAGTGGCTGCAGACCACATCCTGAGAATCCAGACTAATTCCTGAAGGTACTTCCAGCACTTCAGACATGCCGGCAAAAGGTTGTAGAAAAACTTCTACATCTGCGCCGACTGCCGTCGAAAGGTCTAGATGTATACAATTACTTAGCTCATCCAAACTAGCAAAAACGTGTTGATTAAGTGAATTTAGGTAGAGCTTGAACGATTTAGATTCAATGAGTGCAGCACTGGTACAGGGGAAAATAAACCTAGCTCGTGCCACTTGTGGCATACCCTTTGAGTTCAACCAAGACAGTTCAAAAGCATTCCAAATGTCTGCACCACAAAAAGGCAAATCAGCATTTATGTCTAACTTTTGACGATTTTCTGAACGCTGGATTGTCACCAGCAAGGTTGGGTCGTAACGTTCAGGATAAGCAACAGCGTTGCCAAGTGGAGAATTATGCATCAATGCCTGAGTCCCTTGCCCCTATGCAATAAAACCATGGCAAATGTAAACATGCTCACTGTAAACACCAGCAACATACCCATGGCCACTGTTATATTGACATCGCTGATACCAAGAATTCCGTAACGAAAAGCATTGACCATATAAAAAATTGGATTCATCTGGGACACCAATTTCATTGATGCGGGAAGTAGGTCTACCGAATAAAAAACCCCCCCAAGATAAATAAGTGGAGTAAGAATAAACGTAGGGATTATCGAAATATCATCAAAATTTTTGGCATATAAGGCATTGATAAAACCACCTAACGAAAACACAACTGAAGATAAGATAATTACTACGGTAGTAATAAAAATATTATCCATCTGGACGCCGCTAAATAACAAAGCAATTACGGTTGCAATCAGTCCTACTAACATGCCACGCGCTACACCACCAATAATAAAACCTAACAAGATTACGTGGTTGGGCACTGGAGAAACCAGTAATTCCTCTATGCTACGTTGAAACTTTTGACTAAAAAAAGACGATACAACATTAGCATACGAATTATTTACCACTGCCATCATGATCAGACCGGGCACTATGAATTCCATGTAGGTGTATCCCCCCATATTGCCAATACGGCTACCCACCAAATTGCCAAAAATGGCGAAATAAAGGGCAATGGTAATCACCGGCGGCACCAGTGTTTGAACCCAAATGCGCAGGAAGCGACGAACTTCCTTGGTAACAATCGTCTGGAAGGCAATATATTTATAGGAGTTATTCATGCTAGTTTGTTTACCAATAAACTCAGACATTATCGTTGAGCAGGGACACAAACAATTGTTCGAGCCGATTTGATTTATTGCGCATACTTTTCACACTGATGTTGTGCGATGTAAGCTGTTCAAATACTTGATTTAAATTTTGCTGTTTGTGCAAACTAATTTCGAGCGTGGTTTCATCTACCAGTTTTACTTCAAAACCTGGCAAAACCGGCACCTGAGTAATGTGGTTAAAAGTATCCAGCACAAAAATTTCCTGCTGCAGGGTTTGTAACAGTTCTTTCATGCTGGTGTTCACCACGATTTTTCCTTTATCGATCATGGCAATGTTTCGACACAGATTTTCGGCTTCTTCTAGATAGTGAGTAGTCAGAATGATGGTCGTGCCCGCGCGGTTGATCTGCTGCAGGAATTCCCAAGTGGAGCGTCTTAGTTCGATATCAACACCAGCAGTAGGTTCATCCAAAATCAGTAGCTTGGGCTCATGCACAAGAGCCCGTGCAATCAAGAGTCTGCGCTTCATACCCCCTGACAACACCCTAGCTTGCTGATTGTGTTTTTCCCATAGGCCAAGTTGTTTCAAATATTTTTCTGCCCTTTCCTTGGCAAGTTTGGTTGGCATACCGTAGTAACCCCCTTGGGTAACCACAATATCGAAGACTTTTTCAAAAAGGTTGAAATTGACTTCCTGGGGTACTACGCCCAAATCCAATTTGGTTACATAGCTGTTGGTATCCACATTCTTGCCAAACACCTCGACAGTCCCAGACGTTTTGCGCACCAATGTGGAAATAACACCAATAGTGGTGGACTTGCCCGCACCATTGGCGCCTAACAAAGCAAAGAAATCACCTTGTTTGACATCAAGACTGATGCCGCTGAGGGCTTGAAGGCCGTTGTCGTAGGTTTTATGCAGTTCTTTGATGGAAATAGCGAGGGTCATGACTGAGCTGAAGTACCTGTATTGCTGCCATTTATACAAGAATACAGCATAGCAAAATTAAGCAAAGCAGTCGTGCATAGACAGGAAAAAAACAGGCAGCGCGCACTGCCTGTTCAGTGACAGACTCTGCATTTTTAAGCAAAACCAGTCGGTTACTCCCGGGAGTAGGCACTTCCATTTGCCTATACTTAACATAGTCTGGCTTCGGCAAAAGCGCCAAAAATTCTAAGATAGATTGATCCAAACGGTTTTAGAAATGTGGATAGGCGGTCGACCCTTCCATGTGTCGTTGTTAGAATATAACTCCATTTTGCTACAACTGATGCCCATGTTGTCATTGCTTTTCTTTCTTCTGTTGATGGTTGTTATTGTTCTAGTGACTCGGTTGCTGCGTAAAAACGAATTACGACGTACCCAAGACACTGCTGATCGTACTGCGCCATTGCCTGCTATTGGCAGAAATCAGTTAGCGGGTTTCCTAAGCCCCCCTCCAACCGAGAAGAACTCCATAGTTACTGCCCGAAATTCCGAAACCTGGTTGTTGCAAGTTAAATCCTTACGTGGACGTGGGATGTACACTGACGCTCTGCAACTCTGTGAATCAAATTTTCCCCGCATGCAAGCAATTCAGCAAGCGGCCATCATATTGCGACTGTTAATAAAGATCTGCCTCGAACAGCACCATACATTCGACTCTTACCTACAAGCACTTTATCGAACTGCGGCCATAGCCGATCATTTCAGAAATGCTACCAAGAGCACTCCTGCACAGGTGCAAAAGATTCTCGGTGAACTGCAAAATATTCACGAATTTTACAGCGCGTTGGGCCACCGGGAATTGAAACTACTCATAAAAAATGATGTCCGCTTGTTAGAGCGTGTCTGGGGTGTACCAACAACCCATTTGCATGTAGATGACATATCCAAATATGAATGATCAATACACACAACGGCGTATGCTCTGCCGTGCCATAATGAGCGTAGAGTTTTAATCGCTGTCAGCAACTAGTCATCATGCATTAAAGCAGCAACAACCCTTCCAAACCTAAAATTCCTAGGAGTTAACCAGTGTTATCCCGTATCCAGGCTGAGACAATGTTGACCCTGCAAGCACAAATGAATGCCAAAATAAATCCAGACTGGATCAATGCAGCTTACCCCTATCTGCGTGCTGTTGTTGTTGAAGGGGCGGAAGCGATGGAGCACCGCGGCTGGAAGTGGTGGAAAAAACAGCAGTGTGATCTTGAGCAATTGCAAATGGAGTTAGTGGATATCTGGCACTTTACTCTGTCACATATATTGCTGGTCAATGCCGGTGATCATTTACTTGCCATGCACGCATTACTTAATAGTGCTGTTGCAACAACAATAACCTTTGATGAAAAACCCTGGGTTATCGCTGAACTGGATTTAGTAAGCAAACTTGAGCTCAGTATTGGGTTGGCTGTTTCTCGGCGTATCAGTATTCCGTTGTTTAACGCTTTATTAGCAGATTGCAACATGGATTGGCAGGGACTTTATTGCCAGTATGTGGGCAAAAACGTGTTGAACTTTTTTCGCCAGGATCATGGCTACAAAGAAGGCACTTACCGCAAATTGTGGGGTGGCCGTGAAGACAATGAACATCTAGTAGAGATTATGGGAAGTCTGAGCAGTGAAGCTGGAGATTTTCAACATCAGTTATATACGCAATTGAAATTGCGCTATACCAGTTTGAGCTAAAAAATTTGGGAAAGACAAAACCGGAGTAAAACCGGTGTAAAAAAACCACCTCAAATACCAAGTAATTGTATTTAAGGGCATTATTTGGGGTGGCCGACGGGGTTCGAACCCGCGACAACCACAGTCACAGTGTGGGACTCTACCAACTGAGCTACGGCCACCATTAAACCGTTAGAGTTTGCTTGATCCACTCCAAGCAAAGCTTTGTATTGCTCTTGCCTAACCAGTCATCCTAAAACCAACACCTATGACATGATGGGTGTCTGTCATGATTCACCAAATTTTGAAAATTCGGATAGGTAAACAGCGTTGTGACTGGTACGCCCGGCAGGACTCGAACCTGCTACCCTCGGCTTAGAAGGCCGATGCTCTATCCAGATGAGCTACGGGCGCTCAAACCGAAACACATGCTGCAAACCACAAAAAATAACACTTAGTTAACAGCAGAGTGCAGGTGGAGTTGGTCGGGGTAGAGGGATTCGAACTCTCGACATCCTGCTCCCAAAGCAGACGCGCTACCAGGCTGCGCTATACCCCGATTTACTCTCCAACTTGCGAGTGGCGGCATATTACTGGGGCAACTCTTTCCGGTCAATCAAGAATTACTTTAAATATTCTCTCTGCAATCTAAAGATTAGCGATCGATCCTCCAACTGGATATACCATCGCGATCCTCCACAACAACATTAAGTACTTTTAGCTCATCTCGAATTCTATCTGCTTCAAGCCAATTTTTTTCTGCTCTGGCAAGATTACGGCGTAGCAACAAATCATCAATGTAGAATGCATCAACATCAGCATTACCAGAACGCAAAAAATCCGTCGCATCACTGCCCAGAATACCTATGATTGCTCCTAATTTTCTTAGCAAAGCTGCCAATTTTACGGCTTCATCAGGATTAGATTCTTTTAAGCGATTGGTTTCACGTGCCAACTCAAACATGATACCCAACGCTTCTGGCGTATTGAAATCATCTTGCATAGCAGCATGAAACCGAATTTCAAAATCGGTATCAAGAGATGCTTGTGCTCCCTTTTTTTCTACATTTTTTAGAGTCTGATAAAAGCGTTGCAGCGCACTTACAGCAGTCTGCAGATTTTCTTCCGAATAATTGATGTGACTTCGGTAATGACTAGATACCAGAAAATAACGAATTACCTCAGCAGGATATAATTTAAGCACTTCTCGTATAGTGAAAAAATTATTAAGAGATTTGGACATTTTTTCGTTGTCCACCCGCACAGGGCCATTGTGCATCCAAGTATTCACAAAATGACAACCGGTGGCGGCTTCAGACTGGGCGATTTCATTATCGTGGTGCGGGAACATCAGGTCACTCCCCCCACCATGGATATCAAAGGTTTTGCCAAGACATGCTATCGACATCGCTGAACATTCGATATGCCAACCGGGCCGACCTTTGCCCCAGGGAGAATCCCACCCAGGCTCACCCGACTTAGTTGCTTTCCAAAGGGCAAAATCGCGTGGATCTTTTTTGGTTTCATCGATCTCTATGCGGGCACCTGATAATAATTCTTCTGGGTTTTTGCGAGATAAACGTGCGTAATTGGCAAAATACTGTACCGAAAAATAAACATCACCGTTACCAGATTCATAAGCATTACCCTTGTTGATAAGGGTTTGTGTCATGCTGATAATTTCATTAATGTGTGCGGTTGCGCGCGGCTCGATATCGGGACGAATAATGTGTAAAGCTGCTTCGTCTTCATGCATAAAATGTATGAAGCGGGCAACCAACTGCTCCCAACTTTCGCCGTTTTCATTAGCTCTGTTGATTATCTTGTCGTCCACATCAGTGATGTTACGAACGTAGGTCACTTGATAACCACTAGCGCGTAAATACCGCACTACTACATCAAAAGCCACCAGCATACGGGCATGACCAATATGGCAATAATCGTAAGTAGTAAGCCCACAAACATACATCCGCACCCTCCCAGGCGTGATGGGTGTAAACATCTCTTTTTTATGGGTAAGTGTGTTGTAAATCTGTAGCATGACTTCAGGACTGTTGTTGTTTGGCCCAGGTATCCCGGAGACCTATAGTTAAATTAAAAACCAATGCGCCTGCCTTACTATCAAAGCGATCGACGCAAAAATACCCTTCCCGCTCAAACTGAAAACGATCTTCAACACTTGCAGTAGCTAAAGAGGGTTCCACACGGCACTGTGTCAACACTTGCAGCGAAGCGTCATTGAGACTGGAACGGTAGTCCCCTTCGACAGCATCGGGATTGGAAAGTGTAAAAAGACGATCAAACAAACGTACTTCAGCAGCAATAGAAGCAGCGGCTGGCACCCAGTGAATCACTCCTTTGATCTTACGCCCCTCGGGATTGCTACTAAGGGTTGTAGCATCATGGCTGCAATGTAGCTCCACAATGTTTCCAGCTTTATCTTTGATCACTGACTCACATTTGATTACATAAGCACCGCGCAATCTCACTTCGCCCCCGGCAACCAACCTTTTAAAACCGGGCTGCGGTACCTCTTCGAAATCATTGCTATCAATAAAAAGTTCGCGCGTAAAAGGAATTTGTCGTACACCCATCGCAGGATCTTTAGGGTGACATGAAAGAGTCAATATTTCCTCTTTCTCTTGGGGATAATCAACCAGTACAATTTTAAGTGGCCGGAGTACGCCCATAACGCGTGGCGCAGTACGATCCAAGTCTTCCCGCAAGCAATGCTCCAGCATGCCTACATCCACAGTACTGTTAGATCTAGTTACACCAACCATCTCACAGAAATTGCGAATCGAGGCGGGGGTATAACCACGGCGCCGCATACCTTCCAGAGTTGGCATACGCGCATCATCCCAACCGCTAACCAGTTTCTCATCCACCAGTTGTTTGAGCTTGCGTTTGCTCATCACTGTGTAATTGATATTCAGACGAGCAAATTCTATTTGTTGCGGATGACAGGGGATATCAAGTTGATCGAGTACCCAGTTGTACAGCGGGCGATGATCTTCAAATTCCAGGGTACAAAGCGAATGTGTAATACCTTCTAAAGCATCGGAAATACAATGAGTGTAATCATACATCGGATAGATACACCACTTATCACCAGTCTGATGATGATGTTGGCGACGGATACGATAAAGCACCGGATCGCGCATATTGATATTGGGGGATGCCATATCTATTTTTGCGCGTAATGAATAGGACCCATCAGCAAATTCAGCGTTGCGCATACGCGTAAAGAAATCAAGATTTTCAGCAACTGAGCGGTCACGATCTGGACTATTACGGCCGGGTTCCGTCAAAGTGCCGCGATACTGCCGTGCCTGCTCAGCTGTAAGGCTGCAAACATAGGCTTTACCCTGTGTTATGAGGCTTACCGCAAAATCATACAATTGATCAAAATAATTGGAGGCATAAAACAATCGATCCTCCCAATCAAAACCCAGCCAGCGGATGCTGGACTGTATAGATTGCACATACTCGAGGTTTTCTTTTTCGGGATTGGTATCGTCGAAGCGCAAATTACATAAACCCTGAAATTTTTGCGCGGTACCAAAATTTAAACAAATAGACTTTGCATGACCAATATGTAAATAACCATTAGGTTCGGGTGGAAAACGGGTGTGAACCCTTCCCTGATTAAGGGTCGCATTTACGTCACTTATAATGATCTGATGGATAAAATTTGCGGGACTGTTAGGGATGGTTGGGGCGGTAGGTTCAGACATAATAGAAAGCTTCTTTCTGGACTCAAACAAAGCAGGTATTATAGCTTCGTTCTGCATATCTACTAACGATGCTGTGTTAAAACTTCTCCGGCTTCAAACGATCAATATACAGACTCTATACACACTCTCAACCTGTTGCTCACTAAAAGGTAAATAATGATCACATTTCACACCAACCACGGCGATTTCGTCATCGAGCTTGATTTTATCAAAGCACCCATCAGCGCCCTTAACTTTGTAACATACGCCAAAGAAGGTCATTACAACGGTACAGTTTTTCACCGCGTTATCAATAATTTCATGGTACAAGGCGGCGGTTTTGAGCCAGGTATGAAAGAAAAAAGAAAATTACATCCAGTAATTCAGAATGAAGCCGACAATGGCTTACGCAATCTGACCGGCACCGTTGCCATGGCCCGCACCTCAGAGCCACATTCAGCATCATCACAATTTTTCATCAATGTGAGTGATAACACCTTTCTCAACCATACCAGCAAAAGCAGCCAAGGTTGGGGTTATGCAGTGTTTGGTAAAGTAACGGATGGTATGGACGTGATCAACCTTATCAAGCAGTGTAAAACTGGTTCAAAAGGTGGCCATCAAGATGTGCCCGTTGAAGATGTGGTGATCAAAACTGTTACTGTAGATGAATCCAAACTCCCAACTTAATCACATATTGCTGATCTCCGATCTGCATCTGGACACCACTAGGCCTGACTTATTGCAGGCCTTCTTCACCTTTGTTGCTACCAAGGCCACACGCGCCAAGGCTCTTTACATCCTGGGTGATTTTTTTAATGTTTGGCTAGGTGACGACGACGACACCGACCTACACCGGGAAATCAGTCAGGCCCTGCTACAATTATCTCAACAAGGTACCGCTGTATATTTCATTCATGGCAACAGGGATTTTCTGCTCGGGCAGAAATTTGCCTCTGCCTGCGGTGCCTCTCTAATCTACGAACCCTATGAACTGGAATATCTAGGAAAACACTATCTGTTGTTACATGGAGATGTGTTGTGCACCGGCGATACTGATTACATACAATTTAGAACTTTGGTGCGTAATCCCCAGTGGCAACAAGAATTTCTGCAACGGTCACTGGCAGAGCGACGGGAGTTTGCTGCCAAAGCGCGTACCATAAGCAAAAATATGAACAGCAATAAAGCAGAAGATATTATGGATGCCAACCAGGATGCTGTTGTCTCTCTGCTGCTTACCTACCCGCGCGCGACACTTATTCATGGGCACACCCATCGTCCTGCCGTCCATGAATTTAACCTGGCACAAACTCGCAAACAACGTATTGTGCTGGGCGACTGGGATGCATACGGCTGGTATGTGCAATTGAATGCAGATGGTGCACAGCAAACCCGTTTCAACCTACAAACCGGACAACCTGTGCCATGACAAACAAACCACTTTATCGCTCCCTTTATTTTCAGGTCATCGTTGCCATAGTGATTGGCGTTGGCATCGGCCACTTTTATCCCGGCAGTGGCGCAGCTATGAAACCACTAGGTGATGGTTTTATCAAACTGATCAAAATGATGATCGCTCCGATTATTTTCTGCACTGTGGTAACCGGCATCTCAGGCATGGAAAATATGAAAAAAGTTGGTAAAACAGGTGGCCTGGCACTTCTTTATTTTGAAGTAGTCAGTACTGTGGCGCTCATAATCGGCTTATTGGTGATCAACATCATCAAGCCCGGCGTTGGCATGAACATAGATCCAAGCACACTCGACACAGCAGCTGTCACTGCCTATACCGGGCCTGCCAATCAAATGTCGACTATAGAATTTATCCTCAATGTCATCCCTACCACCTTGGTCGATGCTTTTGCCAAAGGCGAAATTCTGCAAGTGTTGCTCATCTCAGTCTTATTCGGGTTTGCCCTTCATAAAATGGGTGGTCGAGCCTCAATTATTTTTGACTTCATCGAAAATTTGTCTCAAGTATTGTTTACCATCGTCGGCTTCATTATGAAAATTGCGCCGTTAGGTGCCTTTGGTGCCATGGCATTTACCATTGGTAACTATGGCATCGCTTCGTTATTTGCCCTCGGTAAATTAATGGCAACTTTTTACCTCACCTGCCTTTTATTTGTTTTTGTAGTGTTAGGGCTAATTGCCCGCAGCCACGGCTTTTCGTTATGGAAATTTATTCGCTACATAAGAGAGGAATTGTTGATTGTACTTGGCACTTCTTCATCCGAATCGGCCTTGCCACGCCTAATCGCCAAATTAGAAAAGTTGGGAGTACAAAAATCAGTAGTGGGTTTGGTAGTACCCACCGGCTATTCGTTTAATCTGGATGGAACATCAATTTATTTGGCGATGGCGGCAGTGTTTATTGCGCAGGCAACTAATACTGATTTGACGCTGATGGACCAACTGGGCTTGCTCGCCGTGTTATTGCTCACTTCCAAAGGGGCAGCAGGTGTTACCGGCAGTGGTTTTATTGTTTTGGCAGCTACTTTGTCCGCAGTGGGTCATGTGCCTGTAACTGGCTTGGCATTGATTCTTGGTATAGACCGATTTATGTCTGAAGCTCGGGCACTAACCAACTTGATCGGCAATGGCGTAGCTACTATTGTAGTGGGCAAATGGACTGACGATCTGGACAACATTCAATTGCAGAAGGAATTGGAAAATGGCAATTAACAAACCACCTAACAAGGGTGCTATATGCCCGTCGCTGTCATAGCAAATCTGAGTGTTAAATTGGAACAGCTGTCCGAATTTGAATCTGCGTTTGCCCTTTACCAGCAAAAAGTTCGCACACTGGAAGCGGGCATTCTTTTTTTTCACCTGCATAAATCACGCGAAATAGCAGGTTCTTACACCGTGCTGGAACAATATGCCGATGACTCCGCATTGAATATTCATCGCAATTCTGATCACTACAAAGCGATTCCAGCAACATTTGGCGCTTTTATGGCAGGTCCACCGGACCTTCAAGTACTAGATAGTGTAGGTTGATTTATGAAACTATTTATTCAAACACCCCCCAATTCAACAATAGGAGAACTACCATGAAATTACGACTTGCCATAAGTGTGATTACCTTGCTTACCAGCTTCAACGCTGCCGCCCAAGCGCCGGCTGCACCTGCAGTTCCCGGCCCTTTCAAAGCAGGTGAAGCTCTTGCCACAATAAATGAAGCTGGTGTACCCACACCGATGTCGGCTAATGTCAAAGTATATGGTGCCATTGTATATTCCGAGAGTTGCACTTTTGACCCTGCCCGCAACTTGATCCTTGCCATGAATCAAGGTGCGGCTCAAAACGTTGCGCCCAACGATGCTTTTGTATCCTTACTCAATCCAGATGGCAGTGTACATACTGCTAAATGGATTGGTGCCACGCGTGACAGCCTAACTTTCAATCAACCTCGCGGCAGTGCCATAAGTAATGGCGTGCTCTACGCACTTGATGAAAATACCTTGCGCTCTTTTGACCTTGCCACAGGTGCGCCAATCAAAGCAGTGGAAGTTGCCGGTGGCACTTTTCTCAATGGCATTGGTGTTACTGCCGATGGCACTGCCTACATTTCTAATACACGCATGCCTGAATCCATTCTCAAGGTTACCCCTGATGGCACAACTTCAGTTTTTCTAGAAGGAGCTCCATTGGCAGCGCCAAATGGTGTAGCGATCGATAATGACGGTAATATTGTGGTGGTTAATATCGGCAATAACAGCGTACTGACTTTCAATCCTGCTGGTGAACTGATCCTAACCGAAAATGCGGTGGAGGGTGGGAATGATGGTTTGGTGATAACCGAAGATGGGACCAAATACACCAGCAGTGTGCGCTTTGGCAGTGTGTCACGCATTCGCCCAGGACAGGCTGCTGAAGTTATTGCTTCTGGCATCCCGAGTGCAGCATCCATGTGTTACGACTCTGTGCAGAAGCAACTTGTTATTCCATTAAACCCCAACAATGCTTTGGCGTTTATTAAGCTGGAGTAAATTGGCACTTGCCATTGCGCTAGCAGCTAGTCGGGGTAACACAGCAGTTGTCTTACCCTGACTTGATTGCGTTTAAATTTGGCTAACAACTTGTAACAACCCCAAATTTTTAACGCATAAAATACCGCTCAAAGTGCGCTTGGCTCAGCACCAATAATTCCTCATTGATTAACAACAACAAATCACGCACATCCTGATCCTTGAACTCAACGTGTAATTCAACGCCTAATTCACTCAAGGTTTTGATGCGATAAAGGTATTTCTGCAAAAGTTGATGCAACCAAAAAAAAGGTGACAGATCGGGGTCGTAAAAGATGCGCAAATCCTGCAGTACTTCTTCCAGTTTGGCCTGGCTGACAATTCGAAATTTATTAGCCATCAATTGACTGGTGAATTGGTTGATGCGCGCCTGCACCGCTTGTTTCTGTGGTTCGCTATAGCTGTTCCAGTTAATTACTTCAACACTTAAGCGTTTACAGCCACGACAGATTTTGTCGCCAAACGAAGTGGTTGAACAAATACCAATGCAGGGAGTACGGACAGCTTTCATGGGTGTATTGTAATCATTGATTCAGACTTACATAAGCCCTTTGCTGTGGTTATCAGAAGATCTTTACAGTAGAATAAAGCCCTGTTTTTCCACCTAAAACCTTCCTTTTGTTGAGGTATCCACTGTGTTAGAAGCCTATCGTAAACATGTTACAGAACGCGCTGCGCTTGGTGTTGTCCCTAAACCTCTTGACCCGCAACAAACTGCTGCACTTGTCGAATTATTGAAAAACCCACCAGCAGGTGAAGATGCATTTTTATTGGATCTGATCAGCAATCGTGTACCCGCCGGCGTGGACGAAGCAGCCTATGTCAAAGCTGGTTTCCTCACTGCAATAACCAAAGGAGAAGCCTTATCTCCTGTATTAAGCAAACTAGATGCAGTTAAATTGTTGGGTACCATGCTAGGCGGGTACAACATCCACACCATGGTAGATCTGCTGGAAGATAAAGAATTAGGGGTAGAAGCTGCCAAACAGTTATCACATACATTGTTGATGTTTGATGCATTTCATGATGTTGCAATAAAAGCTAAAGCAGGCAATGCCAACGCCAAGGTTGCAATACAGGCCTGGGCCGATGCGGAATGGTTTACCTCGCGCCCCGTTATGCCGGAAGTATTAACAGTCTCCGTATTCAAGGTACCCGGCGAAACCAATACCGATGATCTCTCCCCTGCTCCCGATGCTTGGTCACGCCCTGATATCCCTTTACATGCAAAAGCGATGTACAAGATGCCCCGCGACGGTATTACCAATGCCGAACAGCAAATTGAGGAACTCAAACAAAAAGGTTTTCCGGTTGCGCTGGTAGGAGACGTGGTGGGTACTGGTTCATCACGTAAATCGGCCACCAATTCGGTTTTATGGTTTATGGGTGACGACATACCCCACATTCCCAACAAACGTGGTGGTGGTGTGTGTATCGGCAATCAGATTGCTCCTATTTTCTTCAACACAATGGAAGATGCCGGTGCCCTGCCCATCGAATGTAATGTCGCAGGTATGAATACCGGTGATGTTATTGATATACAGCCTTATATAGGCAAAATTACCCGCCATGGCAGCGGTGAACTAGTGTGCGAATTCAGCTTGAAAACCGACATTATTTTGGACGAAGTGCGCGCTGGTGGACGTATTCCATTAATCATTGGGCGTGGTTTGACTGATAAGGCTCGCGTTGAGTTAGGCCTGGCACCTTCTACTGTATTTGTACGTCCGGCTAGCAGTGTTAGTAGCACTAAAGGTTTTACCTTAGGCCAGAAAATGGTGGGTCGCGCCTGCGGCGTAGAAGGTATTCGTCCTGGTGTGTATTGCGAACCGAAAATGACGACGGTGGGCTCTCAGGATACTACCGGCCCCATGACACGCGACGAACTCAAAGACCTGGCTTGTCTAGGATTCTCAGCTGATCTGGTCATGCAATCGTTTTGTCACACTGCCGCTTACCCTAAACCGGTGGATATCGAAACTCAGCATACTCTGCCTGATTTTATTCAGAACCGTGGTGGTGTGTCGTTGCGACCAGGTGACGGCATCATTCACTCATGGCTCAACCGTATGTTGTTGCCGGATTCGGTTGGAACTGGCGGTGATTCACACACTCGCTTCCCCATTGGCATTTCTTTTCCGGCCGGTTCCGGATTAGTAGCGTTTGCTGCAGCCACTGGCGTGATGCCGCTGGATATGCCGGAATCTGTACTCGTGCGTTTTACAGGCACCATGCAGCCCGGCATCACCTTACGCGATTTGGTAAATGCAATTCCTTACGCGGCCCTAAAAGCCGGTTTGTTAACACTGGAGAAAAAAGGCAAAAAGAATATTTACTCCGGACGTATTCTTGAAATCGAAGGTCTGCCTGATCTAAAAATTGAACAAGCCTTCGAACTTTCTGATGCCTCTGCCGAACGTTCTGCAGCCGGTTGCACCATTAAACTCAACAAGGCTCCTATCATGGAGTATTTGAACTCCAATGTGGTGTTGTTGCGCTGGATGATAGCAGAAGGATATGGCGATCCCCGCACACTGGAACGCCGCGCTCAGGCCATGGAAGCCTGGCTCGCCAATCCTCAATTGCTGGAAGCCGATGAAGAAGCCGAGTACAAAGCGGTGATTGACATAGACCTCAACTCTATTACTGAACCGCTGCTAGCCTGCCCGAATGATCCCGATGATATCAAACCATTATCGGCTGTAGCTGGCACCAAGATTGATGAAGTGTTTATCGGATCTTGCATGACTAATATCGGCCACTTTCGTGCGGCTGCCAAAGTACTGGAACAAAGCAAAGGTTCTATCCCAACACGTTTGTGGATTTCGCCCCCTACTAAAATGGATCAGCATCAATTGACAGAAGAAGGAATTTACGGTGTGTTTGGAGCTGCCGGCGCGCGTACCGAAATGCCAGGCTGTTCTTTGTGTATGGGTAACCAGGCACGTGTCGCGGCCAAGTCCACGGTCATTTCCACATCTACCCGTAATTTCCCGAATCGTCTTGGTGATGGTGCTAATGTGTTTTTGGGTTCTTCGGAATTGGCAGCAGTTTGTTCTTTGTTGGGCCGCATCCCGACGCTTGAGGAATATCAAAGTTACATGGGTCAACTTGACACAATGTCGAGCCAAATTTACCGATACCTCAACTTCAACGAAATTGCCTCTTTTATGAAAGGTGCAGAACAAGCCCGAAACATTCCGGTGCAGAATATTGCAGAAGTGAGAATGTAGAGAGATTTTGATAACAACTATTTTTAATATTCGCAATTTTAGCAGCAAGCAATTTTTACTGATTAACAGCTTGTTGAATACGTTGGCGAAGATGGCACTGCAGGCTAAAAACTGCCCAAAAAAGGCAGAGTTTACTCACCAGTAAATGAGCTTTTTTTGGCAGCTTTTAACCCCGCAGACCCTTCAAGGGTAGTTATGCAATAATCTGTTAAGCTCATAATCTGATACTTCTGGTGTATGACATGCTTACTAAACTCAAAAATATTTTATTAGCACTAAGCTACACATCTACAACACTATGCCTAACAGCCCAAATAGTACATGCAGATGTTTTGTTCATTGGTGGCGGTTACCTTGAGTTGTGTTCGATAGCTGCACAAAATCTTGAGGATTTAACAAAAATCGAAATCACTGGTTCAAGGCTTGATATTACTCCAGTTGAGATTTGCACTTTAGCGATCGACAGTGGTTTTTTGACACCAGACCAACGCGCAGGCGCTTACAACAACAGGGGCGTACTCTGGTTCGGACAAGGTGCTTATGTCGAAGCGTTGGACGACTTCGATCAGGCTATTCGAACACAAAATAATTTTGGAAGAGCGCACGTAAATCGTGGTTTCACGCTAATGACAATGCAACGCTGGAGCGACAGCATTGCGGCTTTTGATATTGGCATTTCTCTTGAAGGTCCAGAACCAGAAAAAACTTATTACAATCGCGGTATCGCACAAGAAGAGCTGGGGCATATTCGGGAAGCCTATAATGACTACCTAAAGGCAGCTGAACTTATGCCTGCATGGGAAGACCCCAAACGAGAATTGTCACGTTTTACCACGCGTAAGTCTGTCCAATAACAAGCTGCACACTACCATAAAACCGTATCCACCCACTTCATCAGCATGGATGCTGTTTTGCGCTCTAATTGCACAGGTAGGTAATAACCTAGTTGAGCCGGCACTCTCAGCTAAATGAGCTAAATGATGCATGATGGACACAATGTTCAAAGCCGCGTTATGCTCCAACAATATATAACCCCCAAACATTTAAAATAATAATAATTTAACTAGCACCCCCATCAGGAGATCTTATGCAGCGTAGTACTGACCACTTTTTGACCAGCCATGTTGGCAGTCTGCCACGCGACAAAACATTGATGCAGATGATGTTTGCACAGGAAGACGGTGTGCCTGTTGATGTTAGTGCCATGGCAACGCGTGTGTCTCAGTCTGTAGCTGACATCGTGCACAAACAGAAGTCTTTAGGTATCGACATCGTCAACGACGGTGAAATGTCCAAACCAAGTTATGCCACCTATATTAAGGATCGCCTGCACGGTTTTGGCGGCAGTGAAAACTCTTATGTGTTTGACGATCTGGTCGAATTTCCAAATCTAGCGCGGCGTGTAGGTGAAGATCCCTCGCGTCAGCACCGGCATGCGCCTGGCTGTAAAGGCCCCATCACTGTTAAAAACATGGACAGTGTCGATGCTGATATTCGCAACATGCAGGCTGCTGTGGGCAGTGCTGATTTGAAGAACACTTTCTTTAGTGCGGCTTCACCAGGTGTCACTTCAATTTTTTTTAAGAACGAATATTACCCATCTCACGAGGCCTATGTATTCGCCATAGCAGAAGCGATGAAAGCAGAATACGAAGCAATCGCACGTTCTGGCGCCACGCTGCAAATCGATTGCCCTGATCTGGCGATGGGCCGGCATATGAATTCCAAAGGCGTCACCCTTGCCGACTTCCGAAAACGTTCAGCACTGCATGTAGAAGCGTTAAACCATGCCGTAGCCAATATCCCTGCTGAACAATTACGTATGCATTTGTGTTGGGGTAACTATGGTGGCCCTCATCACCACGACATGAATTTTTCTGACATCATCGACATAGTGATGCAAGCCAAACCGTGCACAATACTATTCGAAGCCGCCAATCCAAGGCATGCCCATGAGTGGTCGTTGTTTGAAACATACAAACTACCCGCGGGCAAAATTCTGTGCCCAGGCGTTATCGAATGCCAGTCAAACTATGTCGAACATCCGCAACTGATCGCGCAACGTATCAAGCGGTATGCCGATCTGGTGGGCCGTGAAAATGTAATGGCTGCTACTGACTGTGGTTTCAGCATCCATGTCGGCCAGGCAGCGATAGATCCGGAAGTAGTATGGCTTAAATTAAAAGCTCTCGCTGAAGGTGCCGCGATTGCAAGCGCATGGTGTTGGAAGAAATAACAGAGTGACCATTAATGAAGGCTATTTCAACAGCAAGCATCAAGGTGCGGGTTTTAGTGACCGGCACTGCCTTGTTGATTGGCTTCCAGAATAAAACTGGCACCTTCACGCGGCAGGTAAGGGGCATTTTGACCAGAGAACAAGCGTTTGCCAAGGCGTAGTTTGGCTTCTAGGTCGCCGGCCTGAGTAGCAAGCGCAAGCTCGTTGATGGCATCATCAAACAGGCCTTGTGCATCCAGTTGCTCGGCCTTTTGTACCTTGAAATGTAACTTGATAGGACTGGCAGCAGACATGGTTGTTTTAATGGCACACAGAAAATATTGAGGAGCAGTGCAGGCACTTTAACTGGATTGTGCCGATTTAAAAAGAGAAGCATCACCGTAATTTATGGCCTAATCTGTTCATAAGTTAGAGCCTCTACTAATTGTACTGGTTGTAAATACTGGTTTATGCTCGCCCCATTAGGAGTAAACAATAATGTCTAGAGTCAAAAATCTTGTTTCGACATGCTTTAGCGCTGGGCTTGCAGCTTTGGCAAGTAGACCCGTTAGAACTTGCACTGTTCTTTCGCTGATGTTCTGCGCTATGACAGTACTAGGACAGCAGTTGGTAGACATCAGCAATTGCGCCCGCATCCTTGCTGATTCAGAGCGTGTTGCCTGTTATGACAATCTGGCTCTTGAAATCGTCACCTTACCACCGACTACAACAACATCAACACCGCCAGCAACTACAGGAACTACAGGAACTACAGGAACTACAGGAACTACAGCAACTACAGGAACAACAGCAACAACAGCAACAACAGCAACTACAGGAACTACAGGAACTACAGCAGCAGAAATACTAGTAACAGAAATACCAGCAACAGAAATACCAGCAACAGAAATACCACCAACTATTTTGACTGCGGAACAAGTCACTAACACTCTTGCTGTTCCGGTTGGCACTACGCTAACAGTAACGTCTGCCAATCCAGTTGCTCCAGTAATCATAGCTGAACCAACTCAACAGCGTGTCAACACCTTTGGCAGCCCTGCGCAAGCACGTATCGAAGCCAACAGCCGAGGCCAGGAAATATTGATCGACAGCATCAGTGAGGTGAAGATAATCAAGCTGAATCTAGTGGAAATAACTTTGCTCAGTGGTCAGGTTTGGCAGCAAATGATTGCGCGCCGTTTTTTGTTACGCGAAGGGGAAGAAGTGGCTATTCAACCAAATCCGTGGGGAGAGTCATTTCGTCTATCAGTGGCAGGTCGAAATGGATTTACCCAAGTGAAACGTATCGATAACAAGACTGATCGCTGAAGGGTAAAATACCTACAAATTTTAGAGAAACCTAGCGTCAATACTCTGCGTTGTGAAACACGTTCTGCACATCATCCAAATCGTTAAGCAAGTCCATAAATTTCTCAAACATCGCAATGTCGTCGCCGCTGATGCTGGTTGCGTTCTGCGGGATAAATTGAATTTCGTCTACGGCATAATCGATATCACCTAAAGCAGCTGCTAATGCATTTTTTGCCTTGGCATACTCCGTGTGAGGCGCGAAAACGGTGATGGTCCCTTTTTCAAATTCGATGTCACTGACATTTACATCAGCATTTAGCAATGCTTCAAACACAACATCTTCTTCACCTTTGAAAGACAGAATTACACTATGGTCAAAGGTATGGCTCACCGTACCGGGTGTTCCAATCTTGCTGCTGCCTTTGTGGAAACATTGGCGCACTTCGCTAAAAGTGCGATTTGGATTGTCGGTTAGGCAGTCCACAATCACCATGCAACCGCCTGGGCCGAAACCCTCATAACGTGCAACAGCGTAATCCTCGCCACCTGCGCCCTTGGCTTTATCCAGAGCTTTTTCTATAACATGGGTTGGCACTTGATCACGTTTGGCTCGTTCGATAATTGCGCGCAAGGCTAAATTACCACCGGG